>Ga0308414_1000454_pt1 | contig 26075 bp, 23 predicted proteins | sample HotsprSampleOS50_FD_205667 | JGI IMG/M metagenome (GOLD analysis project Ga0308414, IMG submission 205667) | Hot spring phototrophic mat microbial communities from Octopus Spring, Yellowstone National Park, Wyoming, United States - 20090730_OS50 ...
GTACGGCTCGCCGTCGGGCTGGCGGCTGGCGTTGAGGGGCTGCACGACCAGGAACTTCACCCCGTCAAGGCCCCGGTACTTCTGCGTAGCAACTAGGTTGCCGATCACGCGCGCGAATTTCACGAAACGCTTCCTTCGGGTGGCTCGGTTCAGCAGCTCCATTGTACAGCATGTCGGGCGTTTCGGGGCGTGCCGGGCTGTGCCGCCAGCGCCAGCGGCGTGTATAATGCGGCGCTATGCACATCGGCTTGAACGCGCACCTGCTCTCCGGCCAAGCGGGTTACCGCTCGGCTGGCATCCACGGCTACATCTACAACACGCTGGCCCACCTGGCCGCCGAGGCCCCGCCGGATTGGCGCTTCACGGCGCTGGTGGGCGCGGCCAGCGCCGCCGACCTGCCCGGCATTGCCGTGCGCCGCGCCCGCTGGGACACACAGCCGCCGCTGCGCCGCATCGTCTGGGAGCAGCTCGTCCAGCCGTGGCAGCTTGGCGCGTTCGATCTGTATCACGCGCTGGCGTTTGTCGCGCCGCTTGCGCTGCCCGTGCCGATGGTTGTCACCGTCTACGATCTGAGTTTCCTGCACTACCCGCAGGCGCTCACGCCGGCCCGCCGCGCCTACCTGCGCCTGCTGACAGGCCTGACGTGCCGCCGCGCCCGCCGCGTGATCTGCATCTCGCGCAGCACTGCCCGCGACGTGATCGAGTCGCTGGGCGTTGCGCCGGAGAAGGTGGACGTAGCCGCTGCCGGCCATGACCCGGCGCGCTTCCGCCCGCTGCCGCCGGACGAAGCCGCCGCTTTCCGACAGGCGAAAAACCTGCCAGAGCGCTTCTGGCTGTTTGTGGGCACGCTGGAGCCGCGCAAGAACCTGCCCACGCTGCTGCGCGCCTACGCCGCACTGCCGGCGCGCCAGCGCCCACCGCTGCTGTTGGGCGGCGGCAAGGGCTGGGCCTACGACGGCATCTTCGCCGCCATCGAACAGCTTGGCCTGGCCGACAGCGTGCGCTGGCTGGGGTATCTGGCGGCGGATGAGCTGCCTTACTGGTATAATTGCGCGGAAGCATTCGTCTATCCGTCGGTGTTCGAGGGGTTTGGCCTGCCGGTGCTGGAGGCGATGGCCTGTGGAACGCCAGTAGTGGCGGCGGCGGCGTCTTCGCTGCCCGAAGTTGTGGGCGAGGCGGGGCTGTGCGTGCCCCCTCATGACGCAGACGCCTGGGCCGACGCGCTGCGCAGCGTCATGGCTGATTCTAACTGGCGCGTGCAGGCCAGCCAGCGCGGCCTGGCGCAGGCCAGCCGCTACACCTGGCAGGATACCGCCCGCCAGACGATCAGGAGTTACGAGTGCGCTCTGGCCTAGACGACACAGCAGCAAAAGCGGAAAACGGCGCGCCGCCCGCCGATGCGCCCAGCGGCGTGCTGCGGGCTATCCCGCACGAGATTCCGCTGGCGCACAACCGGCACTTCGCGCTGCCGGCCTGGCTGCAGCCGCTTGTGGACATCGTGCTGATCTTGGTGGCCTTCGCTTTGGCGTATGTGGCCCGCTACCATCTGTCCACTTTCCGCCCGGTGCTGGAGATCAACCAGGCCGATTTCGGCCCATACATCCCTTTTGCGCTGGTCTACGCTGCTATCCTCTGGCTGATCTACCAGGGCAACGGCCTGTACCGCGCCGTGCGCGGGCGGGCGCTGATGGAGGAGGTGTACACTATCGGCAGCGGCGTCGCCAGCGCCATTGTCGTGCTGCTGGCGCTGTTCTTTGTGTTCCAGCCGCTGGTGTTCAGCCGTCTGATGCTGCTGTACGTAGCTGTGGCCACCGTCGCGCTGCTGGCGCTGGCGCGCGTGGTGCGCCGCGCAGTGGAGGCCCACCTGCGCAGCAAGGGCATCGGCGTGGAGCGCGTGGTGGTGGTAGGCGCGGGCGAGGCCGGCCAGGCCGTCTTGCGCACGATGATGGCCCGGCGCGACCTGGGCTACCAGCCTGTCGGCTATATGGACGCTGAAAACGCTGACCGGGCCGACCTAGGCCGCGTCAAGTGGCTGGGCACGCCGGAGAACCTGCGCAGCACCATTCGCCGCCACCACGTAGACCTGGTCGTGATCGCGCTGCCCTGGTCGAACCACGACCTGATCCAGAGCCTGACGCGCACCGCCCGCCGCGCCGGCGCGGACGTGCGTCTCGTGCCCGATGTGTTCCAGCTCAACATGCGCCAGGTGCAGGTGGAGAACCTGGACGGCATCCCGCTGCTGGGCTTTAACGACGAGCGCCAGTTCAGAGGCACGAACCGCCTGCTCAAGCGCGCCATTGACATCAGCCTGATCCTGCTGGCGTCGCCGGCGCTGCTGGTGATCTTCGCCCTCACCGCGCTGGCCATCCGCCTGGAAAGCCCCGGCCCGATCTTCTACACGGCGCGGCGCGTGGGCGAGAACGGGCGCGAGTTCGACATGCTCAAGTTCCGCAGCATGATCCCCGACGCCGACAAATACCAGCAGCAGCTTGTCGAGCAGCTCGGCGAGGACCCGCGCCACCCCAAAATCAAGAACGACCCGCGCGTGACGCGGGTGGGCCGCTTCATCCGCGCCATCAGCGTTGACGAGCTGCCGCAGCTTGTCAACGTGCTGCTGGGGCAGATGAGCCTGGTGGGGCCGCGCCCGCCCACGCCCGATGAAGTGGCGCTCTACGAACCTTGGCACATGCAGCGGCTGCACGGCATCCCCGGCATCACCGGCCTGTGGCAGGTGAGCGGGCGCAGCCACGTCCCGTTCGACGAGATGTGCCTGCTGGACATCTACTATTTGGAGAACTGGTCGGTATGGCTGGACCTGCAGATTCTGCTCATGACGCTGCCGCGCGTGCTGCTGCGGCACGGCGCGTATTGAGCGGAGCAGGCCGCAGCTCGGCCTGCATCGCCCGGCGCGTGAAGCGCGCCCAGTCAGGCTTGATTGGCGGCGCGGCGGCGGCTATCATGCCCGCCGTTTGGCGCGCTGGAGCGAAGGCTGTATGGATTGGATCATTCTCGTTGTCGCCGGTCTGTTCGAAATCGTGTGGGCCATCAGCCTGAAATACAGCGAAAATTTCAGCCGCCCGCTGCCCTCTGTGATCGCGCTGGCTGGCATGGTCATCAGCGTCGTGCTGCTGGCGCTGGCGCTGCGCACGCTGCCGGTGGGCACAGCTTATGCGGTGTGGACGGGCATCGGCGCGGTGGGCACAGCAGTTGTGGGGATGCTGGTGCTGGGCGAGCCGGCGGAGGCGCTGCGCCTGATATGCATCGGCCTGATCATCGCCGGTGTGATCGGCCTGCGCTTGGTCTCCGGCCATTGAGGCCGGCTCAGCGCAGCGCAGCCGTTAGGTGCGCAGACGGTTTGCTGGCTGCGCGGGCGCGGCGCTCGACCTCGGGGCCGTTAGGGAGCTGGCCGCCCAGGAGCGGCAGCGTAACGGTGAACACCGATCCCTTCCCCAGCGCGCTCTCTACGGCAATTGACCCGCCGTGCGCCTCGGCGATCCAGCGCGCAATCGAAAGCCCCAGCCCAGAGCCGTCGCCGTCGGCGTGCTTGCGCGAGGTATCCACCTGGTAAAAGCGGTCGAAAATGTGCTTCTGGTCTTCCGGCGCAATGCCGATGCCGGTGTCGCGCACCGTAATGACCGCCTCGGCCCCGCGCTGGCGCAGCGCCAGGCCGACCTCGCCGCCGTCCGGCGTGAACTTGATGGCGTTGTGCACCAGGTTAAGCACCAACTGCTTGAGGCGATCCGGGCTGCCGTTCACGCGCACCGGCGCGATCTCGTCTATGACCAAGTTCAGGCTGCGATCTTTGCTCAGCAGGCGCGCCTGCTTGTGTGTTTCCAGCAGCAGCGCGTCCAAATCCACCGGCTCCATCTCCAGCGTGAGGCCGCCGTAATCGGCGCGCGCCAGCAGCAGCAGGTCGTTGACCATGCGCGACATGCGCTCCACCTCACTCTCGATAGCTTCCAGCGACATAGCGTCCGCGCCGTAGCGCCGCACCAGGTCTAGGTTGCCGCGAACGGCGGTGAGCGGCGTGCGCAGCTCGTGCGAGACGTCGGCCACAAAGCGCCGCTGCACGCTGAACAGGTGCTCCAGCCGGTCCATCATCTGGTTGAAGACGGCGGCCAGCCGGCCCAGTTCGTCGCGCGGGCCGTTCCACACCAGGCGTGTGCTCAGATCGTCGGTGGTGGCAATGCGGGCAGCCGCATCGGTGATGCGGTTGATCGGCTGGAGCGCCTGGCGCGACAGCCACATGCCCAGCATGACCGAGCCGAGAATGCCCACCACGCCGGCGGTCAACATGACCACCAGCAGGCGATCGCGCGCCTGGATCACGGTCGCCAGCGATGCGACGGCCTGCACGTTGGCGAAGGCGCGCGGCTCGCCCATCAGCTCCACGCCCACCATCGGGCGCGTGAGGACGCGCACTGGCTGACCGTTGATGACTGCGTTGTGGTAAACGCTGCCGCTGTCCAGGCCCAGGGCCTCTGCGTCAAGGGGCCTGGTGAAATCCGAGATGTTGGTGGAGGTGGCCGCCAGCGCCGGCTCGCTGCTGCGTATATCCCACACCTGCACGCCCACCCCAGAGGCGCGAAAGATATCCAGGCGCGGCAGCAGGATCACCATGTTATCCGGCCCACCAAACTCGCCAATGCGCTGCACGCGGCTGTTCTTAATGACCTGGTCCACTGTCTCGTTCAGCGTGTTGTCCACAGCGGTGATGAGCGTCCAGCTCATCACGCTGTAGACCGCTGCGCTGAACACGATGATGATGATCGTCAGCAGGCCGGAATACCACAGGATCAGCCGGGTGCGGATGGGCATCGCTACTCCTCGCGCAGGACGTAGCCCACGCCCCGCACTGTGTGGATGAGGCGCGGTTCGTTTTCTGCCTCGGTTTTCTGGCGCAGATAGCGCACGTAGACCTCAATGATATTGCTCTCGCCGCCGAAGTCGTAGTCCCACACGCGGTCAAAGATCACGTCGCGCGTGAGCACCTGGCGCGGGTTGCGCATAAACAGCTCCAGCAGCTCGTACTCCTTGGCGGTGAGGTCAATGGCGCGCTCGCCGCGGTAGGCGCGGTGCGTGCCGGTGTCGAGCGTGAGATCGCTGAAGCGCAGAACATCGGGGCGCGAGGCGGGCGCAGTGCGGCGGAACAGGGCGCGAATGCGCGCCAGCAGCTCGTCCACCGAGAACGGCTTGACCAAGTAGTCGTCTGCGCCGGCGTCCAGGCCGGTGACGCGGTCGCTCACGTCATCTTTGGCCGTCAGCATGAGAATGGGAACCTCGCTGGCCGCGCGCAGCCGCTTGCACACCTCCAGGCCGTCTATCCCAGGCAGCATCCAGTCCAAAATGACCAGATCAGGCGGGTTGTCGCGGGCGGCCGCCAAGCCGGTCTTGCCATCGCGGGCGACAGTGACACGGTAGCCTTCGTAGATCAGCCCGCGTTCGATGAACTGCGCAATGCGGGCCTCATCCTCAATCACCAGGATTCGTTCACCTGACATGATAGGTTAACCTCTATGTACGTACGTCGCAGCGAGAATTATCGTACAAATAATATATTAAAACAACGTGAATTAGCGCTGTGCCCACGTAAAGTTCCACACAAGCGGCGGCTCGGCCAGCGTTACCTGGCTGCCGGCGGCCAGGTCGCGCACGGTCAGCGGGCCTCGCCCGGCGGCGTCGCGCCAGCGGTAGCCCGCCACGTGCGACGCGCCCGGCGAGAACACCGGCCCCAGCAGGTAGCCGCCGACGAACACGCGGTCGCGGTCTACCGCGCCGGTGGCGCTGTCCAGCTCAATCACGCGCAGCGGCGACGGGCCGAGTGCCCGCGCCGGCAGCGACAGGCGCAGCCGGTCCGCGCTGACCAGGCCAACTGCTTCCACGTCCACCAGCGGCGGCAGCAGTGCGGCGGGCTGTTCAAGGGCCTGCACGCTGGCCACGCTGAGGCCGGCCCCTGGCCCATACAGCGCGATGCGCCCGCCTGGCAGCCACAGCGCACGCTGGCCGGGCGCGCCCAGCGGAATCACTTCGCCGGAATTCGGGTCCACCAGCGCCGGCTGACCGCCCGCCGCGCCTGTGACGGTAACCAGCAGCGCGTCCACATCCGGTGCGAAAGCTGGGGCAGCGAAGCCGCCGGCGGCCAGGCGGCGCGGTGTGCCCTCGGCCAGCGCCAGCAGCCACAGCGCGCCGCTGTCCACATAGGCGATGCGGCCGCCATCCGGGCTGAAGGCCGGCTGGGCCGGCTCGGCCGCCGCCAGCGCCGCGATCTCGACCGGCTCGGCGCCGCCGTCAAGCCGCAGCAGCAGCAGGCGCGTCCCGCTGCTGTACGCGACTCGCTGGCCGTCAGGCGCGACGCCGAAACTGCTGACGCCGCCCTCTTCGACCGTAAGGGGCGCGGGCGGCGTCCCATCGGCGGGCAGCCGCCACACTTGGGCCGGGCCAGCGCCGATCTGCGCCAGGAAAAAGCCGCTGGCGGGCAGCTCAAGGCCGGTGACGCGCTCTGGCAGGGGCGGCCCCCAACTGTAGGCCACTGCCCCGCCGATAGGCAGCGGGAAGCCCTGGCCGCTGGCCGGGTCCACCAGGGCGAACACGCCGCCCTGGAACTTGACCAGCAGCCGCCCGCCGGGCGCCCAGCGCAGGTCCGCCAGCTCAACCGGTTCCTCGGCCAGCGGTTCAGGAGCGGCTGCGCCAGGCGGCAGCGCCAGCAGACGCCCATAGCCAGGGGCTGCGCTGCTGTCTTCGGCGCGGCGGCCCAGCAGCGCCACCGCGCCCCCCGGCTGGACAAACGGCAGCGCCGCGATCCAGCCGGCATCGAGCAGGGGTGTCTGCGCGTTGCCCTGGTCGAGGTTCATACGCGCCAGGCCGCCGCCGGCGGGCGTGAACAGCAGCGCGCCGGGGCCATCCCAGGCCAGGCCGGAGGCAGCGGGCACAGCGCTGGCCAGCGTCAGCGCAGCGCCGTCGCGCCGGTAAATCCACCAGTCGCCGCCGGCGGTCTCAGCCGCCAGGAAGCGGCCGCCAGGCGACCAGCTTACTTGGAGCGCCGGGCCTTCGGTCAAGTCGAGCGGCGGCGCGCCGTCAACGAAATAGACGCGCACACCGGCGGAGGTGGTGACAGCCAGCGCCACGCCGTCTGGCGCCCAGGCGACAGTGTCGCCGCGGCCGCGCAGCGGCGGCGTGTCGGCGGCCGGGCCGTCCAGCGGCGCGTCGGCCTCGCTGTACATCTCGCGCAGGAACAAGCCGGCCTCGGTGCGGTAGGCCAGCCAGCGGTCGTCTGGCGCTACGCCGAAATCAACTACGAATACGTTCTCCGGCGTCACCGTGCGCAGGCCCTCTGTGCCCAGGCCATAGCGCTGGACACTGCCCTCGTTGGTGAGGGTGTACAGCGCGGCTGGCAGGTTGAGCGCGTCCTCCTGAGCGGCCAGCGCCCCGGACAGCAGCAGCGGCAGCGCGGCGCAAACCAACCACAAACGGCGCAGCATAAGCCCTCCCTCGGTAACACCTGCGGCGTTGCCGACCTCATGTTGAAGTATAGCAGAGGCGGGATTAACGCGGGCGGCCTAGGGCGGCGTAATAAACCTGAAGCAGCGCCTGGCCGAGGTAGACAGCCTGCTCCAGCGTAAAGCGGTGGCCGCGCTCGGCCGGGTGGTAGTGCAGGTAGGTGTCTAGGTCAGCGCTGGTGAAGAAGGCGTTGACGCGGCTGCGCTCACCGCCGCTGCCCACAGCCAGGCCGGCGGGCGACAGCTCCGGCAGCCAGATGCGCCAGCGGCTGGCGCTGGCCGGCGCGTCCAGCCGCAGGGCGCGCTGGTCAGTCATCAGCACGCGGAAGATGAGCCGTTCGCCGCTGTGCGGGCACAAGCTCTGCGCGCTGAGCCAGGTGTTGGGGCCGTACAGCAGCAGCGCCAGCGGAATGTCCACGAAACTGCAAACAAAGGCAGCGTCCCAGCCGAAGGCCTTGACACGGTGCGGTGTGTTGAGCACCGAAAACGGCGGGCACTGCAGCACGGCGCGCAGGTCGGGATCGAACCACAGCAGGCCATACGACACCAGCTTGGCGAGCGCAGACTGGGCGACCTCGGCGCTGGTGTGCAGGGCGCGCGCAACGACCGGGGCCGCTGTGCGCGCCATCAACGTCCACACGTCAGTGAAAATGGCGCGTTCGGCAGGGGTCAGCGCGGCCAGGTGAGCGGCGCATCTGGCCGTCAGCGCGCTCACATAGGCCTGCTGGTCCTCGGATAGGGCGGCTGCGTCGAGCATGATCCTCACCGCGCGCTGCTCTGCTACTGGTCGGGCGTGCGTGTGTCCTGTCCCTCTTCGTCGCCAGCGTCCGGACGCGGCGGCGCCGGCGCGCGTTGGGCCGCCTTTCGGCTCAGGCCGTTCAGCTCGGCCGGGCGCTGGGCGATGGCCCGATCCTGCGTATCGGCCCCGCTCAGAAAGACCAGGTCGCTGTCGGTCGGGTCTGTTTCGGTGTCGCTGAGCCGCTCGGCGGCCATCTTGTGGCGCAGCGTTGGGTCGGTGATGTCTGCCGCCGGAGTCTGGTGGTTTTCCTCGGGTTGGCCGGGTGTGGGCGCGGGCGTGTCAAAGAGGTCCGGCATGCGGATAGTGTCAGCGGAGTCGCTGTCGGGGTCATCCGGCAGGTAGTGCGCGTCAAGGCAGGCGGCCGAGGGCGGCGGGTCGCCCTCGGCTTGAATAACGATGACGCTCACGTTGTCCTCGCCGCCGCGCGCGTTGGCCAGGTCTATCAGCTGGGCGGTGGCGTCCTGCGGGCTGTGGCTGTTGAGGACGATGCGGGCGATCTCATAGGCTTTGACGTGGCGGGTGAGGCCGTCCGAACACAGCACCAGCCAGTCGCCGTGGCGCAGACGGGCGTGGTACATGTCCACGTCCATGTCCTCGGTCTGGCCCAGGGCGCGGTACAGCACGTTGCGCATCGGGTGTTCTTCGGCCTGTTCCGGCGTGATGTGGCCGGCGGCCAGCAGCGCCTCGACGAAGCTGTGATCCGACGTGATCTGCTCGATGGCGTGTTCGCTGGCGCTGATCTGGTAGGCGCGGCTGTCGCCTACATGGGCCACCAGCACACTGCTGCCGCGCAGCAGGGCCAGCGTCACAGTAGTGCCCATGCCGCGCATCTCCGGGTCTTCGATGGCGCGCCGCATGATGGACAAATTGGCCTTCTGGATGGCGTGGCGCAGCCGGAACTTGAGCATGTCCTCCGGCATAGTGCTCATCTGCTGCTGGCTGTCGGGCTGGTCAGCCGGGACCAAGTCCACGTCAATGATCTCAACCGCTATGCGGCTGGCCTCCTCGCCTGCCGCCGCGCCGCCCATTCCGTCGGCCACCAGCGCCAGCATGAAGCCGTCACCCGTGCGCAGGTGAATGTGGTCTTCGTTGTTCTCGCGCACCTGCCCAACGCTGGTGCGCGCGCTGCCACGCAGGCGCATAGCGTGACCGGGATTCGACATCGGAACTCCTCAAGCAGCGCGCCGGTTCATCGTTGATTCTACAAAACCAACCCGGCAGCGCAAACAGCGCCGGTTAGAAGAACGCCTTGACAACCTTCAGTATGCCTTGATCCCAGGGCACGCGGTGCGACACGCCGGACTGTCCTTTGAACTTGTCCAGGTTGTCCAGATACCACTGGTAGTTGCGCACCAGCGCGTCCTTGTTGGAGTAGCGCGGGTTGTAACCCAGCACGCGCTCGGCCTTCTCGATGGACACAAACGAGTCCTTGCTGGCTGTTTCGTACACCCATTTGTACAGCGGCGACAGGTTGAAGGCCTCCAGCACGCGCAGCGTCCAGATCATCGGCCCGGCCAGGCCGGGGAAGCTGACAATGCGCTTGCCGAAGCCGGCGTAATCGAGCACTGCCTGATAGTCCTCTTTCATGGTCGTGAACTCGCGCGCGCCGATGTTGAACGTGTCGTTGACGCGCTCGCGGTCAAGCGTGGCGCACAGGTAGATGGCGTCGCACAGGTCCTCAACGTCCAGCAGTTGGTAGCGGTTGTTGCCGCTGCCGATCATCGGGAAGCCGCGCCCGTCCTTGGCCCAGTCGTAGAACAGGGCAAACACGCCTAGGCGCTCCGGCCCGACGAACGACTTGGGGCGGATGATGGGCACGCACATGCCCCTGCGCCGGTACTCCAGGCACACTTCCTCGGCCTGAATCTTGGCCTTGCCATACGGCCCGACGCCGTCCAGCTTGTCGTCTTCGTACAGCGGATGATGATCCGGGATGCCGTAGACGGCAGTGGACGAAATCTGAATAAAGCGCTCGACGCCGTGCTGGTAGGCGGAGTCAATCACGTTGCGCGTGCCGTCAATGTCAGTAGAGAAGATGTCGGCTTCGCTGTAGAGCGGCAGGGCCGCCGCTGAGTGGATCACGATCTGAACGCCCTGCATGGCGTCGTCCACCGCGGCGCGGTCGCGGATGTCGCCGCGCACCTCGCGAATCTGTCCGCGCTCCGGGTAATCAAAGGGGGCGATGTCGAGCGAGGTGACGGCATGGCCGCGCGCCAGCAGGTAGCGCACCATGTTGATGCCCAGAAATCCAGCGCCGCCGGTGATCAGATACGACTGCTTGTCAGTCATTGAGCCTCTTTCCAGCGTGTCAGAGCGTTGTGCAGTGCTGCGCAAATTCAGTCTAGGCCCGCGCTGCGGGCCGGTCAATGTCCGCTCAGCCGCACCAGTCGGCTGTGCAGGCCGGGCTGGCGCCGGTGGCGTTGACGTCCGGCAGCGCTTCAAACACAGCGCGCGGGATAGTGGTAGAGGTGTAGTCCATGAACACCTCGAAGCCGCTGCCGCGCACCAGCGCCATGTTGGAAAACTGGGCGTAGCTGCGCGCCACCGGCGTAAAGACCACATCCAGCGGCACGATGCCGGCGCGGCGGCTGGCGCTGCGGTCCAAGAAGGCCAGCGCCTGGCTGTTGTTGGCGCGGTAACCAGGCGCGGCCGCCGCGCCGTCCCCGCCCTGCAGGCTCGCCTCCACGAACTGGCTGACCTCGATCGTTGCGCGGCGGCAGAAATCGGGCTGGTTAGGGTCGGCAGTGAGCGTAAAACGCCCCTCGCGCTGCAGCAGCTCGACTAGGTTCTGCGTGGCGCGGTCGCAGCGCATGATTGGCCGGTCGCCGGACCAGTTGGGCGGGCGCACGCTGGGGGCGATAACCAGGTCGGCCAGCAGCTCCAGATCGTGGCGAATGTCGCGGGCGATGGCAAACGGCGTGCTGGGGACCGCGCCGAACCAGGCGTCCGGGCGGGTGTTAGCCCCCAGCAGGCGCGCCAGCAGCAGCTCCAGGTCCAGGCGGATGAGCACAGCGAGCTGCGGATCGTTCACGTCCAGGCTGCCGCTCCAGCCCACCGGCCGCTCGCTGCCAAGCTGGTTGGTGGCCAGCAGTTCGAGGTCGCTGCGGGCGCTCACCAGCACAGGGAGCGCTTCCGGCGGGATCGCGCTGGACACCGGCGGCGCGCCGCCGTCCTGGGCCAGGGCCGCCGGGGCCAGCAGCAGCCCGCTGAATATCAACACACAAGCCAGTTGCCTCACGCCTTGCCGCTCCTGCTCAACACGGTTTCGATATCTTCAGGCATTATACACCAGCCGTTCCGGCGCAATCGTGAAGGATGGCTGCTAATCGGGCAGCACAAAACAGCCGGCGTTGCTCGGGTGGTCAATTACGCGGGCCTGCGCCGGCACGTCGCGGATGACCCACAGCACCAGCAGATCGCCCACCGCGCCGGAGATCAGCAGCGCGCTCACGACGGCCAGCGGGCCGCTGCCGGTCAACAGCGCCAGCAGCCAGGGGACAACGCCGGTCACCAGCAGCGGCAGGGCCGCGCCAAGCCGGTACGCGCCAGCGGGCATAGGCAGCAGCGCGCGGGTGTAGGGCGAGAGCGTTTTGCGATCCACGCCGAAGCGGATGGCGCTCAGCGGCAGCCGCCCGAAGACGGCCCAACCGACGGCGTGCACCAGCTCGTGCGCCACAATGAGCAGCGCGAACCCCAGCAGCACCAGCGCGAAGCCCTCCAAGCTGGTAACGGCGTCCAGCAGCAGATCAGCACCCCACAGCAGGGCGAACACGACCAGCGGGATGAGCAGCAGGCCCAATGTGGGAAGCAGCGCCTGCCGCAGCAAGGCGTCAAGCGGGATAGACACGTCGCGCGCGCCAGGCGGAACGGTGAAGGACTCGGCGGGCGAGGGGCGCATAGGCGGGTGCGGGTCAGGCGCGGCCGGTTGGCTGGGCGCGCTCGGCGTTGACCAGCGCCTCGCCGGCGAAACGGCAGGCCAGCCCCAGCAGGGTCACGTCCATGTCGGAGAACGGCTCGTCCACCGGCTGGTTGAGCGCCTCCAGCACGCCCAGCACGCGGCCCCCGCCCACCAGCGGCGCGGCGGCGATGGACTGCGTGCGGAACTTGAAGGCGTCGTCAATCGTCTCGGAGAAGCGCGCGTCGCGCCGGACGTCGCGCACCAGCGCTGGCGCAGCGTGGCTGATGACCCAGCCGGCGATGCCCTCGTTGGCTGGGATGCGGTAGCCGCGCAGATGCTCGGCCAGGCTGCCGCGCACCAGCACGAACTGCAGCTCGCCGGCGTCCTCGTCCAGCAGCAGCAGCGATCCCTCTGGCGCGCGCAGCAGGTCCAGCAGGCGGTCGAACATGCGCTGCAGGGCCGGCAGCAGCGTGCTGTCGGCGGTGAGCGCTTCCTCAGCGGCGGCTACCTCCACCAGAATGTCCACAAATTCGCGCAGCTGGCGCAGTTCAGCGGTCAGCGCTTCGTTCTCGGCCTGCAGGCGGGCGTTCTCGCGCTGCAGCACCGTCAGCGTGTTGGTGACCATGCCGGTCCTCCGTTCAGCGGGCAGGCGGTTTATCCCCAGTGTACGGCCCTTTTTGATAAACGCCAGGTTAGAAAAGTCATACTGCGGGCTGATTCAGCGCCGTTTTTAGCCGGTTTTATCCCAATTATTCCCAAGCTTGACGTTGCGCTGGTTTTACGAGTATGATATAGTCACAATAACGAGCACTTACTCAGCCACGTCTTCCTGAACTCTTACATCGCCAATATGTACTAGTCAGCCACGCTGTTGCGGCTGCTGGGCATAGATCGGCTCAATTGTTCCTGACCGCAGGACGTCCAGATTACCGCCACTAAACTAGGCAGCCCGGCCCTGATTGGCACTATTTCCCCCCTCGGAGTCACATTTCTATGGACATCGCACAACTTGAACACAAGACCCTCGAAGAGCTGCGCCAGATGGCGCGCGACGCCAGCATCCCGCGCTTCACACGCATGAAAAAGCCGGACCTGATCCTGGCGCTGCTGCGTGACGACGCCGAACGGCGCGGCCACAAGCTGCGCGGCGGCGTGCTGGAGATCGTAGACGACGGCATCGGCTTCCTGCGCGCTGAGCACTACCTGCCCGGCCCCAACGACATCTACGTCAGCCAGACACAGATCAAGCGCTTCAACCTGCGCACCGGCGACATGGTGATCGGCCAGGTGCGCGCCCCCAAGGACTCGGAAAAGTACTACGGCCTGCTGCGCGTGGACGCAGTCAACGGCCTCAACCCGGAAGAAGCCAAGTACCGCCCGAACTTTGAAGACCTGACGCCGATCTTCCCCGAAGAGCGTTTCAACCTGGAGACCAACCCGCGCATCCTCTCCACGCGCCTGCTCAACCTGGTAGCGCCCATCGGCAAGGGCCAGCGCGGGCTGATCGTGTCGCCGCCGAAGGCCGGCAAGACGACCGTGCTCAAAGAGATCGCCAACGCCATCAGCCACAACTACCCCGATGTCCACTTGATGATCGCTCTCATCGGCGAGCGCCCGGAGGAAGTGACCGACATGGATCGCTCAGTGGACGCCGAGGTGATCGCCTCGACGTTCGACGATCCGGTGCAGCATCACGTGCGCGTGGCCGAGATGGCGCTCAACCGCGCCAAGCGGCTGGTGGAAAGCAAACGCGACGTCGTTATCCTGCTGGACAGCATCACGCGGCTGGCCCGCGCCTACAACCTGGTCGTGCCCACCAGCGGCCGCACGCTCTCCGGCGGCCTCGACCCATCGGCTATTCACCCGCCCAAGCGCATCTTCGGCGCAGCGCGCAACGTCGAGGAGGGCGGCAGCCTAACGATCGTCGCCACCTGCTTGGTCAACACCGGCAGCAAAATGGACGACGTGATCTACGAAGAGTTCAAGGGCACAGGCAACATGGAGCTGCACCTCAGCCGCAAGCTGCAGGAGCGCCGCATCTTCCCCGCCTTCGACATCGAGCAGTCGTCCACCCGGCGCGAAGAGCTGCTGCTGGGGCCAGACGTGATCCAGCGCGTGTACCTGCTGCGGCGCATGGTCTCGCATTTGTCGGAAGACCCAGACGTGGGGCCGATCGGCGCTTACGAGCAGCTGCTCAACAATTTCCGCCAGACCGAGAGCAACGAGGAATTTCTCGACTCGCTCACCGGCTCTAACGTCAACAGCTTCAGCCGTTACGGTTGATCGTCAGCGCGGCAGCGCTACCAGCGCGTCCACCACTTCAGCGGCCAGGTCATAACGGCCGTACGCCGGGATGATGTAGGCCCCCTGCACCATGCCGCGCACCTGCGCCAGCACCTCGCGCGCGATCGCCACGCCCTCCTGGGCGGCATGGTCACCCGCGGCCTCAATGCGCGCCATGATGCTGTCGGGAATGAGCACGCCGGGGACCTCGTTGTGCAGGAAAGCGGCGTACTTCAGGCTGAAGAGCGGCATCACGCCCAACAGCACCGGCAGCGTGAACGGCTTCCCTTCGATCTCCTCGTAGCGCCGGTGAAACTGCTCAATGCGCCAGGGATCGAACACGGCCTGCCCCAGCGCGAAATCGGCCCCGGCTTCGATCTTCTTACGCAGCACCTTGATCTCGTGATCCAGGTCGTTGGCGCACATGTTGAGCGCGCAGCCCACTGTGAAGGCTGTCGGCTGGCCGATGCTGTTGCCAGCCTGGTCCACGCCGTTGTTCATGCGCTGCTTGACGATGCCGATCAGCGCCGACGGGGCCACGTCGTAGTTGTCCATCGCCTGCGGGTAATCGCCGATGTGCGTCGGGTCGCCCATGACGACGAACAGGTTGCGCAGGCCCAGGGCGTGCGCGGCCAGTAGATCGCCCTGCACGCGCAGCAGGTTGCGCCCGCGCGTGGGAAAGTGCAGGATCGTCTCTATGCCCAGGCGCGTTTGCAGCAGGTGGCAGATGGCCCAGGGACTCATGCGCATGCGAGCGGTGGGGCTGTCGGCCACGTTAATCACGTTGGCCCCCGCGTCCTGCAGGAGCTGCGCGGCGGTGAGCAGCGTCTGCGGGGTGTAGCTGCGCGGCGGGGCCATCTCCACGCTGACGACGAACTCGCCGCGCGCCAGCCGGTCGCTCAGCTCGGTGGGGCGCTCTGGCACGGCCTCGGCCTCCTCGCCCCTGATCTCGATCAGCGGCACGTAGGGCAGCGGGCGCGACGGGTCGCTGAGGGCGCTGCGCATGGCGGCGATGTGTTCCGGCGTCGTGCCGCAGCAGCCGCCGATCACGTTCGCGCCGATGGCCTTAAGCGTGAGGGCTGAATCGGCGAAGTAGTCCACCGTGGCCGGGTACATCATGCGCCCGCCCACGCTTTCGGGGAAGCCGGCGTTGGGCTGGGCAGAGTAGAGCAGGTCGGGCGCGGCAGCGCGCATGGCCTGCAGCACGCGCGCGATCTGCGCCGGGCCGCCGGAGCAGTTGACGCCGATCACGTCCGCGCCAGCGTCGCGCAGGTCGCGGGCCACGCGGCCTGGCAGGTGGCCCAGCAGCGTGCGGTCGTCCTGGGCGAACGTCATCTGCGCGACTACTGGCAGGCCTGGCGCGCTCTCGCGGGCGGCGCGCAGCGCCTCCAGGATCTCGGCCAGGTCGGTGAACGTCTCCAGCAGGATCAGGTCTGCGCCGGTGGCGGCCAGCGCGCCGATCTGCTCGGCAAAGGCGGCGCGGGCGTCCTCTGGCGCGACACGCCCGTAAGGTTTGAGGCGCACGCCCAGCGGCCCCACTGCCCCGGCCAGGTAGATGTCGTCGCGGAAGCTGGCCTCAATCACGCGGCGCGCCAGGCGCACGGCGGCGGCGTTGATCTCGGCCACGCGGTCCTGCAGGCCGTGTTCGGCCAGCTTGTAGCGGTTGGCGCTGAACGTGTTGGTTTCGATCAGCTCCGCCCCGGCCTCGATGAAGCCCCGGTGGACGCGGGCCACAACCTCAGGGTGGGTCAGGTTCAGCTCGTCGAAGCAGGCGTTGATGGGCAGGCCGCCGGCGTGGAGCATCGTGCCCATCGCGCCGTCGGCCAGCAGCGGCGGCCCCTGCCGCAGCCGTTCGAGAAACGGTGTTGTCGCCATTGTCACACTCTCCGGTGTCTCCCGTGTAAGTCTTCAGCTGCAAGTCATCAGTCGTCAGTCGTGAGTCCACAGTCGTCAGCTCAGGACAATATCAACGCTTCGAGCGCACGCCTTCAACCTCTGACTGACACCTAAAGGCTGACGACTCTAGACTGTAGACTGACAACTGCATCAATACCACGCGCACTCGCTGTACAGATAGATCAGCGTGCCGCCGTCGGGCGCGTCTTCCAGGCGCAAGCTGGTGGCGGCAGCGCCCCGGTTGGGGTCAATCTCGGCCTGGCGCTGCGTGTTGTCGAGATACCAGCTGCTGACGGTCTGCTGGTCGTCGGGCGTGCGCAGCGTTATTGTCGTCTCGCCCATGCCGCGCGCGCGCAGAAACGTGTGCTGCTCGCTCACGACCACCGCGCCGGGGTACAGCGGCAGCCAGCGGTCAATGTCGGACGCGCACTGCCGGTCAATGATCCCCACCACGAGCGCCGTCAGCAGCGCGACACCGACCAGAATCAGCCCGACGCCGATCAGCGTTCCCCGCACAGTGGTGTGCCCGTAATCGCGGTCGTACACGGCTGCGCCCTCTCACTCACCAGCTAGGCCCTGCGCCAACATTTGCCCGACCATCTGCACCGTTTCGGATGTCGTGGGCAGTTTGTCGCGCCACAACAGGTCTATCGGCAGCCGCAGGCGCGGCAGCACACGCGACGTATATACGCCGTCAACGGGCTGGCGATTGTGAAACAGACCATCATCGCCGCGCACATAGAACAGCGCCTCGCCCCGCTCCGCATCCACAATCCAGTATTCGGCAACGCCGCCTGCCTCGTACTCCCTGAACTTAGCGCCGCGATCGCGCCCCACGCTTTCCGGCGACACCACTTCGACCACCAGCGCGGCTGGCCCGGCGACCTGGTTGTGCTGCACGAACTGCGCCTGTTCCGGCAGAATAACCTGAATATCGGGCTGGCGCGCCGGCAGATCGGGCGCAGCCTTCATCACCACCGGGTCGCCGAGCACCTCGCCGCCGGTGGTCTGGTCGAGATAGAGGCTGAACAGCAGCCGCAGGAACGATACAAGCCGTTCATGTGGGATGCTGGTCGGCGACATGGCGATTACCACTCCCTGAATCCATTCCGTGTGCCGTCCGTACTTCCCGGTGAGATAGTCGTCATAGGCGACGCCGCGCGCCACCACCTGCTCACCTGAGAGCGCGTCAGTGTCGTATGCAATGGCTGCTTCGATACGCTCGTAATCGGTCATCAGTTCACCTCTATCCTTTGCCAGCCTCGCCTTGTGCCCATCTCTGCGCGGGAGGTTGATGCATCACCCCCTGCACATGAGGCCCCGTCCTAGCCTAGAATCTGCTCGGCGCGGTCCAGGCTGCCCACGCTGAAGTATTTGGCGTCCGGATGATGGGCAAAAATGGCCGCCGTGCTCTGTTCCGGCACAAGCTGGTAGCTGGCGGTCAGCGTCAGGCCCAAGTCGCTGGCGGCCTGCGGCAGCAGCCGGAACACCGTTTCGTGGTCGGCCAGCTCCGGGCAGGCGGGATAGCCCCAGCTGTAGCGCTTGCCGCGGTTGACCGGGATGCCCAGCTCCTTGCACACGTGGTGCGTCATGTAGTTGGCGGTGGCTTCAGCGGCCTGCACCGCCAGCCCGTGAAAGAAATAGGCCTCGCTGTAGTTATCGGCGCTCTGGAGCTTCTCGAACGCCTCGGTCGCCGCCGCGCCCACCGTCACCACCTGGAGGACGCACGTGTCCACTTGATCGCCGTCAGCGGGCGCGAAGTAGTCGCTGATGCACAGGCGCTCGCCGTCGGGCTGACGCGGGAAGCTGAAGCGCGCCACCTCAACGCGCTCCGGCGCGCCGCCGTTGGCCGCTGCGAACGGCCCTGGGTCCCAGATGATCAGGTCGTCGCCGTCGCTGCCCGCCGGGAAATAGCCGTAGACGGCCTGCGGGCGCAGCGTGCCGTCGCGCAGCGCCTCTTTCGACATGCGCGCCAGCCGCGCTTCGAACTCCGCCTCCAGCCTGGCCCACTCCTCGCCGCGCGCGTTTTTCGCGCCCCACGACAGCCGGAACAGCTCCGGCTTGTGCAGGTACTTGAGCACGATCTCCAGCGGCATCTCGCGCACCACGCGCGGCCCCCAGAAGGGCGGCTTGGGCAGGTTGGGCGCGGGGGAGACGGTTTTGACCAGCGGGCCGCGTGGGGCGCGTTCGCGGCGGGCGGGGCGGCCCATCTCCTCGTGCGCCTCGGCGATGATCTGCTGCACAAACTGCGGGCGGGCGCTGGCGTCGGTCAGCTTGTCCATCACAGCCAGCCCCTCGAAGGCGTCCTTGCAGTAGAACACGCCCGGCCAGTACGGCTCGCCCCCGTCCTCCAAAAACAGGATGCGCCGCCCGAAGCGCCGGTTGATGGCCGCGCCGCCCACCAGCACCGGGAACTTCAGGCCGCGCCGCGCCAGCTCGTTAACAACCAGCGGCATCTGCTTGGACGTGCTCACCAGCAGCGCCGACAGGCCGATGGCGTCCGCGTTGTACTCCTGCGCCTTCTCGATGATGGTGTTGGCCGGCACCTGCTTGCCCAGGTCGTAGACTGTGTAACCGTTGTTGCTCAAGATCGTTTTAACCAGGTTCTTGCCGATGTCGTGCACGTCGCCGTAGACCGTCGCCAGCACAACGACGCCCTTGCTCGCCCCCTCGACGCGCTCCATGAACTGTTCGAGATAGGCGACGGCTCGCTTCATCACCTCGGCGCTTTGCAGCACGAACGGCAGAATCAGCTCGCCCGCGCCGAACTTGTCGCCTACTTCTTTCATGGCGGGCAGCAGCACGTTGTTAAGCACGCCGACAGCGTCCTGGCGCGTCAGGCAGTCGTCAATCAGCGCCTCGACGCCCTCTTTCTTGCGGTGGACGATCTGCCAGTGGAGCGCCTGCTCGCTGGTCATGTCTTTCGTCGGGTCTTCAACTTCTTTCCCGGCCAGCGCCACCTGATTTTGTTCAAAGTACTGAATGAAGCGCGGCAGCGCGTCGGGGTCGCTGTTGAAGATCAGGTCCTCGGCCAGCTTGCGCTGGTCTTCGGGGATCTCGGCGTAGGGCGTGATGTGCGCCGGGTTGACGATGGCCATGTCCAGGCCGGCGCGGACGGCGTGATACAGGAACACGCTGTTGAGCACGCCGCGCGCCGCCGGCGTCACGCCAAAGCTGACGTTGCTCACGCCCAGGCAGGTCAGCACGCCGGGCAGGTTCTCCTTGATGAGGCGAATGCCCTCGATGGTTTCGACGGCGTCGCCGCGCAGCTCCTCCTGGCCGGTGGTGAGGGGGAAGGTGAGCGCGTCGAAGATCAGGTCCTCGGGGGCCAGGCCGTACTCGTTCACGGCGATGTCGTGGATGCGGCGGGCGATCTGGTATTTCTTCTGGCGCGTGTGCGCCATGCCCTCCTCGTCAATGGTCATCGAGAGCACCGCCGCGCCGTACTTTTTGACGATGGGCAGCACGCGGTCAATGCGCTCGCGCCCGTTTTCGAGGTTGTTGCCGTTGACGATGCCGCGCCCCGGATACAGCGCCAGCGCCGCCTCGGCCACTTCCGGCTCAGTCGTGTCGAAGATCAGCGGCGCGTCCACCGCCTGCGCCAGCTTCTTCACCAGCGCTTCCATCTGCTGGCGCTCGTCGTCGCGCTCAGTGAGCGCCACGCACACATCGAGCATGTGCGCGCCGGCCTGCACCTGCTCAACGGCGATCTGCACGATGCTGTCGTAGTCCTCCGCCAGCAGCAGCTGCTTGACTTTGCGGCTGCCCTGGCCGTTGACGCGCTCTCCGATCATCGTCGGGCCAGGGTTCTGGGCCATCAGCGTGGCGGTCATGCCGCTGGAGACGCGCGCCTCGCGCTGCGGCTGGCGCGGGCGCGGGCGGCGGCGCACGAAATGCGTGCTCTGCGCGTCGCTCTGGCTGCTGCTGAGCAGCGCGTTGAAGGGGTGGCCGTGCACCTTGCGGTAGAGCTGCGCCAGGTGCTCCGGCGTTGTGCCGCAGCAGCCGCCGACGATGTTCACACCCTTGCGCGCGAACTCCGCCACCATCTCGCTGAAGGGGTCTGGCTCCATCGGGTAGACGGCCTCGCCGTCCACGTTGATCGGCAGCCCAGCGTTGGGCAGCACGCTGATGGGCAGCGGGCTGTGCTCCACCAAATACTCGATAGGGGCGCGCATGTACTCCGGCCCGGTGGAACAGTTCATGCCAATCACGTCAATCGGCAGCGCCTCCAGCGTAGCGAGAGCGCTGGCGATGTCTGTGCCGAACAGCATCCGGCCGGTCGTGTCGAGCGTCACCTGCACCTGCAGCGGGATGCGCACGCCGGCGTCGGCAAAATAGCGGTTGATGCCCACCACCGCCGCCTTGACCTCCAAAATGTCCTGGCTGGTCTCGATCAGCAGCAGGTCTGCGCCGCCCTCTACCAGCCCCTGCGCCTGTTCGTAGAAAACGTCGGCCAGCTCGTCAAAGGTGATATTGCTCAAGTCGGGGTCGCTGCCGCTGGGCAGCTTGCCGCTCGGCCCGATGCTGCCAGCGACAAAACGCGGGATGCCGGTGCGCGCCTCGGCTTGGTCGCAGGCGCGGCGGGCAATTTGCGCCGCCGCACGGTTGATCTCCAGAACGCGGCCGCCCAGGCCGTATTCGGCCAGCGTGAGGCGGTTGCCGCGAAACGTGTTCGTCTCCACGACCTCGCTGCCCACGTCCAGAAACGAGGTGTGAATGGCCTCGATCACATCGGGGCGGGTGATGCACAGGTAGTCGTTGCAGCCGTTGTACTGCTCGCCGCCGAAGTCGTCAGCGGTGAGGTTGTAGCGCTGGATGCTGGTGCCCATCGCGCCGTCGAAGATCACGATGTGGTCTTCGACCGCGTCGAGGTAGCGGCGGTTGGTGTAGGTGCGGGTGTGGTTTCTGCGCATCGCGTGCCTTTCTGTCAGCTACCAGCGTTCCAGCGACAAGCCGTGTATGTCGTCAAAATGCATATCGCGCGTGACCAGCGTCAGGCTGTGCTGCTGCGCCAGCGCGGCGATCCAGATGTCGTTTTCCGGTATCGGGCGGCCTTTGAGCCGCAGCATATGCGCGATTTTCCCAAACTCGCGGGCCGTTTCGGCATCACAATTGAGCACAACTGTATTCACAACAAACATCTCGACCACTTTCATGTTTTCTTCGACCCGCCGCGAGTTCTCTGCGCCATAATACAGCTCGCCCAGCACAATCACGGGCACATAGATTTGCTCAGCCGTTCGGAGCAGCGTTTCGAGATCGGCATCCTTACGTATGCGCGCAATTGCAGCATTGGTATCCAGCAGATAATGGTTACTCATCAAAGCTCATATCCGGCAGATCGCGTACAACCTCAAACGCTGCTTCTATTGCCTGTTCCATCTGGTCAAGTTCATCACTGGGGATCGAGATGTGAGCCGTGCGCGCCAGAAACTCTGCGCCTGTCTGCACCTTTGGCCGCTTCACCAGTGAGCGAGCGTAGATCAGAAGCTGCTGTTTTTCCTGCTTGGAGAGCTGATTCACAAGTTCCCGCAGTTCTTCCTCAAACGATTCTCGCAACATGTCTCGACATCCTCTACTCAACTAACCCGCGTTCAGCCGGTGTCATTCTGTTTCCCAACTGCGCTTCCACCGCATCCGCCAGCGCCAACCAGGCAGCGGTATCGGCGGCGGCCACGTCTGAGTCCAGCCAGAAGCGGCCGTAGACCGCCTGCCGCGCCGTCTCGTCCGCCAGCAGCGCCCACTCGTCCGGGCGCGGGCCGAAGTACCGATCCATCAGCGCCGCCAGAAGCGCGTTAGCAGCCGCGTTGGTGGCGAAGCTGTAGCGCTCGAACGGCGACACCGCCGGCTGCACAGCCCGCGCCAGGTCGAACACCGCGCTGACGAAGTTGCCGCAGCCTGGGCTGGGGAACTGCGCCAGCGCGTGCAGCGGCAGGTCGCGTGGGGCGCTGGCGTAGCTGACCACCGTGAGCAGCAGCTCGCGCACCCAGCCTGCTTCAGGGTAATAGGCCTCGAAGCGCGGCAGGTGCGCCGTCACCGGCCCGGCGGCCACGCCCAGCGCGACCAGCGGTTCCAGGCGCGCCAGCAGCCGCTTGAGCGTATCCTGCAGCCCCGTCCACTCGCGCCGGTGAGCGGCGGCGCGCAGCAAGGCCAGATCATCGGCGTGGCTGCGCATTGATGGGGTAACTGTTGGGCATAGCGGTCACAGTCGGGTATCCTGCTGGCTGGCTGTGGGCGGAAATGCGAAACGCCCCTGGTCACAAACGGTAGACGGGGCGCGGGTGAAACTCGTGAGACGTCCTCATCTACCAGGCCTAAACCTGACGGATTTGGCACCTTCCCGACGCTTCGGGGGCTGCCGCGAGATCAACGGGCCGTTCCCTCCCTCGCTCTTGATGAGTGATTTGATTAGGTGCGATGGTATCACGTTCAGCAGAGGCAGTCAAGGCGCGCGGGGGTTTGGCCTGTGGCAGGCGCGGTGGTACACTACTTCACAAACAGATGAGTGCGCGATGAACTAGAGCGTTAGAAACGAGGTCGCTGTTTATGCTGTCACCTGTTGAACAAATGGTTTTTGTGCTGCTGGCGCTGCTGTCGGTAGGGGCGGCGTTCGTCGGGTTTCGCGAGATGTACCTGATCATCAACCGGGGCGAGGGCCGGCTGCACCTGGACCGGCTGCCGGCCCGCCTGTGGCGCGCGCTGGTGGTGTACATCGGCCAGCCGACAACGCTGCGCGCGCGGCGCATTTCCAGCCTGTTTCACCTGGGTATCGTGTGGGGCTTCACGTTCTATTTCCTGGTCAACCTCGGCGACGTGCTGCAGGGGTTCATCCCCGGCTACACCTTCCTGGGCGAGACCGGCGCGCTCTACGACGCCTACCGCCTGCTGGCCGACGTGCTGAGCGTGGCCGTGCTGGCCGGCGTGACCTACTTTGTGCTGCGCCGGCTGGCGCTGCCCAACCGCGCTGAGCTGGCGTATCACGACAATGTGCTGCTGCACCCCCGCGTGAAACAGCGCGCTGTGCTCACCGACTCGATGATCGTCGCCGTATTTATCCTGCTGCACGTGGGCGCGCGCTTCCTGGGCGAAGCGGCGCTGGTGGCGCAGCACGGCGCTGACCTTTTCATGCCGTTTGCTACGGTGACTTCCGCGCTGTTCGCGGGGTCCAGCCCGGATCTGCTGGAGCTGCTGCGCCACGTGTTCTGGTGGGTGGCGCTGGGCGGCATCCTGCTGTTCCTGCCGTACTTCCCCTACACCAAGCATGCCCACCTGTTCATGGCTCCGCTCAACTACCTGACGCGCCCAGAGCGCACCTCGCTGGGCGAGATGGAGCCGGTGGACCTGGAGGACGACGAGCGCGAGCAGTTTGGCGCCACACGGCTGGAGCACCTGAGCAAGACGCAGATTTTCGACGCCTTCGCCTGCATCATGTGCAACCGCTGCCAGGACGTGTGCCCGGCCTACGTCACCGGCAAAGAGCTGTCGCCGTCAGCGCTGGAGATTAACAAGCGCTACCTCATCCGCGAGCAGATGTCCGGCCTGGCCGCTGGCGAGGAATCGCGCACGCCGCTGCTGGGCGGCGCTATCAGCGAGTCGGCGGTGTGGGCCTGCACCGCCTGCGGCGCGTGCATTGACATCTGCCCGGTGGGCAACGAGCCGATGCTCGACATCCTCGACATCCGCCGCGCACAGGTGCTGATGGAAGGCGAGTTCCCGGCAGAGCTGCAGGGCGCGTTCAACGGCATGGAGCGCCAGGGCAACCCCTGGCAGATCGCCGAGAGCCGCGCCAAGTGGGCCGCCGGCCTGGACGTGCCCACCACCGACGACAACCCCGATTTCGACATCCTCTACTGGACAGGCTGCGCCGTCAGCTACGACGACCGCGCCGCTCAAACGGCCCGCGCGTTCATTAAGGTGCTGCAGGCCGCTGGCGTCAACTTCGCCATCCTGGGCGACGGCGAAACCTGCACCGGCGACGTGGCGCGCCGCGCCGGCAACGAGGCGCTGTACGTCGAGCTGGCGACGGCCAACGTCGAAACGCTCAACGCGCTCCAACCGAAGCGCATCGTCGCCACCTGCCCGCACTGCCTGCACAACCTGGGCAAAGAGTATCACCAGTTCGGCGGGCATTACGAGGTGATCCACCACACCGAACTGATCGAGGAACTGATCGCCGCCGGGCGGCTGCCAGCGCTGGCGCACCCTTCGACATGGAGCAACGTCACCTTCCACGACCCCTGCTACTTGGGCCGCCACAACGGCGTGATCGAGGAGCCGCGCGCGGTGCTCAGGCGGCTGGAGATTCTGGTCACAGAGATGCCGCGCCACGGGCGCAAGTCGTTCTGCTGTGGGGCGGGCGGCGCGCAGTTCTGGAAAGAAGAGGAACACGGGGCGAAGCCGGTCAGCGTGGAGCGCTACGAGGAGGCCCGCGACACCGGCGCGGATGTGCTGGCGGTGGGCTGTCCGTTCTGCATGCAGATGTTCGAAAGCGCCCGTCCGCAGGTGGCTGACGGCCCGGCCATCAAGGATATCGCAGAGCTGATCGCCGAGCGGCTGGCAGAGCCGCAGCGCGCCTGACTGCCGGCGCAGCCAGGGATGAGAGCTGGCGCGAAAACAGGTACAATCGTGTCATGCTGGCCGCAGATTGAAACGAGGCTCCATGCTGCTGATATGCGAGGCAATCCTGATAGTGCTCGGCGCGTACATGCTGCTGTCGGGCCGTATTGACATCGGCGGCGTGCGCGCCAGCGGGCGCAACGTGCGCTTGGCAGGCGCGGTACTAATGGCCCCGCTGGCCTTCGGCGCGCTGGCTGCGCCGCTGTTCCTGACGATCAGCGGGGGGCGGATCACCGCTGATCTGCTGCTGGCTGCCTCGTGTGTCGAGCTGCTCGTCGTCCTGGGGGCGCTGTCGGTAGCCAGCCAGCTCGTGCGGCAGGCGCGCAGCGAGGGCGGAGCCGCCGCCGACGCGCCGGCTATGCCGCCGTTCTTCGGCCGCGCGCCTGTCCCGCCTGCGTCTCAGAACGCGCCCACCATCATGACGGTGGCGGAGGCTGCCGCTTACCTGCGCGTGAGCGAGCAGGACGTGCACGACCTGATTGAAGCCGGAAAACTGCCCGCCGCGCGGGTGGGCGGCGAGTACCGCATCGCCCGCCGCGCCGTTGACGACTATGTGGGCGGCGATGATGACGCGCTCAATCCTGGTGCTTCAGCGTCAGCAGGCGGCGCGGAATCTGGCAAAAAGGATTGATAACGCGGTCGACGGTGTCTTCGCCCCCAAACACCATAAAGGCGATCCTATCCAGTTCGGCCATTTCGCCGGGCGTGCAGGATGCTTCGGCGTTCAAGTTGACCATCAGCACGCCGCTGTCGTTGAAGTAGAGCGTCTGCACGTTGTCACGCTTGCGGATGTAGCCGTAATTCTTCCCTCCGAAGGTTGCGAACTCGAAGTAGGTCCAGGTGTTGAGGTCGTCGTGATTGTCGCTCACCTTGCCCCTCCGCGGCTGCGTTTGATAACACACATATTACACAAGCATCCGCCACTTGTCACTACTCCTCCTTAGGAATTCAGGGCTAACCCTTAATATCTGTACCTTGATTGCTAGAGAACATGAGCAAAAGTCAAAGCGGTCAAAGAAGACAGCAGCTTTAACAAGAAACCAGGCGTGGTACGCGCATGAAGGCGTTGCACACCCATCTTCTCCAA
>Ga0308414_1000458_pt1 | contig 25903 bp, 26 predicted proteins | sample HotsprSampleOS50_FD_205667 | JGI IMG/M metagenome (GOLD analysis project Ga0308414, IMG submission 205667) | Hot spring phototrophic mat microbial communities from Octopus Spring, Yellowstone National Park, Wyoming, United States - 20090730_OS50 ...
CTTCAGATCATGTTCCAAATGGCCAGTTTTCGGGCATGAGTTGTTCCTTAAAGGAGAAATATCACGTTTTCGCTCTTGTCTTTCGGTCATCAGCCCACTTGTAATTGGGAGGGAGAGCTATGGCGAGGCGTCGAAGTTGCGAGGCATGCGGTGATCCTATCGAAGAAGACTGGTGGACAAAAGTCGAATACATGATGGAGGCTGGGCAAATGTCGCTGGCTGCCAGGTATTGCGAGGACTGTGGCCGGGAAATCATCCTGGGACGCCTGGAATTACCTCGCTCGGAACAGCAACGATGGTCTCGCGCGGCCCCAAGCCAGGAGCCAGACAAAACGGCTTCGGAGAATCCATCAGATGAATGATCCACGTCACGACCGCATTGACATGGGAATTTGCCCTTTAAGCATATGTGAGTCATGAGCATGGCCGATCATCCGTCGGATTTTGATCGAGGTGGAAGCTGGGATGTCGTGTCCGACGCCATCAGTCGGACCATGGACGCAAAGCTGCCGTTGCCGGCGACGCTGCGGGCATTGGCCGCCGACCTGAACGATCGGAGAAGTGCATCGCTCCTGAAAAAGATCGCCGCCAGGATCGAGCGCGGAGAGTCCCTGGAATCGATCCTTTCACAATTCGAGTCGCGGAAAACGATGATGGGACGGCTCCTGCACGCAACGTCCTTGACTTCGCAACCAGCCGAGATGATCAGCCGCTTCGTGGGCCTGATCAATGACTACATTCAGTCGTTGCGGAATATACGAGTTGTCCTCGCCTATCCCTTAATCTGTCTGATGCTGGTTGTTTTCGGAGCGATTGTCCTAGCAGCCGGCTGGTTAGTCCCCGCCACCAGGGATGCTGATGCAGTCGCCCGTGAGTTCGATGCCGGTGGAATTAACGCCGCCATGTTTCAGCTTTTGCTGGCGGGCGATCTGATTTCCATTGCTCTTGGCCTCCTGATATGGGCAATTGGCTTGCTGATTGTTCTGGGGCCGATCCGCATATCACGATGGTCCTTGGTCTATCAGTTGCCGATCATTGGCAGATATTACGGATCTCTAAATCTGGCGTTGTTCGCGCGACTTATGGAACATCTGACTCAAGCCGGAGTGGGGATCTCGCAGGCCCTGGAGGCCGCGGCGATACTTGTTTCGTGGCCAAGATTGCGACGTGCCGTGAACGAAGCTGCAGAACGGACCTCCCAGAGTTCGACCCTGGAAGAAGCGGTAGCCGATGATCAACGTTTCCCGGCAACATTACGGGCCTTTTTGACCCACCCAGGAAACAAGCTAACCCTCTCTGCACGGTTTGCGACAGCAGGTGACTTTTTTGAACAACAGGCCCGGTCTCATTGTTATGCTCTGCCCTTCCTTCTTCTTCCGTTTGTGATTTTCGGACTGCTGCTAGTGTGGCTCTGCTACGCTATTCCGATCATGGTGTGGATTTCCTGGGTTCGGGTTCTGGCTGGAATAAGCTGACAATGCCCACATTTTACGAGAATCTGGCTACGACTGCGGGACTGTGCGTGCTGGGATTGGTCCTCCTATACCTGTCCCGAACGCGCGATTTGCCAATTTCAGAACAGTTGCGATGGGGCAGGGTCTGGCTCCGCGTGATGGGATGGGCATGTTTGCTTGTGGGGGGATTCCTGGCGGGGAGCGTGCTTTTTGCCGGACCGTTGATTGTGCTTCTGATTATCATTTTCGCAGTCATGGCGGTCAGGGGGGCTCGTTACACGGCAACCGACATGTGGCTGACAATCGCTGCTGGCGTGCGTCATCAACTGCCGATTCCCCCTCTTGTCGAGGCGGTTGTGGAAGAATCGGGCACAGCAGCGCGCTACCGCCAACTCCTGGCCCGGCTGCGGGCCGGAATGCCGCTCGAGGAACTCGTTCGCAAACTACGGATTGGACGCCCCGAACAGACATCGCTCGCACTCGCAGCGAAGACGGGCAAACTCGATGAAGCGATTGCCAAAGCCCAGGAGGTCCGTACCGCCCTGCGAGATGTCGAGGAATTGTTCACGGGCCGCCTCCTTCTTCTCCTCCTGGTTCTGCAGATCGTCCCCGCTGCGGCCTTCGCTTTCCAAAATATCAACCGTCAGTTCACGGCCATTCTTGAAGATTTTGGAATGAGTGACGCAGCCGTGTTAAATCACATGGCAACATGGCTTCCGAAATGGAGTCTTTCGTTCTGGTTTTTGGGGCTGATCTGGACGGTGGTCAGTCTCATCATGGTGACAGGCATCCTCATCTATTGGCTTGGTGGTCGCGGCGTGTTGCAGGATCTCTGGCCGTGGTCGCGGTGTTCCTTCCGCTCGCGGAATCTGATCCTGCTGAATCTAGCACAAGGCATTCGCGCCGGACTTCCCATTCCTGAAATCCTCGATGTCCTCATCAATAATCCCCCGACTTTTGCCATCCGGGGACGGTTGTTGAATACCCTGGAAGCCGTTTTTCGCGGCACCGACGTGTGGGAAGCCATGCGAAGAAGCCGTATTATCTCGGAGGCCGACGCAGATATTCTCGCTGCCTCCCAGCAGCTCGGAGAACTGCCTGCCAGTCTGGAAACCCTTGCCACACTCTATCGCGATCGTTATAGCGTAGCACTTCGACGCTGGGCCATCATCGGTTATCTGATCATCGTGAGCGTCGTTGTTCTGGGATCGGTCGTTTTATACGCCTGTACATTTGGTACACTGTTGACGATTCTTTCCCACCTCATGTAGCAGGTACGGCCTGAAGGAACGGACAGGAATGAGAACGCTCAACCACCTTATGCAAGCCGACAGAACGATGAGATCAATCGCTTACGTCCCTTTCGCGGACAATTCCAAGCGATTTGAACTTCGATCCGCAACAACAGTCATGGAGATCATCATTTCTTTGTTTCTTTTGGCTACCCTGGCTGTGCTTTCCGGTCAGATTATTGCCTCGGTCGTTCAAACCCGCATCGAACAGCGAAAGCGTGCCTGGGCACTTCAGGAGGCCGGGAACGCCATGGAAAAGGCTTTTCTCGTTCCCTGGGCGGAACTGGAACCCGGCCAAAGGCGAGAATGGCCATGTTCCGAGGCGGCAAAACGAATTTTGAAGGATGCCAGGACGACAATCCTAACCGAAGCCACGGACGATAACAACGTCCGACGGCTGGTTGTCCGCGTTGAATGGTCACCCGGGCGAGGCCAAACGACGCAACAGATTCAATTGGTGGCTTTTCGACACCACCCGCAACGTTCGGAGAAAGTCGCCGTCGCAACACAAATGCTGGGAAACGATGCCGGGGCTTCAGGAAATGCGGAGTAAGGCTTATGACCTGCAGACGGCGTGGATACACCTTGATTGAAATGGTCGTCGTCGCCGTGCTTTCGGCACTGGTTCTGGGAACGGCGGTCGCAGCCACGGCCCTTGTGGTCGGAATGAGTGGGATCGTATCGCGTGAGGTCGATTCCTATCACGATCTGGCACGGCTGGCGACGGTCTTCCGAAATGATGCCCATCAGGCGACCAAATTCACCACTGCAAATATCGAGGCAACGGTCGGCTCCACTGCTGATGGGACGATCATCAGCGAGATGGAGTTATCCGACGGGAAGAGTGTTCGCTACCGCGTGAATGATGGTCTGATTCGCGAGGTCCTTCAAGATGGCAAACTCGTTGCCCGCGACGGTTTTGATCTCGATCATGGGCAACGAGTCCTTGTGAAAACGTATAAAGAGAACTCACAGACGGTCGCGTCTCTTATCGTCTTCGGAAGCCGGATTCTCGATCGCGGTGACGAGGCGGCAAGTCAACAACAGACCTGGGAAGTTTACACGGTAGTCGGTCGTGATCGCGTGCTGTTAAATCGATGAGGATCACTTGTTCAGTGGAAGCAATCCATGGATTCGCAGAAGTTGAGTCAGAATGATTGGTTACCGCAGGTGAATCAACGTTCGCCACGGTATTTACGGGCACGTGGCGTAGCGGTCCTGGCCGTCATCATTTGCCTGATTATCGTCGCGTCTCTGGGCGGGGCCCTGGTACTCGACCTGAAAACAGGCTGGGAAGACTATCGCCAAAGTCGGTTGGCCCTGCAAGCCGATTGGCTTATCGCTTCGGCAATCGATCGGGTAAGAAGCCAACTCTTCACCAGTCCGGACTATGCCGGAGAAATATGGAAGATCAGTGCGGAGAAACTAGATGGGCGATCCTCCGCAGAGATTCAGATCACAATCATCCGAGCAAATGAAGTTGGTAAGAAGACTGCGGCCAAAGTGGCACTTCAGCTTATGTCGAACGGCCGTACCCAATTGGCTTTGACACGCATGATCCCGGTGGAAATGGTCAGCCAAACAGAAAAGAAAACAGGTGAGGATGTCCCTACAGGGAACTGAGGGCTTCCACCTGTATGTGAAGGAGTTTTATCGTGAGGCGATCTCTGTTGGCCCAGCTTGTGACGCCGAGGCACGAGGGACGAAGGGTTTTGCGCCAATCATCGTGGCGTTATCGCCGGGGTGTCACCCTGTTAGAGTGTCTCGCGGTAGTCCTCATTATCGGTCTATTGATCAGCATGCTTCTCCCGGCGGTTCAATCGGCCCGAGAAACGGCCCGACGGGTGCAGTGTCAAGCACATCTCCAGCAAATTGGCCTGGCATTGAGGAATTATGAGGCAACCCATAACTTTCTGCCACCGGGAACCGTGGAACCGAGCGGACCGGTGGCAAATACGCCGCTCGGTTTTCACCACAGTTGGACCATTGCCATCCTATCCTGGTTCGATCCGCCCTCGGCGGCTGAGGTCCGTTATGATCTGGGTGTTTACAGCCCGCAAAATCTATCAGTCTTGATTAACCTGGGAAGGTCACCGGAGATTTTCAGTTGCCCCTCCGATTCGTCCTTTTTTGGGGAATGTGATTACGCGGGTTGCCATGACGATCGAGATAAGCCCATCGACGAAAATGACCATGGGGTCTTTTTCCGCAACAGCGCAGTCCGCAGCAGGGACATTCCCGATGGAACGTCACACACATTTTTTGTCGGCGAAAAGTTGTCTTACCCGCCAGAATGGGGTTGGATGAGTGGGACTCGCGCTACCTTGCGTACGGCTGGCATCCCTATCATCCAGACTCTTCAATCCAGGCGTCTCAACGGGTACTACGACGAGTATTATCAATATCAAAACACAGGACCGCGTAATGTCGATGAGTTGGTACGAACCGTCCGGCCAGATCTCTTCGCTAGCGATGGGCAAGACTGGTCGGTCGAGTCGGAGGACATCAGGACCAAGATGTTGAAAGGACCGGAAACACCCCAGGACCCGCAGGTTATTGAAGAACTTCGCAAACTGGGTGAGATTCCCGAACGTCTGCCCATTATCGGCGGATTCGGATCTCAACACCCAGGAGTGACGAATTTCCTCTTTGGCGATATGTCGGTCCGCTCCATCCGGCACCAGATTGATTCGCGAGTGTTCTGTGCTCTCGCCAATCGGGCCGATGGTGAGGGGATCGACGAAACGTTTTAGGACAATTCCGACTGACCGTTCAGAAACTGAATTGAGAAGCGCATACCCAAATCAAGGAGATCGGCGATGGTGAGGTTTGCTCGTCGAGCCTTTACACTGGTGGAATTACTGGTGGTGATTGCCATGATCGGGGTCTTGATGGCGTTGATGCTCCCCGCCATTCAGGCGTCGCGGGAAACAGCACGGCGGGGACAATGCGTCAACAATCTGCGGATCATTGGTCAGGCCCTTACGCGGTATTACGGCGCTTATGAGTGTTTTCCTGCGGGAGTGCAAAGCGAAGCAGGACCTATTCGGAACGAACCAAAGGGGCAACATATCGGCTGGATCTGCCCGCTCCTGCCTTACCTGGAGGCCGACGTTTACTACCGCAAGCTCGACCTTTCCGAGAGCGTGTATTCGCCCAAGAACGATGAAGTCCGCAGGACGACGCTGGCTGTCGTACGATGCCCTTCATTCGGCAGGTCAACCGTCCAGACGGAGTGGGCCCAATCCAATTATGCTGGATGCTATCACGACGAGGAGGCCGCCATCGACACAGACAGAAACGGTGTCCTTGTCCTGAACCGCTGGTTGAACAAGGATGATATTCCTGACGGCGAGGCATTCACTCTGTTCGTCAGCGAAAAGGGAATCGAGTCGGGGGAACTCGGCTGGGCGTCTGGTACCCGCGCCACGCTGCGAAATACGGGGACTCCGCCGGAGAATTGGCTGCAAATCAAGGCCAAACTGGAGAACGCAACTCCGGGCAGTCAAGAAAACGGTCAAGCGGAAGGTAACACGCAGGGCGAACCGACCGGCTCGGTTGGTGGTTTCTCTTCCGTTCATCCGGGTGTGGTTGAGGCCCTGATGGGAAGTGGTACCGTTCGCCCAATCACCTGGTCGATCGATCAAAAAGTTTGGAGACAAATGGCCCATCGGGCAGACGGCTCATTGCCCGCCGAGGCTTCTGCCCGCTAAACAACACTCTGTAAGAATAATCTGTGGACTCGAGCAATGTTGTCCGATCATGAAAACCCCTTTGCCCCACCCCGCGAGACAAACACGCCCTCGCCCGTGAGCGATGGCCTGGTCTGGAATCTTGGCCTTCGGGAAACTGTCGTCGCCCTGTTAGTGCTTTTCGGTTTTTTTGCGGGTTTTCTCATCAGTTTTGTCGTTAGCCAAGGCTCGGTTCTTCCGTTTAACCTTGACGAATTCGACAGAGGAGACGGTTTCAGCAAGATGTGGGGGACAGCCGGCCTCGCAGGCTTTTTTATTCTGGGCCTTTTGCTATGGACCAGAGGGGTTTTATTCTCGATCGGAGGCCTTCTGTCCCTGGCTGTCGGTGTCCAGATGTGGATCGCTGCTGCAACGGTCATCGTGATACCCGGGGGCAGCCTCGTGGTCTGGGGAGTCGCGATCATCGTCACGATTTTCGGAGCGATCTTTCTCAGAAGACGAACCTCGTGATTCCCTTTCGCCCAGTCCATTTCGCCGCAGGCTTTAGGGTACGTCCCACACAAGTATTCTGCGTTCAGATCACATAGAGCGCCGCGGGAAGAGACTTCTTCACCCCGATTGAGCCGGGCAATATTGTCCTGCAAATCAGATTCCGTTCTTTTTGCAACCGGTGTTATTTGGCTGGCGCCACTCAATTCCACAATTTCTCCACAAGGAACATCCGAAAATACAAGTGGTACCGATCATGCAAGCAAGTCGCGCAATTCCCCTGATATGGGGAATGCAGAAAACTTCGTTTCTCCCCATGAAAAGTTGCCTGCCTCCCTGATACGTCCTACGTTTGTAGTAGGAATCCTTTTCGGACGATCACATCGGGAAATGAGTCTCGAAAACGATTGCCTAACCGACGTTCTGGCAATTGGTACCGCAGAAGTCAAAATTGGAGGCAATATGTCACAGTCGAGAACATTCTCGCTGGAAAAGCTTCTTGCCAATGCACAGTTGCCCGCGCTTCCGCAAAGCGCCATCCATTTGCTCCAGGTCTCACAGGACCCGGACGCAGGCCCGGCGGAGTACGCCGTTCCCATCGAGGCCGATCCCGGATTGGCCAGTCAGGTATTACGATTTGTCAATTCGTCTTACTTCGGCTTCTCTCGGGAGATTTCGAGCGTTAAATTGGGGATCACCCTTGTTGGCACCAAAACGATCAAGAACTTTGTCCTCTGGAGTGCGGTTTTCAGTCTGATGCCGTGTCCCAAATGTGGACCGTTTGATTTGCGAACGCTCTGGCAAGATTCCCTTCGGCGAGCCTTATTCGCCCGTGAAATGGGGAAGGTTTGCCGTTTGGAAGAGAGCGAGGAGCTTTTTGCAGCAGCCCTCTTACAAGACATGGCGGTTCCTGTGCTGGCCAAGGAGGCCCCCGATCTCTATTTGCAGCTCCTCACCGCACGAAATGAAGGAAAACGACGGCTGTCAACAATCGAGCGAGCGGTCTGCGGTTGGGATCACGCCGAGGCAGCCGTGTGGGTTGGCCGAAAGTGGAATCTCCCCGAACGGTTCATCCAGCTCATCGCAACGCACCTGCTCGACGTCTCAGAATCGAGCAGCGGTGATCTCGGCAACATGATCGTGGCTCTCTCTGCCGCTTTGCCGCCGGTTAGCGACGCAATCTGGCATGAACAGACAAAGTTCGACGCGGGTTACGCTCGGCTTTTCCGCGAAGGTTTCCCCGAAGTGACCGAGGTCCTTCAGCGTGTCGATGACGGGTTTGCCGAGATTGCTCCCCTCCTGAAGATCGGCATTCCCGCCAGAAGTCTGGTTGAAATCCATCAGGAGAATAACCAACCCAGTTCTCTTGCTGAGCCAGTCTCGCTCGGGGCATAGTTACGCCACAGCAATGCTGGCACCTACCCGATAGTTGTTTTTGGCCGAGGGCGGGAGGCGGACTACATATTTTCCACATTGCCCGCCTCCAGAACTCCATTGAATAACTTACAAATCAATGCCGGCTCTGCCAGACCTTAAAAATACGTCGGGCGGAACTGGGAACGGGTAGTCGTTGTGCTTCTTCCAAAGGAACCCACCGGCACTCTTCAATCCCCGCAGGAAAAAGTGCTATCGCTGTGTCGAAACGTTTCACGGAATCAAGTACCCGTGCATGGTAACAGTCCAGAACCACTCGGTACCGTGTCACCTGATAACGCAGTCGCAAGAAATGCTGAACCAATTTGACACGGAGGGGCCACGTCCGCCTTATGGCATGGTCAACCAAATCAGGCGACAACATGGCAGGCGATGGAATCTCAGAGGGATCTTCAGCCAAAATCGCGCGGGGAAGATCCCACAGTCCGCCCCAGCGATGCCCCCTGGCATGTCGCACCATCAGGAAACGGCCATTTTTCTCAGCCAAAAAGGCGACTTCATGGAGTCGGGTGGCAACGGTTTTGTTCGCGACCGAGTTGAAGGGCGATCCCTGTTGAAAGGATCGGCAGTACTTCGCAACGGGGCAAGCGTCGCATCGTGGCTGACGTGGAAGGCAAATGTCGTGCCCCAAATCCATCAGGGCCTGATTGATGATCCCAGGCTCACGGTTCGGCAAAAGGTACTCCGCAAATTTCCACAAAAGTTCTTCCTTTTGAAACGGCTTTATTCCCGCTACGCCCAACCACCGCGTGAAGAGGCGGCGGGTGTTTGCCTCAAGGATCGGCGCCGGTCGGTTGAAAGCCAGGGAAACGATAGCCCCCGCTGTGTACCGCCCGATGCCGGGAAGCTTCATTAAGTGCTCAACGCTCTGGGGGAGCGTGCCGCCGTATTCCCGGACGATCACCTGGGCCGCTCTGTGCAATTGTCGAGCACGTCGGTAATAGCCCAGCCCTTCCCACAGGCAAAGAACGTCGTCTTCTGAGGCATTTGCCAGATCACGCACCGTTGGAAATCGCTTTAGAAATCGTTCGAAATACTTTACGACGACCGCGGTCGTCGTCTGTTGGAGCATCATCTCACTAATCCATATGGCGTAGGGATCGCGAGTCTCCCGCCATGGAAAACACCGTTTATGGCGACGGTACCACGCCCGCAAACTTCGCCAGATTTGACTCCGTTCTGCAGGCTGGGGAAATTGTGGATCGACCACAGCCGTGTCCCTACACAGTTGGCTTGGTCCGCGATGAGATTTTTGGGGCATATGGCATCGAGTGTGGTTTCGCGTTACAATCCCAGAAACTTTTGATTACCAGCACAGATGGGCCTTGACGTCGGAGACGCAATCGGGTCACATTGTGCTTTGGAACGGTTTCGACATTGTGGGTCGGTAACTCTATGTGGTGTATATCAGTCATCTTAAAGGACTGACGAATCTGAGTTGAATTTCCCACAAAGACGCAATTTGAATAACCGTTTGAATGGCTCGTTTTTGTGAATCCTTTGCCTGACATGGGCAATAGTCAATAGTAGCAGACGCAAAGTCAACCGTTTCGAATCTGATTGAAAACAGTGGGTACCTGGACATGGCTGACAAAGTTTTCCTGGCAATCGACATGGGGGCGTCCAGCGGTCGGCATGTGGTGGGGTCATTCGATGGCCGACGTTTGCGTTTAGAGGAGGTGTATCGCTTTCAAAATGGGCCGGTTGAAGTGGGAAATCGGCTCTACTGGGATCTCCTTGGTCAATGGACTCACATTCGAACCGGGTTATATGCAGCGGCCTCGCGCTTCAATGCTAACGTCGTGAGTGTCGGCGTGGACACCTGGGGCGTGGACTTCGGTTTGCTGGACCGAAATGACGATCTGGTTGGGCATCCCTATCATTATCGTGATCACCGAACAGATGGGATGATGGAGCGGGCTTTTCAGATCGTACCGAGGGAGGAGATTTTCCGGCAGACGGGGCTTCAATTCATGCAACTCAATACGCTATATCAGCTTCTGGCAATGAAAGAATCGCATTCGCCATTGCTCGACATTGCTGACCGGCTTCTCATGATGCCCGACCTCTTTCACTGGATGTTGACCGGCGAGAAGTGCAATGAGTTTACCGATGCCACGACGACCCAGTTTTTTAATCCCAAAGAACGGCGATGGGCCACAGAATTGCTTGAGCAGCTCGGTTTGCCCACGCATATTCTCGGGCCGATTGCTCAGCCCGGGACGATTCTTGGGCCACTGCGTCCGACCCTGGCCACGGAAACAGGGTTGCACAACGCCAAAGTGGTTCTCCCGGGATCGCACGACACAGCCAGCGCGGTCATGGCCGTGCCGGCGTGTGGCCCAGCCCGTGACATCCCCGAGTGGTGTTACATCAGTCTGGGGACCTGGGCCTTAATGGGTGTGGAAGTGGCGCAGCCGGTCATCAACGAGACGTCATTGGGGCTCAACTTCACCAACGAAGGAGGTGTGGGAAACACCATTCGGCTGTTGAAAAACATCACCGGGTTATGGCTCGTCCAGGAATGCCGCCGGATATGGAATCAGTCGGGACGCAGCTGGGACTGGGAGGATTTGAATCAACTTGCGGCCGAGGCCCCTGGCCTCGTGAGCTTCATCAATCCTGATCATTCGATGTTTTTGGCCCCGACGGATATGCCAGAGGCCATCCGGGAGTTTACGCGCCGTACGGGACAGCGTGTCCCGGAGACGGAAGGGGCCGTTTTGCGTTGCGCCCTTGATAGCATCGCCATGAAATTCCGGCACGTTCTTGAAATGTGTGAGGAACTGATCCGGCGGCGGATTGAGGTGGTGCACATTGTGGGCGGAGGCACCAAGAACCGGCTCCTGTGCCAGGCGGCCGCCGATGCGTGTGGCCGACCGGTCCTGGCAGGTCCCGTGGAGGCCACGGCCATCGGTAACATCATGATGCAGGCGGTTGCCGCTGGTGTGGTCGGAAATATCGCCGAGGCGAGGAATATCGTCCGGGAAAGCTTCCCGCTAGACGAGTATCAACCGCGTAATGTCGAGGCGTGGAGTGAGGCCTACAATCGTTTCACGGATGTGCTGGCAGCAGATGTCTGAAGAATAACAAATCCGCGTTCGGGTGACTGTTTTCAACCGACAGGCGAGTGTCTGGCTTGACCAGAGTCGCTGATTCGGGCAAATGTATGGCCTAATGTGACGACAGGAGGAGTTCGCTATGGTCCGCGTCGGGATTGTCGGCATCGGGTTTATGGGCATGATTCATTATCTTGCCTATCAGAAGCTTAAAGGGGTTAAAGTCACCGCCATTTGCGAAAAGATCCCGGAACGGCTGGCTGGTGACTGGCGGTCGATCAAGGGGAATTTCGGCCCCAAAGGTCGGAAGATGGACCTGTCCGGAATTGCCAAGTATTCCGAGCTTGAAGAGCTTCTTAACGATCGCAATGTCGATGTCGTGGATGTCTGCCTTCCGCCTGCCCTTCATCCTCAAGCCACGGTGGCCGCCCTTGAGGCTGGCAAGCACGTCTTTTGTGAAAAGCCGATTGCCCTGACCACCGCCGACGCCGATCGCATGGTGAAGACCGCTCAGAAGAAAGGAAAAATGCTTCTGATCGGGCATGTCTTGCCCTTTTTCGCAGCGTATCGGTTTGCCTATGATGCCGTCACAAGTGGTCGTTACGGAGCGTGCCTGGGCGGGCAGTTCACCCGGATCATCTCCGATCCACTTTGGTTGCCGGATTTTTACAATCCCGACGTTTGCGGTGGCCCTGCCATCGACCTGCACATTCATGACGCCCATTTCATCCGATTGCTTTTCGGTATGCCAAAGTCCGTCCAGAGTGTTGGCCGAATGCGCGGAGAGGTGCCCGAATTCTTTAACACGCAGTTCCTCTACGACGATCCGCGATTGGTCGTCACGGCCACTAGCGGTGTGATCATGCAACAAGGGAGACCGTTCACAAACGGTTACGAAATCCATCTCGAAAAGGCCACGCTCGTCTTCGACTCCTGGATGAATTTTCCGGTCACGATTCTCACGGAGGATGGCAAAGTCAAGCAGCCTAAACTGCCGGCTCGGGACCCTGTGGACGATTTTGCGGCAGAACTCGCGGAAGTCGTACGCGCGATCAAAACAGGAGAACCGTCAAAGTTTCTCGATGGACAACTGGCCCGAGATGCCCTCGTCCTTGCTCACCGTCAGATCGAGTCCGTCAAAAAGCGTCGTTCGGTCAAAGTCTGAAGATTTATCGAGTTGCCAGACGTTTTCCGAAACTGGTCTTCCCAACTTCCTTCCCGCCCCCGGGCGGGAAATTTTTTTCAGGTCACAGGCTTACCACAACCGGTCGCTGCATTCTTTCGTGCATTCTTTTCGTGTTCCTCAATACCAGCATGAGGCATGTCGGGTATTCCCATTGTATCGATAAAATGCCAGCAAAACTCGGTTAGTGTTTTTGCACGGTGCCGATTCCTAAGATATACTCATCCTGGCTTGAGAATAGGATGCTGAGATAGTCATTAGTTTTAGCACAAACAGGTCCATTCCTCTCAGGCGGAAGAGTTACGCTGGATGGCAGAAGTGCTCAAGTCGTTACACTTCTGGTTCAGGGAAATCTCAAGGTCATTCGACGTCCGTCCCGTTAATCTCAGGTTCAGCTAACTATGGAACAAGGGCGCGACAGTCAACTCCAGAACATCAGCATTCAAGTCAGTCGTTGCTATCGATGTTCCGTTGGAAGGAACGCATCGTTAGCTGGTTGGCTGGTAATCCCTGTTCTTATCTTTTGTTGTGGATTTTTGGGCTGGACCGCTTGTAGGGTTTATGCTGGGGATGCCGAAAAGGCCGAACCGCCTGCCATCTCCCAGGTCGACCAAGTCAAAATGATTCTGGAACAGGGGCTGAATCTCGAGCACCAATCTCGGTGGGGCGAGGCCTTGAGTCTCTACGAAGACGCCCTGCGGCAATTTCCAGGGGAAAAGGCCCTGGAGCAGCGTTTTCACGAGGCCCGAATGCACTATGACCTCCTGCGTCGTCATGGTGACCAGACCTATCTCAATTTGGTGCGATCTCTTAGCACTTCCGAAGTCTTTCAAATCTATGACGAGGTGTTACTCAAAATCCATGCCCACTACGTAGAATCCCCGGGGTGGCAGTACCTTTACGAACAGGGTATTCATGCGGTGGCGATCGCCTTAACAGAACCTAAGTTCCTGGCGGCACAGCAGCTTTCTATCTCCGCGGAAGCCGCCGCTGCCACAGCCCGCGATTTGTCGCTGGTCGTCCCCCCGCAAACTGTTCAATCTCGAATGACTGCCATCAATGCGGTGACCCGCGTCTCAAATTGGTTGCAGGAACGCATTGGTTTGACACCACAACCCGTTGTCATGGAGATGGTTTGTGGCATGGTCAATGCGCTGGACCCCTACTCTGCGTACTTGACGCCAGCACAACTTTCAGAGCTTTACTCCCAGATTGAAGGCAATTTTGTCGGACTGGGCATCGAACTGCGCCCACAGGTGGACGCCCTCGTCGTATTGCGAGTCATCCCAGGAAGTCCGGCCGAAAAAAGCGGTATCCTCCCCGGTGACCGCATCGTGAGTGTTGATGGCCAAAGCGTGAAAGAATTGTCACCCGATCGGGCTGCCGATCAATTGAAGGGTCCTGAAGGTTCACAAGTGACCCTGGCTATTCTCGGAAAGGATGATCAGCTCCGCGAGGTCACGGTTTGCAGGACTCGGGTGGAGGTCCCCAGTGTCGCTGATGTGGACATCATTGATCGGGAGCTGAAGATCGGTTATTTCCGGTTACTCAGTTTTCAACGGACGACGGCCAGCGATGTCGCAGCGGCCTTGCTCCAGCTTTCCCAGCAAGGGGTTTCCAGTCTGATCATCGATCTCCGCGGAAATCCCGGGGGACTTTTGGGGGCTGCCGTTGAAACAGCCGATCTTTTCCTCTCCCACGGAGTTGTCGTTAGCACTCGGGGGCGCAATCCCCAAGAGAATCTTGTGTATAACGCCCATGATTCGGGGACGTGGACAATTCCCCTTGTCGTCTTGATTGATCGGGAGAGTGCAAGTGCCGCAGAGATTTTCGCCGGTGCCATTCAGGATCAAGGACGCGGCACCGTGGTGGGAACACCAAGTTATGGGAAAGGGTCAATCCAGGGAATTTTTCCACTGAACCGTGGCGATTCCGGGTTGCGGCTGACAACAGCCCGTTTTTTCTCTCCCCAAGGTCGCCCTTATACAGGCCGGGGCGTTATCCCCGATATTCGTGTTCAGACCGTCGCACGACCTGCTGACCCGCCAGGTGGTCCCTCTGAAACAATCACACCCGAAGCAACGTCAGGATCCCCGCAGCAGACATCCCGGCAAAACGACCCCATTCTGGAAGCCGGACTCCAGGCTGCCCGAAGAATCGTGGCTCAGCGACCAGCAACAACCTGGTAGTGACTTTTCTGCTATTTTGCCAGCGATCACTGGTCATCGATCAAGGCTGCCTGGAACGATAAAAGAATGTTCCGGCACCGACAATCGCACCCACGACCGCCGAAATCAGAATGGCACCAAGGAGCGTGCCGAAATCATACATCGGTCGGATAATGAACTGAAGGATCATGACCACAATGACCGTCAGGTTGAAGGCCACGATCGCGTATTGTAAATCCTGGCGAAACCTTTCCGGCGATCGCACAACAGCAGGCCGCGGAGTGGGACTCGCCGGAGGGGTTGTCCCGCCCCGACTCGCCGGGGCCACACTCGTGGCACCACCTCGGCCACCGAAATACTTCAATATCGCAGCGTTCAGACTGGCTGGCGTGGTAATAACTGTGCGGACAGGCGCGCCATAGCGGAGGCGGAGCTGCTCCTCGACATCGGGATTGATGGGAAAGGGTGAGGCCACCAGGACCTGGTTATCACCCATCATGACGGGAACGCACGAATTCTGACGAACAAAGGCCGGTGGTAAAGCGCCGACCAGAGATTCATCGATATTCGTTTCCTCCAAATCGACATAGGGCAATCCTTCCGACTCAGCGTAAGCTTGCATGACGACATCTGGGGATGCCAGCTTCTGCTGAATGATGGCCTCATGGACGGCCAGTCCGACGGCCTGCGCAAAGCGTCTCGCCCGCTCCAGAGCCTCCGGCGTAATCATCTTGTTGGCCAGGAGAATCTCCTCCACGGTTCGCCGGACGCCTTCGCCGAAATCCTTTCGCCCTAGTGTTGCATCGTATTCGCGTTTCCGTTGCAGGTCCGTCAGGCACAACATCGCCTTCGCCAATTCGTTCAGCAACTGCTGAGACTCGAAGGCGTAATCACCCGTTGCATACTTCCGAACATACGCATTCAGCTTGCGATACTGTTCCCGAATGGCGTTAATGTCATCATGGAACAGGGGTAATCGCAGAAGCTGATAGTAGTTCAGAGGTCGGTTGGTATCCTCGATTCCCAACCAATCCCGATAGACATCAATCGGTTTTTTGGCCATGGTTGCCTATCCTATTCAACCTTGTATTCGTTGGCCAATCGTGCCAGTGCATCCACGTCCTCTTCACGCAGCCCACCACGACGTTCGATCTCGATCCGTGCTTCACGACCACTCGTCTTATCACGGGCAGTGACTATCACACGCCCCTGCGCGCTGAAGGCGTAGGTCACTTCAACAGGCGACCCTTTAGCAAGCCCCGGCGGCAAATCGGTGATCCGACATTTCCCCAAAAGCGAACAGGCGAACGGGTCGGGGGCATCCCCTTCCAGAACCTGCACAGTGATTCGCTCCTGGTTATCTTTCGTGGTTTTGAAGATCCGCCGGACTTCGTAGGGGATTCGGCTGTTCCGCGGGATCATGATATGGTTCACAGTTTTCCCACTCTTGGGGTCAAGCGCCACAATCCCCAGCCCATGAGAGTTCACATTCTCCTGCTGAACAAGCTGCAGACGGCGACGGATTCGTTCCGCCAATTCGCTTTGCTCCCCTCGGAATTTCGCTTCGAGAATTGCTGCGTGAATGGCCGCTCCTTCTGCCACAGCCGTGTGGGGCGAAATGCCGCGATAAGGTTCCCGATTAAGGATCCTCCTGATCATTTCAGGGACCTGAGGCATCAACGTCGATCCCCCCACCAGAACTATCGCTTCCAGTTCTTCGGGACGCACCTTTGCTTCATCCAAAACCAGGAGTGTGGTATCGGCTGTTCGCTGAAGCAGGTCCGCCGTCAACGAGTCGAACAATTCGCGAGTGATGCGAACGTCGATCGCCCGCCCTTCATACCGGCAGTGAATCACCGTTTCTGTTTTCTCCGACAGCTCGATCTTGGCCAGATCGCAGTCGTTTCTGAGGATTTGAATCATCTGCGGTGATTCTCGCGGGTCGATACCGTGGCGCTGCTTAAAGTCATCCGCAACGTAGTCGAGCAGTCGATCGTTCCAATCCACACCACCGAGTTGAACGTCACCATCGGTAGCCAGCACACGGAACTGTGTGGGTGTATATTCCACCACAGTTACGTCGAAGGTCCCACCTCCAAGGTCATACACAAGGACCTTCTTCGGTTGATCGACGCGCGCTTCCGGGTTCCCCAGGACTCCCTCACGGTAGGCATAAGTGAGCGTGGCCGCGGTCGGCTCATTCATGATGTCGATCACATTGAGACCCGCGATTCGCCCGGCGTCTTGCGTCGCCTTCCGCCTGGCATCATTAAAGTAATACGGCACCGTCACAACGGCATTGCCGATCTTGCCGATCTGTTTTTCAGCATCCTGCCTTAGCTTTTTCAAAATCAAGGCCGAGATGAACTCAGGCGAGATTTCACGGCCATCGAATGTCCTTCGGTAGTCGGGCATTCCCATGTACCGTTTGATCCGTTCGATGACGTTTTGCGGATCTTCCATGGCCGCCCGCATCCTGTTTGGGCCGACAATCACGTGGCCACTGTCCGCAAGAAGAATCACGCTCGCCGTTTCGATGTCACCATCTTCGTTGGGGATAACCCGTGGTTTTCCCTCATCATCGAGGATCGCAATGGCGGAAAACGTTGTCCCTAAATCGATTCCGACAGTGTGCCCAGGTTCAAAATGCATCGCTCGCCTTTCCCACCAAAAAGATATTCTGAACTATCAATCCAAGACGACCGACTCTCCTTTCGCCCAACACAGCATCCCTGGCAAACAGCCATTCTCACCGAATAAGCTTGCTTTTCATTGTGATTAGATAAGTGCCGCCTGTCGATATCCAGGGGCAATTTTGTCTTCTCCAGATAGCCCGACCGGACGAAATCATTGGAGTAGCGCATCGACATCCTTAAGCACGTCTTCGGTCTTCTTTCCCTTGGGTTTCTCCTCCGGCTTGCCTTCCTGAGAGGGTGGCGGAGCAGATTCCACCTTTGGAGCCGTCTTCTCAGGTTCTTTGGACTCCTCTTTCGCAGCTTGCGACGCGGCATCCTGCTTGGCCGCCGCTTTTTGATCGGTTTTCGGAGAAGCCTTGTCCGGTTCTTGGGAAGCCTGCCCAGTTGGCTTCTCAGAGCTGGTAGGCTTTATTTCAGCGACCTGCGTTTTTGGCTTTTCGGAAGCCGTTGTCGCCTCTTGGCCCGGTTTTTCACCGGCCTGCCCTTGCGACTTCTCCTCCTTCTTCGCCGAGACTACGGCCTCTCCTTCCGGCAATTCGTCCTCCAACTCCGTGACACTCGCCACCTTCGCACCACTGACGATGGCAAAAAAGTACGGTTCGGCAAGACCGACCATTTCGGGAGGACATCGTAACTCAAACTGGTAGCGTCGCCCAGCAACGACCGTGTCGAAAAAGAGCCGTTCCACAATTCCCCCGAAATCGTCTTTGACTCTTGCCCTGCGGGTATAAGTCACCCCGACCAGATTCCCGATGCGCCCCATTTTGACCGTTGTTTTTGTCCCTGCCGATTCCAGTTCGGCTGCAACAGCTTTAGCAAACGCCTCGAGATTTTCGGCCGTCACCGCCTTGAACCGCTCACTGGTACTGCCTACGACAAGGACCGAGGGATAAGTGCTATTCGTGTCAGCCTGAAAACGAACAATATACCTGTTTGAACGCGGGGCAACCGCCCAATCTTTTGGTGGGGCCAATTCAAGGCGTCCTTCGTCCAGCGGCGGCAAATAATCCCCCAATTCCGGCAAACGCCCTGAGACAAGACGGGGAACGTCAGTCGTTTTCGGATCCCCTTGGGCGGCAGGCTTCTGACAACCGATTGCCCCAACCAGGAGAAAAGCCACTACTATCACAAGCAGCCAACCCAAAACCCCGTACCACGCCTTTTTCGTTTGGGTCATTGCAGCCTTCCATCCTCTCCCAATCGTGTGATGCCATGTCGCTAGACAATTTGCCTCAACGAACTGCCCTTCAGGCGGAATATCGCGAGGAAACGACTCCCCCGCCATTCTCAGACTCAGTCCGAAATCCTTCCGGTGACCGCATACAGTGTGGCTAGTTGTCACTCTTCACTGGGAATTTCGATCTCGACCTGTCGTTTTATGAGCTGAACAAAGTGCGGCACCTTCTTGGATTCCGAAAGCTCTTTGGCCAGCTTCTCGGCATCAGGTCGGCGCGAATAGTCGAAGGTCTGAACCTCCACCAGGGCCTGGTTGAAAACGCCCCACAAGGCAACCAGCTTGGTCTGTTTTTTGACTTTCGGCTTCGATCGCCGCGTCCTGGCAGGGGCCTTTTCCGACTTTACCTCGCCTTGCAACGCCTCCGCAGCCTCTGCCTGCTGCCGCAAGGCTTTCCGGTCAAGTGTTCTCCGAGCCATCACCATCACCTAAAATAAACGGGGCCAAGACCAACCGGGACGGGGGTTAACAACAGCCACCCGCCTGACCGCAACCAATCTCAATTCTTTATCATAATTATTGACATGTCTTTTCGCTAGCGCATACCTCGATCGTGCGGTATTATACCCGTTACAAGTTGTACCCATTTTCCAGTCGGGACCGCCCTCCTGCAAGCCACCGTAAACCCTTCCCTTTTGGTCCCGTCAGACGATCGATGGATTGACAAACATTGTTTCGCGGACCTGACAGGCAGGTCCCTCCGACGGACGAATCGGAGGGGCATGCTTGTCATGCCCGACGAAGCGGAATAGATGATCCAACATTACGCTGCGGACCCGACAAGCGGGTCCCTCCAAGGGGCGGACCCGACGGGTCGGCACCCCAAAGCCCCTCATCGAGCCAGCTCGCGGTTTTATCACACCAGGTGTAGAAGAATCGCTGTAAAACAAGACGCAGACGCGACCTGAATCGTATAATCATCAGGGGAGCAGTTCTCGGAGAGGCCGTATGTCGGAAATGGATTCAGATCACACGCGGTCGCCCGCCGCTCTGAAAGTTCGCAATTTCCCCCATAAGCCGGGTGTCTATTTGATGAAGGATGAGGCCGGCCGGGTTATTTATGTGGGTAAGGCGAAGGACCTCCGTCATCGCGCCGGCAGCTATTTCCTTAAAGCGGCTGCTGAAGATCCGCGGACATCCCGCCTCGTTCGTGAGATTCGCGACATCGACTACATTGAGGCCGAATCGGAAGTCGATGCCGTCCTCATGGAAGCACGATTGATTAAGGATATCCAACCCAAATACAACAAAGAACTCAAAGACGACAAGACATTTCCTTATCTGGAGATCTACATTCGGGAGGATTTTCCCCGGGTCGTTTTCACGAGGGAACCGCATCAGAGCGGGACAAAGCTGTACGGGCCGTTCACCAGTCCAAGGACTCTGCGCGGGGCCTTGCAAATCTTGCAGAAGATCTTTCGCTTTCGCACCTGTCAGCTGGACATTGAAGAGAATGACCCAAAATGGAAATGGTTTCGCCCTTGCCTTCTAGCGTCGATCGATCAGTGCTCGGCGCCGTGTAATCTGAGGATCTCCAAAGAGGAATACCGCAAAGACATCCGTCGCCTGCAGCGGTTTCTGGAAGGCGACAAGAAACAACTCCTTGTCGATCTGCGACACGAAATGAAGGAGGCGGCCCAGTCGCTCCGCTTCGAGGATGCTGCGCGATTGCGAGACGAGATAGAATATCTTGAGAAACTCGACGAACGCGGCAAAATCGACATCCATGTCCAGCCTGAGGCTTTTCACGTCGATCCCCAGAAAGGGCTGGCGGGGCTACAGAAGATCCTCAAACTTTCCAAACCACCGCGTGCCATCGAGGGCGTGGACATCGCCCACCTGGCGGGCAGCGAAATGGTGGCCAGCCTTGTCCGGTTTATTGATGGCCTGCCGTTCAAGCCCGGTTACAAGCGCTATCGGATCCGCACGGTAGAAGGTGTGGATGACTATGCCGCGATTCGCGAGGTTGTCTTTCGTCGTTTTCGGCGACTGCAGGAGGACAACGAATCCCCGCCTGATATCTTGCTGATTGACGGCGGCAAAGGGCAGCTCCATGCGGCCCTTTCGGCTTTCCAAGAGGGAGGCTTTCCCCGTCCCGTGATTTTGTCACTGGCCAAACGTGAAGAAGAGGTCTATCTTCCCGATCGTAATGAGCCACTGCGACTGAGCCGTCGTTCCTTCGCCCTACGGTTGCTTCAATATGTCCGAGATGAGGCCCATCGGTTCGCCCAGCATTATCACCACCTGTTACGACGGAAGTCCACACTTAATGACGACGAGGCATAATGCTCTATCATGATGGACATGCATCATCCGGGTGACGTTCACTTGCCCTTAAGGTGGCGGGCAAACCATTCCCGGGTATGCTCCCACATCTCCGGGGAGAGGACATGTCCGACCCCAGGCTGGATAAAGGCTCGAAAGTTCTCTTCCGCACCGGCTTGTCGGTAAAAGCCGCGGATGATCTCAATCCCCTCGCGGACTTCCTGGATAGGACTCCCATCATCGAGTTCACCGAAATTGAGATGCAATGGTCGCGGGGCAATCAAACCCGCAATATGCGGCGTATCACCGTATTTCATCCAGCCCGGAATAAAGTTCGGAAAACAGTGCAGAATATGCGTGCGGTGAATTGCAGCGTACGTGGGGAGACAGCAGTTTCCCACCAAACAGCGAAGACGCTCTTCCCATGGGCCAACAAGCCAGGTAAACGTTGATCCCATCGAATGCCCGTAACAGCCGAGCCGATCGGCATCGACAAATGGCAGTGACACCAAAAGGTCCACGGCGCGCCGCATATCCAGGATGTTCTTCCAGGCCAGACATTTCCCCTCCACGACGTACCGCAGAAAGACAAATCTTTCATAGTCACCATTTTTAAGGTGGGGGCTTTGCCGTTCTTCAAAACAGAGGGCATCCGGGCAAAGGACGACATAACCCTCGCGAGCAAGAGCCACGCCCGTATGGTGCATCGGATTGCCGGCCAACCCCGCCGGTTCGCTCTTTCCCAGATGCCACTCTCCGTTGTGCTGGTGCCAGACAAGGATGCCTGGCGCCGGATGATCCTTATTCACACCTTTGGGGACGAGAAGAAAGGCGGCGACTCGTTCCCCTGGTTCAACTTCATAGCTCACTCGGGTCAGCGAGTAGCCATCTTTTTCCTCAGGATCACCCCATTCGGGATTAAGCGGGCAGGGTTCGGGCCACGGCCCTCCCAAACACTCTAACAACTTGCTTTTCAGAAATTGAACCTGGTCCATTGCCCAAGTCTCCAATTGAGTTCGCTCTTGACCAACGTCTTTCAATAGGCGAATTTGAGTTTACTTGGATCACGACCTTTTCCCAGGTCGCTGGAAGTGATTTCAGTTGACACTCTCTTCGCGGGATGGTTGCGGCGCATCTGAGGTGTTACCACCTGCTGTTGGTGATTCTGAACTTTCCGGCACCGTTGTTGACAATGAAGCCGAATTCCCAGCATTCTTTGGAGTGAGGATCACTGTAACCGGTGTCCCGAGTGGTGGGATATGTTCGGTAAAGGCTTCAAAAAGAAGGGCTTCGTTACTGTCAGAACTGCGAATCGGCAGGTCCAGGACAGCCGACGGAAAATTGGACACACAAATCAGCTCCCCAGTGCTATCGGCATAGTAATGCTGCTCGCCGGTATCCTCATCTTTGACGATCTGACTTCCCGTGAAGATCCAGGGCGATTTCATGGCCTGCTTCGTGTGAACGTCCCGAACCCATTGTTGGGCAGGTGCGCGCTGGATTTTCCCTTCGGCATCCTTCCAAACGACGAAGATGTCGATTTCAGGACCTTCGGCGGGGCGATACTCCGGATAGAATTGGACGGGACGCCCCGGTTCAACTCCCAGGGCCAAAAGACCCGCGTGAACAATGTAAGCCCGCGTGTTGATCGACAAAACCGATTCGTGTTCCTTGAAGTTCTTGAGGCAAGCAAATAGTTCCAGCGGGGCCTCTCTCTGACACACCCGACCGATCATGACGACAGATCGGCCTTCGATATCAATCCAGATGGGAAACTCCGGATGAAGTCGTTGCAACCGATCAGGGTGGTCCACCAAAGGCGGACCGAGCGATGCTTCGTCATGTTCAACCCGTTGCTGCTGTGGCTGAGTCCTCGCTTCACGGATGTAAAGTGTTCGCGTCGTGGCCTTGATGAGTTCGCTCTTGTGATAGATCGCCGCCTTCACGTACCACACTCCGGGGCGGGATGATACGAAGTGAAAAACAGCGTGATACAACGTCCTGGCAGGGAGTGAAGCAATGGCGATGTTCATGCGACCTTCGGTAATAGTGTCCTGTAGGCCAAATTGGATCTCAGCACGTAGTTCCAAAGCGTCAATTGTTTGGTCAGCATCATTACTGACCGCAAGCTGAATCGACACATCATCTCCCACGGTCCATTCTGTGGGACTATCAATGACAACACCAAGATGAGTGTCAATCGCAGCTTGATCGTGACGTTCTTGCGATTCAATCACAGATACTGAGCCACGTTCGGAGCGAACATCGGCGGGGACAGACTCTGGTTTCTTCGGAATCGACTTTCCCTCGGATACCGACGGTTCGCGGCATCCAATCATCATTCCAAATGAAGCGAGAAGAATAAGGTTTGCCAAGAGCCATAGTGGATGACTGGCAATCATGGATTCTTTTTTTCCTGTCGAACACCACACTGGAGAGACCTGCTTGGCAGGTCCATGGCATGAGACTTGATTATCCATTGTAATCCATCGGGCACGACAAACGCATCCATCCAGTTTGATTGTTGCCGTGCATTCAATAGCGACCCCCATACATCGACCAAGCTTGAGGCTATTCTACCGAAATTGGTGGGAACGATATGTGTCAAGGAAAATGCAATGTTTTCATGATGTTTGTTACCGCGGGGAATCCAAACAATCCGCGCGCAAAGTCGTTGCCATAAATCACGAGTCAAGCTAAAATTTCGCAGGGAGTTGGTAGATCTGGGTTATCGGGTTTCGCCTAGGAGGTGCAGTATGAGTGCTCTCAAAAGTCGTCGCGGATTTACCCTAGTTGAACTGTTGGTGGTCATAGCCATCATCGGTATCTTGATCGCCTTGCTTTTGCCGGCGGTGCAAGCCGCGCGGGAAGCAGCGCGGCGAAGTCAGTGCACAAACAATCTTAAGCAGATTGGTCTCGGGTTGCACAACTACCACGACGTGTTGCAGACATTTCCGCCGGGGGCCTTCAATCTGCGCGAGCAGTGGTATTCCAATGGCACAAACTGGCGGACATTGATTCTGCCCTATATCGAACAAAAGTCCGTGTATGACCAGCTTGCATTTCGCAGCGACTTTCCTTACACGTTTATGGCTGGTGGGGCTGCCAACCCAGACAACTGGCTTCAGGGCTGCCGCGTCTTAAGCCAACTTCTTATCCCGGTTTACCGCTGCCCGTCAACTTCGATTCCCGTCTTTGATACGGCAAACGATCCTATTGTGAACAATGACCCAGGTAAGACGATGATGATCAACTACGCTGGCATCCAGGGTGCAGCTCAGCCCGTTCCTGGACCGGATTCTACGATTGGCACGAGGGATTGTGGTCACGGCTGGTCCTGCAATAACGGGATGATGCCTGCCAATGAATGCTACCCGATCGCCTATTGCCGTGACGGGACATCAAACACAATGCTAGTCGGGGAGCAGTCGGGGCTGGTCCAGAGGAAAAATCGGACATCAAACTATTACGGGGGATGGTACGGCAGTCGTCATCCACGCCCCATCACCGATCCTGCTGGTTGTGGTGACTTGTGGCAGACAGGGACGACATGCGTCCGGTTCGGACCGAACTCCCAGATCGTTCAGACAGGCGCAACCGAGAATAAGTATCGGAACAATACCGTACTTAATTCGGAGCATCCAGGCGGAATCAATGTCCTGTTCACCGACGGGAGCGTTCGCTTCATCAGTGACACGATCGATCTCATGGATCTCAAGCGGCTCGCCTGTCGCCTTGATGGGGAAGTTCCGTCGGTATCCTTCTGAGCGCAGTCTCGGAACATTAGTTGGGTACGAAAGATTTCAACGTTGATGTTGGGCGCGGCATTTTTCGTAATCTGAAAAGGCCGATTGTCTGGAAAAATGAGGAGAAGACCAATGGGTTGCGGTTACCGATGGACGGCTTTGTGGATCGTGCTTTTGACGCTGGTAATGGTTGTGCCGGGCTGCACCGGACGAAAGACAAAGCCAAAAGGAAGCGTAGAAGGTAAGGTTATTTTTAACGGACAACCTTACACAGATGCCGCGGTCGTCTTCCTGAATCAAGAGACCGGACAAGGAGGTTCAGCCAACATTCAGCCTGACGGCTCGTTCCGCCTTCCCGAAAAAGTGGAGATCGGTAATTACATTGTGTACCTGGCCCCAAAACTGGAGGAGAATCCCGCAGCGGAGCCGAAGCCCGTTTCCATCGACAGAACGGTCCCTGAAAAATACTGGAGCGAATCCACAAGCGATATTCGCGTGGAAGTCAAGACCGGGTCGAATCAGTTCACAATCGAACTGAAACCATGATCTCTGCTCAACTTCCCCTGAAAGCTTCCGCATTCCGCAATCCGAAGACCACGGGTTGCGGAATGCCATTTTGAGGCGGCAACACGTCCTCCTGAAAGCGCCCCCTAACACGATTCTGGGCTAGAAATCAGCAATCCGGCGATGTTGCTTTTTGTCACCACCGCCTACGGTCACCATTTCCAAAACTCTTCATTGGGTCCATTCTGGTCGAACACATAGTCTATCCATCTTGCCCATTCTAATCCACAAAAATACCTGAAGGATCTGTCGCAAAATACGTTTTGGCGATGCTGCAGGTCAGTGATGACCAGTTTTGGCCGCATGTAAACATCCTGGATCAATCTTTGGGTGGGTGATTCTACGGGACCTTTCCTATGGGTCGCTGCTGAAACGCGCACCGTACGATTGCAATGAGGTATGGCATCCCAGTTGCTAGGACTACCCTTTGGTTTTTCAAGCCAATCGAAAGATATCGCTTCCTTTGGGACTCAGGGCAACCGCCCATGGACACACGTGCGCTCGCTGAGCTTGTCACCTTTGTTGTGGACCATGCTGCCACATTATGGGAAGGCCACGACTTTACGATTCCACAAGCCGCTCTTCAAGGCTACTGGGTCAGCGCTCGGGGGCGTTTTGACAGCTGGG
>Ga0308414_1000459_pt1 | contig 25884 bp, 22 predicted proteins | sample HotsprSampleOS50_FD_205667 | JGI IMG/M metagenome (GOLD analysis project Ga0308414, IMG submission 205667) | Hot spring phototrophic mat microbial communities from Octopus Spring, Yellowstone National Park, Wyoming, United States - 20090730_OS50 ...
CACCGGCCATCGATCGTGCAGGAATTCCTTCGCCGCAATGAAGGGCGCATCCGGTTGTTCTATCTGCCGCCATACTCGCCGGAATTGAACCCGGACGAGCAGGTCTGGCGGGAGGTCAAGTCACACGGAGGCGGCAGAAAGGCCGTGGCCAGCAAGCAGGAACTGAAGCAGCACCTGCTGCGGGCCTTGCGCCAGTTGCAACGTGCGCCACACAAAATCAGAGCTTTCTTCCAGACTCCCGAAACCGCGTACGCCATGGCGGCGTAAATCTACTTACTTTCGGAACAGTTAGTAAGCCATGACGGGTTCTCCACGCGCTTTAAGATATACTGTGGGTCTATCTTATGGCCTGCGCCGGATGAAAAGCAATATCTGTGATACGCTTTTTCCATGCGGCTCACCGTCCAGTCCGATTACGCCTTGCGGACCCTGATGTACTTGGCGGCCACCGCGCCCCGCCGCGCGACCATCCGTGAAATCGCCGCCGCTTACGGCATCAGCCGCGCCCATCTCATGGTGCTCGTGCACCGGCTGGGCGAATCCGGTTTCCTGCTCAACGAACGCGGCCGCGGGGGCGGAATCCGCCTTGCCCGGCCCGCGGCGCGCATCCGTGTCGGCGAAGTCCTGCGTGCTGTCGAACCGGCTTTCGAGCTTGCCGAGTGTTTCGATGCGCGCCATAACCAGTGCCGCATTACGCCCCGTTGCCGCCTGAAGCGCGTGTTCACGGAAGCCCTCAACGCCTGGTTCGCCGTGCTGGACGGATACACGCTGGCAGACCTTGTCAGGCGCCGGCGGACCGAGTTTGTGAAGTTGCGGGAGGGCGCGCGATGAGAAAGGTCCCGGAGCGTGGTTGGCGGCAGATGCTGCCGCGCGAGCATGGCGGTTGGGGCCTGTTGCTGTAGCCCTTCGTGGCGGGCGCGGCTCTCGGCCGCCTGCATCCGGGTGTGTTCGTTCCGGCAGCGCTCCTGTTGTTGGCAGGTTTTGCCATCCGTGCTCCGCTGCTCGCGCTGGCCCGAAGCTCGCGTTCCCGGAGGACCGGCGCCAGCGAATTCCGTCTGGCCTTGGCGTGGATCTTCGCAGAAGCCGTGGTGATTGTTTCTTGCCTGTGGTTTCTTCGAGGCCGGCTTTCGCCCGCATGGCTCGTCGGCGTGCTGGCGGGCGGCCCGGCCTTCACGCTGCTTGCCGTCTGGATCGGCCTGAACAACCGGCAGCGCTCTCGCGTGTTTCAGACCGCCAGCGCCGCCGTGCTGGCGCTCGCTCCGCCGTTTGCCGTTCAGTTGGCGCAGGGAAGCGTGCCGCGCTGGGGCTGGGCGCTGTGGCTTGTGTTCACGCTCCACTGCGGTGTGGCCATCCAGCTTGTGCACCAGCGGCTGGAGCGGCGGGTCGCGGCGCGCGAGCCGTCCCGGCCCGCGCCCGATGCGCGACCATTCCTGGCCTCCGTTTTTCTCCAGATCGCCGCCGCCGCAATGCTGGCGGTTGCACAGCCGCTCTGGGCGGCGCCGCCGCTGTTGTCGTCCGCCTGGGCGTGGATCGAATGGCGCGCGCTGCGGCGGCGCGACGCGCTGCGCGAGCCTCTCACCCGCGTCGGCTGGCGGACGCTGTCGCTCTCCGTCCTCCACCTAGCCCTCAGCATCGTTTCTTTCTGACCGGCGGCCACAATGAATCCATGAGCCGCGCGGCGGCGACGCCAGTCATCCGACGTGGATGGTTTTCGTGGAGAAGCACCCCGTCCGGAATTCACCGCTTGCGGGTTCCCTGCCTTGAGCAACGCCTGGTCTCCTGAGCACCCGGGAAGCGGGAAAGGTTGCAATGAACTGCCGTCGCCGAAGGGACCAATTCAGGATTGAACGCGTGGGAAGCGCAGTTGAGATGTTGCTAAACACAGGGGAGCCAACGGAGAGATTTCTTGCACTGAGCAAGTCGTTTCACCATTGTGTGTTGCTGTATGCGCATGCCACCCTCAAGCATGGCGGGTCAGATCACCTCCCGCGGCAAGAATGTGTGGCTCGTCCGCATCTACCTCGGCCGCGATGAGTCAGGCAAGCGCATCTACCTCAACAAGACCATCCACGGCCCGCGCAAGGCCGCCCTGGCGTGGCTCAACCAGCGTTTCACCGAGCGCGATGCCGGCGTCGCGGTCAAGCCTGCGCAGCAGTTCCTCAACGAGTACCTCGACCGCTGGCCGGAAACTGCCGCAAAGCCCAAGGTCCGCCCCAAGACGCTGCTCGGCTACCGCAACACTCTCGACTGCCACATCCGCTCTGCCCACGGCGCCCGGCCGCTGAGCAAAATCACGCCGCTCGATGTGCAGCAGGCCTTCCAGGCCATGCCCCACAAGGGCCTGGCGGCGCGCACCATCGAGTACACGCGCATGGTCCTGAAGCAGGCTCTCAAGCAGGCTATCCAGTGGCGGCTGCTGACGTTCAACCCCTGCGAGGGAGTGCCGGTCCCGCGGCGCGAGCGGCGCGAGATGCAGGCGCTGAGTCCGGAGCAGGCGCGCCGCTTCCTGGCCGTGGCGCGCGGCACGCGCCACGGCGCGCTGTTCGAGCTGGCGATCACGACGGGCCTGAGGCCCTCGGAATACCTGGCCCTGAAGTGGGAGGACCTCGACTTCGAGCGCGGCACTTTAAGCGTGGTGCGGAGCTTGGATGCCGAACCCGGCGGCGGATACAGGCTGGAGGAGACCAAGACGCGCAACAGCCGCCGCGTGGTGAAGCTGCTGCCTGGAGTGCTGAGCGCTTTGGTCGAGCACCGGCAGGCGCAGCAGCGACAGAGGGAGGAGGCGGGCGAGCGTTGGAATGAGCAAGGCTTCGTGTTCACCAACGAGGTGGGCGGACCGCTGGAGCGGCACAATCTGGCGCACAGACATTTCCGCAAGATTCTCGAGCAAGCCGGACTGCCGCAGGTCCGGCTCTACGATCTGCGGCACACGGCGGCAACACTGGCACTGGCAGCCGGAGTGCCGGTGAAGGTAGTCAGCGAGATGCTGGGCCACTCGAGCGTTGCGCTGACGCTGGACGTCTACAGCCACGTCTTGCCGCACATGCAGGAAGACGCAGCGCGGAGGATGGCAGCGCTGCTTGAGAATTGCGGGGTCGATGAAGGGGCCAAGCGGCACACTATAAGCAAACAGCCTCTTCAGATCCCAAAGCGAAATGTGGCGTTAGTAATTAACGGGAATGGTGGGCGCGACAGGACTCGAACCTGTGACCTCCTGCGTGTGAAGCAGGCGCTCTAACCAACTGAGCTACGCGCCCTTCCTTGAAAATCATACCACGACCACGGCTCTGTGAGATGTGCCTCAGAGTCGCATCGTGACAGTCAGTCCTTTCCCCGGATAACTGTTGGCGCCCGTGCCGACGGATACAACGGAGACAACAATCCTGGAGCCCTCAAGTAGTGGTGGGCGGTCGAAACAGGAAACCGGGATTGCTTCGTTTCCGCCAGGCGGAATCGAGAGTTCGGCATAATTGGCTCCGTCTACCAGGATGCGAATGGTCGTGGCGAAGCCCTGCGGCGCGCGCTCGACTTCGGCCAGCACGTCCCGGACCGCGCGTGTAGATTCCACCACGAGCGGAGGGGCAATACTCTCCATAAGTGCCAGTTCCCCATCGTACTGGAACGTGTATTGACCACCAGACATCGTTCTCAGGCCCTGATCCGCAGTCGCCGTTAATGCGACATAGGCTGTGGGGCTGGCGCCGCGGTCGTTGGTGACATACAGCTCAGCGGCTGCCAATCTGGCGTTTGGCAAGGCGATCCTTCTGCTGAAGCTTCCGCTCGCCGGGCTGCCAAACAAACCCTTCGAAAACGCCATCACCGACGTGAGCCGACGCAGTGGGTAAACGGAAGTTGAAGGTAAGTGAACTGCGCTCGCCGTATCATGAACTCCGCGGTCCACCAGTAATGCCGAGCCGCCCCCGTGCACCTCAAGTACCCGCAACAGTTCTTGATCGATCTGCACCAGGTCGCCCTGTTCAACCGCTGCGGCAGCCGACAAGTAAACCCACTGATCCCCTTCCCCAAGTGCTTGTGCCAGATGCCAAGTCGAGGGGCTTTGCAGTTCATCCCAATAGTGAACGGTCAGGGTCCCAGTACGGATCGAGCGGGTATTCCTTAGTGTCGGAAATCCAATGCCGCTAATAATGAAAGCCCCATGCCCCGGGGCGCTCAGGCCAAAGTTTGGCATTGGCGGGACATCGGCATCGCCCACTGCTGAAATGCTCAGTTCATGACGGCAAACTAGAGCTTCACTTTCCGGACTCTCCATTCCGCGGCTGCTCACGGCGATGCCCTGAACTTGGATGGCACTGCCAATCCCGCCTGGGACAACAAATCGGATCTCGTCCGTTCGGGTGACGCCCGCAGGCTTCCAACTGCTCTCGGCGATTGCAAAAATGCTGGATTGATCAGGAGGCACGCGCCAAGGTGGCGACACATGAATCTCCGATGCCGTGTGAAGTGCGATCACACGCTCCTGCCCAGCCCCTTTGCCACGGAGAATTCGCACAGCAGCGCCTTTGTACTCATCCGGCAACAAGCCAAGCGAAGAGTTTCCTATTGTTGTTGCACCATAAATGTCCGTGCTCGTCGGCGGGAGAAACTCCACTCTCCAATGAAACCGGGCGTGGTCAAAATTGGGGTCTGGCAATGGGATCACTGTGGCTGCGAGGCCCGTATCGGTGAAGCGGCCATCCGCAGGCAACCCCTCTGCAATCCGCCGCAGCCTCGAAGGGCTCTCGCCTCGGTAAACCCGAACCGCAACAGCCCTCCCGGACATCTGTATGCCCTTAAGCGATACAGCATAACCGCCTGGACTGCCCGGCAGCCTGGCCTCCACCACAAATGATCGCGTTGATTCGTTGCCCGCACTGTCCACGGAAGTCAGCGCGTAATAAAGAGTGCGCGCGCCTTCCAGGATGCCGCCTCCGTTCTGAATCTCGGGATTAAGATTGAGCATCGGCGGCTGAGGACCAGACAATACTGGCTTGCCTGGAGGGGTGTAGCGAACCGAAAGTTCAACCCCGCCGTCGCCCGCTCCACCAATTTCCTCTATTAGATATTCCTCTGCAGCTTGGGTCGAGACACTTCTCCCGGCGAGCGAATGCGGGACTCTTCCCAAACTCAGTCCGTTCGTTTCTCCATCCTTCGCCTCGCCTGCCGCACGCTCATACCAAGCGTCGTTATGGATCTGCGCAGTGATCCTTGCGCTTTCGAAATTAAGACCAGCCGCAAGCTTGAGCAACCGGAAAGGCATGCGAAGAAAACCGTGTTTTGCGTGGGACACGGTAATAATGTCTCCAGGTCGTAATCCAAATGCTTGGACGCTTGTCTCGAATTCAATGTACTGGTTGCCTCCCACGGTCTTTTCGAGCTGAAGGCGCAACATCCGGGATGCCTGATCGAAGTGTGGCAACCCGAGCGCGCCGACCGGCGCCGACACCTCACACCCTCGTTTGCGGACGTCCTCGAAATCCACGAGGGACAAAACGTCGGGTTCATAGTTGCGCAGCGCGTCGGCGAACGCCGCAGTCAGCCGGTTGGGGACCTCGCCTGAACTCTTCCGGTAAAGGCGAAACGACGATTCCCCGTCCCGGCGCCTCACTATCCCCGAGAAACCGTTCGTCCCGTCACCGAACTCATAGGCGGGCCAGCCGTCGTTCAGTGGCGCGGCTGCATTGCTATAGACACCCTTCTCCGGGTGCTGCTTCCGAAGAGTCGTCTCTGGCCGGAGTAAAAGCCTGCCGGCCCAATCCAGGCTGATCATTAGTCCTGAAGCTATCCGGACTCCCCGCACCACCTCGCTCAGGCTTCGCCTGCGCACCAGCGCCAGGTTCGCTTCATACCGTGGTCCCTGACTGTGTTCCCCGCCCAGTCCAGTTTGCTGAATGAACTCGTCGCAGTATTGTGCCGTCTCGACAAAGCTCTGCAAGTCAATCTCGTCCAGTTGCCAGCCTGCCAGCCTGAACAAATCCAGAAGCACCCATGCGGGATTCCTGGTGAACGCAATGTCAACTATGTTTCCCTGCGCGTCATATTTCGGCAGCCTGAGCCCGTCCAGAAGAACTTCCACTTTCGGCAGCTTGCCTCGCTCGACAATTTGATTGGGCAATACAAGTGCCAGGCAAGCCAGACTCCCGTGTGGATCACCCATCGCAGCTCCGGAGCCATCCGAGAAGTCAGTGTTGAAAGCCCCATCTCTGTCACCATATGTGAGGACTCGGTACCAGCCTGTACCGCTCATGTCCCGCTCATCCTCGGCTAGCGGGATTTCAACTCCGTTAGCTACGACTTTTCTGACACCCTCTATGGGGCCGACTCCAAGCAGAACTTCGCAATGGGTCAGATTACCGTCGTCCCTCGCAAAAATCACCGGCGCCTCAATCCACGCCGTGCCGTATACGTGCGGAACGGTGTCGTTCGGTCTCGCTCGGCCATCTGCGGTCTCCGACCAATGGTGCTCACCGGCCCCATGCGTGCGAACCAGTAGACCCGAAGGAAGAAAGTCAAAACCGCCGAACCTCGCCGTCCTTCTGCCAAGATTGTCTTGGTCGTACATGCCGCGCTGGCGGCAGTGTTCCCGAGTATAGCCACAGGATGTGAAGGGCTCTGTGCCGTCCAGATTCCCGCGTCCATTCTCGACATCCGGTGAATACCCGCATCGGTAAAAAGGCGAGTACTTTCCTTTCGCTCCGCCGTCTACGGCTTCCTGCCGTTCTTCCTCACTGCCGGGGAATTGCCAAGGGCATCTGCTTTGAATACGCAATTGCGGTATTTCAAGACGAGAGAGGCTTAGACGATTAAGAAAGCTTAAGCGCGCCTGCCTCTCTGTCAATTCCTCAATTGGGTTCGCAATTCCTGCGAATACCGCCGCAAGGCTGCTTACAAGAAGGTTGTTGGCGAGATCAAAGAAGCCGAACCGCACTCGTAGCCTGGCGCCACGCCAACCGACCGTGCTGTCAATCTGGGCGATCCTGCCGTCAACATTGGCCACGGTAAGAGTGAGCCGGTTGCCAAGATCAAGTCTGTCTTCCCCACCTAGTCGAAACTCAAAGCCGGTATGGCCCAAGACTCGCGCCTCATATTGCTTCCCGTTTGCTGTGACACGGTGAGTGCACCAACGCTCTTCGGTCCCGTCCACCAGTACGCATTCAAAAAGAAGTAGCGGGGTGTAGGCCGCTTCGTGACTCTTAAGATCGGAAATCAGCATGCTCAATCAGCCTCCCCGATACTCTCCAGTAGTACTTCTGCTGAGTGTTGATTGGGACCGATGCTGACGATTGCCAGGCCGTTGTTCACAAACCGCGCGTTGGGATGAATGCCGCCGCGTTCGTAAGTGCCCTGGTATTCTGATGGGGCGCGTTGAGTCTCTGCCTGGGCCTTGCGGACAACTGCTGATGCGCCGGGTTCCAGCTCGATCGCGATTCTCTGCAGTCCCCCGCTGCTCTCGGCTGTAATGAACGCTCTCCGCCAGACATCAGCCGAACTGAAAGTTGTGTGGATGTCCCTGATCCATAGTCGAGCGGTTCCCATCCGTACTTCGCAGGAAAAACACAAGTCTGCCCCGGATGGTAGGTCTAGTTCCTTCCACAGTTGGCCGGGCGCCGCACCTGTGTTGACGATCTGGAATTCACGCGGCTGGCCAGAACCTCCGCCCACGAGTGTGACCGCCATCCAGTTGTCTTTGGCCCACGTGGGATGCGTGAGATCTTCGCTCCAGGGCAACAGGTTGGCCATCGGATCCGCAAAGCGAAATGTTTTCCATCCCCCCATGCAGGATTCATAGAATGATTGAAGCGCATCAGCCTCACTGTCCGTCAGCCCATCAAAGCGGAGAAACCATTTTCTTCTTGCTGGGATTGCGGGAGCGCCTCGCCAGAGGTATCCTCCTGGAGTGATCTCTTCGACGTGGGTGGATTCCATGAGCCTAGTCGCCGGAAACATGGCAACAGCTTTGCTCTGAAGGACCGGGAAATACATTTCAAGCCTCACCCTCAATCACAACCAGCACGCAGCCTCTGTGCATTGGGCCGTTTGCATCGGAAGAGAAGGATCTGCCCTGCAGGAAACATGGCCAGTGGACCATCCCGGTGTGGGGGTCTTTGAATCGAAACGGCTCTGCCGTTTCAAAGTGCTGCCGCGCAAATTCTTCTACTGCCCATGCTTCTTGCTCGTCGAGCATGTCGAGCTGCAACGTCCACCGACGTCGCAGCTTGGCCGCAGGAAAGCGTTGTTGACGGCCGTCGAGAAACGTGTAAACGCGCGTTTCAGCCAGACATTCTCGGCTAAGTGGATATTGCCCCGCGACTCCCGTCCGTAGTGTCGGAAATTCAAGCACGTCTCAGTCCCTCCAGGTTGCAAGCAGTCGTTGCATCCCCTCTGATTCCAACAGCGCTCGCTGAAGTGCCTCGGCGATCTCCGGTGTTCGGTCAAGAAAAGAGCGGCTGTCCATTGCCTCCACCTGCACAATCACTGCCGGCGCTCCAAGGGGCTTGTTCGCCCGCGGCAAGCCGCTCTCCTCTCGGTCGATCAGGTAGTAGCTGCCGTCTCCGTTGCGAATGCCAAGTTCCAGATGTGCTGTTGTTGGCTTTGCTGCGAGTGGCAGCGGGGGGCGTTCCTCATGGTTGCTGCTGCCGAATAGTCGCAATATGCCCCCCAGAATGGGATTGAGTTGCGAGACGAGTCCTGTCCAGCCTGATCCTGTGCTTGGTGCGCGCTGTGTCAACAGATCCGCGAGCGGGGATAGAATTGCATTCTTTACCGGTTGGACAATGCCCGCCTTGCTGGCCACGTCAAGCGTCTCCGGCGGAAATGCTGTTCTGAGTGCTTCCAGAATCGAACTGCCGCTCGACAACACTCTATGACCGCCCGGTGCCGACGGACTTTCTCCGAACCGGTTGCCGAGGGCTGCCTCCAGCCGCGCCGCAGCGGATGTGGATTGAGCAGTGCCTGCTGCTGCCCCGATTGCCTCGGCCAGCTTGGTGTCAATCAGTGCCTCTCTTCGCCTCATCACTCAGCCTCCGCCACTCTTGTTCCAGAAGAGCCAGCGCATCCATGTCTTTCGCGGTCCACTCTGGTGAGCAAGCTCGTCCGGTCTGCCGCCACGTCCACCACAGCTCCAGCCAGGCTTCGCTGTCCGCTGTGATCTCTGTCTTTGGGCAGCCGAAAGCCAATGATCCATGTCTGGCCCACACTGCGCGCCGTTCCGGATTTCCGTGTCCCAGCCACCCGCACCGCCGGCTATGTTCCAGGGCTTTTCCCCTGCAGTCCTCGCACCTCCAACCGGCGGTGCCGCCAGCATTGAAGTGGAGGGCGAGTATTAGTTTTTTCTTTCTTCCTCGCTCAACCGGCACTCACGCCGGATCGCTTCCGCGATCTCCCTCCCAAGGTCCTCCGGCCCTCGCTCGATCAGAGTGCGGGGATTGCAAGGCTCGCCGTCAACGATAAGGCCCTCCACGCGCTCCAGCCCCCACTCCAGATACGCCCCGTCGATACGACTTTCCAGCTCTGCCGCGGAGAGCTGATCCTCCAGGCTGTCACCTGCAGCCCGGTATTCAAGCTCCGCGAGCAACTGCCTCACCTTCCGTGTGATCTCGGCGCGTCTTTGCAACGAAGGCCGGCGAATCACATACCGGATTCCCGGATGCGTCGCCGATTCCCGCGTGATAGTGCTGCAATAATCCATGTGAGTCCCCTGCTTAACCGAAAACAACGAACACTTCGTCTTCTCGTGTCCCCTGTGCAACAGATCCTCGCAGTCTCCAGCGGAGCCTCTCTTCTCCATCAAGAAACTCAGGAGGAGACGGAATAAAGTACGGGATGTAGATGCCGCAAAGGGCGCCTGCGGTGCCGCCCATTTGAACCATGAGAGCCGTCGGCTCACGCCGGACCGCATGTTCATAAAGGTTCTGACAAGCTTCTGAAGAGTTGGCATAAATCTCCAGGTCAATATTCACACTCCGGTCCCCTGGGACCGCGCACTTCGGCTCAAGGAGCCCGAAGTCTCTCCAACGCAACTCCACATTGTTCCTCAGTCGAATGCGTGCCTCGGAGAGAGTTTCCAGCCGCGAAGCGTTGCTTCCCGTCCATACTTGTCCGAGATGACCAGGAACCGGCATTTCCATCAGCGGCTGGAGAGGGGGCTCGGAGGGGAATTGTGCGAGGCCGGCCTGCGGCGCCGCGAATGTGTTGCTGTCAACGACGCCTGCGGATAAGCCCCGAAAGGTCATCTCGTGGAAGTCTCCGTTTAGGTCCACGCTCATCTCGTCCACAACGCATCCGTTCAGGATGCGCTGGATGGCTGTCTCCGGTGACCAGTATTCGTAGAGGCTCACACTGGGCAGATTTGGCGAGAGGCCGTAACTTGCGGCGCCCCCTGTGGTCGCTGGAGCGGCTCCGCTGAGAGGTGCGCTCAACCACACGGTCTGTGGATTAGGGCACGCAGTGACCACTCGCAGGTCGTTGCCAAATCGGAGTGCATCGCCCGGTTGCAGACCGTGCGGAACCCCGAACGTGACTGCTGTGCCCTGCGCCTGCGTAATGGGGAGGCCTCCATTGTGAATTCTGGGAGTTGCTCCCATCGCGCCTTGAATCAACGCTCCACACCGCGGTCTCACATCTCCGTCTTCCCTGGCGTAGAGATACGTGCTCAGCTCGAACGACGTCCGTCTCCTCAGTGGGCCTGCGATACCTTGATAAGTCCTCGTGCCCGTCTTGTCACGCCTCTGCGGGGTCTCCCATCTCTGTGCGATCGTCAGCCACAAGCCGCTGAATCGGTTTGCTGCCGTCACCGGAGCGGCTTGGCCGAATGCTGTTTCCAACGCCGCGTAATATCGGCTGTTTCTCGTTGATATATAGCAACTCATGGATTCTCTGCTCCGCCTAATCCCGGTTCACTAGCACCGTGCACACAATCCTGCTCGATTGCAGGTACTGTCTGCCGCCTCTTTTCACGGGATCAATGTGCACCGTCGTCTCCCCGCTCAAATACAGTCCCTCTCCGATGCAACCGCGGCCGCGCTCCAGGACGTCCCTTACCGCGTCGCTGTAATAGTGCAACCGGTCTGTGATCCCCTCCAGCCGGTCTTGCGTCACTCGCACTTCCACCCCGACGCTCAATTCGCCGGAAAACCTCCTGAAACGTTCCGTGGGCCGGCTGTGAATCTTCTCGCAATACAACAGGACTGAGGAGTGCCGGCTCCCCAATGACTTCTCCACATGCTCTGTCCCGGCTTTCAGCACGCTCACTCCAGGCGGCCACGCGTGTTCTTCGCTCAGCCTGTAAGCGTCCCTGAGTTGCTCCAGGCTGTCTCTCAGGCCATCTTCACCATCAAGAAGTCCCGAGACTCTTTCCAGCACCTCGCGAATCGTGAACGTCATTTCTACCCTCGCAGGAGAATCGCCCCGCCCGCTCTTATCACTTCGTCCGCTTCCTGGCCCCGGCCGGGCGGAGGTCCGGTCCTCACTCCTGTCAGTGGAAGCGTCCACTCTTGTTCAGGCCCAAGGGGCTGATCATTCTGCAGTCCCGCCTGACCGTCTTCCGCCGCGATGTAGATGTTCCATCCCACCGCTCCCGGAGGCGTATAGGGCAAGCGGGCGACCAGGGCGTGCGGCAGCGGAGACCCCGCGGCTTGCACGGGACACGGCGCGCTCTCTCTCCCCTGCGCATCCAGCACGGTTGCTTGAATGCGGTAACTCGCCGGCGGCAGCGCTCCGTCTTGAATCCGGATTTCCACCCAAGCCGGTCGCCGGAGCGGAGCATTCACAATCCCGACGCCCGCAGCAAAATACCGCTCGCCCTGCCGTCCAGCCAGTTCCAGGTAATGCTTCCACTTGGCGCCATAGCGGTCGTTCAATTGGTTGAAGTACGCGTCCCGGTAAACGCATTCCAGCGTCTTCAGCGCGTGCCAGTGTCTCAGCCCTCGGTCGATCACCACCTGCTCCAGTGAGCCTCTCTCTTGGTCCCGCAGGAAACGTTCGATCTCTTCTTCCACCTCCGCTTGAGCCCGCCTCAGCTTGGATCCAAGATCGATCCCTTCTCCGTGCGCCACATCGAGTACGCCGCTGTCCCACTCCTTCAGCTCGGCCAGTCCATTGATGTCGCCATCCACTAGCAGCGCCATGTCTCTTCCCTCGCCTGACTATTCGGTTTTGTTGCCCCGGCCTGGTCTCGGTTCTGCCACAACTTGAACCTGGATCCTGCGGGCATACTCTTGGTGCTCGATAGCGGCCCGCTTTGTCTCCTCTTCCTGCTCGTACTTCTCCGCCTCTTCCCGCGTTGCCAGCCGCGCTTTCCCCTCCACAATCAGCCGGCAGCCGATTGTTTTTGGCACCTGTGTAACCACACCTGCCCTTCCTCCATCCGCTGTTTCCAGGCTGACTACGTAAATGTCTTTGCCCTCAATTTCCGCTTCTTTTTGTCGGAGTTCCTGGTAGTAACGCCTCAGATCCATGCTTTCTTCTCCTTCCACACCCGCGGCTGTCTTCGGGGCGGCTGTGAGCCGCCCCGTACCCATTCCGGTTCTAGCTGCGAACCTGCACGCCGTGGCTGTTCCTCAGCACCCCCACGCCGTACAGGATGTCCACAGTGAACTGCTGTGCCAGCGTGTTGGGCTGATAGCTCATCACCACGCGAATGCCGAAGTTGCCCACCTCGGCGTATTCCGCAATGGCTCCCGTGCCGGGCAGCGGCTTGGGCAGGCGCCGGATCGCCAACCCCATCGCATTCCGGGCGAACGCGATGTTGTGCGTCGTCACCGGCGAAGAACCCGTCTTCTTCACGAACTGCGAACGGAACACGTAGAAGTCCTTCAGACGCCCGATGCTCCCGTCCACCAGAGCCCGCAGCCCCGCGTCTCCCGCCGTCTGGTACTCGCTGAACCGCGGAATCTGCCGCAACTGCGAATACGCGGTCCCGTCCACCACCAGGTACTTCTGCTCGCTCGGCGGGACCTTCGCGTTGAACAACGCCGTCTCGGCCGTGTCCACCACCGCCTCCGTCAGAGCCGTCCCGCCCGTGCCCAGCGGCGTGTTCGCCGTGAACTGGCTGTACAACCCCAGAAGGTCGCTCTCCACTTTCTCCGCGAGCGCGATCATTGCCGGCTCCATGTACAGCCGAAGCAGATCCGGCACCGCGATCACCTTCGTCACATCCGGAATCTGGAACGTCGCCTCCGCGTGCGTGTTCAGCACGATCTGCGCAGTCTCCACGTTCGGATTCTGCGTCTGCACCGTCCCGCCTTCCGCAATGTTGTTCGCCACCATCGTCGGCGGAATCGGTACGTTCACGGTGTCCCCGGCCTGAGCCAGTTGCGGCTCGAAGTCCCGGTTCACCAAATTGCCCATCACCAGGTGGCCCATCAGCGCGGGAAGCGCGTCCACCGCCACCAGTTTCACGATCGCATTGGCCAGGTTGGCCGATGTGATTGCTGCCATCCTCTTCTCCCTTTCCTTTGTCTTTGCTCACTTCGCCTCGCGTCGGCTCCCGCCTTCCGCGCTACTCGCCCCGCAGGCTATGCAACGCCACCCGGCTGATCTGCTCCCGGATTCGCTGCAGCTCCTCCCGGCTCATGCCGGGCCGGATCTTCTCCAGGTCGACCGCCGCCGCCGGCGCTGCCCCGCGGCCGGGGCTCACCACGCCGCTGCCGCCCGCGATCCGCGCCGGCAGAAACTCGGGATTCTCTTGCACAAAATGCGACAGGAAATCCCGGAAATTCTTCTCTCCTTCGGAGGTTTTCGCCACTAGCGTTCCGTCCGCCGCCCGCACAATTTCGTCTTTCACGATCTTGAATGCCAGGTCCACCTTTGAGACGCCGAGCCGCTGCAGCTCGCTCTTGATCTGCGCGTGCCGGTCGCTCTCTTCAGCCAGCTGGCGGCTCCTCTTGTTTTCCTCCACCAGCTCGTTCAGCCGCCGTTCCAGTTGCTCCCGCTTCCTTCTCTCTTCCTGCAGCTCCGCCTTGTAGGCCGGCTCGCTTTCCCGTTTTTGCAGGTCGAGATATTCCTCGATCACGCTCCGGATCACGGTCCGGATTTCTTCCGGCTGCGTCCCTGTGGACGCGCGCATCTCCTCGTGCTGTCCCTGCTCCATCCTTCGTCTCTCCTTCTTCTGCCCGGCTCACCGCCCGGCGTCGATCTCGCGCGCGATCCGGTCCTTCATCTCTTGGCTCGCGTCGCAGAGGTACTTCATCGCGAGCTTCTTCTGGATCTCCGCCCGCAGTGTCGCCGATGGAATCCCCATCCGCAGCAGCCGCTCCGCGTCCTCCAGCTCGCTGGAAAACTCCCCGATATCGAACTCGTCCATCCCCGCCACCCCGATCAGCACTTCGTCACGCCTCGCCTCGGCCAGCGTTCGCAACAGCCGCTTCAACATGTCCTTCACCCGGTCCCCCATCCCGCGCAGCACTTCCTGCGTCACCAGGTAGTCCCTCTGCTTGCTCACCCCGGTCAGGGCCGCGTTCTTAGACAGCGCCCCGCCCGCCTGATGTAGCATGTAGCACACCCGGTAGATCTCCTCTTTCAACCGGTCGATGTTTTCCAGTGCGATCCGGTATACATGCCCCTCCGGCTCCGTCCACCCAAACCGGTCCTCTTTGCCCAGCTTCACGTAGTAGCTTTCGCCCACCACCTGCTTGAACTCGCTGTCGCTGTAAATGACCGGCATCGCGAACAGCCCCATCGTCAGCGCCCACGCCAGCGCGTTCGACTTGTTGAAATGCTCGAGCTGCAGTGATGCAGCCCGGTTCATCAGCCACATCCCTTCGCCAAGCGTGAATTCGAACACCGGCACCCGGCTCAATCCCGCCAGCCCGTGCAGCCCCTCCTCCGCCATCTCCGGTTGCGTGGCTTTGCCCAGGCTCTCCACTTGCCTCCAGATCTCATACCGGCAGCGGTCGTATCTCACCCACTCCCGCAGCGTCTGCTTCTGCCCGCTCTCTTCGTCCTGCACGTCCCGCTCGCTGCGCAACACCACCCACTCGTACTCGCCGCGCTCATCCTTCTGCCAGTGAATGACGCTCTCGGCCGGATACTCGCTGAAATATCCGCGCGAAAGCCCCATCGCGTCTTCCTCGGCGCGGCTGCCTGCCGGCCGCGGCCCCTTGGGAAAATCGATGGTGATATAACTCCGCCCCGTCACCATCGCTTCGATCACCTGGCGCCGGAAAAAGTCGCTCAACGTCGAACCCCGCCGGTCGCAGTCCTCCGCAAGCTCATTGAAGTACCGCCGCCCCGCCTCGTCCTTGCCGTCGAACGTCAGGATCGGCTCCCGCCGGAACAGCGTCGCCGCATACCAGTCGATAATCGAGCCCGCATAATTCTCGTAAAACGCGCGTGCCACCCTCTCGCGGTACACTGCCGCCGGCTCTTTCTGCCTGGGAATCAGGTAGCGGTCCGCGTTCGCTGTGAATTGCTCGCCCCCCGAGTACAGATCCCTGTACTTCGGCCAAACGCTCTTCCACGCCGCGTATTCCGGATGTTCCCGGTTGATGTCTCGCATCGTTTCGTGCCTCACCAGTACAGCCTTTGGTCCCTCTCTCCGGCCCCGTGAGCCCCCGCCCGCCGCTCCCACAACAGGTAGCCCAAAGCATCGCTCAGGTGCGTTCGCCGCGGGTCTTTCGCTTTGTCGATCTCGCTGCTGTCCTCGGCCCACTGCACTCGTTCGAAATCCAGGATCAGCTCCTTGCACCGCGGATCTACCAGCAGGCCCACTTCGCCGGCCGCGTTCCGCAATCTCGCGTTCACCAGCGCCGCTCGTTCCCTCACCGACGGGTTCCTCCTCGGAATCCGGTACGCCGGCCTCTCCCCCCGCTCCGCGAAGAAGCTTTCAATGATCTCCCGGTCTGTCGTCCCGCTCGTTTGCAGCCGGCTCGCGCATGCGTCGCCGTAGATCACCAACCCGGCTCTCCATGTCCCGTACCGCCGCGCGTATTCCTCGCAGGCATCCCTCGTGCTCGCCCGCCTCAACACAATCTCGTCGAGCACGTGGATCCGTCCATCCACCTCCTGCACCACCACGCTCGACATCGGGTCCACGTTGAAATCCAGCGCCCAAAGCAGCTCCCTTTGCTCGTCCGGCGCCAGTTTCTGCACATGCGCTTTGCGGTCGAAGGCGTGGTAAACCAGGCCCTGCGACGGGTTCAAATACTCGCCCAGGACTTCCTGCGCGTAAAATGCCTCGTCGTAGCTGTGCTTCAATCGCTCGTAAAAGTCCGGCACCTTCTCCAGCAGGTGCCGGTTCTCAAACGGCGCCGCCTGCACGCATTCGTAACCTTCCACCGGGTCGTGAATGAACCGCTCCCACACCCAGTCGTAGCCCTTCGGCGTCCATACTCCAAACCCGCACAGGCGCTTCGCCTGCGGATCCCTCAACCTTCCTTCCAGCCGGACCCATGCCTCCTCGGTCGCGTACGTCAGCTCATCCACCCCGAACCATGCCAGGTTCGTGCCGCGCAACCTTTCGTACTCATCCAGCGACCGGAACAGGATCCTGGATTCCGTGTCCATCAGCACGGCTTGGTTTTCCGCCTTGTTGAACTCGAACGGAATCCCGCCCTGCCTCATGACTTCGAACAGCGCCGCTTGCGTCGCGTCCCGCAGCATCGGGTAGGTCGGCGCACCGATGAGCCCCGTCCTGCCGGGATTCAGATAGGCCAGCTTCAACGCTTCATGACACAGCGCCTGGCTCTTGCCGCTCCCGATCGGCCCCGAAAACCCTTTGAATCGTGCCGCCGACTCGTGAAATCTCCGCTGCGAGGGCAGCGGAGCGTACGGTATGGCCCGCCGGATCTTCATTCCGCCTTCGGCTCCACCCACTCCACCTTCACGGCGCTCGGACGGTCCAGCCCCAGCGCCTCACGCAATTGGATCAGCCTCACCCCCTCGCTCGTCGTGATCTTGCACTCTCCGCCCTCCACCTGCTCCGCCAGTTGCAGCAACATTTTGTCCACCATCTCGCCAAGCTTCTTTTTGTCGAGCTTGGATGTGCGTTTCTTGGGAGTGGCTTTCTCATTCGGCTTTTCCTCTTCTCTCTCCGCCTCTGGCCCCCTCGGGGCTGCCTCCAGTTCTGCTGCACCGGATTTCCCCGGCAATCCTGTTGCTTTCTTCGTCGCCTTGCGTGGCGCCTTCTTCGGCTGCGCCGTCTTTCGCGTCGCTTTTTTCTTTGCCTGTCTCGTTGCCATGCCCGTGCGTCCCCCCGCCGTCTTCAAGATTCCCCGCCCGGCCAAGCTGCGCTCCGGCCGGCCGCGCCAACCTTGTAAAAACAAAACAGAAATTTTTCGTTCTCCACCAGTGACGCCTGCCCCTTCCTTCGCCCTCCCGCTTCGGATACCGTAGAGATGGATCAGCCCCGTATGCTGAGAGCCGCTTTCCTCTTCCTCTCCCGCCGCCGCCAGCTCCGTCGCTGGATGGAAACCTCGCCGGTGGCAGCCCGCCTCACGCGCCGCTTCATCGCCGGACAGCGCCTCGAAGACGTCATCGCCGTCGCCCGCCGCCTCCAGCAGGAGGGCATTCTCTCGACCCTCGATCACCTCGGCGAAAACGTCACTTCCCCGGAAGAAGCCGCCGCCGCCCGCGCCTGCATCGAGTTGGCTCTCGACTCGATCGCCGCCGCCGCGCTCCCCGCCACCGTCTCGATCAAGCTCACCCAGTTCGGACTCGACATCTCGGACTCCCTCTGCCGCGCTAATGTCGCATCCGTCCTCGACAAAGCCCGCTCGATCGGCTCTCGTGTCGAAATCGACATGGAGTCCAGCGAATATGTCGACCGCACCCTGCTGATCGTCCAGGACCTGCACTCCGGCGGCAATTGCCTCCGCGCCGTCCTCCAGGCCTACCTCTACCGGACTGCTGACGACCTTCGCCGTCTCAACTCCCTCCGCATCCCTGTCCGCCTCTGCAAAGGCGCTTACAACGAACCTCCCTCCGTCGCCTGGCCAAACAAGAGCGACGTGAACGCCAGTTACGCGCGTCTCGCCCGCCTGTTGCTCGACGAGGGTGAATACCCCGCTTTCGCCACCCACGACCCCCGCATGATCGACATCGTCCTCGAACATGCAGCCCGCACCAGCCGCCCCCCTGCCTCCTTCGAGTTCCAGATGCTCTACGGCGTCCGCCGCGATCTCCAGCGCTTGCTCGTCTCAAACGGCTACCGGCTCCGCCTTTACGTCCCTTACGGAGACGCCTGGTATCCCTACTTCATGCGCCGCCTCGCGGAGCGCCCCGCCAATGCCCTCTTCATCCTGAAAAACCTCTTCCGCCACTGACGCCAACTTCAGGAACCCTCTTCCCCGCCATGGCGTCTAACTAGCATGGAAGGCGCCGGGCGATGAAATACTGGGGCTTCCTCCTCGCCAAGCTCCTGGCCGCCGTTGCGGTCTTGCGCCTCTTCTGGCTCCTCATCGAAACCCTCCTCCCTGAACCCGAAATCTTTCTCTATACCCGTCTTCCCCGGTTCCCCAACGACCTGCCTTGGACCATCGCCATCCTCCTCTTCTGGCTGCTATCCATCGGCATGTTGGTCCTGGTCATTTGGGACCAGCGCACTCGTTGCCGCACCTGTCTCCGCCGCCTCCGCATGCCGGTCGAAAGCGGAAGCTGGAGCCGCGCCACTCTCTTCGCCCCTCCCCGCAAATCCCTCATCTGCCCCTACGGCCACGGCACCCTCGACCAGCCCGTTGCCCACGTCTCTGCCCAGCCCCCCACCGAGTGGCACCCGCACGGCAACATCTGGAAGGAACTCGAGGCTCTCGACAGGGACCGTCATTAGCCCCATGCCACAATAAGAAGTGAATCTCATGGGAGCGTTCCGTGCCCGCTAAGCCCGGCAAGAAATCCGGTCGGCGCCTCTTCGCCACCCCGTTCGCAAAATTTCTCGCTGCCCTCGCCGCCTTCCTTGTTGTCACCCTCTCCATATCTTTCGCCGCTGTTTGGGTCCATTACTCCAGCCTCGTCGACGAGAAGCTGCAGAAGGGGCCCTTCACCCAAACGGCCCAGCTCTACGCTGCGCCCGAGCCGGTCAGCGTCGGCGACTTTCTGACGCCGGACGAACTCGTCGAAGCCCTCCGCCGCCGCGGCTACTCCACGGACCGCTCCAACCGCATCGGCTGGTTCCACCTTCGCCCCGACGGCGTCGAGATCTTCCCGGGCGTCGACGCCTATCCCCACTCCGAACCCGGCGTTGTCTTCCTCGAAAACAATACCGTCGTCCGAATTGTCTCCAATCGCGATCACACCGAACGCCCTCGCTATTTCCTCGATCCCGAGCTCGTCACCAACCTCCACGACCGCCGCCGCGAAAAACGCCGCCTCGTCCGTTTCAACGACATCCCCAAAGTCCTCGTCCACGCCGTCATCTCCGCCGAAGACAAGCGCTTCTTCGATCACGCCGGCTTCGACCCTGTCCGCATCATCCGCACCGTCTGGGTCGACGTCACGCAGAACCGCCGCTTTGGCGCCTCCACCATCTCCATGCAGCTCGCCCGCCTCCTCTGGCTCTCCCGCGACAAAACCTGGAAGCGCAAAGCCCTGGAAGCCCTCATCACTCTCCAGCTAGAGCAGAAGCTCACCAAGGAACAGATCTTCGAGTACTACGCCAACCAGGTCGATCTCGGCCAGCGCAAGAGCTTCGCCATCCACGGTTTCGGCGAAGCCGCCCAGGTCTACTTCGGCAAGGATCTCCGCGATCTGCGCGTCGAGGAAGCCGCGCTCCTCGCCGGTCTCATTCAGCGCCCCAACTATCTCAACCCGTACCGCCACCCCGAGCGAGCCACCCAGCGCCGCAATGTTGTCCTCGGTCTGATGCGCGACAACGGCTACATCACGGAACTGCAGTACCTTGAAGCCGTCAAGGCGCCTCTCAAGCTCGCCGAGGGCGGCGAGGAGTCCTCCGATGCGCCCTACTTTGTCGACCTCGCCTACGACGAACTTCAGGAAAACTTCTCCGACCTCGACTTCCAGTCCAACTCCTACCGCATCTACACCACCCTCGACATGAAGCTCCAGCGCGACGCCCTCGAAGCCGTCCGCATCGGCATTCAGGAAGTCGACGCCCTCCTCGCCAAAATGCGGCGCAAGTTTCCCGAGCCGCAGGTCGCTCTCGTCTGCCTCGACCCGAACACCGCCGAAGTCAAGGCCCTCGTTGGCGGCCGCAGCTACGCCGCCAGCCAGCTCAACCGCGCACTCGCGCGCCGCCAGCCGGGTTCCGCGTTCAAGCCCTTCGTCTACGCCGCCGCGCTCAACACCGCCCTCGAAGGCCGCGAACCCGTCATCACCCCTGTCACTCACGTCGTCGACGAGCCCACTACGTTCTACTTCGACGACAAGGAATACACGCCCAACAACTTCCGCCAGCAGTTCAACGGCACTGTCACGCTGCGCTTCGCCCTCTCAAAATCACTCAACATCCCCACGGTCAAGTTCGCCGAGATGGCGGGCTACGACTCGGTCGCCAATCTTGCCGAAGCCGCCGGGCTCAAGGGAGTCAAACCCACTCCTGCCCTCGCCCTGGGCGCTTATGAGGTCACGCCTCTCGATATCGCCTCCGCCTACACGGTCTTCTCCAACCAGGGCACCTGGGTTCAGCGCAACCTCATCCGCGAAATCCGCTCCGCAGACGGCAATCTCATCCACCAATATCAGCCTGTCGCCCGTCAGGTCCTCGACCCCCGCATCTCCTACATGGTCGTCAACCTCATGGAGGAGGTCCTTCGCTCCGGCACCGGCGCCGGCGTCCGCTCCCGCGGCTTCTTCCTCCCTGCCGCAGGCAAGACCGGTACGTCCCACGACGCGTGGTTCGCCGGCTTCACCTCCAAACTCCTCTGTGTCGTCTGGGTCGGTTTTGATGACAACCAGGAACTCCCCCTCGAAGGCGCCAAAGCGGCTCTCCCCATCTGGACGGAGTTCATGAAGCGCGCCCACCGCCACCGGGAATACCGCGGCGTGCAGCCTTTCTCCCCTCCCGACGGCATTGCCATCGTCGATATCGATCCCGCCAGCGGGCAGTTGGCCACTCCCTCCTGCCCCAAGTCCATCCCGGAAGTCTTCCTCGCTGGCACCCAGCCCGTCGAACTCTGCCGGCTCCACGGCGGCGGTCAAACCTGGATCACCAGTTGGGACTCCGACTCTTCCTCTTCCGCCCCCTCCCAGGCGTCAGCCCGCTCCGAGTCCGCTTCTCCCCGCCAGCCCGTCGCGCGGGCGGAGTCCCCCCAGCCTGTCCCGCCCTCTCCTGCCTCTGCCCCTGCCGCCGAACCAAAGCGCGGTTTCTGGAACCGGATTCGGGCTATATTTAAGTAGGCCTTAGGCCGGGAGGTTCTTATGCGAACCTGGATTGCCGCTCTGATCCTCGCTGGCGCCTTGCTGCCCGCGCAGCCGCAGCCCGCCTCGCCTCAGCCTGCCGCGCCGCCCCAGGAAGCCCAGCCCGCCAAACCTCAAATCAGCCCCGAGATGCGCGGCGACATCTACATGGCGCGCCGCATGTACCGCGAAGCCATCGACGTCTACCGCTCCATCCAGCCCCCCACCGCTGTCATTCTCAATAAAATCGGCATCGCCCACCAGCAGTTGGGCGATTTGGACTCGGCCCGAAAAATGTATGAGCGCGCCATCAAGCTGAACAAGACATACGCCGAAGCTGTCAATAATCTCGGCACCGTCCATTACGCCAGGAAAAGCTATCGCCGCGCGATTTCCCAGTACAAAAAAGCCTTGTCCATTAACCCTGACTCCGCTTCTATTTATTCCAACCTCGGCACCGCCTATTTCGCCCGCAAAGACTATCGCCGCGCCATCGAGTGTTACGAAAAGGCCATCTCTCTCGATCCCGATGTCTTTGAGCGCCGCGGAACCTCGGGCGTCCTCCTGCAGGAGCGCAGCGTCGAGGAACGGGCGAAGTTTCACTACCACCTGGCCAAGGTCTACGCCAAGAGCGGCCGCAACGATCTCGCCCTTTTCTACATCCGGAAATCCCTCGAGGAAGGCTTCAGGGAAAAACAGCGCTATCTTGAGGAGAGCGAGTTTGCCGAACTGCGCAAGCTCCCGGAATTCGAAGAACTCATGAAAATCGAGCCCCGTGTCCTTTAATCGCAAGCTCCTCTCCGCCGCCGCCCTCGCGCTCGCCCTTCTCATCCCTGCTTGCAGGCGCGGCGCCCGGTCCCCGCAATCGCCCCGCCGCCTCGCCGTGCTGCCGGTCGAGGATCAGTCTCCCTCGGCCTCGCACGCGTGGCTGGCGCGTCTGTTCTCGTTCGCTCTGGTCCGCCAGCTCGAAGGCGCCGCGCGTCTGCTCTCGGCGGAAGTCCGTTCGGCCAACGATCTTCCCGGCGCCACCCACCAGCTCGCCGGTTTCATCACGGCGGACGATGGCGCGCTGCAGGCGCACCTCTTCCTCTACGCGCTCCCCTCCCACAAGCTGATCCTCCACAAGGTCATCTCCCAACCCGCTTCCGGCTGGCGGCAGCTTCTGGCAGACGCCGCGCGCTTCGTCGCGTCGGCCCTCGAGTCTCCCGCCCCGCTTCAGCCCGTTGCCGTCCGCAAAGACTCCGCCGCCCGCCGCCTCGCGGAGGCTCTCAATGCCGCCTCTCCGCAACAATCCCAGGCCGCCTTCCGCGCCGCCGCCGAGGACGACCCTTCCTGCGGCTGGTGCTGGCTGGGATGGGCGGAAACGGCCGTGCGCCGCAACGACAGGGAGCAGGCTCTCGCTGCCGTCGAGACTTCCGCTCCGCACCGCGATTCGCTGGACTCCCTCTCCCGCTCCCGCCTCGACCTGATCGCCGCCAACCTTCGTTCCGACACGCGCGCCGCCGTGTCTTCGCTGGAGGCCATCGCCCAAGCCGCTCCGGGCGACGCCTCCGCGCAGGCCCGGCTGGCCGAGTCTCTGGTAGCCTCGCGCCAGTTTGACCAGGCGGTCGCCGCGCTCCAGCGCGCCATCGCCATCGATCCTTCAGCCGGGCTTTTCTGGAACTCCCTCGCCTACGCCCACGCTTACGCCGGGCGCTTCGACGAAGCCCTGAAAGCCGTCGCGCGTTACGCGCAACTCGACTCCTCTCCCAATCCCGCCGACAGCCGCGGCGAAATCCTCATGATGGCCGGCCGCTTCACCGAAGCCTACCAGGCGTTCGACGAAAGCTACCGCAAAGACCCGGCGTTCAACAACGGCGCCGCGCTCGAAAAAGCCGCCCTCTGCTGGATGCTCTACGGCGATCCGCGCCGCGCCGCGGAAACCATCGGCCGCCTCCTCGAGGGCAGGTCCGAACGCGGAGACCGCGCCGTCGAAATCCACCGCGCCCGGTGGCAGCTCCTCACTGGCCAGTCCGCCTCCGCCCGCCAGATCTTTTCGCGCATCGCCCGGGACTCTTCCAGTCCGCTCGCTCCGGTTGCGTCTGCGATGCTCGCTCTCCGCCTCTCCTTCTCCGATCCTTCAGCCGCTACCGCTGTGCTCCGCGCGCAGCCCCCGGGGCGCGACAGCCTGCAGCAGATTCATGCCGCTTACGCCTCCGCTGCCGCGGATCCTGCCTTCCTGGAACGGATCCGTGATGACCGCCTCCGGCTCGAACTCGGCGCCTTGTCCCTTACCGCGCACCGCCAGTGGCCCCGCGCAGCTGAAGCCTGGAAAACGGTCATCGAACGCTCCCCCGGCGGATCCGACAGCGCCTACCGGGAGCTCCGCGCTTTCTGTCTCGTCCAGGCTGGCGACACAAAACAGGCAGCCGAAGCTCTCGGCCTTTCTTGGCCCGTCCTTTCTCAAGGCCAGATGGAGTTTTACGACTTCCTCGTCTACCCAAACCTGCTCTTCACCCGCGCCGAAATCGCCCGCGCCTCCGGCCGCATCGACGAGGCCCGCCGTCTCTACGACCTCTTCCTCCAGTTCGCCGGCGACCGCGCCGATCTCGCGCCGCTCGCCGCCCGCGCCCGCGCCGCCGCCCGCCTTTGAAGCGCCGGGGCTCAAGCCCGCTTGATGTCGTCCCGCGCGAAGTCCCACTCCACCATCCGCCGTGTCTTCACGCTCTCGTTCACCATGTGCGCGCACGCCGCCGCGTGATGGCCCGCCGCTTCGTTCTGCCAGTATGGCTTGCGCGTGCGGATCGAGTTCAGGAAGTGCCAGAAGTGGATGACCGTCGCGTCCTGCCCTTCTTCGCGCCACACGTTGCCGCCGTCGATGAGCCGCGGCTTGTTCAGGTGCCGCAGCTCCTCCTGCTGCACCTTCGGGTCTTTCCAGTACTGCTCCTCCAGCCGCCGCGGCCAGCTCTCCACGATCCAGCGGTTGTCTTCGCGCACGTTCTCCGGCCAGTAGCGGAGTTCGCCCCACCCCACCGCGATCGTGCCCTCGGTGCCCAAAAATGTGAAGCTCGCCTCCGACGACGACTGGTTGTTGAACGTGGAAGACAGATTCACCGTGAAGCCTTCCGGGTAATCGAGCACCGCATTCAGCGTGTCCGGTACTTCGCGCGACTCTTTCCATCTGTACAGCTCGCCCATCGCCATTACCCGCGCCGGCATCTTCGCATCCATCAGAAAGTGGATGGTCGTGCACAGGTGGACGAACAGGTCCGTCGCAATGCCGCCCGAATAATCCTCGTAGCACCGCCACCGGAAAAACCGCTCCAGGCTGAAGGGACGCTTCGGCGCAGGCCCCAGGAACATCTCCCAGTTCACCGTGTCAGGGCTGGCGTCCGGCGGAATCGGATAAATCCACGCCCCCGACGCCGTGTTGCGGTTGTATGCCGCGCGGATCATCGTCACTTTGCCCAGCTTCCCCCCGCGGATCAGCTCCCGCGCCTGGTTCTGCGTCATCGAGGACATGCCCTGCGAACCCACCTGCACGATCCTTCCTGTGCGCTTCGTTGCCGCGATGATCTCCAGCCCCTCGCTCGAACGGTAGGTCAGCGGCTTTTCGCAGTAAACATCCTTGCCCGCCTCCAGAGCCTCCACCACCATCGGCTTGTGCCAGTGGTCCGGCGTGGCCACCACCACCGCATCGATCGACTTGTCGGCTAGCGCTTCCCGGTAATCTTTCAGTACGCGGGGCGCGGCGCCGCGCCGTGTGCGAATGCGGTCCTGCGCCCGCTCGATCCGCCCCTTGTAGGCATCGCTCACCGCAGCGATCTCGAACTGCGGGTGCGCCATCATCGCTTCCATCAACTCGTGCGCCCGCGCGCCGCAGCCGATCAATGCCGCCCGCACCCGGTCGTTCGCGCTCACCCGCGCCTGCATCGACGCGGCCATCGCCGCCTGCATCTCCAGAAACCCGCGCCTCGTGATTTCCATCTTTCCGCAACCTCCAGCGCTTCGTATTGTATGCTTTCTCACGGAGCCAGATGAGCGAAACCACCTCCGCCCCGCCTGTCATCCGCCGCGCCACGCTCGACGACCGCCAGGCCATCTACGAAATCCAGCGCGCCGCCATCCTGGAGACCTGCCGCCGCAGCTACCCGGAGGAAGACGTCACCGTTTGGGCGGGTCTCCTCTCGCCGGACTCCTACCACGCCATCCAGGACCGCTATTTCGTCGTCGCCGAACGCGACGGCCGCATCGAGGGCTTCGGCCAGCTCGACGAGAAAGAGGGCGAAGTGGAGGCCATCTACGTCTCCCCCGCTGCCTCCGGCAAAGGCGCCGGCTCCGCCATCCTCGGTCATCTCGAACAGCGCGCCCGCCAGTGCGGCCTCGAGGAGCTCAAGGTCCGCTCCACCCTCAACGCCGAGTCCTTCTACGCCCGCCACGGCTACCAGCACCTCGCCCTCATCCGCTACCGCCTCGTCCCCTCCCTGATGCTCAACTGCGTCGAGATGCGCAAGCGCCTCTGACCACGAGCCGCCCCGGCGTCCTCATAATGCGCGGAGCCTCTGGCTGCCGCGGCCGTTGAACTCCGCCACGGCGTCCACCATCGCCACGATATTCTCC
>Ga0308414_1000461_pt1 | contig 25810 bp, 24 predicted proteins | sample HotsprSampleOS50_FD_205667 | JGI IMG/M metagenome (GOLD analysis project Ga0308414, IMG submission 205667) | Hot spring phototrophic mat microbial communities from Octopus Spring, Yellowstone National Park, Wyoming, United States - 20090730_OS50 ...
CCGATCCGCCACGCGCCGGCTATCGCTTCGCGATCTACCCGCGCCGCGGTGGCCGCGCCCCGGAGCTCGAAGATCGCAGCGTGCGCGAGTGGCTCGGCCGCTTCATCGGCCGCATCCACGCCGTCGGCGGCCGGCGGCCGTTCACGCACCGGCCGCCGCTGGACGTCGAGACCTTCGGCGACGAACCGCGCGCCTGGCTGCTCGATAGCGGCTGGCTGCCGCACGAACTGGCCGACGTGTACGCCGGCGTCAGCGCGCAGGCGCTCGACGCGGTGCGGCGCTGCTACGAGCGCGCCGGCAGCCTGCGGACGATCCGCCTGCACGGCGACGTGCACGTCGGCAACGTGCTGTGGAGCGACGCGGGCGGCCAGCCCGGCCCGCACTTCGTCGATTTCGACGACGCGCGCTCTGGCCCGGCGGTGCAGGACCTGTGGATGCTGCTTTCCGGCACGCGCGAGGAACGGCAGGCGCAGCTCGCGGACCTGCTCGCCGGCTACGAGGACTTTACCGAGTTCGACCGCCGCGAGCTGCTGCTGGTCGAGGCGCTGCGCACGCTGCGGCTCGTCCATTATTCGGCGTGGATCGCCCGCCGCTGGAACGATCCGGCGTTTCCGGCCGCGTTTCCGTGGTTCGAGTCACCGCGCTACTGGGAGCAGAAGATCCTCGAGTTGCGCGAGCAGATCGCGGCGATGCAGGAGCCGCCGTTGGCGGCGTAGCCGCCGCGCGGCTGCGCCGCTTGACGCCCGAGCGCGACCGCGGCAGCTGGGCGCTGCGGCCGAGCTGCCTCCCCACACCCCGCGCGAGCGGAAGCGCCGGGCTTGAGCGCCGCCGCCGAGCGCTCGGGCCGCGGCACCTCGTGCCTGGGTGCGTGCGCGGCGCTGGCGCCTCGTGGCCGAGCGCTCGGACACCGCCCCGTCATGCCCGAGAGCGGCTGGGCGCCTGGGCGTCGTCGCCGAGTGCCTGGGCCGCGCCGAGTCGTTCGCGGCTGCAGCCGCGGCGCCCGGTCGTCGCTTTCGCTTGCCCGGGCCGCGCCCCTTACTGCGTGCGCGCCGACAGCGTCGCCGAGAAACCCGACCGCCGCCACAGCCACGCCAGGGCGAGGAAGAACAGCGTGAACACCAGCGCGCCCCACCACTCGGTGACGTTGCCCAGCGCATCCTGGGCCGGCTGCGCGCGCAGCCACAGCGGCGAGGTCGCGTTGACGATGCCCAGCAGCGGCAGCGCAGCCACCAGCCCGTACAGCAGCAGTGCGGCGCGTCGCGTCGCATTGCCGGGGCCGCGATGGACGGCGCCGCCGACGATCAGCATCGCGATGCAGGTGAAGCCGAAGTAGACCACCACGCCGTACCGGCGCATCCAGCGGTAGCCCGGTCCCTCGGTGCCGAGGAAGGTGCCGTAGAGCACCAGGAACGCGCAGGCGATGACGCCGAACCACGGCAGCAGAACCAGCAGGCGGTCGCGCGGTGCGCCGAGCAGGCGCAGCCACTTCGGCGTCAGCAGCCAGACGATCGCCTGCAGGGCGGCCGCCGGCAGCAGCAGGGCGCGGAACAGGATGTTCGGCAGATCGTGCCGCGCCGCGCGGCTGATCGACACGCAGCCGTCGAAGAACGGGTTGCAGGCGGCAAACTGCCCCTGCGCCACCGCCAGCTGGAAGGCGACCGTCACCGCCAGCGCCGGCAGCAGGCCGGCTGCCAGCGGCAGCCACCACAGCGGCACGCCCCGCGCCGGCTCGGTTGCGTCCATCCGTGCCTCGGTCTGTCGTTCGCGACCTCATTGTGCAAGGCGCGGCGTGGCCCGGCAGCCGACCCCACGCTGCGTAAAGGTGTTGATGCGGCGCAGCAGATAAACTCCGACCTCCGGGTTGTCCGTCCGGCCCGGTGTGCCCGCCGATGAATGCGCCCCCGCCCGCCGAAGCCCTGAAGTCCGTCGCCCCCGCCGCCGAGGCGGTGCGGCTGCGCGAGATCCCCTACAACTACACCTCGTTTTCCGATCGCGAGATCGTCATCCGCCTGCTCGGGCCGCAGGCGTGGCGCGTGCTCGACGAGTTGCGCGCCGAGCGGCGCACCGGCCGCAGCGCGCGGATGCTCTATGAGGTGCTCGGCGACGTCTGGGCGGTCAGCCGCAACCCGTACCTTCAGGAAGACCTGCTCGAAAACCCGAAGCGGCGCGCGCTGCTGGTGGAGGCGCTGCATCACCGGCTCGCCGAGGTCGAAAAGCGGCGCGACCCCTCCGACCCCGTGCGCGATGGCAAGGTCGGCCTGCTGCTGGCGGCGGCGACGAAGTGCGTCGAGGACTTCAAGCGCGAGTTCTCCGCCACCTGGGACCTGCGCAAGCGGGCGCGGCGGCTGTTCGAGCGCATCACTCGCAGGGACAACGTCTGCTTCGACGCCTTCGCGCGCGTGTCGCACGTGACCGATGCCACCGACTGGCGCGTCGAGTACCCGTTCGTGGTGCTCACCCCCGACGAAGAAGACGAAGTGCCGGCGCTGGTGCGCGCCTGCTTCGAACTCGGCCTGACGGTCATTCCGCGCGGCGGCGGCACCGGCTACACCGGCTCTTGCGTGCCGCTGACGCCGCGCGCGGCGGTGATCAACTGCGAGAAGCTGGAGCGGCTGGGCCCGGTCGAGCCGTCGCGGCTGCCCGGCGTCGACGGCGAGGTGCCGACCATTTTTACCGGCGCCGGCGTGGTGACGCGGCGCGTCGCCGAGGCCGCCGAGGCCGCAGGGCTGGTGTTCGCGGTCGATCCGACCTCGGCCGACTCCTCGTGCATCGGCGGCAACATCGCCATGAACGCCGGCGGCAAGAAGGCGGTGCTCTGGGGCACCGCGCTCGACAACCTCGCCTGGTGGCGGATGGTCGACCCGGAAGGCAACTGGCTGGAGGTCACCAGGCTCGAGCACAACCGCGGCAAGATCCACGACGTCGCGGTGGCGAAGTTCGAACTGGTGTGGAAGGACGGCCGCCAGCCGGCCGAGCGCGCCAGGCAACTGCGCCGCGAGACGCTCGAGATCGCTGGCCACCGCTTCCGCAAGGTCGGTCTCGGCAAGGACGTCACCGACAAGTTCCTCGGCGGCCTGCCCGGCATCCAGAAGGAGGGCTGCGACGGCCTGATCACCGCCGCCCGCTGGGTGCTGCACAAGATGCCGCCGCACATCCGCACCGTGTGCCTGGAGTTCTTCGGCGCGGCGCGCGAGGCGGTGCCGTCGATCGTGGAGATCAAGCGCTACCTCGACGAGCAGGCCTCCGCCGGAGGGGTCCGCCTCGCAGGACTGGAACATCTCGACGAGCGCTACCTGCGCGCGGTCGGATACGCCACCAAGTCGCGCCGCGGCGGGCTGCCGAAGATGGTGCTGCTCGGCGACATCGTCGGCGACGACGACACCGCGGTGGCGCGGGCGGCGGCGGAAGTGGTGCGCATCGCCAACGCGCGCAGCGGCGAGGGCTTCGTCGCCGTCAGCGGCGAGGCGCGCAGGAAGTTCTGGCTCGACCGCGCCAGGACCGCCGCCATCGCCCGCCACACCAACGCCTTCAAGCTGAACGAAGACGTCGTCATCCCGCTCGAACGGATGGGCGACTACACCGACGCCATCGAGCGCATCAACATCGAGCTGTCGATCGGCAACAAGCTGCGGCTGCTCGACGCGCTGGAGGCGTTCCTCGGCACCGATTTTCCGCTCGGCAAGACTGGCGACCCCGACTTCGACCGTCTGCCGCGCGACGAGGTCGTAGGCCAACGGGTCGCCGCGGCGCGCGAGCTCATCGCCTTCACCCGTCGCCGCTGGACCTATCTGCTCGAGCACTTCGACCTCGACGTCGCGCAGGCGGCGCCGCAACTGGCGGCGCTCGGGATCACGCACGTCCACGCCGCCGGCGAGGGGTCGCGTTCGAACTGGCAAGGTGGCGCAACCGGCGGGTTGGGGAGAGGGTCCACCGAGGCGCCGGCAACGCGATCGACGGAGACCCCCGCCGGCGGTCCGTCGGCCGGGCACGCCGCGCCGTCGGCGCCGCGCCGGCTCATCGACCTGCTGCAGGAGCGGACGATCCGCGTCTCGTGGAAGAGCGAGGTCCGCGCGCCGCTGGAGCGCATCTTCTCCGGGGCAGCCTTCGCGCCGGTGCTGGCCGAGTGCGAGGCGATCCACCAGCGCGTGCTGCACGGCCGTGTGTTCGTCGCCCTGCACATGCACGCCGGCGACGGCAACGTGCACACCAACATCCCGGTCAACTCCGACGACTACGAGATGCTCGCCACCGCCCACCGCACGGTGGCGCGGATCATGGGCATCGCGCGCGAGCTCGGCGGCGTGATCTCCGGCGAGCACGGCATCGGGCTGACCAAGCTGGAGTTCCTCAGCGACGAGGAGACGCGCGAGTTCCGCGCCTACAAGCAGCGCATCGACCCGGAAGGCCGCTTCAACAAGGGCAAGCTGCTGCCCGGCGCGACGCTGGAGACCGCCTGGACGCCGAGCTTCAGCCTGATGGGGCACGAGTCGCTGATCATGCAGCAGTCCGACATCAAGAGCGTTTCGGACGCGATCAAGGACTGCCTGCGCTGCGGCAAGTGCAAGCCGGTGTGCGCCACCCACGTGCCGCGCGCCAACCTGCTGTACTCGCCGCGCAACAAGATCCTGGCCACGTCGCTGCTGATCGAGGCTTTCCTGTACGAGGAGCAGACCCGGCGCGGCGTGTCGATCCGCCACTGGGACGAGTTCGACGACGTCGCCGGCCACTGCACCATCTGCCACAAGTGCGCCACGCCGTGCCCGGTGGACATCGACTTCGGCGACGTGACGATGGCGATGCGCGACCTTTTGCGGCGCATGGGCAAGAAGCGGTTCAACCCCGGCTCGGCAGCGTCGATGCTGTTCCTGAACGCGACTCGGCCGGAGACGATCAAGCTGGCGCGCACCCTGATGATCGAGTGGGGCTTCAAGGCGCAGCGGCTGGCCAGCCGGCTGCTGGCGCCCGCGGCGAAGGCGCAGACCCGGCAGCCGCCGGCGTCCACCGGCCGGCCGCCGCTGAAGGCGCAGGTGATCCACTTCGTCAACAAGAAGATGCCGGCCGGGGTGCCGAACAAGACCGCGCGCGCGCTGCTCGACATCGAGGACCGCCGCTACGTGCCGATCATCCGCGACCCGCAGCGCACCCCCGTCGACGCCGAGGCGGTGTTCTACTTTCCCGGCTGCGGCTCGGAGCGATTGTTCTCGCAGGTGGGCCTGGCCACGCAGGCGATGCTGTGGCATGTCGGCGTGCAGACGGTGCTGCCGCCAGGCTACCTGTGCTGCGGCTATCCGCAGCGCGGCGCCGGCCAGTTCGACAAGGCCGACAAGATCATCACCGACAACCGGGTGCTGTTCCACCGCGTGGCCAACACGCTGAACTACCTCGACATCAAGACGGTGGTGGTCAGCTGCGGCACCTGCTACGACCAGCTGGCCGGCTACGAATTCGACCAGATCTTCCCCGGCTGCCGCATCGTCGACATCCACGAGTACCTGCTGGAAAAGGGCGTCAAGCTCGAAGGCGTAAGCGGCGTGCGGTACATGTACCACGACCCCTGCCACAGCCCGATGAAGCAGCAGGAGCCGCTGAAGACCGTCAACGCGCTGATCGTCACTGCCGACGGGACCCGGATCGCCAGGAACGAGCGCTGCTGCGGCGAAAGCGGCACGCTTGCGGTGACGCGGCCGGACGTGTCGACGCAGGTGCGCTTCCGCAAGGAAGAGGAGATGCGAAAGGGGGCGGAGAAGCTGCGCGGCGACGGCTTCGCCGGCGAGGTCAAGGTGCTGACCTCCTGCCCTTCGTGCCTGCAGGGCCTGAAGCGCTACAACGACGATGCCGACGTCGATGCCGACTACATCGTCGTCGAGCTGGCGCGGCACCTGCTCGGCCCCGACTGGCTGCCGCGCTATGTCGCCGCCGCGAATGCCGGCGGCATCGAGCGCGTGCTGCTGTGATCGCCGCGGTGGCGCAGTCGCCGCGCGGCGCCTGCGCGCCGGCGCCGGTTGGCCGCGGCGCGAGTGCCGCGTGTTCGCCGGCGTCTTGGTCCGTGACTTCGCCGTGCCCAGCCCGGTAGACCGCGGTGCCGTCTGCCCGCTGTGCGCCGGCGACGGCGGCGAGGTCTTGTTCCGCGACGAACTGCTGCGGGTGGTGTTGGCGGACGATCCGGACTACCCGGGATTTGCGCGCGTGATCCTCCATGCGCACGTGCGCGAGATGACCGACCTGCCCGTGCGCGACCGGCGGCGACTGCTCGATGCGGTGCTGGCGGTCGAGGCGGCGCAGCGCGAGGTGCTCGCGCCGCTGAAGGTCAATCTCGCCAGCCTCGGCAACCAGGTGCCGCACCTGCACTGGCACGTGATCCCGCGCTTCGCCGATGACGCCCACTTCCCGCAGCCGATCTGGGGCGCGCGCCAGCGCCAGCCGGATCCGCAGCGGCTCGCCGAGCGCGGGCGGCAGCTCGCCGCGCTGCGCGACGTGATCGTCGCCCGGCTCGCCGCCTGACAGGCTGCGGCCAGGCCCACCGCGCGCTCCAGCCACGGTTGCGGCCCTCCCGCCGCAGGCGGCCGTGCGGCGCGGCTGCTCGCCGCGAGCCTGCGGCTGACGCTGTCTTCGTCGCCTCCGCCCGCGCAGCGGCTACGGCGTGCGCGCTACCACGAGGTTGAGCACCGCGGAAGCGCCGGCACGCTTCAGCGCCGCGGCGACCTCGTCGAGCGTGGCGCCGGTCGTCATCACGTCGTCGACGACGGCCACGCGCAGACCGGCCAGGTCGCCGCGGGCGGCGAACGCGCCGCGCACGTTGCGGCGCCGCGCGGCCTGCGGCAGTTCCATCTGCGCCGCGGTATGGCGGATGCGCAGCAGCAGCTCCGGCCGCAGCGGCCGGCGGCTGTCGCGGGCGATGCGGCGCGCGATCTCGTGCGCCTGGTTGAAGCCGCGCTCGGCCTGCCGCTCGAAGGCCAGCGGCACTGGGCACAGGGCGTCCACGTCGGTCAGCACTGGCGCTGCCGCGCGCGCCAGCAGGCGCCCGAAGACGTCCGCCAGCGGCAGGCGGCCATTGAACTTCAGCGCCGCGATCATCCGGTCCACGGGCGGCGCGTAATCGGCGAGTGCAACGGTGGCGTCGTAGTGCGGGCTGGCGCGCAGGCACTGGCCGCAGCGGCTGCCGGCCACCGCGACCCGCAGCGCGCACACGGGGCAGCGGGCGGCGCCGCTGGCGAAGTAATCGCGCGCGCAGCCGGCACAGAGGGGATCGCCCGCGGCGAGCTCGCACACCGCGCAGCGCGGCGCCAGCAGTCGCCGCAGCGACGCGGCCGCGCTGGCGAAAAGGCCATGCGCGCGGCCGGCCGAAGCGGCATGCGGATCGAGGCGCTCCATCGAGGGCAGCATATACTTCGCCGCGCGTCGCGCTCGTTCGGCGCCGCGCGCGCCATGTCGCTCGGGCCAGGCACCTCCGAACTGACGCCGACCATCGTCGATCCGCCGCGCATGCCGGCGCGCATCGACACCGTGCGACGTCAGTTCGACCGCCGCGCGGCGCGCTTCGCCCGCCATGACGCCATCGTTCGCGAGGTCGGCCGCCGGCTCGTCGAGCGGCTCGATCTGATTCGCCTCGAGCCGCGGCGCATCGTCGACGTCGGCTGCGGCGCCGCCGGTTCGCGCCAGGCGCTGCTGGCGCGTTACCCGCAGGCCACCTGGGTGGGCGTCGATCTGTCGCTGCCGATGCTGGCGACGGCAGCAGCGCCCGCCTGGCAGCGGCTGTTGCCCTGGCGCGCGGCGAGATCGCATCTCGTCTGCGCCGAGGCCGCTGCGCTGCCGCTGGCCGACGGCAGCGCCGACCTGCTGTTCTCCAACCTGATGTTGCACTGGCACCCGCAGCCGCACACCGTATTCCCGGAGTGGCTGCGGCTGCTGCGCGTCGACGGGCTGCTGCTGTTTTCCTGCTTCGGCCCCGACACGCTGAAGGAGCTGCGGCTGGCGTATCGCGCCGCCGGCATCGAGGCGCGGCCCATGCCGTTCGTCGACATGCACGACTTCGGCGACATGATGGTGGCGGCGGGATTCGCCGCGCCGGTCATGGATGCGGAGACGTTCCGACTCACCTACCCCTCGCCGCAGGCGCTGCTGCGCGAGGTCGCGGCGCTGGGCGGCAATCCGCGCGACGACCGTGGCCACGGGCTGGTGGGCGGACCGAAGGCGCGCGCGCTGCTGGCGGCGCTGGCGTCGGCGCAGGACGCGCAGGGGCGGATCGCCCTGAGCTTCGAGATCGCGTATGGTCACGCGTGGAAGCCGGCACCCCGCGTTCGCGGGCAGGCGACGGTGCCGCTGGATCACCTGCGCGCGCAGTTGCGCCGCCGCTGACCGCTGCTGAGACTGACGGCGCAGGCAGGCGCCGCAACGATTTTTTCCCCAACCGGAGGTCACGCAATGGGTCTTTTCACTTTTCTCAAGGAAGCCGGGCAGAAGCTCTTCGGCAAGGAGGTCAAGGCGGCCGAGCAGCCGGCGGCCGATCCGGCCAAGATTGCCGAGGCCAACCGCGCCGCCGCCACCGCGATCGAGAACTACGTGCAGACGCTGGGGCTGAAGATCACCGCCTTCACGGTGACCTTCGATGGCGCCACCGGCATCGCCAAGGTCTACGGCGTGGCCGACGATCAGGCCACCAAGGAGAAAGCGATCCTGGCGGTGGGCAACGTCGAGGGCGTGGCCGGCGTCGACGATCAGATGACGGTGTCGGTGGCCGCGCCGGCGGCGCGGTTCTACACCGTCGTCAAGGGCGACACACTGTCGAAGATCGCCAAGGAGTTCTACGGCAACGCCAACGAGTACATGCGCATTTTCGAGGCCAACAAGCCGATGCTGACGCACCCGGACAAGATCTATCCGGGCCAGTGCCTGCGCATTCCGCCGAAATAGGCGCCGGCGCGCGCGACCGCCAGCGATGCGGCTGGCGCCGGCCGTGGGCTCGTCCTACCCCCGGGGGGATGCGCGGCGGCCGCCTGTGCCTATAATCTGCTCCGCTTTGCGCCGCGTCGGCCGAGTCGGCTGGTCGTTGGACGGGGCTCCGCTCGTGGTACCCGTGTGCGCATGGTCTGATGCGAAGCCCTGTCGATGACCGACCGCGTCCGCTGCTGGATGATCAAGCGCAACTGCTCGGCGAGCCCCGGGCAGCTGGCATCCGTCTTTGCGTCGATCGTCGCGGTCTCCTTCGCCTTTGGCGTCTTCTTCGCCGCGCAGGGTCTCTGGTTGGTGTTGCCCTTCGTGGGTGTGGAGACGCTGGCCGTGGCGACCGCCTTCTTCTGCTACGGCCGACGGGCGGCGGACTACGAGCGGATCGAAATCGGTGGCGGCGAGATCGCCGTCGAGCAGGTGGAGGGGAGCCGGCGTTCCGTGCGGCGCCTGCCGGCGCCGTGGGCGAGGGTCGAAGTGACGCGGCAGGGTCGCACCGGGCGCGTTTCGGTCTGGCTGGCCGCCGGCGCCGAGCGCATCGAGGTCGGCCGGCACCTGCTCGACGCCCGCCGGGTGCAACTGGCCGAGGAGCTTAAGACGGCGATCGCCCGGCCGCTGCCGGCGTGAGGCCGCCTCCAGGGATGGACCGCAGCGCAGGATTCACGACATGAGCGTTCGTTCGATGATGCACTACTTGCTGAAGGCCGCGCTGGCGGTCGCCGCGCTCGCCGCCGCCGGAGCCGCGGCAGCGATCCAGAGCCGCTACAACCTGGCGCCGCCGGTCACCCGCATCGCCGAGGAGATCCACAGCCTGCACTGGATGATGATGATCATCTGCGGCGTGATCTTCGTCGTCGTCTTCGGCGTGATGTTCTATTCGATCTACGCCCATCGCAAGTCCCGGGGCGCGGTGCCGGCCAACTTCCACGAGAGCACCAAGGTCGAGATCATCTGGACCGTGATCCCGTTCCTGATCGTCATCGGCATGGCGGTGCCGGCCACCAAGACCGTGGTGGCGATGAAGGACACCAGCAACGCCGACCTCACGATCAAGGCCACCGGCTACCAGTGGCTGTGGGGTTACGACTACCTGAAGGGCGAGGGCGAGGGCATCTCGTTCCTGTCGCGGCTGTCGACGCCGCGGGCGCAGATCGACGGCAGCGACGTGGCCGGCCGCAAGGCCAACAACACCTATCTGATCGAGGTCGACAACGAGCTGGTGGTGCCGGTCAACAGGAAGGTGCGCGTGATCACCACCGCCAACGACGTCATCCACGCCTGGTTCGTGCCGGCCTTCGGCGTCAAGCAGGACGCGATTCCCGGCTTCGTGCGCGACACCTGGTTCCGGGCCGAGAAGATCGGCACCTATCGTGGCCAGTGCGCCGAGCTTTGCGGCAAGGACCACGCCTTCATGCCGATCGTCGTGCGCGTGGTCAGCGCCGAGGACTACAGCAGGTGGGTCAACGAGAAGAAAGCGGCGCAGCTGGCCGCGCGCGAGGACCCGAACAAGACCTGGGAACTGGCCGAGCTGAAGGCGCGCGGGGCTCAGGTGTACGCCGCCAATTGTCAGGCCTGCCACCAGGCCAACGGCTTGGGCGTCAAGGGTGCGTTCCCGGCGCTCGACGGCAGCGCCGTCGTCAAGGACAAGGCGCAGCAGATCGCCATATTGCTCAACGGCAAGGGCGCGATGCCGCCGTGGAAGCAGCTGTCGGACGTCGAGCTGGCGGCGGTCGCCACCTACGTGAAGAACAGCTGGGGCAACAACGAAGGCGCGGCGGTGCAGCCGGCCGAGTTCGCCGCCGCCCGCAAGTGATTCGTCTTCGAGTCCCCGTCGTATCCGCCATCGAGGTCAATTCATGAGCGCAGTCGCCCACGACCACCTGCACGGCCACGCCGATCACGCCCACGACCACCCGCACGGCTGGCGGCGCTGGCTGTTCGCGACCAACCACAAGGACATCGGCACGATGTACCTGTGGTTTTCTTTCACGATGTTCATCACCGGCGGCATCCTGGCGCTGGGCATCCGCACCGAGCTGTTCCAGCCCGGCCTGCAGGTCTTCGAGCCGCATTTCTTCAATCAGCTCACGTCGATGCACGGGCTGATCATGGTCTTCGGCGCGATCATGCCGGCCTTCGTCGGCTTCGCCAACTGGATGATTCCGCTGCAGATCGGCGCGCCGGACATGGCCTTCGCGCGGATGAACAACTTCAGCTTCTGGCTGCTGCCGCCGGCGGCGCTGCTGCTGGTGGCGTCGTTCTTCGTGCCCGGCGGGGCGATCGCCGCCGGCTGGACCGTGTACGCGCCGCTGACCCTGCAGATGGGCATGGGCATGGACATGGGCATCTTCGCCCTGCACATCATGGGCGCCAGCTCGATCATGGGCTCGATCAACATCATCACCACGATCCTGAACATGCGCGCGCCCGGCATGACGCTGATGAAGATGCCGATGTTCGTCTGGACCTGGCTGATCACCGCCTACCTGCTGATCGCGGTGATGCCGGTGCTGGCAGGCGCGATCACGATGACGCTGACCGACCGCCACTTCGGCACGTCCTTCTTCAACGCCGCCGGCGGCGGCGACCCGGTGATGTACCAGCACATCTTCTGGTTCTTCGGCCACCCCGAGGTCTACATCATGATCCTGCCGGCCTTCGGCATCATCAGCCAGGTCGTGCCGGTGTTCTCGCGCAAGCCGCTGTTCGGCTACGCCTCGATGGTCTACGCCACGGCGTCGATCGCCATCCTGTCCTTCATCGTCTGGGCGCACCACATGTTCACCACCGGCATGCCGGTGACCGGACAGCTGTTCTTCATGTACGCGACGATGCTGATCGCGGTGCCCACCGGGGTGAAGATCTTCAACTGGCTGGCGACGATGTGGCGCGGCTCGATGACCTTCGAGACGCCGATGCTGTTCGCGATCGGCTTCATCGTCGTGTTCACGATCGGCGGGTTCACCGGCCTGGTGTGCGCGATGGCGCCGATCGACATCCAGATCCAGGACACCTACTACGTGGTGGCCCATTTTCACTACGTGCTGGTGGCCGGCTCGCTGTTCGCGCTGTTCGCCGGCACCTACTTCTGGCTGCCGAAATGGACCGGCCATATGTACGACGAGAAGCTCGGCAAGTGGCACTTCTGGACGTCGATGATCTTCTTCAACATCACCTTCTTCCCGATGCACTTCCTGGGGCTGGCCGGCATGCCGCGCCGCTATGCCGACTACCCGATGCAGTTCGCCGACTTCAACATGGTGGCGACCATCGGCGCCTTCGGCTTTGGCCTGTCGCAGCTGATCTTCCTGTGGGCGGTGCTCAAGTGCATCAAGGGCGGCGAGAAGGCGAAGGCCAACTACTTCGACGCCCAGGACGACGGCCTCGAGTGGACGGTGCCGTCGCCGGCGCCCTTCCACACCTTCGAGACGCCACCGAAGGTGCAGTGGAAGCACGTCCACTGAGCGCCCGGCCGCGGCCATGCTGAGCGACAACGACCGCCGCCGCAACGTCAGGACCGCGCTGGTCCTGCTGTCGGTGGTCGCCGTCTTCTTCATCGGCGTGGTCGTGCGCCACTGGCTGTACGGCGGCTGAGGGCGGGGGTTCGCGCCATGAGCGACACGCGCGCCAGCGCCGCGGACAACCGCGCCGTCCTGCGCAAGCTGCTGGTGGTGACGGTGCTGATGTTCGGCTTCGGCTGGGCGCTGATCCCGATTTATCGCAAGATCTGCGAGATCACCGGAATCAACCTGCTGACCAACCGCGACCCCGCGGTCGAGGCGCGCGCCCGCAACACCCAGGTCGACACCAGCCGCACCATCGTCGTCGAGTTCGACGCCAACCGGCAGGGGCCGTGGCGGTTCCGGCCGCACGTCAACCACGTCACCGTGCACCCGGGCGAGCTGGTCCACGTCGACTACGACCTGGTGAACCTCGAAAGCCGGCCGATGGCCGGGCAGGCGATCCCCAGCTACGCGCCGCAGCAGTCGGCCCGTTACTTCCAGAAGCTGGAGTGCTTCTGCTTCAAGCAGCAGGTGCTGGCCGCCGGCGAGACGCGCAGGTTCCCGGTGGTTTTCTTCATCGACCCGGACCTGCCGAAGGACGTGACGCAGATCACGCTGTCCTACACCTTCTTCGAGGTGCCCGGCGCGGTTCCGCAGGCCGCCGCCCGGGGACCGGGCGGCGCCGGTGGCTGAGATGTCGCCCGCAGAGCCGGCGCACCGCCGCAAGGCGTCACTGGCGCAGACGGCGCGGGCGGTCGCCTGGTCGTTTTTCGGCGTGCGCAAGCGCGCCCATTACGAGGCCGATTCGGCGCAACTGAATCCGGTGCACGTGATCATCATGGGAGTGGTCGGCGCGGCGGTATTCGTCGCCGTGCTGATCCTGATCGTCCGTTGGGTGGTCGGCTGAGGCCCGGCGGCGGCAGATCGGAAGCGGAAGAAAGACAGAGACAGTAGAGGGGGACGAACACATGGCCAATACCCACGCCGCCACCGTGCCGGACTATTTCGTCCCGGCGCCGTCGAACTGGCCGATGGTCGGCATGATCGCGATGGTCCTGAACGGCTTCGGTGCGGCGATGCTGGTCAACAAGGTGCCTTACGGCGGCTGGGTGCTGCTGGCCGGCTTCGCGGTGCTGATCTACATGATGGTCGGCTGGTTCGGTACGGTCATCGCCGAGTCCGAGTCCGGCAGGTACCGCAACAAGGAGGACCTCTCTTTCCGCTGGGGCATGGGCTGGTTCATCTTTTCCGAGGTGATGTTCTTCGCCTCGTTCTTCGGCGCCCTGTTCTATGCCCGCGTCATCACGATGCCGATGCTCGGCGACTTCGACCACCGCCTGCTGTGGCCGGACTTCGCCGCCGCCTGGCCGCACACCGGGCCGGCCGGGATCGTCGAGGGCTTCACGAAAATCCACGCCTGGCCGCTGCCGACGGTCAACACCATTTTGCTGGTGACCTCCGGCATCTGGCTGACGATCGCCCACCACGCGCTGCGCGCCAACCAGCGCGGCAAGGCGGCGTTCTGGCTGTTCATGACGCTCGCCTTCGGCTTCGCGTTCGTGGCGATCCAGGCCTACGAGTACATGCACGCCTACCGCGACCTGAACCTGCGCCTGGACTCCGGCATCTTCGGCTCGACCTTCTTCATGCTGACCGGCTTCCACGGCTTCCACGTGCTGGTCGGCGCGATCATGCTGACCGTGGTGCTGCTGCGGGTGCTCAAGGGCCACTTCAAGCCGGAACACCACTTCGGCTTCGAGGCGGCGGCCTGGTACTGGCACTTCGTCGACGTGGTCTGGATCGGGCTTTACATCGTCGTCTACTGGCTGTAGCGGCCGGCGCAGAGAAGCGAAGCGGCGCCCGCGGGCGCCGCTGTTATTTTGCGGCCTGCCGGGCCGACGACCGCGGACGCCGCCGCTGCCCGGGCGCAACGCCGCTGCGGCCGCATCGGCAGCGACACCAAGCGGCCCGCGCCGGCCGCGACGGCCGCCGCCGGCGCTCAGGTGCGATGCACCTTCAGCCGTTTGCCGCCGTCGTCGACCTCCTCGAGGACGACATCGAAGCCCCACAGCTCCCTGACGTGCGCCAGCACGGCGCTGACGGCATCGGCGTCGAGCAGGCGGCCGTTGAGCACGCGGTGGTGCAGCAGAAGGGCGCGATCGGCGTCGTCGTTGGCGCGCGCCACCGCGATCTGCGGCGTATGCATCTCGGGCCGGTACTGGGCGGCGAGCGCCTGCCGGACCGCGCGGTAGCCGTGCTCGTTGTGGATCGCGGTCACCTCGTAGCGGCTGCGGTCCTCGGCGCCGTCGTGCAGCACGAAAAGGCGCAGGTCGCGCATCACCTTCGGCGACAGGTACTGCTCGATCAGGCTCTCGTCCTTGAAATTGGCCATCGCGAACTGCACCGCCTCGACCCACGGCCGGCCGGCCAGCTGCGGGAACCACTCGCGGTCCTCGTCGGTCGGCTGCTCGCAGATGCGGCGGATGTCGCGGAAGATCGCGAAGCCGAGCGCGTACGGGTTGATGCCGCGGTAATGCTTGGCGTCAAACGGCGGCTGAGCCACCACGTCGCTGTGGTTGGCCAGCCACTCCAGCATGAAGCCGTCGTCGACCTGGCCTTCGTCGTACAGCTCGTGCAGCAGCGTGTAGTGCCAGAAGGTCGCCGCGCCCTCGTTGGCGACCTTGGTCAGCCGCTGCGGATAGAAGTACTGCGCCACCTTGCGCACGATCCGCACCAGCTCGCGCTGCCACGGCGCCAGCTTCGGCGCCCGCTTCTCGATGAAGTACAGCAGGTTCTCCTGCGGCTCGAAGCCGTTGCCGCTGTCGGTCTGCGCCTTGGCGCCGTCGTACAGGTAGGCGTAGTCGGCGTTGTAATGGCGCTCGGCGAAGCGCAGCCGCTCGGCCAGCCGCTCGCGCTCGCGCCGCGCCGACAGCCGCCCCGGCTTGCGGTAGCGGTCGACGCCGTAGGGGGCGATGGCATGGCAGCAGTCGAGCACCTTCTCGACCTCGCGCCAGCCGTGCTGCTGCTCGCAGTGCAGGACGAAGTCGCGCGCGAACTTCAGGTAGTCGAGGATCGAGTCGGCCTGAGTGAACTGCTGGAACAGGTAATTGGTCTTGAAGAAGGCGTTGTGGCCGTAGGCGGCATGCGCCATCACCAGCACCTGCAGCGCCAGCGAGTTGGTCTCCATCAGGTAGACCAGCGCCGGGTTGGTGTTGATGACGATCTCGTAGGCCAGCCCCGACAGCCCCTTGCGGTAGCCGCGCTCCTGCGCCACCAGCTGTTTGCCGAAGCCCCAGTGCGGGTAGTGCACCGGCATCCCGACCGTCGAGCACAGGTCGATCATCTGCTCGGCGGTGATCAGCTCGTACTGCACCGGGTAGGTGTCGAGCTGCAAGCGCCGCGCATGCGCCGCCAGCGCCTGGTCGAAGCGCTCGAGGATCGGCGCCGTCCACTCCGAGCCGGTGGCGATCGGCGCCGCCATCCGGCGCCGCGCCGGCATCGGCACCGTCGGCCGCGTCAGCAGCTTGGGCCAGGGCCGCTCGGCCGCGGCGGTATCGACCTTGTGCGTCATGCAGCGGCCTCGCGGCGGGCGAACAGCTCGCGGAACACCGGCCAGATGTCGCCGCGGCCGTGCACCTGCCGCCGCGCGAAGGCCGGGTCGGCAATGGTCTCGTAGGCCTGCCAGAGATCCGACGGCCGGTTGAAAAGGCCGTGCGCGTTGGGGATGTCGACGTAGGCGAAGTAACGCGCCAGCGGCAGCAGCACGTCGCGCACGAAGGCGGCGCTGCGGGCGCCGTCGTCGGCGCCGCAGTCGCCGTCGGAGGCCTGCGCCAGGTAGATGTTCCAGTCGTCGCCGAGGTAACGCGCCTCGATCACCTTGTGCGCCAGCTCGAGCGCCGGCAGCACCAGCGTGCCGCCGGAGAGGCGGTCGTGGAAGAACGTCTCCTCGTCGACTTCCTCGGCGGTTTCGGTGTGGCGGATGAAGACGATGTCGACCTGGCCGTACTTGCGCTCCAGGAAAAGGTACAGCAGCGTGAAGAAGCGCTTGGCGAGGTCCTTCTTGCGCTCGTCCATACTGCCGGAGACGTCCATCAGGCACAGCATCACCGCCCGCGTGGCCGGCGACGGCATCGGCGCCCGCGCCCGGTAGCGGCGATCGACGTCCTCGATGAAGGGCAGGCCCTCGCGGCGCCTGCGCAGCCGCTCGATCTCGCGCTCCAGCTCGGCGCGCGCCAGGGGATCGGCGGCGTCGAGCCGGCGCTCGAGTTCCTCGATCTGCTCCGCCAGCGCGCCGCGCAGGGCGATGCGGCGGGCGATCGACATACGCACCGTCATCGGCGCCGACAGGTTCCCCGGTACGCCGTCGCGGGCGTAGCCGGCGCGGCGGCTGCGCTCCATCGTCACCTCGCCGAAGCGGGTGCGCTCGAGATTCGGCAGTTCGAGGTCGTCGAAGAACAGCGCCAGGAACTCGTCGCGCGACAGCACGAAGGCGAACGAGTCGCGGCCTTCGCCTTCGCCCGGCTCGTCGCCGTCGGGGCCGCCGCGGCCGGCGCCGCCGGGCGGCCGCGGGATGGTGTCGCCGGGGACGAACTCGCGGTTGCCCGGCAGCACGAAGTCGCGGCTGCCGGTGTCGTCGTCGTGGTGCAGGAACGGCTCCTTCAGGCCGCGGCCGGGGATCGTGATCCGGCCGCCGCGGCCGACGTCGGTGATCGAGCGGCGCGAGAACTCCTCGTCGGCGGCGCGCTTGATCTCGTCCTTGAAGCGGCGCACGAATCGCTCGCGGTTGACGGCGCCGCGGCCGGGCGGGTCGTTGCGCCGGTCGACGATGCGCATCGTCCGCGCGGGAGCAGTCAGATCCGACATGTGGACGCGGCCGCCGCCTCCCCGCTCAGGACTGCGCCGACTTCTTGAAGTGCAGGTACCAGTCGACCAGGCGCCGCACCTGCTTCTCGGTGTAGCCGCGCGCGATCATCCGGTTGACGAACGACTTGTGCCGCTCGTCGAGTTCCTGCGAGCCCTTGGCCTCGAACGAGATCACCGGCAGGATGTCCTCGGTCTTGCTGAACATCCGCTTCTCGATCACCGAGCGCAGCTTCTCGTAGCTGGTCCAGTGCGGATTCTTGCCGTGGGCCCGTGCCCGCAGCACGAAGTTGACGACTTCGTTGCGGAAGTCCTTCGGGTTGCTGATGCCGGCCGGCTTCTCGATCTTCTCCAGCTCGGCGTTCAGCGCCTCGCGCGAGTACTGCATGCCGGTGTCCGGGTCGCGCCAGTCCTCGTCGAGCAGCCACTTGTCGGCGTAGGTGACGTAGCGGTCGAACAGGTTCTGCCCGTACTCGCCGTAGGCGTCGAGGTAGCTCATCTGCAGTTCCTTTTCCAGGAACTCCGCGAAGCGCGGGATGATCCACTCCTTGATGTGCGCGCGCAGGCGGCGCTTGTACTCGTCGGGCAGGTCGTCCTTGGCCAGCCGCTCCTCGAGCACGACCAGCAGGTTGACCGGGTCGGCGGCGATCTCGGACGGATCGCGGTTGAAGGCGGCCGAGATGGTCTTGAACGCCCAGCGCGTCGACAGCCCCGAGAAGCCCTCGCCGGGTCCGGCGTCGTCGCGGTACTCCTTGACGCTCTTGGCGCGCGGGTCGAGGTCCTTCAGGTTCTCGCCGTTGTAGGCGCGCATCTTCGAGTACACGGACGAGTTCTCGGGCACCGTCAGCCGCGACAGCACGGTGAACTCGGCCAGCGTGCGCAGCGTCTGCGGCGCGCAGGGGGCCTGGGCCAGCGTCGAGGCCTTCAGCATCTTCTCGTAGATGCGGATCTCCTCGTCGACGCGCAGGCAGTACGGCACCTTGACCAGGTAGACGCGGTCGATGAAGGCCTCGTTGTCCTTGTTGTTGCGGAACTTCAGCCACTCCGCCTCGTTGGAGTGGGCCATGATGAAGCCGGCGAATGGCATCGCCGGCAGCGCCTCGGTGCCCTTGAAGTTGCCTTCCTGGGTGGCGGTGAGGATCGGGTTGAGCACCTTCAGCGGCGCCTTGAACATCTCAACGAACTCGACGCAACGCGCCGAGCCCAGGCACAGAGCGCCGGAGTAGCTGTAGGCGTCGGGATCGTCCTGGGCGTAGCGCTCGAGCATGCGCAGGTCGATCTTGCCGACCAGGCTGGAGATGTCCTGCGTGTTCTCGTCGCCGGGCTCGGTCTTGACGATGCCGATCTGGTTCAGCACCGACGGCATCACCCGCACGACGCGGAACTTGGTCAGATCGCCCTTGTACTCCTGCAGCCGCTTCAGTGCCCACGGGCTGGCGATGCCCGACAGCGCCCGGCGCGGGATGCCGTAGCGGTCCTCGAGCTGGGCGCCGTACTTGGCGGGATCGAACAGGCCGAGCGGGCTTTCCAGCAGCGGCGAGATGCGCCCGGAGAGGCTGTCCTTCAGCGCGTAGATCGGAAACTGCTCGCACAGCTTCTTGATCTTCTCGGCCAGCGACGACTTGCCGCCGCCGACCGGCCCGAGCAGGTACAGCACCTGCTTGCGCTCCTCCAGCCCCTGCGCCGCGTGCAGGAAGTAGGCGTACAGCGCCATCAGCGTGTCTTCCATGCCGTGGAACTCGGCGAAGGTGTCCCACGTCTGAATGACGCGGTTCTGGAAGATGCGCGACAGCCGCGGGTCTTCCGCCGTGTTCAGCAGCTTCGGCTTGCCGATGGCCTCGAGCACGCATTCGTGCGCCGACGCGTAGGCCATGCGGTCGCTGCGGCAGTAGTTGAGAAAGTCCTCCAGTCCCATCTCTTCGTCCTGCGCGCGGACGAAGTTGTCACGGAAATCGGAGAAGAAGCTGGTCGGTGAGCTCATTGAACCTCCTGTGGTCACCGCTTGCGCCAGGATATCTTCGCAGGAAACGGCTGGCCGTGTGCTGCGGATGACGACGGTGGCCGACGCAGTCGCTACGCTAAGGCAAATCGGATCCGCGAGTGGATCGAACTTACAGGGGAATTGTTGTCCTAGACCGTCCGGCGGGCCGGCCGTTCCCGCGTCGCCGCACGGCCGGCGGCGACGGCGCTCCGCTGCCGCCTTAGGGATAGTGGCGCGGCTCGATCCAGCCCATCCAGTAGCCGAACCAGATGAACAGCAGCAGCAGCACCGACAGGGTGACGCGGACCGTCAGCGCGTTGACGGTGCGATTGGTCGCGCCGCGGTCGCGCACCAGGAACAGGAGCGCCGAACCCAGGGCGACGAGGATGCCGGCAAAAGCGACGCCGATCAGGGCTTTCATGCTGCTCCGCGCTGCGACGATGGCCCATTATGGCAGGGCGTGCGGGGCGCCCGGACGATGATCGGCGCCCGCACGGCGGTGTCTTTCGCCGCGGCTGCGGCCGCCATTGTGCTGACGACCGCCCTCGGCCAGTGGCAGCTGCGCCGCGCTGACGAGAAGCTGGCGCTGCAGGCGCAATGGGACCGCGCGCAGCAGGCGCCCGCGGTGGCTGTCAGCGGCGAGGCGCTGGACACGATCGCCGGCCGGCTGCCGCTGCGGGTCGCGCTGCGCGGGCGCTTCCTGCACGAGCACGAGTTGTGGCTCGACAACCGGCAGATGGACGGCCGGGCAGGCTTCATGCTGGTGACGCCGCTGCGCCTGGCCGATGGCGCCGTCGTGCTGGTCAACCGCGGCTTCGCGCCGCGCGATGCGCTCGACCGCGGGCGCCTGCCGCCGGTGGCCAGGCCGCAGGAGGAGGTGAGCGTCGAAGGGCTGGCGGTGCCACACCCCGCGCGCGTGCTGCAGCTCGGCCGGGAAGCCGCGGTGCCGGGCGGCGGGCCGACCCTTTGGCAGAATCTCGACTACGACGCCTACGAGCGCCAGAGTGGCCTGGCGGTGCCGCGCTGGGTGGTGCAGCAGACCGACGGCGGCGACGACGGCCTGCGCCGCAACTGGCCACGGCTGGCCGCCGGTGTCGACAAGCATCGCGGCTACGCCCTGCAGTGGTTTTCGCTGGCGGCGCTGCTGGCGACGTTGAGCCTTTTTTTCGGCGTGCGCGCGATGCGGCGCCGGCTGCTTCCGAATCGATCCGATGAGTGAGTCCGCCGTCGCTGCGCCGCCGCCTTCGCCGTGGCGGCGCTACCGCCCGCTGGTCCTGCTGCTGGCCGTTTGCATCGCCCCGGTCCTGGCCTCTTACACCGCCTATTACGTGCTGCCGCCGTCGGGCCGGACCAACTACGGGGCGCTGATCGAGCCGCAGCGGCCGCTGCCGGCGCTCAGCCTGCGCCAGCTCGACGGCACGCCGGTCGCGGCGGGCTCGCTGCGCGGCGCCTGGGTGATGGTGCAGGTCGATGCCTCCGCCTGCGACGCCCGCTGCGAGAACAAGCTGTGGCAGATGCGGCAGGTCCGGCTCACGGCCGGCAAGGACGCCGACCGCGTGCGCCGGCTTTGGCTGATCCTCGACGACGCGCCGCTGGCCACCCGGATCCTGCGCGAATACGACGGTACGCTGTTTCTGCGCGCGCGGGCCGAGGAGGTGACCGCGTTCCTGCCGCTGCCGGCCGAGCCGCAGGCGCAGCTCGCCGACCACATCTGGCTGATCGACCCGCTAGGCAACCTGATGATGCGCTGGCCGAAGGACGCCGATCCGAGCCGGATGAAGAAAGACCTGCTGCGGCTGCTCAAGGCCTCCGGCATCGGCTGACGCGATGGAGGCCACGGCGCTGATCTGGCTGGCCGTCAAGGCGGTGGCGATCGCCGCGCTGCCGCTTGGCTATGTCGCGCTGTCGAAGGACCCGGCCAAGCACCGCAAGCTCGCCTGGGTCACGGCCTTCCTGACGCTCGACCTGATCATGTTCGGCGCCTTCACCCGGCTGACCGACTCCGGGCTCGGCTGCCCGGACTGGCCTGGCTGCTACGGGCACTCGAACCCGCTGTCGGCCGGCGAGCACATCCGCGCCGCCGAGACGGCGCTGCCCTCGGGGCCGGTGACGATGACCAAGGCCTGGATCGAGATGCTGCACCGATACTTCGCGATGGCGGTGGGATTCCTCATCGTCGTGCTGACGGTGCTGGCGTGGCGGCGCTGGCGCCACCAGCCGGAACGCTCTCCGGCGCTGGCGACGTTCGCGCTGGCGGCCGTCTGCCTGCAGGGGGCCTTCGGCGCGCTGACGGTGACGATGAAGCTGCAGCCGGCCATTGTCACCGCGCACCTGCTCGGCGGCGTCGGCCTGCTGGCGTTGCTGGTGTGGCTGGCGCTGCGCGAGGGGCCGGTGCCTCGCGTGGACGCGGCCGCGGCGGCACAGCGGCCGCTGGCGATCGCGGCCTTGCTCCTGCTGGTGGCGCAGATCGCGCTGGGCGGCTGGGTCAGCACCAACTATGCGGTGCTGGCCTGCCCCGACTTTCCGCTCTGCCACGGCCGGGTCATGCCGCCCGACATGGACTTCGGCGCCGGCTTCGCGCTCTGGCGCGACCTGGGCATGACCGCAGCCGGCGAGCCCATCCCCTTCCAGGCGCTGGTCGCCATCCACTGGACGCATCGCAGCTTCGCCTACGTGGTCCTGGCCGTCGTCGGGTTGCTGGCCTGGCGGCTGTGGCGCGCCGGCGGGCTGGCGCCACTGGCGCGGCTGCTCGCCGCCGTGCTGGCGCTGCAGTTCGTGACCGGACTGTCGAACGTGGTGCTGAGCTGGCCGCTGCTGCTGGCCGTCCTGCACAACGGCGGCGCGGCGCTGCTGGTGGCGCTGCTGGTGGCGATCAACCATCGGCTGGCGTGGGCCGCTGCGGCCGCGCTCACAGCAGCTCCACTGCGTTTCGGGCTGGGCGAGCGCGGTTAAAATCACGCTCTTTTCCTACTGCCCGCCACCGTCGTCCGCTGCGCGATGCACGTCCCCGCCGAGTCCGCCCTTCGCCCGAGCTGGCAGCAGCTGGCGCGTCAGTACTGGCAGCTGACCAAGCCGCGGGTCACGCAGCTGGCGATTTTCTGCGCCGTCATCGGCATGTTCCTTTCCAGCCGCGAACTGCCGAGCCTCGTCGCGGTGGCCGTGGCGACCGTCGGCATCTGGCTGCTGGCCGGCGCCGCCTTCGCGGTGAACTCGATCATCGAGCGGCAGATCGACGCCAAAATGGCGCGCACGCGGATGCGACCGCTGCCGCGCGGCGAGATCACGCCGCTGCAGGCGGTCGTGTTCTCCGGCGTCGTCGGCGGCATCGGCATGTGGGTGCTGTACACGCAGGTCAACGCGCTGACGATGTGGCTGACCTTCGCCACCTTCGTCGGCTACGCGGTGATCTACACAGTGCTGCTGAAGCCGCACACGCCGCAGAACATCGTCATCGGCGGCATCAGCGGCGCGATGCCGCCGGTGCTCGGCTGGGCCGCGATGACCGGCGATGCGCCGGCGCAGGCGTGGCTGCTGGCGCTGATCATCTTCGTCTGGACGCCGCCGCACTTCTGGTCGCTGGCGCTGTACCGGCTCGACGACTACCGCAGGTCGGGGCTGCCGATGCTGCCGGTCACCCACGGCGAGCAGTTCACCCGCCTGCACATCCTCCTTTACACGGTCGTGCTGGTGGCCACTACCCTGCTGCCGTACGCGATCCGGATGTCCGGCCTGCCGTATCTCGTCAGCGCGCTGGCGCTCGGCGGGATCTTCCTCGCCTACGCCTGGCGGCTGTATCGCTGCTACAGCGATCGGCTGGCGCGGGCGACCTTCAACTATTCGGTCGTCTATCTCGCGGCGCTGTTCGCGGCGCTGCTGGTCGACCACTACGTCGCCGCGTAGGCGACCCGGGCCGCGCTGCCCGCGGCCGCCTTGTCGGAATGTCGCGACTCCTCATTGCCCTCCTGTTCTCTCTGGCACTGGCCGCATGCGCGCCACGGGGCTTCAACAACGTCGATATCACCGGCGCCAATTACGCCAACGACTTCGCGCTCACCGACCACACCGGCACCCGGCGCACGCTCGCCGACTATCGCGGCAAGGTGGTGGTGATCTTCTTCGGCTTCACCCAGTGCCCGGACGTGTGCCCGACCACCCTGCAGCAGATGGCCGACGTGCGGCGCGAGCTCGGCGCCGATGCCGACAGGCTGCAGGTGCTGTTCGTCACGATCGACCCGCAGCGCGACAGCCGCGAGGTGCTGGCGCAGTACGTGCCGGGATTCGACCCGAGCTTCGTCGGCCTTTATGGCACGCCGGAGGAGATCGCCCGCACCGCCAAGACCTTCAAGATCTTCTATCAGAAGGTGCCGGGGCCGACCGAGACCTCCTACACCATGGATCACACCGCCGGCAGCTACGTGATCGACAAGACGGGTCAGCCGCGGCTGTTCCTGAAGCACGACCAGGGCGTGGCCCCGATCGTCGCCGACCTGCGCAAACTGCTTTGAGCCGCCTGCGGGCTCAAGGCAGGGCGCCGGTCTCGGCGTGGATCGGGACTTCGCTCGACAGCACGGGGGTCGCCGCCGCGGGGGCGGCGACCCCGAACTCCCGCCGCACGGCCTCGGTCAGTCCGAGCTCGAAGCCGATGAACAGGCTCGCCGGCGCGCCGATGTAGCGCTCGCGGGCGTAAATCGCAGCGCCGGGGTCGAGCACAGCGTGCGGTTCGAAGGGGTCGAAGACGACCCAGTCGCCCGGCGCGGCCGGCAGGCGCAAGGCCGGGCGCGAAAACACGATCTCGCGGGCGGGCCCGGCGGCGCACCAGGCGCCGAAGAGCACGCCGCCATAGTGGGCGTCGTTGTGGAAGAACGCGCCCCGGCAGGCATACCACTCGAAGCCAGGGCGCAGAGCGTCCCGCAGCGGCGGCGGCAGCGCTGCGCCAAGGGCATCGGCGACCGCGGGGCTAGCGAATCGCCCCAGCGCGTGCACCCGGCCGGCGGCGCCGACCGCGGAAGTATCCGGCAGCGTCATCGCGGGCGGCCGGCAGTGGCCGCGCAGCAGGCGCTGCGCCGCGGAGCGATCGGTATGGCCCGGGCAACGGCAAACGGCCGGCGTGCAGTCCAGGGCGACGAAAGCGGCAGAAGGCGAAAAAAAAGAACCCCGCAGGGGGGTGCGGAGTTCTGAAATCCGCCTCTTCGGAGGAGAGGGGGGAGGAGGAGAGGCGGACACTGCAAAGAGCAACCGTTCCCGAAGCCTCCGCAGCGGTCAGGCGGCCGCCTGGAGCGCGCTTCTCAGCTTCTGCAAGGCTTTGACCTCGATCTGGCGGATCCGTTCCGCGGAGACGCCGAACTCGTCGGCCAGATCGTGCAGCGTCGCGGTGCCGACGTTGCCGTCCTCGTCCTCGTCCAGCCAGCGGGCCTCGATGATGCGGCGGCTGCGGCCGTCCAGCGTGGCCAGCGCGCGGCGCACGCCGTCGGTCTGCATCCGCTCGTACTGCCGGCGCTCCAGCACCTGGGTCGGCTCGGCGTCGGTATCGGCGAGGTAGGCGATCGGCGCGAACTCCTCCTCGCCGTCCTCGTTGCGGCCTTCCAGCGACAGATCGGCGCCGGTCATCCGCGTCTCCATCTCGGCCACTTCTTCGGGCTTGACGTTCAGCTCGCGGGCGATGTGCGCCACCTCGTCCTGCGACATCGTGCCCGCGCCCTGCTTCATGCTGCGGAGGTTGAAGAAGAGCTTGCGCTGCGCCTTCGTGGTGGCGATCTTGACCAGCCGCCAGTTGCGCAGGATGAACTCGTGGATCTCGGCCTTGATCCAGTGCAGGGCGAACGACACCAGGCGCACCCCGCGCTCGGGGTCGAAGCGCTTGACCGCCTTCATCAGGCCGATGTTGCCTTCCTGGATCAGGTCGGCGTGGGGCAGGCCGTAACCGAGGTAGTTGCGCGCCACCGAAACCACCAGCCGCAGGTGCGACAGCACCAGTTGCCGCGCCGCGTCCAGGTCGTTGCGCTCGCGGAATGCCCGCGCCAGCGCCAGTTCCTGCTCGGCCGTCAGCATCGGCACCTGGTTGACCGCCGCAATGTACGCGTCCAGGCTGCCAAGGCTGCCGGGATGCAGCGCCAGCGCGCCGGCCTGGAACGGAACCAGTGAGGTGCGACCCGCCATTCAGTGATCTCCTTTTTCGTGGCCATGTTAGCGCTCGACCATGGTGAGTGCCAACGCATAGACCGGGCGGCCGGCGGATGGTTCAGTCGCGGATGCCGTTAAAAATCTGTTATGAATCAGTATCTTACTATCATCTGGTCACGGCCAGCCCGAAGGGTGGGCGCGAGCCGCCCGGTAAAACCCGCCCGGGACTCCTGGCTCAGGCAGGACTCGGGCTGGCGTCCCAGCAAGTGGTGTAAGCCTAAAAACCGCAGTTACCCAGGCGCTTCGAGCGTCGGCGGCGGGGTCGGCAGGCCGAAGTGGCCGACGATGCGCTGGCAGATGTAGGCCAGCAGTGCGCGCCAACGGTCGAGCCTGGGCAACTGCT
>Ga0308414_1000462_pt1 | contig 25808 bp, 18 predicted proteins | sample HotsprSampleOS50_FD_205667 | JGI IMG/M metagenome (GOLD analysis project Ga0308414, IMG submission 205667) | Hot spring phototrophic mat microbial communities from Octopus Spring, Yellowstone National Park, Wyoming, United States - 20090730_OS50 ...
ACTGCCGTTTGTCAAAAAGCAGCAACAAGTCAAAGGGGTTGTAGACCGACTCGCCCAGCCAGTTGTAGCCGTTATACCAGTCGCGAATCGCCTGGCGGTCGAGCCCCTCCAGTTCCGGCGCAAAGACGGTATCGAGATCCGCTTCCGTGTAGCCACAGATGGCCGAGTAGGCCGCATCGACCGTGATGTCGTTAAGGTTGTTCAGTCCCGAAAAGATCGAGACTTTGCTGAACTTGGAGACACCGGTCAGGAAGGCGAACTGGATGTGGGCGTCTTGCCCTTTGATGACCGAGTAGAGGTTGCGCAAGCCCTCACGCATGGCGCGGGCGACAACGGGGTCGGTGAGGTTGTCCAGAATCGGTTTGTCGTATTCGTCGACCAGGACGACGGCGCGCTGGCCGAACTGGCGCTCTGCGGCTTGGATGAGGTTGGCAAAGCAGCCGGCAATGTCGTCCAGATCGGGGCATGCGATGCCCAGCCGTTCGCAGTTCTGCTCCAGGTTCCAGCGGATGCGCCGGTCGAGCTCAGCGCGGCTCTCCAGCCGCCCTTCGGCGAAGCTGATGCGAATGACCGGGTGTTTCTTCGACCAGTCCCACTTGTCGTGGCAATAGAGCCCACGAAAGAGGGGCTCGTTACCGGCAAAGAGCTCAGCAAGCGTATCGAGAAAGAGCGACTTGCCAAAGCGCCGCGGGCGCGAGAGGAAGTAGTACTTGCCTTCTGTGGCCAGTTTCAGGGCGTAGGGGGTCTTATCAACGTAGTAGTAGCCCTCTTCGCGGATGTCGCGGAAGGTCTGAATGCCAATCGGCAGTTTGCGGCGCTCTAGGGGGGCAATCATGGGGAATCACTTCGAAGGTTACCAGCGACTAAAAGGGAAAAACCCGCAAGTGCTGATTGCTAAGAGACTTGCGGGCGATCGTCGAAGAACATTTGGTGGGTGCTGACGGACTCGAACCGCCGACATTCGCCTTGTAAGGGCGACGCTCTACCAACTGAGCTAAGCACCCGGCAGCTAGAATTATACCTCAGTGCTTGAGATTTTTACCGCTGCGTCGCTTGACGGCGGGCTCAGTAGCGCGCAGGAGCGCTGCCTCTTCCACCTCTTTGGCCAGCGGCTGTTCCACCTTGAGAAGTGGCTCTGGCTTTCGCTCTAAGGCTGCTTCGAGCACCTCCTCGATCCAGAGCACCGGTTGGATTTCGAGCGCGCTCTTGACATTTTCCGGGATCTCGGCCAAATCCTTGACATTCTCCTTCGGGATCAGCACCTTGCGGATGCCGCCGCGAACCGCGGCAAGCAACTTCTCCTTGAGTCCGCCAATGGCTAGCACTTCACCGCGCAGGGTGATTTCGCCAGTCATCGCCACGTCGCAGCGCACCGGGATGCCGGTGAGCGAGGAGACAAGCGCCGTGGTGATCGCGATCCCGGCCGACGGCCCATCCTTGGGAATCGCCCCTTCGGGCATGTGGACATGGACGTCGGTTTTTTCGTAGAAGTCGGGGGCGATCCCCCACGATTCGGAGCGTTTGCGCACCACCGTCAAGGCAGCCTTAATCGACTCCTGCATTACCTCGCCGAGCTTGCCGGTAGTGATCACTTTGCCTTTACCCGGCAGCGTCACCGCTTCGACGGTGAGGAGCTCGCCCCCCACCTCGGTCCACGCCAGTCCAGTCACCTGGCCGACCTGATTCTCCTTCTCGGCCACACCAAATGTGTAGCGGCGCACGCCCAGGAATTTTTCCAGATCGGCCGCATCGACCTGCACCGGAGCCTTGAGTCCCTTGGTGAGGATCCCTTTGACCACCTTACGACAGATCTTGGAGATTTCGCGCTCCAAGCTGCGCACCCCCGCTTCGCGGGTGTAGTAGCGAACGATGTCGCGGATCGCTGCGGTTGTCACCTCCAGTTCGCGTCGCTTCAACCCACTTGCCTTCATCTGCTTGGGCAGGAGGTAGCGCTCGGCAATGGCGATCTTCTCATCTTCGGTATAGCCAGAAAGACGAATCACCTCCATGCGGTCCAGTAGCGGCGCGGGGATGTTTAGCGTGTTGGCGGTGGCCACGAACATTACTTCAGAAAGATCGAAGTCAAGCTCGACATAGTGGTCCTGAAAAGTGTGGTTCTGTTCAGGGTCGAGTACTTCCAGAAGCGCCGAGCTCGGGTCACCGCGGAAATCCATTCCGATCTTGTCGACCTCATCGAGCAGAAAGAGCGGATTCTTGACCCCTACCTTGATCAGGTTCTGGACGATCCGCCCTGGGAGCGCACCGATGTAGGTGCGCCGATGGCCACGGATCTCGGCTTCGTCGCGCACCCCACCAAGGGCCATGCGCACGAATTTGCGGCCGGTGGCCCGGGCGATCGATTGCCCCAACGAGGTCTTACCCACCCCCGGCGGCCCGACCAGACAGAGAATGGGCGACTTGACCACATCGACCCGCTTTTGCACCGCCAAGTATTCAAGTATCCGCTCCTTGACCTTCTCCAACCCATAGTGGTCTTCTTCGAGTACCTTTTCGGCTTTCTTAAGGTCAAGGGCCACTTTGGTCCGTTTCGACCATGGCAACTGAACCAAAGTGTCAAGGTAGTTGCGCACAACCGTCGCTTCGGCCGACATCGGCTGCATCAAGCGCAGCTTCTTGAGTTCAGCTAGCGCCTTCTCCTCGGCCTCTTTGGACATACCGGCCGCTTTGATTTTCTTCTCCAGCTCATCGAGCTCGGCCTGTTCGTCGGCTTCGCCTAACTCTTTCTGGATCGCCTTGACCTGTTCGTTGAGGTAGAAATCGCGCTGGTTCTTTTCTAGTTGCCGCTTAACCCGCTGGCGAATGCGCCGTTCGGTCTCCAGGATGTCGAGCTCCCCTTCGATCAGCGCTAGAAGGCGCTCAAGCCGCGCGGCCAGATCGTCGATTTCAAGAAGCTCCTGCTTGTAGGGAAGTTTCACCCCCAGGTGTGCGGCGATCCCAAACGAGAGAACGTCGATATCTTCGACTTGGGAGAGCGAATTGACCAGCTCCTGCGGCAGTTTGCTGTTGAGCTTGACATACTCGGTGAATGCGGAAAGGAGCGCCCGGCGTAGCGCCGTCAGCTCCTGGCTCTCGGTCAGGTGGGTGGCAAGTGGCTCGATATACGCAAGCAGTACCTCTTCGGTCTCATCGATACGGGTGAGGCGCACCCGCGCTTTCCCTTCGATGAGGACCTTGACGGTGCCATCCGGTAGCTTCATCATCTGCATCACCTGCCCGAGCGACCCGACGCGGTAGAGCTCATCCACCGAGGGGTTTTCGTGCTCTGGCTCCTTCTGGGCCACGAGCACGATCTGGCCGCCGTGCTCCATCGCCATCTGCAGCGCCTTGATCGATTTGGGCCGGCCAACGAAAAGGGGGATGACCATCTCCGGGTAGACCACGACGTCGCGCAGCGCAAGCACCGGGTAGGTCTTGGTGGGTTCGACCAGGATGGGTGCATTCATATCGGGTTTCCTATCTTTCGGCTAAGGGGGAGACGTTTACCGTTATGGGGGCGTCTTTAGTAGGATTCAAGGTTGCAGCTGATGGTTCCCGCCCTCCAGCCCAAAAGAGAGGCTAAACCATCTGCTACTAGCATAGTAGCATTGCGCAAGGGTCATACGCTTGTCTCACAACACCATCTTCACCACTTCCCTAGCCGGCTTGCGGGGCTGCTGCTTCAGCATGAGCGATCCGCCTGGGAGAAGCCCCGTGCATGACGGTATCCTCATCAATGATCACCTTGGCTACTCCCTCAAGGGAGGGAAGTTGGTACATCTCGTCCAGTAGCAGCGCTTCAAGGATCGAGCGAAGCCCGCGCGCCCCGGTTTTGCGTTCGATCGCTTTGCGGGCAATCGCCCGGATCGCTGCTTCGGTAAATTCGAGCGCTACCCCCTCCATTGCAAAGAGGGACTGAAACTGCTTGACCAGGGCGTTGCGCGGTTCGACTAGGATGCGCATCAGCGCCGTTTCGTCCAGCTCTTCCAGGGGGACGATGACCGGCAGGCGGCCGATCAGCTCGGGGATAAGGCCAAAGCGGACCAGATCTTCGGGCTCGACCTGGCGCAGCAGCTCGTCGCGCTTTTGTCGCTGTCGGCTCTTGACGTTGGCGCCAAAGCCAATACCCCCCGATTCGGAGCGCCGTTCGATAATCTTCTCCAGCCCCTCGAAGGCCCCACCGCAGATAAAGAGGATGTTGGTGGTATCGATCTGGATCATCTCGCCGTGGGGATTTTTCCGTCCCCCTTGCGGTGGAACGTTGGCCACTGTCCCTTCGATGATCTTTAAGAGCGCCTGCTGCACCCCTTCGCCGGAGACGTCGCGGGTGATCGAAGGGTTCTCCGATTTGCGCGAAATCTTGTCGATCTCATCGATAAAGACAATGCCGCGCTGCGCCCGCTCGACATCCATGTCGCAGGTTTGCAAAAGCCGCAGCAGAATATTTTCGACATCCTCGCCGACATACCCCGCTTCGGTTAGCGTCGTGGCATCGGCAATGGCAAAAGGGACATCGAGCCGCCGGGCAAGCGTCTGCGCTAGCAGCGTCTTACCCGAGCCGGTTGGGCCGATCAGGAGAACGTTGCTCTTTTGGATCTCAACTTCTTGCCCTTCGCTCTGGCTGCGCAACCGTTTGTAGTGGTTATAAACGGCAACCGAGAGGACCTTCTTGGCGTAATCTTGACCGATCACGTACTGGTCAAGAAAGGCAACCAGCTCGGCCGGAGTGGGCAGTTTCTGCTCAGTAAAAGGATCTGCACCGCTACCTGAGCCAACAGAGGAGCGGCTAGCCCCTCCTCCATCATGGATTGCCTGATATGCCTCGTCGACACAAAAATTGCAGATGTACAGGCCGCTCGGGCCAGCGAGCAGGTGTTTGACCTCATCCTGCATCCGTCCGCAAAAAGAGCAGGAGAGGTCGCGCTTACGGCTTCGGCTCATCTCGGGTTACTCCTCACCGCGGCGAGTGAGCACCCGGTCCACTAAGCCGTACTGCACCGCCTCTTCGGCCGACATGAAGTTATCCCGCTCAGTATCGCGCTCGATCTTCTTGACCGTTTGTCCGGTGTGATAGGCCAGCAATTCGTTTAGCCGCGCCTTCAGCTTGAGGATCTCGCGGGCGTGGATTTCGATGTCTGTGGCCTGACCCTGAACGCCCCCCAGCGGCTGGTGGATCATCACCCGGGCGTTGGGCAAGCAGTAACGCTTGCCCTTGGCCCCAGCGGCAAGGAGGAAAGCGCCCATGCTCGCCGCCTGCCCGATACAGAGGGTAGAGACGTCGGGCTTGATGAACTGCATCGTATCGTAGATCGCCATGCCCGCTGTCACCGAACCGCCAGGGGAGTTGATGTAGAAGTGGATCTCTTTGTCGGGATTTTCCGATTCCAGGAAGAGAAGCTGGGCAACGACAAGGTTAGCCACGGCATCATTGACGGGGCCAACCAAAAAGACAACCCGCTCTTTCAAGAGCCGTGAGTAGATGTCGTAAGCCCGTTCGCCGCGGCCGCTTTGCTCGATCACCATGGGCACAAGGCCCAAGCCGTAGAGATCCATCCCCATCTCTTGGTTCCTTTATCGGTTCATGAAGGCAGCAAATGAGCGAACCTCTTCGCGCACTACCATCTGCCCCAACGCCCAGTCGACCACGTTGTTTTCAATCACCACCGCTTCGGCATTACCGAGCCGCTGGGGATTGTCATAATACCACCGCACCAGGGCTTCGGGGTCGTCGTAGTTTTGGGCGATCTCCTCGATCACCGCTCGAACCTGTTCAGGTTTAGCAGCAAGGGAATACTGCTTGACGATTTCGCCAATGACAAGTCCCAACCGCACCCGACGAGCAGCTTCATCGACGAACCAGCGGGGATCGACCGTAATGCCGTCGACTTTAAGGCCACGCATCTGTAGGTCGCGCTTGGCGTTTTCTGCTAGGGTTTCCGCTTCCGCCTGGATGAGGCTAGTTGGAACGGGAAAGTTGTGTTTGGTCAGGAGCGCGTCAAAGACCTGGCGTTTGACCTCACTTTGAATCCGCGCCTTGACCTCCCGCTCCAGGCTCTTCTTGATCTCTTCGCGCAACCGGGCAACGTCACCATCTTCAATTCCCAAAGCGCGAGCAAAATCTGCATCGACCTCAGGAAGCTTGCGCTCTTCAACCCGCTTAACCGTTAGTTGGAACTGCGCCGTCTTGCCGGCAAGCGCTTCGACGTGGTAATCGGCAGGAAAGGTCACTTCTACCATTTTCTGCTCGCCAGCTTTCATGCCAAGAGGCGCTTGGTCGAACGCTTCGAGCATCCGACCTTCGCCGATGACAAAGGCATAATCGGTGGCACTCCCCCCTTCGAACGGCTGGCCATCGATCGTTCCAACGAAGTCGACGGTCACCCGATCCCTACTCTGGGCGGGGCGATCGACCAGTTCAAAGGTGGCCCGCTGTTTGCGCAGCTCTTCAAGCGTCTGATCCACGGCGGCCTCATCGACGGCTACCACCGGCTTGACCACTTCGACCTCGCGAAGTTCAGCAATCGTCACTTCAGGATAGACTTCAAACGCTGCGTCAACAACAAACTCGCCCTCAGCAGCAGAAGACTCCTCACTCGGCTCGATGCGGTAGCCTCCTGCCACCCGGTAGCCTCCCTCTTTGATAGCCTTGCTCAGTGCCGTTTCGATTGCTTGGCTAATCGCTTGCGAACGGGCATCAGAACCATAGAGCTTTTCTACAAGCTTAAGCGGCACCTTTCCAGGCCGGAAACCAGGCATCTTGGCAGTCCGGGCATACTGGCGAATCAGCCGCTCAGTCTCCTGGGCAATCGTCGCCTCAGGAATACGCAAGGTCACCTTGCGCTCCAATGGGTTGGTAACCGGGGCTGCTTCCGCCGTTGCCGGTTGGGTCGTCTCTTGGCTTGGAACGTTTTGGGCTTCCATCCGTTTTTCCTTGCTTTGCGGTATGCTAAGCAAGCAATTCTAGCATAAGGAAAGGGCAGGTCATGGTCCCGCACGCCCCGCGGCTCCTTCTCACGGTTGAAGCGCTCCGGAGAGTCGAAGCCAACACCCTACCCCACCACCCGCTGATGGAGCGGGCCGGTACCTTTTTAGCCGACCATCTGATGAGTTGGGCGGCAAAAGGCCATCCGATCGTTTTCCTATGTGGTCCCGGTAACAATGGCGGTGACGGATTGGTTGCTGCCCGCCTGTTGCGCGCGCGGGGCTTTGATCCGCAGGTGATCGCGATCCCCCATCCGCAGCGACCCGCCGACGCTGCGGCCGCTTGGCAGGGGTGGCTTTCAGCAGGCGGTAGCGTGCACCCCGAACCCCCCGCCCTGCTCCCTGGGGAACGGCAAGCGGTAATCGTCGATGCCTGCTTTGGCATTGGGCTGACGCGCCCCATCGCTCCCCCTTACGCACACTGGATCGAGTGGGCCAACTGCCAGAACGCCCATCGCATCGCTGTCGATATCCCAAGTGGGCTCAACGCCGATACCGGCACGTCTCTTGGCCCAGTCACCTTCTGCGCCGCTGAAACGGTCACGTTCCTTGCCGATAAACCTGGACTTCATACCGCCGATGGTCCCGATTATGCAGGCGAAGTAACAGTGGCCACGTTGGCCGTCGACGCCGAGCTGGCGCAGTGGTACCAGAGATCAGCTTTCCCTGTCACGAACGAGCAAGCCGCCTCAGCCCCCGCCCCATCGCAAGCTGGGTTGCTGCTTGCTCCTTCTCTCTTCTCCCCTTGGCTAAAGCCGCGGCCGCACAACACCCACAAGGGGCACTACGGCCACGCGGTGGTAATTGGTGGCGCCACTGGCATGGTCGGGGCGGTGCACCTAGCAGCGCGGGCAGCGTTAATGCTTGGGGCGGGCAAAGTCTCGGCGATCGCACTCAGTAAAACCGCTGCACGTTTCGATCCGCTCGCTCCAGAGGTGATGTGGCCGCAGCAGCTTCCGGGGGACGCGACAGCCCTGGCCATTGGCCCCGGGTTGGGTCGGACAAGTGATTCCATTGCCTGGCTGCATGCGCTCGTCGACCATCCAGCACCGATCGTTATCGATGCCGATGCCCTTAACTTGACCGCTTCTGCCCCAACGCTGGCGCAGCGAATTGCTCAACGACGCCATTTAACGGTGATCACCCCACACCCAGGCGAAGCAGCCCGATTGCTGGGGGTTACCACCACAGAGGTGCAGCAGCAGCGGATCGCTGCCGCGCACCGTCTGGCCACACAACTGGGCGCCGTGGTCGTTCTCAAAGGGTGCGGGGCGATCATCGCTGAACCGAACGGCCACTGGGCGATCAACCCCAGCGGTCACGGCGGCATGGCCAGCGGCGGCATGGGGGATGCCCTTACCGGACTGATCGCTGCACTACTGGCCCAAGGCTGGCCGCCATTCCCAGCCGCTGCGTGCGCTACCCTGCTTCATGGCGCAGCCGCCGAAGAGTTGAGCGCTACCGGGATCGGTCCAGCGGGGCTCACTGCCAGCGAAACGCTCGCCGCTGCTCGAGCCCTTTTCAACCAATGGTGTCGCGATAGCGCATCCACAAGGCAACCAGCTCAGTCACCTTCCGACAGCCCATCTTCTCGATGACCCTGGCACGATAGACTTCGACCGTTTTGTACCCGATCATCGGACGCCGAGTTGATGTGCCCATTTTGCTTTTTGTGCCACACCATCCTATCATGCAAATGGCAACACCGAATCGCCCAACGTTGACGCAGTGCAGCGTTGTGCATTGTGGAATTTTGTTTTAAGATGTGGAATGTCACTCGGGATGACCGCAAGGAGCGCACACCATGGCCGAACGTCACCGTCAAATCATCTTGCAAAACGACCCCGACCCTGAAGAGACTGCGGAGTGGATCGATGCCCTGGATGGGGTGCTCGAACACGAAGGGGAGAATCGTGCCCACTACCTGATCGAGCGGCTGATCGAGACAGCGCGCGAAAACGGGGCCGATATTCCCTATTCGGCCAACACCGCCTACATCAACACCATCCCAGCCGACAAACAACCCCCCTACCCTGGGGACCCCGACCTCGAGGTACGGATCCACTCCTTCATCCGCTGGAACGCGATGGCCATGGTGGTGCGGGCTAACCGCGACAGCAACGTCGGAGGCCACATCGCCTCGTTTGCCTCGGCCGCGGTGCTTTATGACGTCGGTTTCAACCACTTTTTCCACGCCCCGACAGAAGACCACGCCGGTGACCTCGTCTATTTCCAAGGCCACTCCTCGCCAGGAGTCTATGCCCGCGCCTTTTTGCTGGGCCGGTTAAGCGAAGAGCAGCTAATCAATTTCCGCCGGGAAGTCGACGGCAAAGGGCTCTCCTCTTACCCCCACCCTTGGCTGATGCCCGAGTTTTGGCAGTTTCCCACCGTCTCGATGGGCTTAGGCCCGATCCAGGCTATCTACCAGGCCCGGTTTATCAAATATCTGATCACCCGCGGCCTGGTTGACCCGGCCAAACATGCCCAGCGCAAGGTCTGGTGTTTTGTTGGCGATGGCGAAACCGACGAGGTCGAGACGCTGGGCGCGATCGGCATGGCTGCGCGGGAAAAACTCGACAACCTCATCTTTGTCATCAACTGCAACCTGCAGCGGCTCGACGGGCCGGTGCGTGGCAACGGCAAGATCATCCAGGAGCTAGAGGCCGAGTTTCGCGGCGCCGGATGGAACGTGATCAAGGTGATCTGGGGCACCCGCTGGGATGCCCTCTTTGCCCGCGACAAAACCGGTGCGCTCAAACGGCGGATGATGGAGTTGTGCGACGGCGACTACCAGACCTTCAAAGCAAAAGATGGGGCTTATGTTCGCGAACACTTCTTCAACACCCCAGAATTGAAAGCGTTGGTAGCCGACTGGACCGACGAGGAGATCTGGCAACTAAACCGCGGCGGCCACGACTTATTTAAAGTCTATGCCGCCTACAAGGCCGCCGTGGAACACAAAGGGCAGCCGACGGTGATCCTAGCTAAGACGATCAAAGGGTACGGCATGGGCCAGGCGGGTGAGGCCATGAACATCGCCCACCAGGCTAAAAAGATGGACCACGAAGCGATCCGCCGTTTCCGCGACCGTTTCCAGCTCCCAGTACCCGATGAGCGTCTGGACGAACTCCCCTTCCTGACTTTTGCACCCGATTCCAAAGAGTTCCGCTACATGCAGGAGCGGCGCCAAGCGCTGGGTGGTCACCTGCCGCGCCGCACAACCCGCTGCCCAGTCACCCCGCAGGTTCCGCCACTTTCAGCTCTGCAATCCTTCCTTGCTGCCTCCGGGGCCGGACGGGAGTTCTCAACGACAATGGCGCTGGTGCGCTTGATGATCCAGTTGATGCGCGATAAAAACCTAGGTAAGCACATCGTGCCGATCGTGCCCGATGAGTCGCGCACCTTTGGCATGGAGGGGATGTTCCGCCAATTCGGTATCTGGAGCCAGGAGGGGCAAAAATATGTCCCAGAAGACCACGACCAGTTGATGTTCTATAAAGAGTCGGTCGACGGCCAGATCCTGGAAGAGGGGATCAACGAAGCAGGGTCATTGTGTGACTTCATCGCTGCTGGAACAAGCTACAGCGTCCACGGCATAACAATGATCCCCTTCTATATCTTCTACTCGATGTTTGGGTTTCAGCGGACGATGGATCTGATCTGGGCCGCCGCCGATCAGCGCACGCGCGGCTTTCTGATCGGCGGCACGGCCGGGCGTACCACCCTTAACGGCGAAGGGCTGCAGCACCAGGATGGCCACAGCCACCTCCTTGCTGCCGCGGTACCCAACTGCCGCAGCTACGACCCCGCCTTCCAGTATGAGCTGGCGGTGATCGTGCACGATGGGCTGCACCGCATGGTCGAAGGGCAAGAGGATCTCTTCTACTACCTGACCGTCTATAACGAAAACTATGAGCACCCGGCAATGCCCGAAGGGGAGACGGTGCGCGAGGACATCCTCAAAGGGATGTATCTGCTGCAGCCTGCCCCCGCATCTCATCCTGGGCCGCGCCTGCAGCTCCTTGGTTCGGGGTCGATTCTGCGCGAGGTGATCGCGGCAGGCGAACTCCTTGCCCGCGACTGGCAGGTGGCGGCTGACCTATGGAGCTGCCCAAGCTTTACCGAATTGGCGCGCGACGGCCACGACTGCATGCGCTGGAACCTCCTGCACCCGCTGGAGGAACCGCGGCTTAGCCACGTCGAACGAAAGCTCGCCGACCACCCCGGCCCGGTCGTAGCCGCTACCGATTACGTGCGCCTCTACCCTGAACAGATCCGCCCCTTTGTCAAGCGTACCTACATCACGCTCGGAACCGACGGCTTTGGCCGGTCAGACACCCGCGAAAAATTGCGCCACTTCTTCGAGGTCGATCGCTACTGGATCACGGTGGCCGCCCTCAAAGCGCTGGCTGACGACGGGGCAATCGACCGCAAGATGGTTGCGGCTGCGCTGGTGAAGTACAGCCTCGACCCCGAAAAACCCAACCCCCGGCTGAGCTAAGGGAGCGCCTTTATGAGCAACCTCGTCACCGTCACCATTCCCGATATTGGCGACTTTCACGACGTCCCGGTGATCGACGTACTGATCCAGCCGGGCCAGCAGGTGGCCGTTGATGACCCTTTGTGTACGCTCGAATCGGACAAGGCGACAATGGACGTGCCCAGCACGGTCGCCGGCACCGTGCGCGAAGTGCTCGTCAAGGTGGGCGACAAAGTCAATGAGGGAACCCCTGTTGCCGTGATCGAAGTCGCAGCCACCGCGGCCGCTGAGGTCACGCCGGCCACAGCGCCCGCAGCAGGGCTGCCTCCCGCCCCTACTTCGACACCCGGCGTAGCAGCGGGCCGCGCGCCCGAACCGGCTGCGGCTGAAGCCGCAGCACAGAGCGGCACGGCAGAAACGATAGCCCCGCCGGCCCCTACGCCTGCCGCACTGCCTCCTGAACCCGTTACCCAGCGTACCGGGGCTACGTCACTTGCCGAACCGCTCCCTGGCCTTGGCCTTGGAGCAAAGATCCACGCTACCCCGGCTGTGCGCGCCTTTGCCCGGGAAATGGGGGTAGACCTGCGTCAAGTTACCCCCAGTGGCCCCAATGGCCGGATCCGCAAAACCGACGTGGTCGCGTTTATCAAGGCGGCAATGACCTCTGGGGTTGTGCCGGGCAAAACCCCAGCAGGTGGCGTCGGCGGGTTGGCACTTGATCTTCCCCCTTGGCCGAAAGTCGATTTTGCCAAATTCGGGCCAATCGAAGTGCGGGAGCTGCCGCGCATCCGCAAGATTTCGGCGGCCAACCTTGCCCGCAACTGGGTCATGATCCCGGCGGTCACCTACCACGACGAAGCCGACATTACCGAGCTTGAAGCCTTTCGTCAAAACCTCAACCGCGAATACGAGCGGGAGCAGGTGAAGTTTACGCTGCTGACCTTCCTAATCAAAGCGTGCGTTGCCGCGCTGCAGCGCTTCCCCGAAATGAACGCTAGCTTAGAGGGCGACCAACTCATCATTAAACGCTACTGGAATATCGGCTTTGCTGCCGATACCCCGCAAGGGCTGGTTGTACCGGTGCTCAAAGCAGCCGATCAGAAGTCGCTTGTTGCCATTGCCCGCGAAACGGCCGAACTGGCTGCCAAAGCGCGCGCCGGTAAACTCACCCCGGCTGAAATGCAGGGGGCAACCTTTACCATCTCCAGCCTGGGCGGGATTGGGGGAACCGGTTTTGCGCCGATCATCAACGCCCCGGAGGTGGCCATTCTTGGGGTCAATAAAGCGGTGCTCAAGCCAGTCTGGAATGGCGAAGCTTTTGTACCGCGGCTGATGGTCCCGCTGTCGCTTACTGCCGACCATCGGGTTATCGACGGCGCCTACGCCACCCGTTTTACCACAACGCTCACCCAGCTTCTTGCTGACTTTCGTCGCGTCCTTCTCTGAAGGCGCGGTTGGGGAATCGCCATGCCTGATACCAGAGAGCTTATCGTTATTGGCGGCGGACCGGGCGGGTACGCTGCCGCCTTTCGCGCCGCCGATCTTGGCCTTAAAGTAACACTTATCGAGCGCTACCCGGTGCTTGGAGGCGTTTGCCTGAACGTCGGTTGCATCCCCTCGAAGACGCTCCTACATGTGGCTGGGGTGATCGAAGAGGTCCAGGCGCTTGCTGCAGCAGGGATTACTTTTGGCCAACCAGCGATCGACCTCGATAAACTTCGTGCCCATAAGACGGCAGTGGTACGCAAACTCAACCATGGGCTTGCGGCGATGGCCAAAGCGCGCAACGTCGAGGTGATCCAGGGGGTGGCTAAGCTTATCGATTCGCACCATCTCGCCATTGCGCGCACCATAGGCCCAAACGGTACCGCCACCGGCGAGACGGTGACGCTTGCCTTCGACCAACTGATCCTTGCTGCTGGCTCGGAGCCGGTGCGGCTCCCGTTCCAACCCGACGACCCGCGGGTGATTAACTCCACCGGTGCCCTGGCGCTTCCCTTCGTCCCCGAACGGATGCTGGTCATTGGTGGCGGAATCATCGGGTTGGAGATGGGTACTGTCTATACGGCACTTGGGGCAAAAGTCGACGTTGTCGAAGCCACGCCAGATCTCTTCCCCGGTGCCGACCGCGATCTGGTTCGCCTGTGGGAAAAACGAAACGGCAAACGGTTTGCCCACCTCTGGCGCTCTACGCGCACGACGGCGCTCACCGCTCAGCCCGATGGCATCTGGGCCACCTTTTCCGGTGAGCAGGCGCCAAGCGAAGCGCAACGCTACGACCTTGTCCTTGTTGCGGTTGGCCGACGCCCCAACGGTCACGCAGTAAACGCCGCTGCAGCTGGAGTGAGCGTCGATGAGCGGGGGTTCATCGCCGTCGATGCCCAACGGCGCACCAACGTCCCGCACATCTTCGCGATCGGCGACCTCACTCCTGGCCCGATGCTTGCCCACAAAGCAACCCATGAGGGGCATGTGGCCGCCGAAGCGGCGGCTGGGCGCAAACGGGCCTTCGACGCCCTGCAGATTCCCTCAGTGGCCTACACCGACCCTGAAATCGCCTGGGCAGGTCTTACCGAGCAACAGGCCAAAGCGCAGGGGCGGGCAATCGAAGTCGCCCACTTTCCGTGGGCAGCCTCAGGGCGCGCCTTGGCCAATGGTCGGGATGACGGGGTAACCAAACTGATCTTTGACGCCGATACGAAGCGGCTTATCGGGGGTGCAGTAGTTGGGGTCAACGCTGGCGAGCTAATTGGCGAGATCTGCTTGGCCATCGAGATGGGGGCCGAAGCAGCCGACATCGCCCATACCATCCACCCCCATCCGACGTTGTGCGAATCGGTCGGGTTGGCCGCCGAGGCTGCCGAAGGATCGTGCACCGATCTACCGCCGGCTAAAAAGCCGGTTCCACACCGGCTCTAGGTCGGCGGGCAGGCAAGTGCGCACCTGCCCCAACGTCCAGCTCGACTCATCGGGGCTGTGGAAGTCGCTCCCTTGCGAGGCAAGCAGCCGATAGCGGCGGCAGATCCTTGCCCACCGCTCGGTCTGCGCTGCGTCGTGGGCTGAGGTAACCACCTCAATGGCCTCACCCCCCGCAGCGACGAAATCCTCAAGCAAAGCAGCAAGCTGCGCTTCACTGAGCCGGTAGCGGCCAGGATGGGCAAGAACAGCCACCCCACCAGCAGCACGGATCCACGCCACGGCATCGGTCAGCGTGGCCCACTCATGGGCCACGTACCCCGGTTTTCCCCGCGTCAGATAGTGGGCAAAGACCTCACCCACCGAGCGAAAGCGGCCGGTAGCGACCAGAAAGCGGGCAAAATGGGTCCGGCTGATCAGTTGTGGCGAACCGGCAAGCGCCACCACCCCTTCCCACGCGCCAGCAAAGCCGCACGCTTCAAGCTCACGCGCGATCGCCTGGGCCCGTCTGAGCCGCCCAGTGCGCACCGATTCCAGACCGGCAAGCAGCTTGGGATGGGTTTCATCGATCGCCAAACCGACGAGATGGATGGTTTCATCGGCAAAAGAGACCGAAATCTCAACCCCAGAAACAAAAGCAACGCCATGCGCTGCAGCCGCCGCGCGCGCCGCAGCAACTCCTGCCACGGTGTCGTGATCGGTGAGCGCTACCAGCTCAGCCCCGTTGGCATGGGCCAGTTCGGCCCACGCCTTAGGAGAAAGGACCCCATCTGATGCCGTCGAGTGCGAATGGAGATCAATGCCGCTAGCGACCTTCATCCGTTCTGCTCTACTTCAACAAACGGCAACCGGTTGGGCCACGGCTGGCGGCCAAATCCCTAAACCACCAGCCTGACCCCAGCGCTCAGACAGAAGTTGCCACCAGCTCGATTTCAAAGGTAAGGTCGTGGCCGGCCAGCGGGTGGTTGGCATCGATCACCACGTGGGTTTCGGTCACTTCGGCCACCACCACCGGGATCTGATGGCCATCGGAGCGCTGCATCACCAGCTGCAGTCCTGGCTGCGGATCGATCTCCTGCGGAAACTGCTGCCGTGGCACCTGGAGTATCGCCTGTGGCGAACGGGCACCATAGGCTTCATCGGCCGGAATCGTCACCGTTTTGCGTTCGCCCACGCTCATACCGGCCACTGCCTTTTCGAAACCGGGAATCACCTCCCCTGCGCCGAGCGTGAACTGGAGCGGCTCGCGCCCTTGAGAGCTGTCGAACACGGTGCCGTCGCTCAGCGTCCCCGTGTAATGGACTTGAACGGTATCGCCCGCCTGGGCAGTCTGCTGCTGTGTCATTGCCTTTCCTTTCCAAACATGTTACATGGCCGTGATCGACCCTTAGGTGCGCCACAGGGGCGGTCACTTCGCTACAATACTCCCTTCCTGGCGATTCGCCAACCCCCCTGTAGCGAGGACTCCAAATGCACCTACCCACCGACCGTTTCTATCTGGCCACTCACCAGTGGCTCCGCACCGAAGGAAACGACTGCTGGCAGATGGGAATCACCCCCTTTGCCGCAGAATCCCTTGGCGACATCGTCTATGTGGCGCTCCCTGAAGTTGAGGTCACGGTGGCACAAGGGGAACCTCTTTTTGTGGTCGAATCGGTCAAGACCGCCTCTGAAGTGGCCGCCCCCAGCCACGTGCTGGTGCTTGCTGCCAATGGCGCGCTGCGCGACCGGCCAGAGCTTTTAAACGATGCGCCGCTTCAGCACTGGATTGTCTACTTTCGCGCCGAGACCCCGATCGACCCGGCGCAGCTCCTCACCGCCGATCAGTACGCTGCACTCCTTGCTCAATGAACCGCGCTTCCCCCTGGCCCTTGTGGCTCATCGCGCTGTGGGGCGTTGTTGCCTTATTTGCGCTAGCCTGGTACCACGGAGAAACGGTCCCGCAGCCGCTCCCCGACGCCCCAGTAAGTGCCGGCGACCCACACCTTTCCTGTGTCTCCTATAGCCCCTACTACCGCCCTGGGGTGACCCCCTACGATCCCAAAACAAAGATCCCCCCAGAGTGGATTGACGAAGACTTGCGCCATCTGGCCACCATCACCCGGTGCGTGCGCACCTACTCGGTCGACCAAGGGCTTGACCAAGTTCCAGCAATCGCGGCCCGCTACGGTCTTACCGTCTGGTTAGGGGCGTGGATCGGCCGAGACGACCAGAAAAACAGAGAGGAGCTCGACCGAGCGCTGGACTTGGCCAAACAGCATCCTGGGACAGTTACTCGGCTTATCGTCGGCAACGAAGTGCTGCTGCGCCGCGAACAGACCCCCGAAGGAATGGCCCAGTGGCTGGCCCGCGCCAAGGCACGTGCTACCGTCCCTGTTACCTACGCCGATGTCTGGGAGTTCTGGCTGCGCTACCGCCAGGCGCTCCTCCCACACGTCGATCTGGCCACCATCCACATCCTGCCCTACTGGGAGGATCGGCCGCAGCCGATCGAGAAAGCGGCCGAACATCTCTTCCTGATCCGGACGATGGCCCGTCAGGTACTCGGGAGCATTCCGATTGCCATTGGTGAAACCGGCTGGCCAAGCGCAGGCAAACAGCGCGAGGGGGCGGTCCCCTCGCTCGTCAACCAAGCCCGGTTCATCCGTGACGTGCTGTCGCTCGCCACCACCTTTGGCTGGGAGGTAAACTTTATCGAATCGCACGACCAGCCATGGAAACGGGCCAGCGAAGGGACAGTGGGCGGCTTCTGGGGGATGCTGGACCGCAGCAGCGCCCCGAAGTTTCCGTTAATCGGCCCAGTGGCCGAACGCGACTCGCTGCTCCCCCCCCTGACCGCTTTGCTGGTTGGCGCACTTCTCCTGCCTCTTTTGGCGCGTCGGCAGCAGCCGCGCTGGCCGCTGGTCCTTTGTGGGGCTGCGTTGGGCTTTACCGCCCTATGGCAGGCAGAACATGCGCTCATTGCCTACCGCACCCCTTTGGAATGGGGGGTGCTGGCAGCTACTGGCCTTATCGCTCTTGTCGTGGCAGCAGGACTTACCACCCAACCCAACTGGCCACAGGAGCCGCCGCGCCCCATTGCTGGGGCCTACCGCTACCTGATCTTTGCCCTGGCGGTGGCCAACGTCTGGCTCACCGTCGACGGCCGCTACCGCGACTTTGCCACCTGCCTCTACCTGCCGCTCGCCCTGGTTGCCCCGCTGCGCCGCTGGCCAGTCACCCCCGATGAGCGGCTGTGGGGGACGATCGCGCTTCTTTGCGCCCTCTTCGTCTGGCTGCGCGAAGCGATGAACGGGCAAGCACTTCTGTGGCTCATCACCACAGCGCTGATCACGCTGCCGCGCGTTGCTGGTCAACGCCAAGCCAGCCCGGTAACACCATGATGGCGGCAATCACCCCGGTGGTTGCCCCGTAAAAGACGGTGGCAAAGAGGGCTATCCAGAGCGCTGCTGTAGCTAGACCCCGGTGGCCGCGCCACCAGGCCGGCAGCGCCAAGGCTAGCGCCAGCCACCCAGCCCGCTCCTCAATAAAGGCCTGCACCAGCATAAACTTTGCCAGGCAGGGCCAGCCCAGCGCTGGGTCGAAGGTTGCGCCGCAGGCAAAAGGGGCCACTCCGTTCTCTAGCCACAGGAAACGGACGGCAAGTAACACAACGAGCCAACCAAAAAGCGCCACCAGCGCACCGCGCGCCAGCTTAAACGATCGTTGATGGTTTTCTTGGCCAACCCCCATTTGGCTTTCCCTTTTCCCCAGTACAATAGCGAGGTACATCATATCGCATCCTGCTTGTTATGACACCCCTTCTTCTGTGGTTACGCCGTGCCTTGAGCGCTGCGCTCCTTACCACCCTGGTTCTCTTCCTCTTCTGGCAAGCATGGGCCTGGCATATTCGCATCGACACGGAGCCAGGTGTTTCCGGCGAGATCAACGGCTTTGCCTATACCCCGTTTCGCCGTGACCAGTCGCCGTTTGAGAAACGGTACCCCAGTGCAGAGCAAGTGGCCGAGGACCTCGAGCTGCTTAGCCGCTACACCAGACGGATCCGCACCTACGGCGTGACCGACGCCCCAGCTATCTACCCCTTAGCCTACGAAAAGCACTTTCAGGTAGCGATGGGGCTGTGGGTTTCGGCCGACAAAGCGCTTTCTGAGCGGGAGATCGCTGCTGGCCTTGAACTCTTGGAGCGCTATGACAACATCACCCGGGTGATCGTCGGCAATGAGGCGCTGCTACGAAAAGAGATGACGGTGGCCGAAATGGCCGAATACCTGGACCGGGTTCGCGAAGCGATCCGCAAACGCTTTCCTGATAAGCGGCGCAGGCCGCAGGTATCGACGGCCGAACCGTGGCATGTCTGGCTGAAAAACCCAGAACTTGCCGACCACGTCGATTTTGTCATGATCCACCTTCTCCCTTTCCACGAAGGGATTGACGCGCACCGCGCCCTGGACTACGCCTATGGCCGGTTGGAGGAGGTAACCGCCCGCTTTCCCAAACTGCCCGTGGTGATCGGCGAGATTGGCTGGCCTACCCGCGGTGAGGTGATGCCCAACCTGCTGGGCGGCAACGAGGTGGCCGAAGCCTCGATCGAAAATGCTGTCCATTTCGTGCGCGGCTTTCTGGCTGATCCGCGTTCGGCCTATCTCGACTACTACATTATGGAAGCGTTTGACCAGCCGTGGAAAGTCGCTGTGGAGGGGTGGGCCGGAGCCCATTGGGGGGTCTTCAACGCCGAACGGCAGCTTAAGTATTCGCTCGATGGCCTGATCGTCCGCGACGTCCGCTGGCAGGAGAAGGCCAAACTTGCCACGATGATCGGCGCCCCGTTGCTCTTTGCCCTGGCTCTGGCCCTCTACTCGTGGAACCTCCTTGGCCGCCTGTGGCTGATGGGCTTGACGCAGCTGTCGCTCATTGTTCTGATCCTTGGGATCTACCTGCCGAAAGATTACTACCTTTCGCGCGGCGACATCGTCGGGCTGGTCTTTCTCATCTTGGCTACCGGCATGACCGTGGCGGTGCTCCTCTCGCACGGCTTTGAGTTTGGCGAAGTCCTCTTTAAACGCCAGTGGCGGCGGCGCTTTACCCCCCGCGAGCCAGTTGCTGCCGAGAAAGCCCCCTTTGTCTCGATCCACCTTGCCTGCTACAACGAGCCGCCTGAGATGGTGATCGCCACGATCGATTCGCTGGTGGCGATGGACTACCCTCACTTCGAAGTGATCGTCGTGGATAACAATACCACCGACGAAGCGCTATGGAAACCGGTCCAAGCCCACTGCGCCACGCTGGGCGAGCGGGTGCGCTTTTTCCACCTGCCCAAATGGCCGGGGTTTAAGGCCGGCGCCCTGAACTTCGCGCTAAAACAGACCGACCCGCGCGCCGAGGTGGTCGGCGTGGTCGATGCCGACTACGTTGTTGAACGCGACTGGCTCGCGCGCCTTATTCCGCACCTTCTCGATTCCCCGCTTGTTGCCGTTGTTCAGGCGCCGCAGGCCCATCGCGAATATGAGCACTCCTTTTTCCAGCGTATGTGCAACTGGGAGTTCGAAGGGTTCTTTCGCATCGGCATGCACCACCGCAACGAACGCAATGCCCTCATCCAGCACGGCACGATGACGCTCATTCGCCGCCCCATGCTCGAAGAGGTAGGGGGTTGGTCTGAGTGGTGCATCTGCGAAGATACCGAACTTGGGCTGCGGCTTTTAGAGCGCGGCTACGAGATTCGCTACGTAGACCATGTCTTTGGCCGCGGCCTGACCCCATCGGACTTTGCGGCGATCAAGTCGCAGCGCTTCCGCTGGGCCTTTGGTGCGATGCAAATCCTCAAGGCCCACTTCCCCTACCTAATCGGCCGCAAGCCGTCGCAGCTGACGCTGGCGCAGCGCTACCACTTCCTCACCGGCTGGTTTGCCTGGTTTGGCGATGCGCTGCATCTGATCTTTTCGGTCGGGTCGCTCTTCTGGACGCTGGGCATGATCTATGCCCACAAGACTTTTACCCTGCCGGTTGCTACCCTGGCCGCGCCAGTGCTTGGGTTCATGGCCTTTAAATCGGCGTTGGGGCCAATCCTGTACCGGCGCACGATGAAGACCAAATGGATCGATATTCTGGGCGCCTCGATTCTCTCAGTTGGCCTCTCCCACACCATTGCCCGCGGGGTAATTGCTGGATTAACCCACAAAAAAGGTACCTTCGTGCGCACCCCCAAAGGGTGGCGGGCAAAAGGGACTTTTGCCTTCTTTGGTCCGATCCGCGAGGAACTCGGGATGCTGATCGCCATCGTGGGTAGCGGCGCCCTGCTGGTAGCCGAACGTGGCTGGCTGGCTCTGGAGATCCGCCTATGGGTTGCCATCCTGGCCCTGCAAACGATCCCCTACCTTGCTGCGCTTCTTTGTCAGATCATCGCCTACTTGCCGGATAACGCTCCGCCCGAAGCCGAACAAACAAGCCAACCCCCGGCTGCTACGGCACCAGCCAGTTGATTAGGAAAAAAGCATATATAATTATACTTTCGTTTCATACCAAAGGACGGAACCATCGCACACATCGTCATTCTGGGGGCTGGAATCGGCGGAATGCCCGCCGCTTATGAAGCACGCGAACTCATCGGTCCCCCGCATCGCTTTACTGTCATCAACGCCACGGAATACTTCCAGTTTGTCCCCTCTAACCCCTGGGTGGCAGTAGAGATGAAGACCGGCAACTCAGAGCCTTTCTACGAAAAAGCGATGATGAAGATGATGGGCTTTTCGCGGCTAAAAGAGAAGCTGCACCTGTAGCTCGCCCTATATCGTCCGCTTGACCTACCGCGTTCGACTCCCCTCATCCTCCGTAGCGCCTGCTGTGTGCTTTAGCCGCAGGCAGGCGCGGTATAATGGGCTTATTGAACTTCTGCAGTTGAGAAACGCACGATGGCCCAGTATGTCATGTCGATGTTTCGGGTAAGCAAAACCGTCCCCCCGAAGCGCCAGATCATCAAAGACATTTCGCTCTCCTTTTTTCCAGGCGCCAAAATTGGGCTCCTTGGGCTCAACGGAGCTGGCAAATCGACGCTACTTAGAATTATGGCTGGCGTCGACAAAGAGTATGAGGGAGAGGTGCAGTGGCAGCCTGGGATCCGTATCGGCTATCTCCCGCAAGAGCCGCAGCTTGCTCCGGAGCAGACGGTGCGCGAAGCGGTCGAAGCGGGGTTGGGCGAAATCGTTGAGGCGCGCCGTAAGCTTGACGAAATCTACGCCGCTTACGCCGACCCTGACGCCGACTTTGACCAACTGGCCGAAGCGCAAGCCAAATACGAGGCGATTCTTGCTAGCGCCGGCGCCGACATCGAAAACCAGATGGAGCAGGCAGCTGATGCCCTGCGCCTGCCGCCCTGGGAGGCGAAGATTGCCCAGCTCTCGGGCGGTGAGAAGCGACGGGTGGCCTTGTGCCAGTTGCTTCTCTCCAAACCCGACATGCTCCTTTTGGATGAGCCAACAAACCACCTTGACGCCGAATCGGTCGAATGGCTCGAACAGTACCTGGCACGCTTTCCCGGTACGGTGGTCGCAGTCACCCACGACCGCTACTTTCTCGACAACGTCGCCGAATGGATCCTTGAACTCGACCGCGGCGAGGGGATTCCGTGGAAAGGAAACTACAGCTCGTGGCTCGAGCAGAAAGAGAAGCGGCTGGAGCAAGAGGCCAAGGCAGAGGCGGCGCGCATCAAGGCGATGAAGCAGGAGCTGGAGTGGGTGCGCAGCAACCCCAAGGGGCGCCAGGCCAAATCCAAAGCGCGGCTGGCTCGCTTCGAGGAGCTTGCCAGCATCGAATACCAGCGGCGCAACGAGACGCAGGAGATTTTCATTCCGCCCGGCGAACGGCTGGGCGACCAGGTAATCGAATTTCGCCATGTCAGCAAAGGGTTTGGCGACCGGCTGCTGATCGATGATCTCTCCTTCATCGTCCCTAAAGGGGCGATCGTTGGGATCATCGGTCCCAACGGCGCGGGCAAATCAACTCTCTTTCGCATGATCCTTGGCCAAGAAGACCCCGATCGCGGCGAGATCGTTATTGGCCCAACGGTCAAAATCGCTGCCGTTGACCAGACCCGCGAAGGGCTGGACCCCAATAAAACCGTTTGGGAAGAGGTCTCGCAAGGGCAAGACCTGCTGCGAATTGGGGCGTTTGAGATCAACAGCCGCGCCTATCTGGGACGTTTCAACTTCAAAGGGGCTGACCAGCAAAAGATTGTTGGCAAACTCTCCGGCGGCGAACGCGGGCGGTTGCATTTAGCCAAAACGTTGCTACAAGGGGGGAATGTACTGCTTCTGGACGAACCATCGAACGACCTCGACGTCGAAACGCTGCGGGCGTTGGAAGAGGCGCTGCTCGAATTCCCCGGTTGTGCGCTGGTCATTAGCCACGACCGCTGGTTCCTCGACCGCATCTGTACCCATATTCTGGCCGCTGAAGGCGATTCGCAGTGGTTCTTCTTCGCTGGCAACTACCGCGAATACGAAGAGGAGAAGAAGCGGCGCTTGGGCGAAGAGGCAGCCCGTCCGCATCGGCTGCGCTTCAAGCCACTTACCCGGTGACCCCTATGCGCGTACGCATCGAGCTCCCAGACACCCTCCCCTTTGCTACGGAACTGCCGGTACTGATCGAGCACATCAACGAGGGGCAGCATCTGGATAACGCCCGGCTCCTTGGCCTGGTGGCCGAGGGGCGGTGTCGGCTCCTTGCCGCGCTGGGCTTTTCCCAGGTCGACATCGGCGGCGCAGGGATCATCCTGGCCGATGCTGCGGTGCAATACCGCAGCGAAGCCTTCCACGGCGAGGTGCTCCGCTGCGCCTTTGGGTTGGCCGACCCGCACCGCTATGGGTTCGATCTGGTCTGGCAACTGACCGAAACCGGTACCGGTCGCGAGGTGGCCCGCGGCAAACATGGGGTGGTCGCCTTCGACTACACCGCCCGGCGCAAAACCCCAGTACCGGAGCAGTTCTGGCGAGCGTGGGCCAAGCGGTTTGGGGGCGATGCGATCACCAGCGCAGCAATCGATAAATGATGGAGGAGCCCGATGATCCCTGAACCAGACGGCGACGGCGCTGCCGCTGTGACCGAGCTTCATGAGGCGCTTGCTCGGATCCGTTCCGACTTCGACCAGTATCGGCGGGCTGTAGACGAACATGCTATCGTCAGCATGACCGATGCCGCCGGGACCATTATCTTTGCCAACGACAAGTTTTGCGCCATTTGCGGTTACACCCGCGAAGAGCTGCTCGGCCAGAACCATCGAATCATCAAGTCAGGAATCCATCCGCCCGACTTCTACTGGGAGATGTGGCACACAATCAGTAACGGCCGCGTCTGGCACGGCGAGGTGTGTAACCGCCACAAAGAGGGGCACTTCTACTGGGTCTATGCTACCATTGTTCCGCTTTTCGGCGCTGACGGCCGTCCTGAGCGCTACCTATCGATCCGTACCGACATCACCCCAATCAAACTGCAGGAGAGACTCCTGCGGCAGCGGGACGAACGGCTGCGCCGCATCCAGGCTTACGCCAACATTGGTCTATGGGAGTGGGATGTTGCGCGCAACACCGTCTATTGGTCAGCGCGCTTGGCAGCCCTCTTCGGTTTTCCTGAAGAGGATCAGGAGACGGCAGCCGATACCTTCTTTGCCGCGTTTGTCCCAGAGGAACGGGACGAGGTCGTCGCCAAGCTTCGGGCGAGCCTGATTCGCCCCGCCCCTTTCGAAATGACCCACCGCGTGCTGCACCCGGACGGGACGGTGGTTGCGGTGCGCATGCGTGGGGGAGTTCAGCGCGATGAGACGGGGCAACCGACCCGGCTGCTTGGCGTCGTCCAGGTCGATGCCACCTGCGCCCAACCCCACTTTATGTCTTAAAAAGGCTTGCCGTCTGCACCACCCGTTGGGTAGCACCACCCACGGCTCTTGCAGCGTCGACCACTTCGTGGGCGCGGCTAAGCGACAGTTCGCTTCCTGCGGCAATCTCCTGCGCGTTCTGTTCGATGAGGCGCAGCGCTTGGAGCTGCTCCTGCATCGCATGGTGAATCGCCTGAGCCGCTTCGATCACCTTCTGCGCTTCGCTCTTGATCGCCTCTACCGAATTGCCTGCCTCATGAGCGCTTTCGGCCCCCTTCTCAACAAGTGACACCCCCTCCTGCATACTCGCAACCGAAACCCTGGTCTCTTGTTGGATCCGCTCGATCATCGTGCCGATCTCCAGCGTCGCCTTGGCCGTGCGTTCCGCCAGTTTGCGCACCTCATCGGCAACCACCGCAAAGCCGCGCCCCTGCTCACCGGCACGAGCCGCCTCGATTGCCGCGTTCAACGCCAAGAGGTTGGTCTGATCGGCAATGTCGCGAATGGTCATGATGATCTGGCCAATCTCAGTTGCAATCCCTTCAAGCTTGGTGAGGTTGGTGGAGGAGGCGCGCACCGCATCGGCAATACGGGCGATCTCGTCGGCGGCGCGATGCACCACCGCCGAGCCGTGATCAACCGCCTGCTGCGCTGCAAGGGCCGCTTGCGCCGTCTCGGCCGCGTGTTGGGTGATCTCCTGGGCAGCAGCGGCGTTTTCGGTCACCGCTGCAGCAATCGACTGGGTATTGGCCGCCTGCTGTTCGCTGCTGGCGGCAATCGCTGCGGCTGCTTCCTGCGCCTTTTCTTGCGCGCTTTGCACTTTCCTTAACTGCTGCTGCAGCGTGAAGATCAGCTCAAAGAGGCGGTTGCGCATGATCTGCATTTGATCGAAAAGCTGCCCGATCTCGTCTCGTCCGGGGTCATCGAACTCGACCTTCAGCTCGCCGTTGGCTATGCGCGCAGCGATGCGCTGGGCAGCGCGTAGCCCAACGCCCACCCGACTGATCGTCCAAAAACCGATGATCAGCGTCAGGACAATCCCAAAGAGGGAGATGAAGAGCGACGAGGTGGGAATACGCCCGGAATCAAAGTATCCGACAGTAAGAAGAAGCGGATACCCGATTAACGTGAGCGCCATCAGAAGCCCTACCCGCTGGACGACGGTCACCCGACGCATCAGCCGGGTGAGCAGTCCAGCGCGCGGGCGTCCCCCTTCAAGCGCGATCTTTTCGCCGGCGCGCATCCGCGCATAGAGGGCATCGGCAGCGGCCACCTCCGCGCGGCTTGGCTTCATTCGCACCGACATATATCCACCGCCCGGCTTCGGGGTGGCGGTGGCTTTCACCCAGTAGTGGTCGCCGTCCTTGCGGCGGTTCTTGACCAGCCCCTGCCACGGCCGCCCCGCTTTGAGGGTGGCCCAGAGATCGCGGAAGGCTTCCGGCGGCATATCGGGGTGGCGCACGATGTTGTGCGGTTGGCCCATCAGCTCTTCGGGAGTAAACCCAGAATATTCGACGAAGTCGTCGTTGAAGTAGGTGATTCGCCCCTTTTCGTCCGTGTGGCTGATGA
>Ga0308414_1000467_pt1 | contig 25690 bp, 25 predicted proteins | sample HotsprSampleOS50_FD_205667 | JGI IMG/M metagenome (GOLD analysis project Ga0308414, IMG submission 205667) | Hot spring phototrophic mat microbial communities from Octopus Spring, Yellowstone National Park, Wyoming, United States - 20090730_OS50 ...
ATTTGAAATTACATATTTCAATAATTTCGAAAACAATTTCAACTACAGGCTTGGTTACAAAAAAATCTGGGAGGTAAAATCCATTGAATATATTTCAACTGGAATAAGCGGTTTTACAAACTTTAAATATCAATCAGGATTTTCTCCTGAAGTTACTATTGGTTTACTAAAGATATTTGAATCGTTTACAATCTACACCAGATACAGATATAATTACATTTTCAATCTGGATTATGGAAAGCACGAGTTTTATCTGGGCTTTTATTCTGGATTCTTTACAATTTATTTATAAAACTTCTGAAAAATTACTTTTTAAAATTTAAATGCACACTGATTAAAATTTAATTGCACACTGAGCGAAGTCGAAGTGTGCTACCTTTAGCTTCTCGAAGTGAGCTTTTGGTTAAACGTAATATTTTCGAAAATCTCAAGATGGCATTAGTTTAATTTTTCAGAACTTTCTTATAAAAATTTGGAATGATTTTAGCCCTGATTTTGTTAGGATAAAAATAATTTAAGAGAAATATGAAATATTTTTTGATTATAGTTTTATTATCAATTAAAATTATTTTTCCTCAGGTAGGAAACCTTTCAGGAAAAGTTACAGATGGAGTAAATCCTATTCCCTCTGTTAACATTTTTATATTAGGTACCGGTATTGGAACAGCTACTGATAAAAACGGATTTTATAATCTTAAAAATATTCCCATCGGAGATTATCAGATAAGGTTTAGTGCAATAGGTTTTGAATCAGCGATAAAATCAATTTCTATTCAACCAAATAAAACTATAGAACTTAATGTAAATCTGAAATCTATAATTATCGAATTTCAATCGGTTGAGGTAACAGCAAGAAGAATACAGGAACAGAGTGATACAAGAACAAGTTTGTTAGATATTGATCCTCGCTCTGCAAAGATTTTACCAGGAGCAGCAGAAGACGTAATGAGAACTCTTCAGGCATTACCAGGTGTAGTAGCCCCCAATGATTTTTCTTCACAGTTAATTATAAGAGGAAGCGGTCCCGATCAGAATCTAATTATTATGGATGATGTTGAAATATTTAATCCATATAGATTGTATGGAGTAATCAGTATGTTTAATCCAGACGCTGTTGAAGATGTTAATCTGATATCCGGAGGCTTTCCTGTAAAATATGGTGACAGATTATCAGCCGTGCTTGACGTAACAAACCGTGAAGGCGACAATACAAAAAACCTAAAAGCAATGATTAATACTTCAATTGCAGATGCTAATTTAGTTTTAGAGGGAAGAAATCCATTTAATATAAAAGGCAGTTGGCTTTTTAACACAAGAAGAACTTATTATGATTTGATAATAGAACCTTTCGTTAAAAGTGCAAATCTTGTTGATGAAAATACTTCGTTTCCTAATTTTTATGATTTTCAAACTAAATTAGTTTTCGGTCCTTTTAATGGTCATAAAATATTATTGAATGGAATAATTTCCCGTGACGGTGTGAATGTAATTAGCGGAAAAAAAAGGCGAACAGCTGATAGTGTTGGAGTTTACAATGAAACCAAGCACAATGTTGCCTCTATTGCCTGGCATTATGCCTCATCTAAAAAGTTTCTTAACAAAGTTATTCTTTCTTATTACCGAAATTTTGGTGATACAGATTTTGACTCACAAATTCTTGACCCAACCCTCAATAGAAAAGCTTTTGAAGATGTTCTGCCTGATACAGTAAAGCCATATCTGTTAAATTTTAAGTTTGATGGTGATTTTGACTATAATAAAATTTCGATTGATAACAAGTCAACTTATCTTTGGAATGAAAATGTTTTCGAAGCCGGGGCAGGTGTTGACTTTATGGAGACTTCTGTAAGATTTAATTTTGAATTAGATCAACAATTGAAAGCTTTATTTTCTGCAAATCCACAATTTCGCTCCTCTCTTGCTGATTTGAAGGATGTTAAAAAATACAGCCGGTTAAGATTATATGCACAAAATACATTTAAGTTTGGCAGCAGTCTTTTTATTAATCCAGGCTTAAGATTGGATTACTTCGAATTATTAGACAAAGCATATATCTCTCCAAGAATTTCTCTTAGTTATGCTTTAGATGGAATTACTACAATTCGAGCCGCATTCGGATTATATTATCAGTCACCGGGATACGAAAAGTTTTTTGACCAAAACGTTCTTTTCGATCTTGATAAAAAGTACACCAAAAGCCTCCAAGCTGAAAGATCATTACATTATGTTTTAGGAATTGAAAGATGGCTTGACGAAGAATGGAATATTAGGGTTGAAACTTACTTCAAAAATTTTGATAATCTTATTACCCCTAAAGTTGTTCAAGGGACACAATTTCATACTGAACTTATTCCGGGAAGAAATCCGATGTTAGCTTCAAGTTGGACAAGACCTGTACCACTTTTAGCTGACTCTGTAACTCAAATCCCAATCAATTCTTCTTATGGAAATGCTTATGGTTTAGAATTTTTACTTGCCAAAAAAAATTCAATAAAAAACTCAAAACTCACAGGATGGATTTCCTATTCTTTTGCTTTTGCTGACAGATATGAAAAAGGGATTAAGTATCCTTTCAGATTTGATCAAAGACATACATTAAACATAGTCCTCAATTATGAATTCAAATCCTGGTTCTATGTTGGCTTGAGATGGCAATATGGTTCCGGATTTCCACTAAGTGTTCCGTTTGGCGTAAAACCACGTGTTATTTACACAGATACAAATGGCGATGGAATTTTTGACACTCCAATTATAGCTACAAGAAAGACTATTTCTAATCCAAATGCTGAAGGTGATGTTATTTTCAATATTGATTTTAACAATGACAAATTCAATGCTCGTAAACCACCTTACCATAGATTAGATGTTAGATTTAACTTTCCAACAAGAATATGGGGCGCAGACTGGACATTTTATCTTGATGTAATAAATATCTATAACAGAAAAAATGTTGTTGGTTATGATTACTTTATTAAAGAAGATTTAACAATTGGTAAAGAACAAAATAATATGTTTCCTATCTTACCTACTTTGGGAATTTCCGTTAGGTTTTAATCTTATTAAATTGCAAACAAAAATTTTAATATTAGATGAAAAAATCTATTTTCTTTTGGATATTGGCACTACTAATAACTATCGGTTCCTCCATTTTTCAAAGATTTACTGGTCCAACTTATCCTATTTCAGGTAAAACCGAAATTGACGGGATCAAAATTGAATACAACTTCCCTCGCTCTGCTTCAACTTCAAATGATTGTTCAATTAGTTTTAAAATAAATTCAAAAGAAATAAATAATCTTTCTGCATTTTTAGAATGGAAAAGGTTTAAAGTGAACGAAAAATGGAATATTGAACAAATGAATTACGATAATGGATATTTCACCTCCTCACTACCCGTTCAACCATCAGCAGGAAAACTTGAGTATTGGGTAAAAATAAAATCGGGAGATAAAGTATATACAATTCCGGAGAAGAATGTAGTCATCAGATTTAAAGATGATGTCCCTGCCTATGCTTTAATTCCACATATTATTTTTATTTTCCTTGCAATGTTTTTTTCTACAAGAGCCGGGTTAGAATATTTCAACCAAAAAGATTATAAGAAATTTATTTATCCAACTTTGTTATTTCTGATTCTTGGAGGGTTAATTTTTGGACCTATCGTTCAGAAATTTGCTTTTGGAGCTTTTTGGACTGGAATCCCATTTGGATATGATTTAACAGATAACAAAACTCTAATTGCTTTTGTTTTCTGGTTGCTTCCACTTTTTTATAGAAATAAGCCCGAGAAATTTTCAAAACTTGTTCTAACAGCCGCTATTATTACTCTGGTGGTATTTTTAATTCCTCATAGTTTATTTGGTAGTGAACTTGATTATACAACAAACAGAAAGATTAACGAATTTTGAATCAATTTTTTAATACTGAGCAGCAAACAGACGAACAGGTCTTTACAGTATCACAATTAACTCAATCAATCAAATTTGTTCTTGAACAAACTTTTGAAGATATTTCTTTAACCGGAGAAATTTCAAATTTCAAACCCTATTCTTCTGGTCATTGGTATTTTAATTTAAAGGACGAGGGAGCAGTCATTAATTGTGTTATGTGGAAAGGATTAAATAGTTATGTCTTTTTCAAACCACAGGATGGGATGAAAGTGGTTTTAAAAGGCAGAATTACTGTTTATCCACCAAGAGGAAATTATCAATTCGACGCTCGTTCAATGAAACCTGCGGGTGAAGGTGAACTTCAGGCAGCTTTTGAAAGATTGAAAAGAAAATTATATGAAGAAGGTTTATTTGATGAAATCTATAAAAAACCATTACCTCCGTTCCCTCACAAAATAGGATTGGTAACTTCTATTGACGGTGCTGCATTAAGAGATATTATTTCAGTTGCTTCGAGAAGATACCCAATTTGTGAACTTATTCTTGCACCTTGTAAAGTTCAAGGAAGTGGTTCTGTAGAAGATATTATAGAAAGTATTAAACTTCTCAATAAACATAAAGATATTGATTTAATAATTTTAGCTCGCGGTGGTGGTTCAATTGAGGACTTATGGTCTTTCAATGAAGAAATTGTAGCAAGAGAAATTTTCAAATCGAAAATACCAATTATTACAGGAATCGGTCACGAAATAGATTTCACAATAGCAGACTTTGTAGCTGATTTAAGAGCCCCAACTCCTTCTGCAGCAATGGAGATTGCAACTCCGGATATTGAACTAATAAAAAATAATATTCTTAGTGGTATAAGCAGAAATTATAATATCATTTTGAGTCAATTGAGAAATTACAGAAATGCTCTGTATCAAATCACTAATTCATACTTTTATAAATATCCGCTTGACAGAGTCAGAAATTATCAGCAGCAAATTGACTCAAGTTTTTATAAATCATCACAATTAATTGATAAAAAAATTCATATTGCGGATTTATATCTAAAAAAACTTCATTATAATTTGAAACTTTACGATGTTAACAATATGTTAAATCGTGGATTTACTTTAATTTTACAAAAGAATAAATTTGTTAAAAGGATGAAAAATCTTAATCTCGCAGAAGCAATTAAAATAAAATTTTTTGACGGCGAAATTGAAATTAACAATAATTAGAACTTAATGGCTAAACAAAAATCGAACATATCATTTGAACAAAAACTTAAAAGATTAGAAGAAATAACAGAGCTTTTGGAATCTGAAAACACTTCTTTGGAAGAATCAATAAATCTTTATGAAGAAAGTGTTCAGCTTTCAAAAGAATGTATTTCAATTCTTGAAAAAGCAGAGTTAAAAATAAAAAACTTAAAAAATGAAATGAAGGAACTATCAATTAAGGATCTTAATAACAATGAATAATGAACAAAAAACTGAATCTTTTGAAGAAAAATATAAAATACTTTCGAAAGTAAATTATCCATCTGATATAAAACATTTAGACATTTCTGAATTAAAAATATTGTGCAGAGATATCAGAGATTATTTAATTGATACCATATCCGAAATAGGTGGTCATTTTGGCGGCGGGTTAGGAACAGTAGAACTTACTGTTGGCGTGCACAAAGTATTCAATACTCCTTATGATTTGGTAGTTTGGGATACAGGACATCAAGCCTATCCACATAAAATTCTAACAGGAAGAAAAGAAGCTCTGAAAAGTATTAGGAGGCTTGGTGGAATAAGCGGCTTTTTAAAAAGAACTGAAAGTGAATATGATGCTTTTGGCGCTGGTCATGCTACTACTTCTATCTCTGCAGCTTTAGGAATGGCTGTTGGCAGAGACCTGAACAACGAGCCCGATAGAAAAGTAATTGCTATTATTGGTGATGGTGCAATGACCGGTGGTATGGCTTACGAAGCAATGAATAATTCCGGAATATTGAAATCTGATTTGATCGTTATTCTAAATGATAACAATATGTCTATTGCCCCTAACGTTTGGCAAATTTCAAATTATTTTACTGAAATGATTTCTCATCCTGACTACAATAGATTCAAAGGACAAATCTGGGATTTAACCAGCAAGCTTGATAATTTGGGTGACAGACTTAGAAAAATTGCATCCCGATTGGAAAGCGGAATAAAAGCGGTAATTACACCAGGAATGTTATTCGAAGCATTAGGCTTCAGATATTTCGGTCCTATAAATGGACACAATCTACATCAGGTAATTAGAATTCTGGAACATTGCAAGCAACTAAAAGGACCTATTTTAGTTCACGCCATCACTGAAAAAGGGAAAGGATATAAACCTGCTGAAGGACACGTTCAAAGATTGCATGCTTCTACTCCTTTTGATAAAGTTACAGGAATTGCTTATAAAAAAGCAGATGCTCCAAAAGCCTACACAACAATATTCGGAAATGCTCTTGTAGAAATAGTAAAACAAAACCCAAAAGTTGTCGGAATCACAGCCGCAATGCCAGACGGAACGGGACTGGATATCCTTCAAAAAGAATGTCCCAAAAATTATTTCGATGTTGGTATTGCAGAAGAACACGGAGTTACTTTCGCTGCTGGTTTAGCTACTCAAGGAATTATTCCAGTTGTGGCAATTTATTCAACATTTCTACAAAGGGGATTTGATCAGATTATCCACGATGTAGCTTTGCAAAAATTGCACATCGTTTTTGTAATGGATAGAGCTGGACTCGTCGGTGCAGATGGACCGACTCATCACGGTTCTTTTGATATTTCTTATTTAAGATTTATTCCAGGAATGGTTCTTATGGCACCTAAAGACGAAGCAGAATTAAGAAATATGCTTTATACTGCTATTAACTATAAAAAAGGACCTATTGCTTTAAGATATCCCAGAGGCTCTGCTTTAGGTGTTCCTATGAAGGAAGAATTCGAAAGTTTAGAAATTGGTAAAGCTGAAATTATTTTGCAAGGCGAGGATGTTGCTTTATTAGCTTACGGTTCAATGGTAAACTATTCAATCAAAGCAGCAAGTCTTCTTAAAGAAGAAAATATCTCAGCGCAAGTTGTAAATATGAGATTTGCCAAACCATTAGATACTGAATTATTAGATAATATTGCTTCTAAATTTGATAAAATTGTAACTTTGGAAGAAAATTCTGTAATTGGTGGATTAGGTTCTGCAGTGTTAGAGTATTTTTCTGATAAAAATTATAAAAATGACGTGCTAAGAATTGGACTACCCGACGCATTTGTTGATCACGGTACTCAGGAAGAGCTTCATAAAATATTAGGTATTGATCCTTTGGGTATAAAAGAAAAAGTAATTTCGTTTATCCATACTTATCAAAATCACTAAAAGGTTTATTTAAATGGAGAAAGTAAAGTTAGGAGTTATCGGATTAGGATCAATTTCACAATTAATCCATTTGCCAAATATTTCTAAACTCAATGATGTTTTTCTATCAGCAGTAGCTGAGGTCAAAAAAAACAGACTTAATCTCATATCGGATAAATTCTCCATTCAAAATAGATATCTTGATTATCGGGATATGTTAGAAAATGAAGATATTGATGCTGTAATTGTAGCTACTCCTACCAATACTCACAAAGAAATTGCAATAGATTGTTTATCTGCCGGGAAACACATTTTAGTTGAAAAACCACTTGCCCGAACACACGCCGAAGCAAAAGAAATTGTTGAAGCTGCAAAAAAATATAAAAAGAAATTAATGGTTGGTATGAACTTAAGATACCGACCCGATACAATGCTTTTAAGAAGTATCATTAACTCATCTGAAATTGGTGAGCCTTTTTACGCAAAATGTGGATGGATACGAAGCAGAAGTTCTGAAGAAAAATGGTTTACAAAGAAAGAAGAAGCAGGTGGCGGTGTAATTATAGATTTAGGAATTCACTTGCTTGATCTTGCTTTGTGGTTAATGAACTTTCCTCAGGTTAGTTCTGTCTCCTGCAAGAATTTTTATCATTTGACAAAAAATGTTGAAGATACTTCTATAAGTTTTATCAAGTTTAAAGATGGTTCTTTAATCAATATTGAAGTAAGCTGGTCTTTAGCTGCAGATAAGGACAATTTTTATCTGACTGTTTATGGAAATAAAGGAAGCGCTTCATTAAATCCTTTGAATGTAATTAAAAAAATTGATGGTCAAATAATAGATTTATCACCCTCGCATTCGGATAATTCTACCGCTTTATTTAAAAAATCTTACGTAAATGAATTGAAAAGCTTCATTGGTGCAGTCAAAGATTTGAATCCTGTATTATCACCAGGAGAGGAAGCATTGAAGCGTTTGAAGATAATAGAAGCAATGTACTTATCATCAAATAAAAATAAAGAAATAGAAATAGAGTTGTAATATGAGTAAAATTCTTTTAGTTGATGACGAAGCCGATATACTTGAGTTTCTGAAATATAATCTGGAACTTGAGGGCTATGAAATCACCACCGCACTTAATGGAAAAGAGGCTCTGGAAAAATTAACCGAAGATACCGATTTGATAATTCTTGACTTAATGATGCCTGTTTTAGATGGATTCGAAGTTATTCAAAGAATGAAAAAAGATTCACGCTTCAAGGATATTCCGGTTATTTTTCTCACTGCAAAAAACGGTGAAATCAGTGAGATAAAAGCACTTGAACTTGGAGCCGTTGATTATATTCAAAAACCAATCTCTCCCAAAAAATTATTAGCAAGGGTAAAAACAAACCTTAAGAAAACTGAGGAAAAAAGTTCAAAACATAAATATCCGCTTAAAATATCTTACGGACCTTTGGTAATTGATAAAGAGACTTTTAAAGTATTTGTTGATGATGTTGAAATCTATTTCCCAAGAAAAGAATTCGAAATTTTATTCTTTCTAATAAATAATCCTGATAGAGTCTTTAACCGTGAATTTCTCTTAAAGGAAATCTGGGGAACAGATGTTTTTGTTGTAGATAGAACTGTTGATGTTCATATTAGAAAAATCCGTGAAAAATTAGGCAAACATTCGGACCTTATAGAAACTATAAAAGGCGTTGGTTATAAACTAAAAAGTGTTAAGTAGTATAAAATCATCTTTTAAAATATTTCGATTCTACACCAGAGAATACTTTATATCAATTTTTCTAACAATTCTCGTTGTAATTCCTTTATACTTTAAATTAATCAGCATAACCTTTTTTTTTATTTTACTTTTTATTTCAAGCTCATTAACATTCTTTTATCTTTATAGAAAAAGAGAAAAAGAACTTTCTGAAATCGTTCAGATAATAGATAACATTCGTGAAAATAAATATCAAAAATCCGATGAAATTTTACTTAAAGAAAAATTAACCAGACTTGAAAACTCTATTAAAAGAATGTTTGAAAAATCTAAAAACGATATTGAGTATATGAAAAAACTTCAGCGGGCAAGATCAGAATTCATCGGAAATGTCTCCCACGAATTAAGAACTCCTATTTTTGCTATTCAAGGTTATATCGAGACTTTGCTAAACGGTGCTATTGATGATGATAAAGTGAATAAGAGTTTTTTATCCAAAGCAAATCAACACACTATCAACCTCAACAATCTTTTGAATGACCTTATTAACATTTCAATGATTGAATCAGGTGAAATGCAAATGAGTTTTAGATATTTCGAGTTAAAACCATATCTATGTGGGCTCATTGACGAATATCGTCATCTTGCAGAAGAAAAAGGAATTGAACTAATTCTAAATGAAGTGCCTGCTGAGCTTTATGTATTAGGAGATAAAGAAAGATTAAAACAGGTTTTCACAAACTTAATACACAATGCAATAAAATATACAGAACAAGGTCGGGTTGATATAATTATTGAAGAAGAAAAAAAATTTGTGAATATAATTATCAAAGACACTGGCATTGGTATTCCAGAATCTGACATTGACAGAATATTTGAAAGATTTTACAGAGTTGATAAAGCAAGATCACGGGCTGTTGGTGGAACAGGTTTAGGTTTATCAATTGTCAAGCACATACTTGAAGCTCATAATTCAAAAATAACTGTTAAAAGTAAATTAGGCGAAGGAAGTGAATTCAGCTTTAAACTGAAAAAATAAATTTATGAAAAATCCTACTCTATCATTTGTAATCCCTTGTCTGAATGAAGAAAAAACACTGCCTTTAGTTTTAGAAAAGATCTTCTCAATCAAAGAAAAAGAATTATCAAATTTTTCTGTCAGAGTAATTGTCTCAGATAATGGAAGCAGCGACAAATCTATTGAGATTGCAAAATCCTATGGAGCTGAAGTAGTTAATTGTAAAACAAGAGGTTACGGCGCTGCTTTAGATTTTGGAATTAGATATACTGATTCCGATTATGTTGTTTTCGCTGATGCTGACGACACCTATGATTTTACAGAAGCACCAAAATTATTTTTTGGAGCAATAAAAGGATTCGATTTAGTAATAGAAAACAGATTAAATAAAAATCTCCACAGCAAATCAATACCATTTTTGCATAGATATTTAGGAACTCCAGTTCTAAATGGAATTATAAATTTTCTTTATTCCAGCTCGGGCAATAAAATTAAAGATTGTAATTCGGGTTTCCGTTGTTTTAACAGAAACTCGTACCTGAAATGGAATATTACCGGAACGGGGATGGAGTTCGCTTCTGAAATGTTAGTTAAAGCGTTAAGTAGTCAAGCAAAAATATCTCACATAGATGTTACTCTTCACCCTGACAAAGCAGGTAGAGTCCCACATCTAAGAACCTGGAGAGATGGAATGAGACATTTGCTTCAAATTCTTGTTGAAGCTCCAAAATTATTTTATCAATCAGGAATTTTCATCTCCTCAGTTTCTTTTTTGGGTATTGTTTTGGGTTGGTTTTTGGGACCCATTAAAGTTGGAATTTTTAATATCCTTGGAATTCACAAAATGCTCATTTTCCTTTTTCTTGGTGTAATCGGGCTCACTATTTTTTCAATTGGTTTAGGTCTTTCAACAAAGAAGAGAAAATTACCAGCTCTTTATGAGTATTTAATTAATTTATCAGAAGACAAGTTGTTCTGGTTTTCACTTTTTACTTTGTTAATTTCTCTTGGTTTTATTTTTATACTTTTTTTCCTTTGGGCAAAGAATGGTTTTTCGAACATTGACTTTTCAAAGGATTCAATATTTTTTATATCTTTAGGAACATTTGGAATTCAATTAGTAAGTTCTATTATTTTTTCACATTTGATTAAACGTGCTTAGATTTTATGAAAATTAAAAATAAACATTTATTAACCGCCTCGGCTTTATATTTTGTTCTATGGATTATTTTTTCAAATTTTCTCATACATAGCATAAATCCTGATACTATAAGTTATATCTCGATTTCAAAAAAATACTATGACGGAAATTTTTCAGAAGCGATTAATGCTTGTTGGGGACCCTTATTATCTTGGCTAATTTTACCAGCTTTTTTAATTAAAATAGAACCTCACATCTTTGCACGAATCATATTTGGAATTTTTTCTGTTATTTTATTTATTCTGATTGATAAATTCTGTACTAAATTAAAACTTAACGATAATCTCAAAAAACTGGGATTATATTTCTTTATTCTTCCAGCAATTTTCTTTTCTTTCTATAGATTAACTCCTGATTATCTTCTTCTGATTTTAACATTAGTTTATGTTTACCTTGCTTTAGATCAAAATTTCTGGAGAAATAAAAGAATAGTAATAATATCTTCGGTTTTAGGGGCTTTAATGTTCTTAACAAAAAGTTATGGAATGGCTTTTTTCTTAACTTTTCAAACTATCATACTTTTAATTAATTATTTATCATACAGAAAAATAGACAAGACTATTCTAATAAATTATTTTCTAAGTTTACTTTTATTTTTTATTCTCATCACTCCGTGGATTTATTTGTTGAGTAATAAATATGGTAATCTTACAATTTCGACCGCTGGAGCAATAAATATCAGAATAGTAAATCCAGAGTTAAATTTCAGACATCCACCCATTGAATCCGGATTTGCTTTTCCTTCGGATAAATACTCAGTCAGTGCATGGGATGATCCTGACATAAATGCCTATCCAAAATGGAATCCATTATCTACTGATAACATTCAATATTTTGCAAAGAATACGGTTAAAAATGTTCTTAAACTATTTGTTTTTATATTAGCTTTTGCTCCGATTATTACATTTTCAATCTTTTTTTTAAAGAAGAAGGATTTTCAAAACCCAGTCTTATTAACAATCCTTATAGCCGGTTTGATTTACGGATTGGGCTACACACCTATTTATGTAGAGAACAGATACATTTGGCCAAGTTTTGTTTTATTTTCTTTGGTCGGTTTATTAAGCCTTAATTCTTTTTTTAGCAGATTAAATAAAACTCAGTTGACTATAGCAGGCATAATAATTATTCTTTCTTTTGTTCCTTTTTTTATTTACGGTATAACTCAGCAATTATCAACAACATCAGCTTATTATCAAGCAAATTCAATAAAGAATAAATTTGGAATTAAAGGAAATTTTGCTTCTACTAATTATTGGTCGGATGGATTAGCTATCTCATACTTTCTTAACTCCAAATTTTATGGAACTGAAAAGTTACCAATAAATAGCCCTGAATTATCTAAAAAAGCTAAAAAAATGGGGATAGATTACATTTTTGATTATTCAGGTTTATCCGATATTACTACTGACTTAGAATTCGTTGGTAAAATAGATTCGATTAAGATCTATAAAGTGTTAAGTGCTGTCCAAAATAAACTTAAACCTGATCAATAAACTCTGATTTTGCTTCAAAATGAAGGAAAATAAATTCATTTTTATTTGAATCCTTCATAAAAAGTATTACTCTGTTATTGTTAGAAGTTTTTAATTAAATGTGGCTAAAGCCTATAATATCTTTGTCTTTATAATAAGGTGCTGTCTAAAAAGTAATTTTTTTAAATAAATCAGTATGAAAACATTTGATTTTACAAAAAAATTAGAAGCAGGTGCAGGCTTTAGCCACATAAATAAATTTATCTTGGACAGATATGAAAGTGTTAAAAATATTATAGGAAAAATTTGTCTGAAAAATTCAATTTTATTACTTTTACAGTCCGAAAAAAGAAAAATAGGATAACAAATGTACGCAGTAGTTGATATAGCTGGTCAACAATTTAAAGTTACACAGAACTCAAAATATTATGTCCCTCGATTAAAAGAGGAAGAAAATACAGAAATTGTTTTTGATAAAGTTTTGCTATTAACAGATGGTAAAACTACAAAAATAGGTAATCCATTGGTTGAAGGTGCTAAAGTAACAGCGAAAATTCTTTCTCACATAAAAGACGATAAAGTTATCGTATTTAAAAAGAAAAGAAGAATTTCTTACAAAAAAACAAGAGGACACCGACAACATTTAACAAGAATTGAAGTGATAAGTATTAGTTAAAAAAAGTTAAAGTTAACGTTTAAGTTAAAGTTTAAGTTAAAGTTTAAGGAGTATTTTTATGGCACATAAAAAAGGACAAGGCTCATCCCGTAATGGTAGAGATAGTAATGCACAAAGATTGGGCGTTAAAAGATTTGGAGGACAAAGCGTTCTCGCGGGAAATATATTAGTTAGACAAAGAGGCACAAAATTTCACCCTGGTGAAAATGTATCAAAAGGCAAAGACGATACTCTTTTTGCTTTGATAGATGGAGTTGTCAAGTTTGAGGTGAAAAGAGGTAATAGACAATATGTAAGTGTATATCCCATTCAGTAATTTTTTATAAAAAGAGGTTGTCTCATAAGACGCAATTTGTCATCCTGAGCTTGTCGAAGGATGACATTATATTGTAAAATCACACTTCGACAAGCTCAGTATGACAGTAAAAATTACTTTTGAGACAACCTCTTTTTATTTGTTAGTATCTTTTAAAATCCTAATCTTTCCATATCAGCTACTAAAGACTTAACCGCATTAACAGAATTATCCAACAAAGCTTTTTCTTCCTGGTCTAATGAAAATTCAACTACCTTTTCAATTCCATCTTTACCAAGAATAACAGGTACTCCAACATAATAACCATCAACTCCGTATTGACCATTGAGATAAGCACAAACCGGAAGCACTCTTTTCTCATCGTAAATTATTGATTCTGCCATAGCTATAGTTGCAGAAGCCGGAGAATAAAAAGCCGAACCGGTTTTCAATAATTTTACAACTTCTCCACCAGCTTGCTTAGTTCTTTCAACCATTGCCTTCATTACTTCATATGCTTTTGTTTTATCAGAATATTTCTGCTCCAATAATTCCATCACTGGTATGCCATTAACATTAGCATATCTAACAATTGGAACCATCGTATCACCGTGACCTCCAAGCACAAGTGCATTCACATCTTTTACGGAAACCCCAAGTTCCCAAGCAATAAAAGTTGCAAATCTTGAAGAATCTAAAACACCTGCTTGCCCCATCACACGATTGTGTTCAAACCCAGTTATTTTCTGAAATAGAGTTACCATTGCATCTAAAGGATTTGAAACTATTATCACAATTGAATTTGGAGCGAAATGTTTAACGTTTTCTGCAACTGTTTTGATAATGTTAGCATTGGTAACTAATAAATCATCTCTACTCATACCAGGTTTTCTTGGTAAGCCCGCAGTAACTATGACCAAATCTGAGCCTTCAATATCTTTATAATCATTTGTGCCTTTAATATTTATATCAAAATCATCAATACGCGATGCTTCAGCAATATCGAGACATTTACCTTGCGGTAAATCTTCTACAATATCGTACATCACAACATCACCTAATTGTCTTGCAGCAATTAGTTGAGCTAAAACTCCACCAATTTGACCACCACCAATAAGTGCAATTTTTTTAAGTCCCATTTTCTCTCCCTTTTTGTGATTATTAAATAATTATAATAAAAAATTAGTTTATTTTCATTTTGAGAATAGTTTCCATACCATTATCAGTTTTATTAAACTTTATCTCATCCATATAAATTTTCATCAGATAAACTCCTCTACCTGAATCTTTTAATAAATTATCTGGATGAGTTGGATCAGGAATTATATTGGGGTTAAAACCTTCACCCTGATCTTTAACTTTGATAGTAATAAATTCATCATCATAAATAACATCAATAAAAACTAATTTGTTTTTATCTGATTTATTTCCATGTTTAATTGCATTTGTAATGGCTTCAGTGATTGAGATAAGAAGGCCGTTGATTTTTTCTTCTTTCAAATTAAGCTCAACAGCAAAATAATTTATAAATTCTTCGACGGTAATGAGATTTCTCGAATCGCTTTCGATTTCTAAATGATATGTTTTCTGTTCCAAATTAATATTTTTTTTATAAGTAAATTAAGTTGATTGATTAGAAATTCCAATTGATATTCAAATTCATATTTCCTTGTTGACGAGGTTTTAAATTTGATAATTTTATTGTCTCAAAATATCCCTGAAGATTTAATGTTAGACCTTTAAAGATCCTTGCTCCAATAATTGAAATAGGTCCGTAGCTTGAATAGCTGTTATCAAAGAGTTTATTCTTTTCTTTGTAATTATAAGTCGAAAGGTCAAAATATCGGATACCAATTGCAAAGGTAAAACTTTCTGATACAAAAATAAATTTTGGTTCAATAAAGAATTCTCTTAAAAATCTTTTCGGTTTTTCAGAAAATGATTTCCAGTTAAAATCACCTTGCTCGGATAATTTAATATATCCAAAAAAATTAAGATTTATTCTTTTTGTTATCATCATTTGGGTTGAATCTAATGCTGTAAATTGCCTATATGAAAAACTTCTAAGGTTTGAGTTCAAATCTTCAAAATCATAACTTGTGTAATTAGCCGAAACTTCAAAAATATTTGTTGAATTAAGTCTTGATGAATTTAATTCTAAGCCTGTTCGAAATCTTATTACTCTATTAATGTTATTATTAGAACTCTTAGAAGCAAAAATATAGACTAAATGAGACTGGCTTCCTTCAATGTTGGTAAAGATAGAAAAATATGGATTAATAATTCTATAATACTCCAATTTTAGTATCGTTAAAATTTCGTCTCGATCATCATCATTTAATATGCTGGGTGTATCATATTTCAGCTTGCTCTGATAAAGATTAAAAGCTATCCTGTCCTTTGGAGAAATAATAAAATCAGTACCAAATGCAATTGTTCCATAAATACTTGTATTGTTCTTTTGCTCTTCTGATTCATTTCTTTGCTCGAAGAGAATTTGGTTCATACCTTCATACGAAAGGATTTTATTTTTTTCATCACGTTCACTTATTATTATTCTCAAATTACTTTTTAGCTTTTGAGAATTATACACGAGTGATGCATCGAATTCTAATTTCAATTCATCCACTTCGCTATCAAAATTTGGTAAGTTTTGGATACCGGTTAATTTGTAGCGAGTCTCTCTGTTAATTTTCCTAAAACTCAGCTTACCTTCTGATTCCAGATTCAGGTTATTAAGCAATTCAATGAAAATGAGTTTATTGGAAACTACATATTGAGTTTCAATTCTGCTTTGAATATTATTTTTTATATTAAAGTTTTGTGAGATGAGAGAATCGGCTGAGAAATAAAAATCTTTTCTGTTTTTTGAAAATCTAAAATTAAAATCATTTAAAACAGATCTATCAAAATTCTTGAGTAAGTTAAAACCAATTAATCTTACATAGTTTTTTCTTGGAGATATGTCCTCATTTTTAAACTTTATTTCTGAATCTAAATCAAAGTCTGATAAATTTAACTTTTTAGTTTCTAATTCTAATCCATAAACCAGTCCATTATTACTTTCACCAATTTGACGATTATTTGTTAAACCCAAATTCGGAGTAATAATCATTCGATCATCAATTAATTTTATTCTTGAGAAGAGTAAAGCAGAAGAAATTGAAGATTGGTTAATTTCCAATAATCTGCTATCTGATAGAATAGAATTATCAGCTTTAATTCCTATATCAAAATCTTTTGAGAATTTATTAATCAAGAACATTTGAAACTGATTTTCATCGCGAACCGTATTCTCTCTACCTTCAATATAGGATGATTTGAAATTTTCTGAGAGTCCAAAAGTAAAATTATCTATAATCGCAGAGTATCTCAGCCAAGTTGATAAATAATAAGTATTCAACTGCTTTTCAAAAAAAGAATATAATCTGTTTTTGGTAACACTAAGTTTAGCAAAGTCTAAACTGTCCGGTCTTGTCTGAGTAAAAGATAATCCAGAATAAATTATTAGAAATAATAAAATTGTTTTGACAAAATATTTTTTTGAAAATATTTTCAATTCAGTTTAATGATTGTAGTTATTTAAATTTCATTGGTAATAAGAAATAACCGATTAAAGAACAATTTGATTTTTTATCAAAATATTTTTGTAAGGAAAAGTTTTTATAAATATGTTTTGAACAAGATAAAAATTATTTTATGAATGAACCTTGAAAAATTTATTCTCAACACATAGAGAAAATTACAACTTAGAACTATTTATCTGGATCGGGTCATTAATCTTTCTCTTTTTTTCTTATCATTCAGATTCATCTTCTCATTTTACAATATGTCCTCTGTCTTTATCAGGCATCAAATACTGTCCTGGTTGTGGATTGGGAAAATCAATTTCTGCTATACTAAATGGAGACTTTCACCAATCATTACATTATCATTATTTAGGGATACCAGCTCTTATAATAATTCTAATGCGAATAAAATCCTTAATAAAATTTAAGGCAAACTTAAGAAAAAATAATCTGAAAGGTGAAAGTTATGAATAACGTTTTCCAACTAATGCCTAACCTCGAAGGTCAGGAAATGAGATATATTCAGGAGTTGATAAATAATCTTACTGAATCTCAGGCACAACAGTTTGCAGTTGCTTATTTATCCAGAAGAAAAGACCCAACTAATATTCTGATATTTGCTATTATTGGTTTTCTTGGAATAGCTGGTGTTCATAGATTTGTTTTGGGTCAGATAGGGATGGGAATACTTTATTTATTGACCGGAGGACTTTGTGTGATTGGAACAATCGTAGATTTAGTCAATCATAAAAACTTAGCATTTGAATACAATGTTAAAGTCGCAAATGAGGTTCTTTCCCTGATTAAGCAATACTCTTAAATTCTAATTCTAATTAATTGTAGGGGCTGTCTAAAAAGTAATTTTTTTATATAAATCAGTATGAAAACATTTGATTTTACAAAAAAATGTCTGTCTTCGACGGGCTCAGACAGACATTTTTTAACTTTTTAGACAGCCCCTACTTTAGCCCCGTAAAAGACTGATAATGTTTTTATTTTGGGAATGATTTAAACTAAAGAAGACAGCAAGATAATTTTTCAAAGGACTGTTTTTTCTAAATACCAATTCTAATATGGTTTGAGTAAATCCAAGCTCTATTATCACGAAAAACTTCAACTCTATAAGCACCGCTTTCATTTATTTCAAGTTTGCTATTTATCGCATTAATTTTTGCAATCTGATCACCATTTTTGATAATTCTTATAGTTCCTGTGATGCCAGGTAACAATACATTCAGGTAAACTTTCTCAGGTGAACTGATATAATCTCCCATATTAAACACTTTACCATTCTGTTCAGCAAAAAATCTAAATCCTCGTGAATCACCATTGTAATCATTTGCTATAAAACAGTTACCTGATTTTATAGCTTTATAAATTTGCCACTTAGCTGATTCAATCTCTTTTGAGCTTTTACTTTTTTTAAGACTTTTTTCTAAAAGAACGTGAGTTCTGACTGATTTGAACAATACTTTATATGGAAAAATTTCGACTTCTAAAAAACCAAGTAAGTTATATTTATGAGCGTGAGCATCAACACCTCCAATTCCAATAACTTTTCTTTTCAGATTAAGTTCATCCCATAAATTTAGAGTTTCTGGTGGCGGGGCTGTGATAGTTTTAAGAGGATGAATAAAAGAACGATATTTATTTTCTTCTGTAAGATTTTCCATCCATTCAGACATATGATTCCAAATTTCCAATCCATCAAATTCATCTATTTCCCAATCAGTCCACGGATAAGGTGGATGTTCAGCCATATGTTTTCTTTTTTCGTGGGGATGTGCTATTATACCAACTCCTCCAAGTTCTTTTACCCTTTGAACATATTTCTTTGCGGGAGTTCTTGTAGAGAATGCATCACTGATTCCAAAAGCAAGGTAATGATTTTTGTTATTTTTGTCATTTATTTCACATCCAACCAAGCAAAGAGTATTGCCGTACCATTTTTCATAACCTTCGTGTAAACCACGAACCGTGTTATGGTCTGTAATAATTATAAAATCCAAACCGACTTCATCAGCATATTTGGCAATTTCCGGAATTTCACCAGTGCCGTCAGAAAATTTTGAGTGAATATGTATCGAACCGACGTATTCGTGCATAATTTTTAATTATTATTAAGAAAAAGAGAGATTAAAATTGAGTTGAATAATTATAAGATTTACAAAACGAAAAACAACTCATTGTTTTTGATTCATTTCCTCTAATCTGCCTAATGATTTACTTGCCAATGGAGCTAAATCTGAATTTGGGAATTCATTTACTATTTTCTCCCAGTGTTTTTTTGCCTTATCATAATTCCCGCGTGTAGCTTCAATTACTCCTAAATTATAAATCGCACTCAAATCGTTTTTGTCAATCTTTAATATATCATTTGTTAACTGAGCAGCTTTATCCAATTCGCCTTTGTTATAAAATATTGTCGAAAGATTGATCATAATATCTTTTCTCTTTTTATCTATGCTCAGGATTTTTTCATAATACTTTTGTGCTTCATCAATTTTATGAGCCATTGCTAAAAAGTCAGCATATTCTCTCATCTTTGCGGTATCGTTTGGATTTTCTTTCAAAGACTTTTCATATTCTTCCAACATTTTTTTTGCTTCTTCTTTTAAGCCAAATTGGTCGTGCTGTTTTTTGAGATTTCTATGAACTTCATCATCGGGTATCTGCTCCGAAACCTGATTGCCTTCTGCAGGCGACTTTTCTATTTGAGAATAAAAAACTAAGGCTAAAATAATTACAACTATTGCGGATAAATAAATATATGGTGTTTTGATTTTCAATTTTAAACCTTTTATAAATTTTATAATTCTACTTCAACTAAAGTCAAATACCTTGAAGACTGTTTTATAGTCATCTCAGTAATTTTGCTTATTAAAAGATTTGTTCTTTCGTCCAAACTATCCTCGTAAGCATCATAGGCTTCTTCAGATGAAAAGACATAAATTTCCTGAAAGTTATTTGGCTTTCCTTTAATTTCATAAACAGAATATGATTCCATTCCTTCAGGTTTAATAAGAAGTTTTAATTCTTTAATTGAATTAATGTATTCTTCTCTTTTTTCTGCTTTTATTTCGTATTGTACTGTAAATATAACTTTTGACATTATTGCTCCAGATTAGTTTTCAAATTTCTATTTCTCCGGAAAAAACAAGTTTTGCCGGACCTGTTAAAGATAAGTTTCTTATCCTTTGATTTTCTATTTCGAAATTTACAATTAAACTATCGCCTCCCCAAGTTTTTATTTTAATTGGAGGTAATTTTTTTTGATTCAAAAAAATTACTAAAGCAACTGCTACAGAGCCTGTTCCGCAAGCAAGTGTCTCGTTTTCTACTCCCCTTTCATAAGTTCGTATAATAATTTCGTTTTCTGTTTCCTGATAGAAATTTACGTTAGTTCCTCGTGGACTAAAATCAGGATGATATCGTAATTCTCTGCCTAATTCTAAAACAGGGAAATTGATTAAATCGTTATAGAACGAATCTGGCATAACATTGTTTTGGAGAACATCTTTAATATTTATCACCAAATGCGGTGAACCGGTATTAATGAATGAAGCTTTTATCAATTGATTATAAACTTTTACTCTGAAGTTTAGTTTTACCTGAGTTGGATTTTTCAAATAAAACTTCGTTAATTCATTATCAATAATTTCACCTTTATACTCAATACCATCACAAAGAAAACTTAATTTATTGTCTTTGTTCCTTACAGAGATATTTGAGTACCAGATTGCACACCTTGCTCCATTTCCGCAAAGACTTCCCTTTGAACCATCTGAATTAAAGTATTCCATTTGAAAATCATATTCCGAAACATCAGAAATAATTATAACTCCATCGGCACCAATTCCAAATCTTCTATCACAAAGTTTTTTGATTAATTCAGAACTGATTGCTATTCCGGGATTATTATTTGAGTCTATAAAAATAAAATCATTCCCAGCACCGGTTAACTTGCTAAATTTTATTTTACCCATAGTCTATTGATTTGTTTACACAAAAATAGTTTTTTATTACCAATTAAATTTCTTAATAATAATTTACAGTGCTGTCCAAAATAAACCTAAACCTGATCAATAAACTCTGATTTTAGTTCAAAATAAAAGAAAATAAATTCATTTTTATTTGATCCCCTTGTAAAAATGTATTACTTTCTTATTATTAGCAGGTTTTAATTAAATGTGGCTAAAGCCCATAATATCCTTGTCTTTATAATAACAGTTGAATAAATCCAACTGCAATAGATAAAAAAGAATCTAATCAACATCTATTGGGGGCTGTCTAAAAAGTTTTTTTGGCAAGACAATCAGGATTATTTATAACGGAACAATCGGGAGATTGTTACCTACAATTTTGATTTTAATTCGGTTTAAAAATTATTGTTTTCGGTAGGGAACGAACTCCTGTTCGTTCCGTTTTTGGGGGTCAATTAATATGCCTTACTTTTTGGACAACCCCAAAAAAATAAGAATCAGGGGACAGGCTTTAGCCACATAAATATATTTATTTTGGACAGATGTGATAATTTTATAATTCTTCTTAAGAAAATTCGTTGATAAATTGCATTGTTCATTTTGTTTTTCCTATATTTGCTATCAAAAGAGCAATATCGTTGTTTTAATTCTCCCAAATTTTTATTTAGAATGATTGAAAATTATCATAGATGGAATTCTCTATATCTGAACAGAGACTTTGAAATGTTGACATTTGGTGAACGTGGTTTACCAATTATTATTTTCCCAACCTCAGGTGGCAGATATTATGAAGCTAAAGACAGAGAAATAGTCAATTCTGTTGCTGACCTCATTGATGATGGAAAGATTATCTTGTTCTGCCCTGATAGTGTTAATAATGAAAGTTGGTATAATTACTCTGCTGAACCTAAATATAGAGTTCTAAGACATATTGAATATGAAAAGTGCATACTAAATGATGTAATTGAATTTGCAAAACATAAAACAGGATTTAAAAAAGTTGGACTCGCTGGCTGCAGTTTTGGAGCTTATCACGCTGCAAATATGACTTTCAAACATCCTGATAAAGTTTCGCATCTTCTTACTATGGGTGGCGGCTTTGATATTAAGCAATTTATTTTTGGTTATTATGACGAGAATTGTTACTATAACAATCCTTTAGATTATTTGCCAAATCTTACTGATGATTGGTACTTAAGCAGAATAAAAAAAATTAATATTTCAATAAGAACCGGAGATAAAGATTTCTGTTTACCGGAGAATGAAAGATTATCGAGCATTTTAAAGTCAAAAAATGTTGACCACGAATTTGAAGTCCGTCAGAATACCGGACACGATTGGCATTGGTGGTTAAATATGTTTAGAAACTACATTTTAGAAATAACAAAACTTTAAGGAGTATTTATGAAAAAAATAGGAATATTGTTTGGTCAGGAAAATACTTTTCCGCCAGCTTTTGTTGAAAGAGTAAACTCTAAAGGAGAAAAAGATATCACAGCAGAATTTGTTAAAGTTGACAAAGTAGTTCAAGGAGAACCTTTGGGTTATGATGTGATTATTGACAGAATTTCTCAGGATGTTCCTTTTTATCGTGCAATGTTGAAAAATGAAGCAATTACAGGAACAGCGGTTATAAATAACCCATTTTGGTGGACAGCAGATGATAAATTTTTCAATAATGCTTTAGCAACAAAAATAGGAGTTGCAGTGCCTAAAACTGTAATTCTTCCTTCTAATCAACACCCACCTGATACAAATGAACGCTCATTCAGAAATTTAGCTTATCCGCTTGATTGGGAAGGCATATTTAATTACGTGGGTTTTCCGGCTTACTTTAAACCTTTTGCAGGTGGTGGATGGAAAAATGTTTATAGACTTAATTCGCCTGAAGAATTCTTTCAGGCATATAATGAAACTGGGCAATTAGTTATGATGCTTCAGGAAGAAATTGTTTTTACAGAATATTTTAGATGCTACTGTCTTGATAGGAAAGATGTACATATTATGCAATATGATCCAAAGCAGCCCCATCATCTTCGTTATGTGAGAAATCCAAAACCGATTGAACAGAAAATTTTACAAAAAGTCCACGACGGAGTAATTGCTTTAAATGTTGCTTTAGGATATGACTTTAACACTGTTGAATTTGCTGTTCGGGATGGTATCCCTTATGCAATTGATTTTTGTAATCCGGCTCCGGATGCTGACGTTAATTCAGTTGGAGTTGATAACTTTGAATGGATTGTTGAAGCTGCAGCAAATATGGCAATAAATAGAGCAAAAACTCATAAGCCGGGTCAGAATAATTTAACGTGGGGTCAATTTATTAATTCATTCGTCAATAATAAACCTTTAAAAATTTGAATAGGTGTACGATATGCTAAATCCTGAAATATTTACTCTTGGTGTAGAAGAGGAATTCCAGATAGTTGATCCGGTCAGTCGTGAATTGAAATCTCATATTGAGCAAATTCTTGATAGCGGAAAATTAATTCTTAAAGAAAGAGTTAAACCTGAGATGCATCAATCCGTTGTTGAGTTGGGGACTGACGTTTGTAAAAATGTTAAGGATGCAAGAGATCAGGTAGCTAAGTTAAGAACAGACTTAGGAAAACTCGCAATTCAGAATAATTTAAGAATTGCAGCTGCAGGAACACATCCTTTCTCGCATTGGAAAGATCAAAGGATAACTTCTAATCCGAGATATAAGAATATAGTTGATGATATGCAACAAGTTGCAAGAGCAAATTTAATATTTGGATTGCATGTTCACGTTGGAGTTGACAGCAGAGATATTGCAATACACATAATGAATGCTGCGAGATATTTCTTGCCTCATTTATTTGCACTTTCTACTAATTCTCCTTTCTGGCTTGGAAGAAATACCGGATTTAAATCATATCGAAGCAAAGTATTTGATAGATTTCCACGAACAGGAATTCCTGATTTCTTTATGAGTCTTTCAGAATACGATAACTACATTAACTTACTTATCAAAACAAACTGTATTGATGATGCTAAAAAAATCTGGTGGGATATCAGAGTTCACCCTTATTTTCAGACACTTGAATATCGTGTGTGCGACGTGCCAATGAGAGTTGATGAAACTATTTGTTTAACTGCACTCATTCAAGCAATCACAGCAAAACTTTACAAGTTGATTAAACAAAATCTTGGCTTCAGACTTTATAGAAGAGCTTTGATTGCAGAAAATAAATGGCGTGCTGCACGATACGGAATTCATAGCAAACTTATTGACTTCGGTAAACAAGAAGAAGTTGATTTTAAACAACTTGTAAATGAATTACTTGAATTCGTTGATGATGTTGTTGATGAACTTAAATGCAGAGAAGAAGCTCATTATGCAAAAAAAATTCTTGAAATGGGAACGGGAGCAGACAGACAACTTGATGTTTATGAACAATCAAGAGACCTTAAAAACGTAGTTGATTTCATTATTGATGAAACGCATTTTGGTCTTGATCTTAAATAATAATCTGAATTCTTAGTATGCAGAAACAAGAAATAAAAATTACCACAATTGATTTATATAATAACGAGCCAAATGAGGGAATGCGTTGTATTCGCGATATTGTAAAAGAAGTCTCAAACTTTTATGATTTCCCGATTAGTTATGATGTCTATGAAACTCGTTATAAAGATATTATCCCATCTTTAGAATATGATATTTATATTTCATCAGGAGGTCCTGGTAGCCCTTTCGAGGGTGAAGGCACCGAATGGGAAAAAAAATATTTCAATCTTTTAGATAAAATATGGAATCATAATCAGTCAAATAATGATAAGAAAAAATATATTTTCTTTATATGTCACTCCTTTCAGATGATGGCAAGATTCTTTCAATTTGGTGAAGTAAACAAGCGATTCATCAACTCTTTTGGAATTATGCCCTTTGAAAAAACTGAAAAAGGAAAATCAGACTCTATTCTAAAAGACCTGTCTAATCCATTCTATGCAGCTGATCTAAGACAATGGCAGGTTGTAAATGCTGATTATTCTAAATTAGATGAATTAGGTGCTTCCATTCTCTCTTGGGAAATTCCTGAAGAAGAAAACAAAGATAATCCAGCAATCACTGCAGTAAGAATCTCAAATGAAATTGTTGGAACTCAATTTCATCCTGAAGCTGACCCTGCAAGTATGCTTTACCACTTTAGACAACCTGAAAGAAAAGAGTATGTTATAAAAAGATATAACGAGGATAAATATTTTGAAATGATTGAATGGCTAAAAGATCCTAATAAAATCATAAAAACAAGACAAACTGTCCTCCCAACATTTCTAAAAAACAGCATTGAAGAACTTATCACAGTTACAGCATAAAATAAAAAGGTAAAGTATGATAAAAGAACTACGTGATAAATTTAATTCTGAATTTAATGAAAAAACTTATCAGGAATTTCTCAATCACTTAAACTCAGTATTGAAATTTCCTGCTGATTTTAGAGTATGCGAGACGCCTATGTTCCTTCCAGATGATT
>Ga0308414_1000468_pt1 | contig 25668 bp, 12 predicted proteins | sample HotsprSampleOS50_FD_205667 | JGI IMG/M metagenome (GOLD analysis project Ga0308414, IMG submission 205667) | Hot spring phototrophic mat microbial communities from Octopus Spring, Yellowstone National Park, Wyoming, United States - 20090730_OS50 ...
AAAAAGTCTTTTACAGTCTTGATTTTTTTCTCAAAATAACATTCAACTTTAATAAATATAAATTTTTAAAGTGTTTGACCTTAGCCACTAACCTTAATCTAAGTATATTAGTTTAAAATAAAAAACACCCTAAAATATTTTTTAAAGTGTATTTATATCTTTTTTTAAGAGAGTGTAAAAACCTAATGATTTTAAAAAAAGTTTTTTAAATCTTGAATATATAAATTAAAAGTTTACATAAACAAAAAAAAAATATTAATTTTTCATTAATAATATTTTTTTAAAAGAGGAATAGGATGAAACTATCATCAATAAGGATAAAAATAAGTGTAATAACCTTTATTTTAATAGCAACAATAATGATTACACTGGGTATAATAAACAGGATTATTGTTAAAAATACACTTGAAGATACTGGACTTGAACAGATAGTTGATACACTTGAAGGTGGATACTCTTTAGTAAGCTACTACTATGAAGAAGTAGAAAAGGGGAAAATAACAAAAGAAAAAGCATTTTCTGAAATAAGAAGGATACTTGGTGGTCCTATCAACAAACTTATAATACCAAAAAACAATTTAGAAGAGTTTTTAAATACAATAGGAATAAAAAAAGAAATAAACTCTGAAAAAGAGAACATAACAATAGAAGACAAAGAAGTAATTGATTCTTTTATAAACTATTATGAACAACTTACTATTGAAGCACAATATGAACTTGTAAACAAGTTTGGAATAAAAATAATAAGAGACTTTTCAAAGTCAACAATAAGAATAAGAAAGTCATCATATGTATGGGCAATAACAGGAAATCCTGCAAACTCTTCTGAGGGAAAAGCATTTGAGGCATTCCATCCATCACTTGAGGGTGTAAATGTATGGAATGCTAAAAACTACTTAGGTGAAAGAGTCGGGAAAAATATAAGCGATATGAATGGGAAAATAGATTCTGTAAAAGAAGGTGAGACTGTAAGATATGACTATTGGTGGAAAAATCCTACAGACCCTGAGCCAAGAAAAAAGATAGTGCTTATGAAATATTTTAAGCCATGGAACCTTGTAATAGCATCCGGTCTATATGAAGATGAGTTCTTTGGTGTATTAGATATACTAAAAACAACTACTCTGATAATAATAGTTATATCTTCTCTTTTAACATTCTATTTGATATACATTTTTATTTCAAAAATAGTAGTCAGCCCATTAAAAAAACTTGAGAAACAGTTTGACGAACTTTCGAAGGGAGAAGGAGACCTAACAAAGAAAATAAATATTCTCAGAAAAGATGAAATAGGAGATATTGCATTAAAGTTTAATACATTTACTGAAACACTAAAGAATATGATAGAAAAACTAAAGAAAATGGCCTTAAGTCTTTCAACTATTTCATCAGAACTTGCTTCAAACTCTGAAGAAACATCAGCAGTAGCAAGGGAAGTTACTGCCTCAAATGACTCAGTTATTAAAACAATTGGAGCACAAAACAACACGATAAATCAAATAATAAATGAGATAAGCATAATTATAAATGGCATAAATACTATTTCTAAATCAGTTGATGAAACAATGATAGAAGTAGACTCATCATCATCTGCTATAGAAGAAATGTCTTCAAACATAAACAGCATAGGAGATATGACAAAAAAAGCTGACTCTTTAACAATAGACCTAAAAGAAATAACTACAAAGTCAAACACTTATATAGAAAATCTTGTAAAGTCAATAGATGTAGTTGCTGAAAACTCAGAAAAAATATTTGATATGGTTCAACTTATAATGGATATATCTGAGCAGACTAACTTACTTGCTATGAATGCTGCTATTGAGGCTGCTCATGCTGGAGAATATGGAAAAGGTTTTGCAGTAGTTGCTGAGGAAATAAGAAAATTGGCTGACAAGAGTGCCCAAGGTGCAAAAGAAATACAACTAGTAGTAAAAGAAATATCAAACAATATTCAAGAAAACAAAAAGTTCGCTGCTGAATCAATAACCTCTTTCAAAAGTATAATAAACAGTGTAGAAAAAGTTAAGACAGTAAATCATGAGATATCCAGTTCAATGGAAGAGCAAAGAAACGCAAACAAGTCTATACTACAATCAATAACTAAACTAAAGTCTTCAGGGCTTAAGATAAAGGAAAAAACAGAAGAAGAAATCAAAAAATCTGAAAATATAAAAAACTATATAACAAAATTGACTTCTCTGATACAAGAGATAGAATTATCAACAAAAGAGCAGAATATAGCAATGGAAGAGGCATTAAGAGCTGTAGAAAACCTCAGAAACATGACTATAAAGATAAAAGAATACTCAAAAGAGATAAAAGAAAACTCAGATAGGTTTAAGACAGAATAAATGTTTTAAAATTTTAGTAAGCCCTTTAAAAAATACGTTTATAATTAGTTTTCATCATTTTTTGTTTGCCGTACCAATGTACGGCTCTTTAAAAAAAGATTTAAAAGATTAATCTTTAGAACAAAACTCTATGCCTTTGTAGGTAAAATAAGTAATTGTATGTGGTTGTTTAAATTGAACATTTAGTAAAACTTGCTTTAATTTATTCAAATATTTAAAAGATTAAAATTAAAACCACTAAGATAATCTAGTATTTTTTTAATAAAGATTATTTACAATGTTATATAAAAAAGTTAGCTTTTATTAAAATGGCTTATTAAGTAATCATCTTGTATTTTAGATCTAAAAGGGTAATTTGTATCGGTAAGGCTGTAAAAATACAGTTTTTTTAAATTATATATATTACTCAAAAAAACTTTTCTTAATTCCCCTAAGTAAATTAAACTCGTTTTTTTAAGTTTTTAATAATCCATTAATTTATAAATAACAAAGACCTATTAAAAAATATCAAGATCTTTGTTATAATCAGTCTTTATTATCAAAACAAATCAAAAAAATTACCAAAACTCATCTTAAAACCAACAAATATCATATAGCCATTCTGTTTCTGCTCTGGTACATAAATATCAGAATAACCCAACTTACTTAAAGGAACAGTATAAGCACTTATTCCACTACTTGCACCAAGGCTCATCCTAAACTCAAGTGTAGCGACCCCTACCCCAAAAATATTTAATTCTCCACCTAAAGACCAGACAAAACCAACATTGAAACCCTTAGTATCAAAAAGATAAGGACCACCAGGTATACTATTAGGTTCAAAGTTAGAGGTAAGCCGTAAATATGAGTCAAAACCTATTCCTATAAATGGTGTAAGGTCACCAAAACCAAGTGGTATATTTGCAGGCCATTTCCCTTTAGCAAACAAAGGTATGTTTATATAATCACTATTTATTTTACCCTCATTTATTACAACAGGCTTTTGAATATAGTTTACATTCATTTCTAAGGATGATTCAAAAGCAATTTCACTAATTTTTATAATTGTGTATTCAGTCACAAGCCCAACACCAGGTGCAGCCTCTGCTGACTTCGCTTGACTACCTGTTGAATAATTAACACCTGTTTTCACTCCTAACCAGAAATTATACCAGAAACCATCTTTATCACTCTTCTTAGATATCTCTTTATTTAACTTTTCTTCATACTCCTTAACTATTGCAACCTCAGACTCTTCAAGTTCATCCATTTTAACCTTTATCACAGATATTGCCTGTTTTTGAAGTTGAAAGTCTCTCTCAAGTGCATCTACATTTTCTTTATAGTCTTTCTTAAGTTTTTCTATACTCTCAATAACCTTAGGTCTTTTTGCAAAATAGTCTATACCAGAAAAGTCTTTAGTTAAAAACTCTGAGAGTACAATCTTATCCCCCATCTGTTTTATTGCAGTAGGGCCTAAACTCTTTCTAAGATCATTTTGAAAACTCTTCTCAATTTTTTCATACTCTTTCTGTTTTAAAGCATCAAGTTCATTTATTTGATTTTGAAGGTAATAAGACGGAGTCAATTTTTTATACTTTTCTTCAATAGCATCCATTCTTTCTTTATAACTTTTTTGTAACGCAACAACAGACTCTAAAATCTTAGGTCTTTTTGAAAAATATTCGACACTTGAAAAGTCTTTTTTAAAGAAATCTGGGATGACAAATATATCTTTAAACTGATTAACCCTTGAAGCCCCAATCTTGGCATTAAGGTCTTTAATCAAGTCAGGTTGTACTTTTTTTATTTCATCTTCTTTTTCTTTTTGAATCTTTATTTTTATTGGATTAGGATATCTTTTCTCTATCTCTTCTTTATTTGAATTGTATTCATTCTTTATCATCAAGAGAGAGTTATAAACACTTATGTTTGTCTGCTCAAGACTTGAAAAATCAGTTGAGTTTATATTAGCTGACCAGATATTAAAGTAGTTAGAAGGATATCCCTTTGAAAGTTTTAAATTAAGAAGTTTTTCATTTATTGTCCTATAAACTCTTTTGAACTCACTAAGTCTCTTTTCATCATCTATACTTTGGGCAAACAAAGAAAAACTAACAACTATAGCAAGTAGTATTTTTATTATTCTCATTTTAATTCTCCTAAACTCATTTTAGTTATATTTATTATAAAATTTTAAAGTAAAATTTCAAATAAAAATTAAAAACCCCAATAGTTTAACATCTCTGTAGTTGCATCGATTGAGTTTAAATACACATAAGTACTCTTGCCTGCTGCACTTGTAACAGGCACAGCATGACCCATTCCTGTAATACAATAAGTTTTAACCTTAGAAACATATGTATAAGTTCCTGGTGTAGCACAAGGGTCAGCAGGGCTTCTTGTTGTAATATTATTTACCTCTGTCCACTGCTCCATAAGTTCTTGAAGATTTTTCTTATCAACTATATTGTCATTCACACCTTGGAAACCTATAAAACTAGGATAAGAACTATAATTATATCCTTCTCTTACAAGGCCTGCAAGCTCAGTTGGTGTCTTATCAATTTGTCCATCCATTGCCCATCCTGCACTTGATACATCTGTTGCAACCTTATAAGGAATTCCTGCTATAGAGCCTATACCTTTTATTACATCAGGATAAGTTGCACCTATTACAGAAGCCATACAAGCCCCCGCTGAAAAACCAATTATATATATCTTGTTCGTATCTATATTATAACTTGCCTTCATTTTTTCAATCATCTGATATATAGACATCGGCTCTCCATAACCCCTCATCTGATGAGCTGGAGTAAACCAGTTAAAACATACATTCACATGATTCTCTGTTTTTTGTTGTGGATAAATAACATAAAACTTTTTTGTCTCAGCCTTTTCATTCCATTCCATATCAACAGCCATATTTCTTGCATCCTGAGAACAACCATGCAGAACTATAATAAGTCCCCTTGCGTTTGAGTCCATACTGTTAGGAACATACATAAACATCCTTAAGTTACCAGGATTCGAGCCAAAACCAGTAACCTCATACATTGTTTTAAGACTAGGGTTTAAATACCCCGCTCTGTTAGAAACATTTATAGTCACAGAATGCTCTGCAACCTTTTCACTACTATTATATGCCTCAGCCTTAAGAGTATAAGTGTTATTAGATACCCCTGTTGTATCCCACCTTATAGATATACCATCACCTAAATTATTGTCCTCTCCTATAAGAGTAGAATTATAATAAAACTTAACACTATCAGCATTAAGTGATGTACTCTTAAAAGCAGAAAGCAATAAATAATTACCGAAAACAGTCTCATTATTTTTTGGACTTGAGATATAAAAACTGTTGTTTACAGTAACATTTATAAGAGAGTATCCTGAGTTTCCAGAATAATCATATGCAACAACCTTTATAGTGTGCTGACCATCAATACCATTAGTATTCCAAACATATTTTGAGACTGTAGCATCATACTTAGTGGTGACAAGAACATTATCAATATAGTATTCTACTCTCTGAACTCCACTTTTATCATCATTTGCCTGAACAACTATATCAACATAGCCATTTACAAAACTACCTGCATCAGGAGAACCTATCGAAATAATAGGTGGTGTAGTATCAACATCACCAAAACTAACACTCTTATCCTGGTTAGGGCTTGAACAGTAAAACAAAAAGATTAATAAAAAGATTATATTCTTTTTCATAAGCCCCCCTTAAAATGAGTATTTATATATCATATTAGCACTAGGGCTTGATATATACATAGTCTTTTTAACACCATCAATAGCAATGCCAAAAGGCATTATTGCAACATTATTATACTTTAAAGAAGTAACAACTGCTGTCTGCCCTGGGTTGCCAGTAATATCAAGCCTATAAACCTTTGTTGCATATTCGTCAGTAAAATAAGCATACTTACCAATTGAAGTAATAAAACGTGGATAAGAAATAGGTGTACTTCCAAGATAAAGGTCAATAGGGCCATAAAAGTCCCAGCTTATATTAACAATATTTGGTATTATATCATCTCTTAACGTTCCTGACAATTGAAACCTTGATACCCTTGCCTTTGTAACATCAAGTATAGAACTTCCAGTGTCAACAGCAGTAACAACCAAAAACTCTGCACCATCAGAAGGGTCTCTATAATATGTTATACCAAGTGGAAAGTATGCATTCTTTCTTAAAAAGACTGGTGGACTTGAAGGATTAGGATAGTTTGCATATACATCACCATTTTCATATTTTAATGGCATAGCATATATAACCCCTTCGTTGAGATGTCTACTCGTTACATATAACATCGTGGCACGCCAGTTTAAGGTCATACTACCCATAAACTTACCTAAGTCAACTATAGGACCATAAAGTATTTTATAAGTACCTTTAACAAGGTCATACACACTAACCCTGCCTTGATATGTCTGTTTATTAGTCTCTAGTAAAAATAAAAACCTATCTCTAGTCTCATACTCAGTAACCTCTCTTACTACCTTTATATCCCAGATTGCCCACATATATGACCCAATAGGAATCTCTGAAGTATTTCCTGTTTCATTATCTATTTTTTTTACCTTATAGTTTGAAGAGTCAGCAATGTATATAAACCTTCCATCTGGTGAAACTGAAAGCCCCCTTGGTTCAAACAAGAAACTAGGAGATGTTGTCTCAACAGGTATTTTAGATACAGTGTCTATATTAGTTGTATCAACATATTTGACATTATTGTTTATATTATCACTTATATACATTGTATTATTTCCAGAATCAACAGAAATACCAAAAGGAGCATTAAATCTTGCTTCTGAAGTCCTATTACCTATCATATCCCCAGCAGTAAGTTCACTTCCAGCAAATATCTCTATTGAAGATGGATTAGATGAAAGATTAGAAACCTTATATATGACATGTTTATAAGTATCTGTTATGTAAAGAGCATTATTGTAGTACTCAATATCTTTAAAATATGAAGCATTTGACGATTCAAATATATCCTTAGCGGTAGATGGAGCCAAATTAACAACACCACTACTACCACCATTAGTTGTTGTCCACTCTATTGTATTCCCTTTTATATAGTAAAGTTTAGTATAGTCTGATGAATAGACAATTCCATGTAGATATTCACCTGAGTTAAGAGAAACAGTCTTTATAAGAGAAGATGTTCCTGAGATGTAGTAAGGAGCAGATGGAGTTATTTTATATATCTTTCCATTTTTGGTAGTAATATAAAGATTACTGTTTATTGCAGTACCATCCTTTGTTATAGATATAGGGTTATCTTCAGGTGAAAACTGAACATAGTTAAAAGGAGTCGAGACTCTATATCCTGCAAAAACACCAGAAGTATAAAGTGTCAAAAGAAACATTTTTATCTTATTATTTCCACTGTCTGTGACAAATATATAGTCAGCTTTATAATTTCCATAAGTATCTGAAGCACTTATTGTTGCACCTTTTTCAATGTCATAAGGCTCTCTAAGCCAGCTTGAAAGCCCAACAATTCCATCAGAGCCAATGTCTGGAGTTCCTCCAATTTTCATAAGATACCAGGACCCAAATGCATTGAAAAAAAGCCATGCAGTATGTCTATCTTTCTCAACAAAAGCAAAAGACTTATAAGTATTCCATGCACTATAACCTTTTATCCCACCCATACCAACAATATTAAAAAAACCAGGAAGTCCTGAAGATAAGGTGTCTGTATTAGTAGAACTAGAAAAGTCTATTGCAGGAGAACTATAGTCACCAAAATAAAAACCAGTATTATCACTTGTAAAAGAGTTATCAAGATTAAACTCGGGTGCTTTCTTTGGGGAAGAACATGAAACAAATAGGCATAGTAATATAACTAAAAACTTCATTTTCATATCAATTTCTCCTTTTGATTTTTAAAACTAAAAAATTAAAAATAAAAAAAGGGGCATAAGCCCCCCTTATCTACTTATTTTGTTGCACCCTTTAAATGACTTGATATTATATCAGCAACTGAACCAGACCTTACACCATCAGAAGTTGCATAATTGTATATAGGTCTTGGTTGATTAATAACTGCAACTGTATAAGTCTTATTAGCCGCAATATTTATTTCAAATACTTTCCATCCATTAGAAGCCCATCCAGTATTAGGTTCTATAGATACTTGTGATAATAATCCTCTGCTATCATAAACACTAACAACAGCATTAGAGTATTTTGATAACCAGTCATTCTGATTATATCCTGATGTCCAGTTGTGTATAGTATATGAATATGTTCCTGCTGCTCTTACGCTAGTATCTGTTTTTATTGTTATAGTTTCACCATTTCTTGTACAGTATACAGTGTCATCTATATCCTGCCATGCTTCATAAGGATGAGGCATTGTAGTACCATTAGAAGATGAACCATCAGTTACACCATCAGCATTCTTATCATTCCAGTATACATGGAAATAACCACCCCCAACCTTAGGACCAACAAGGTGACCATCAAGGTCTCTTGTCTTTTGTGCAAGAGAAGAGTCAGAAACAGTCTTATTTACATAGTCATATCCATCTGACATCCATTTTAATGTTATTCTTATCTCACCAGGGTCAACAGTAGGTGATAGAGCAAGAACTCCAACATCAGTTGTTCCATTTATTACTATGTTTTCATAGCTTGCATTTATATAGCCTGTTGCCTTAACAACAACAGTATATATACCACCTGTAATAGTAGTTGTTTGGAATGTTCCCTGTGAGCTTGTAGTTGCTGTTGCTTGTATTGGACCATTTGCACCACCTATTCTCACCTCAATAGTAGCATTAACAATAGGTGTCCTTGAACCACTTACTGCATCAACAACCTTTCCTTTTAATATACCATTAGCCCATGTTCCTTGTATTGGCATGTATATCTTACCAACATCTGTTACACTTCCAGCTGAAACTCTTATTCCACTCTTAGATGTTGTAGCATAAGACACACCATTATATGTTATTGGGTCAATCCTTAAACTCATATTATCACCTGCTGGAGCACTCATATTGAATACACCATTTGAACCTGTTACAGTTGAAGAAACTCTATTTCCATTACTGTAATATAGAGTAACATTTGCACCAACTATTCCAAGGTTCATATTTGTCCATGAAACAATCTGACCTGTTATACTACCTAAAGCGTTGATTGTTATATTTCCTAAAGACATACTAGAGCCAGATACATTTACACTGCCTGTTACAGTTTGATAGTTAGTAGCCGTTACTTGATAGTTATATGAGCCTGCATCAAGTTGAACTTGGAAGTCACCTGAAGCATTGCTATAAACAGTAGTAGAAACAGGACCTGCAAATGCAATTGCTGCACCACTAACAGGTGTACCAGTATTAGAAACAATCTTTCCTGTAACTGTTGTTATCTGAGTCAAAGTAAAACTAAAAGCAACTGTTACACCCTCAGATATAGCCTTAGTTTGTTCACTTGGTTTATAGCCCGTACTTGATGCATTTACTCTATAGGTATTAGGATTTATATTATAAGTACCAGCTGAATATGTAGCAACAAGGTTATTTGAAGGGTCATATACCTTAAATACTGTACCAGGAGCGTTAGAAGAGAGATTTATCTTAGAACTAGTAAGATTAAAAGATACATTTGTGGTCTTGTTTGTTATTGTGACATTTTGGCTCTTATTTACATATCCAACAGGTAAGTTAGATATAGCAACACTATAAGTTGTGTTTTTGTTTACTATAAAAGATACATTACCACTTGGGTTTGTTGTAGAACTTGTTGTACCAATACTTACACTAACATTGCCTAAACCAACACCATTACCTCTAACAGATACATTTAAAGTATATGGTTGTAAATAATCACCAGATCCTATATCAGATCCACCATTATTCTCTGGATCAAAGTCAGAGTTAATATCATAAACTTGTCCTGCTGCCAAAGTAAATGTATCAGTCAAGTTATCATAACCTGCCCCAAGATTACTTACTGTTAGAGTATAAGAACCTGGTGCAACCCTTATTTCAAAATATCCTGAAGAATTAACACCTGTTGTCATATTAGTAGGGCCTGATATTGTTATTATAGCATTAGTAAAAACAGTTGTACTATTCTTTATATAACCTTTTATTGTAGCATAAGCATCCATAGAGATAGAAACATTCTTTGTCTCTCCAGCAGTAACATTAAAAGAACCTGATTTTGAGACAAAGTATTGCTTAGAAGATGTGTAGTTATATGTTCCAGCCTTCAAAGTTAAAAATACTTTGCCAGTAGAGTCTGCAGTATAAGAGTTAGAGCCTATTGTTAATATTGCACCACTAGTTGCAAAACCTGAAGGATTAGAAATTATACTAACATTTACTGTAGCATAATTTGGAGCAAGAACTATTTGACCTGCACTTGTTGTTCCAGAAACACTAACTGACTTATTGGCAGTTAGATAATTAGTATAGTTTACTGTAACAGTATATTGTCCTTCATATATATTAGCAAAGCTAAAGTTTCCAGAAGGAGCCACAACAGTAGTTGAACCAGTTGATGGACCTGCTATACTTATAGTTATTGTTCCATTCTCTCCTGCTGAATCTTGTAAAGATACACTACCTGTTAAACTACCTTTCTTTCTGCTACCTGGACTAGTTCCATTACCACTATCATCAAACACAACATTATAATTTACATCAGATCCACTTAATATTACATTTGTCTCTATTGAGTTAAAGTATTGCTTTTCAAAAATTACAGTATATGTTATACCATTAGGCAAGTCTCTAACCTCATAGGTTGAACCAGAAACAGTAGCAGTCTTAACTATCTGTGTTCCATTCTTAACAACAATATTTGTTGATATTCCATCACCACCAGTTATATTACCATATATTCTATACTTTGCAGTTGTGTCAGGATACAATCCAATTACTTTAGAAACAGTAGAATTATTTACTCTTACAGTGTCTTGAGTAGATATATACCCACCAAGACTAACACTGAAGTTATAGTCATCATAATAAACATCAGAGAAAGTAACACTTCCATTTACACCAGCAGTCTTAACTACACCGTTTAAAACCACCTGAGCACCTGCTCCAAGTTCAATATAATTACCTGAAGAATCAAGTTTATTAACTGTTACTGTTACACTACCTTTCTTCTTGTCTATAGTAACAACTCTTTCAGCAATAATATTTACAAGATTAGCAGATACACTAACAGTTGAAGTATTATATCTCCACTCATATCCACCATCATTAACTACTACATCATAATTACCTAAAGCAAGCGATAATCCAGTATTTATAACACCCTCTTCATTTGTTGTATATACAGAAGTGCCTATCTTTACCTTTATGCCAGATAGTGGACTACCTGCTGTATTTTTAACAGTTACCTTAATACCCGACTTAGCATTAGATGAAGGATTAAAAACAAGCCCTGTCGATATAGCCACATTAGAAGATGATATAGTTATATTACTTATAGTAATAGGATTATAATCATCACTATAAGTTAGTGTTATTGTATAGCCTGAGCCATAAGGAAGATTAGCAGCACTAAATCCTCCATTCTCTATAGGAACTGTAATATCAATACCTAAAGTAGTATTAACTATTCTAACAGAACCAGTGTTTGCAGCAGAATTAGAATCTCCCAACTTTATACCTGAACCAGTTAATGAACCCTCTTTCCTTGCAAGGTTTATTGTTAACTCAAGTAACTGATTGGTATTCAATATATTTGTAGTAATCTGAGTATCTTTATATAAAGATGAACCAGAAATACTTACAACATAGTTCTTATGAGATGCAAGATCTTCAAAAATAACAATACCATTAGCATTAGTTGTCTTTGTGACTCCATCAATAACAACACCAAGACCTGCTATAGGTGCACCTGTTATAGAATCTTTAAAAGTAAGTTTTATGTCACCTATAGACTTATTAAAAATAATAGGATTAGAGTCACTTCCAACTATTGTATAAGAACCAATAGATACTGAATAACCTGAGCCACCATTGTTTAACACTGCTGTATCATAACCATCCTTTAATATCTCTATAGTATATCCATTACCAGGAGTTACATTATCAAAAGAGAAAGAACCTCTCACATCACTTGTTGTTGTTGATACAACATTTCCACTTCCATCTTTCAAAACAACAGTTGCACCACTTACAGCAGCACCATCTTGGTCTTTTAATGAACCTTTTACCCCTGACTTAGCACCTGTTGTTAATGTGCCAAGGTCAGTTATCTTGCCAGCTATTATTTGAACATTCTCTATTACTATAGGTTGTATAGCTGGGCTTTCTATTATAAGAGTATAAGTTCCTACAGGAATATTTTCAAGTATAAAAATACCATTACCCATCAATGGAGTTACTGTGCTTCCAACAATAAGGTCACCGCTTTTCAATGTAATTATTGCACCGTCCTGAGGAGTACCATTAGCAATAACCTTACCCTTTAATCCACCTGTTGGCTCTGACATTGAAGCAAGGACTATTGTTGGGAGTATATAATTATTAGTAGTTATTTTTTGAGAATAAAGTGTAAAACTATAATAACCAGACTTATTAAACTTTATATTATAAGTATCAGGTATTATGTTAGTTGAGAAACTACCACCTACACCAGTCTCTATTTTTTTAGCAACATTGTATGTGTTTGTACTTTGGAACTCAACAGAAACACCACTTAAAGCAACCCCATTTGAATCCAAGACATTACCAGTAACAGTAACAAGAGAAGCACTCGCTGTAACAGCAACAACTGTGCCTAAACTTATTGTTGAATTAGGGGTTATAACAACGTTAGGTATTGTAACTGAAAGACTTCCATTCTCTGAAGTAATTATTATAGTATAAGTACCTTCTGGTATATCATTTAAGTTTATATTTCCTGCTGAATCAGCCAAACCTTCATATATTATTCTACCCTGAGAATCTACAAGTTGTATCCTTGCATTAGAAACAGGGTTATTATTCTCATCAACAACTCTACCAACTATCGAACCAACACCTTTTAGTATTATTTTACCAACATCGATCGTCTTATTTGCAACAACTCTTACTGATACAGGTGATGCACTCCTAAAACTACTAGTTACTCCAATTATCTGATAAGTCTTACCTGCACCAAGCTTTAATGCAAAATTACCATTATTATCAGTAGTTGATGTGATTACCTCTTGTCCAGCAACAACCCTTACAGTAGCAGAAACAACAGGTGTAACACCATCAGACTGAACCATCTGACCTTTTACCCCACCAGTATCACCTATTTCTGCTCCCTTGTAACAACCAATAAATAAATAGCCTATACCAATTATTAAGGCTAAAATTCTAATTAACTTATTCATAAAGTCCTCCTTGAAAATTTTTAAACCTAAAACATTAGGCAAAAAATATGCCAAATAAAATAAAATATTGATAATCAATATTTTTAAATTTTAAGCATTAAAAAAATGTTAAAAAATGTAGTCCAAAAACTACATATTTTGACAAAATTACTGACATTTTGGGTAATAAGACGAAAAACTTTAAAATTTTATTTTAAAATTTTATAAAAATTACTCATTTAAAACTTTTGTAATATAGTTTGTACTATCCAATTACTAAAACTAAATTTAAATAATGAAAATAAAAAATCAGTATAATGTATTTTCAGATATAGAACCAATAATAGAATTAAAGGGGAATGATGCAAAAAAGCTTGTAAAAGTACTCAGGTTAATAGAGGGTTCATACTTTAAGGCAATAGACTCATTAGGAAACGAAGGAATATATAAAATAGAAAAAATAATAGATAAAAAAGTAGTTGGCAGACTTGTAGAAAAAAAAAGTTTAAACAAAGAAAAAAAAATAAAAATAGTAACTGGTATAACTAAAAGAAACTCGATCGAAATACTAATAAGGTTCATAACTCAGATAGGCAAGACAGACATAATCCTTGTACCAACAGAATACAGCTTAAAGCCTGATGATAATGAAATAAAAAAAATAATAGAACGCTTAAAAAGGATAAGCATAGAATCGCTAAAACAATCTGAGTCAGTATTGCCTGATATAAAATACATAGAAAAACTAGAAAAAATAGAGTATAATAATGACTGTCTATACATACTCTTAGATAGAGAAGGAGAGAAAAGACTAATAGATATAAAAAATGAAATAAATAGTAAAAAAGTAATGATTTTCTTGGGGCCTGAGGGTGACTTTTCAGAAAAAGAAAAAGAGTATTTGCTAAATGCCCTTAGTTGTAAAAGGATAAAGTTGTCAGAAAATATATTAAGAACAGAAACAGCAGGGATAGTAGCAGTATCTCAGTTATTACTGTTAGTCTAAAAACCTCTAAAGTGATTAGCGATAGGGAATCTTAAGCCTGCAACCGAGTTTTCTCTAAGTCTTATGACTAAAGGTGATTGTCTCCTTTTATATTCAGAAGTATAAATTCTCTTTAAAACATCCCTTATTACTGCCAAGTCTATTTTGTTCTTTTTTGCTATCTCTTCTGGCCTAAGATTGTTTTCTAGGTAGTCTTTTAAGATCTTATCCAAGATATCATAGGGTGGTAGACTGTCCTCATCCTTTTGATTAGGTCTTAATTCAGCAGAAGGTGATTTCTTGATAATATTTAAAGGAATTATTTCCCTTTCCCTGTTTATATATGAGGCTATCTTATAAACCTCTGTTTTATAAAGATCTCCTATTACAGAGATTGCACCAACACTATCTCCATATAGTGTTGAGTATCCCGAAAATATCTCACTCTTATTTCCTGTATTCAAGACTAAGGCATTAAACTTGTTTGAGTATGCAAGCAGTATATTTGCTCTTATTCTTGCCTGTAAGTTCTCTTCAGTAACATCGAAACTCTTACCTTTAAAAACAGGCTCAAGTTTCTTATTATAAAGTTCATATATTTCTTTAATATCAAATACTATTGGCTCAATCTCAAGATTTTTACAAAGGAGTAGTGCATCATCAACACTACCGGATGAAGAAAATGGCCCTGGTAGCAATATAGGTTTAACATTATCTTTTCCCAGTGCAATACAGGCTAATACAGCAACAACAGCAGAGTCAATGCCCCCACTTAACCCCAAAACTGCTCTATCAAATCCTGTTTTATAAAAATAGTCTCTTATTCCCAAGATAATAGCATCTATAATCTCTTTTTCATTATCATCAGATCTAAAAGATGCTGGCCTAATCTCATCCAGATTAAAGAAGTATAAACCCTCTTTAAACCTATCAGCCAAAAATAATAGATTACCCCTCTCATCAATAACAAAAGAACTACCATCAAAGACAAGAGAGTCATTAGCACCAACAGTATTAACATAAATACCTTTGCATCTCTTGTCAACACAAATGTTCTTCATAATTTCAATTCTTTTCTTTAATTTACCAATCTCAAAAGGACTTGCAGAAATGTTTATAAAAAGGTCAAAACAATTTATGTTTTCATAAGTATTACCCCACATATCCTCACAAACACTAAGCATTATCTTTCTATTCTTATACTCTATAACACGCCACTCATTTGCCGCTTCAAAATACCTTGTCTCATTAAACACATCATAGGTTGGCAAAAGGCTTTTTCCCTGATAATCTATTTTGTTCCTGTATAAAAAGAATGCTGAATTGTAGAAATTATTTATTCCACCTATTATTATTGCAATATCATTTGAATACTTAGTTAAAGTCTTTATGAAATCATCTGACTTTTTTCTAAACTCTTGCTTTTTTAATAAGTCAATAGGAAAATACCCTGTTGTATATAACTCGGGGAAGATTATAAGATCACAACTATTTTTTATTGCTTCTTCAATAGAATCAACACATTTTTTTAAATTAAACTCAAAGTTTCCAACTATTGAATTAAGTTGAGCAATTGCTATTTTCATTCTCATCTCTTTTCCAAAATTTATTTTTAAAAAAATTTAAACACTCCAAAACAGTTTTTCAAAAACAAAAGATTTTAATAAAATTATAAAAATCATTATTAATTTTAACTTAAAACAATAAAAGAGGGACTTGATGGGCTTCACCACTCTAATAAAAAGGTTTCTTTCATTTTATATAGAAATAATAAAAAGACACTATATAATTAGCTTTCTTATTTATTTAGGAATTACCATATTTTTAGGCTATCATGCTTTTCAGATAGATATAAAAACAAGATTTATAGACTTGTTACCTGAGAATCAAAAAAGTGTACAAGACCTTAAAAAAGTAATTGATTACTATGGGGGAGAAGGATACCTGATAGGAGTAGTTGAATGGAATTATATACATAAGGAACCGCTTGACTTAATAAAAATGTTAAAAGAAAAGACAGAAGAAGTAAAAGAAAACCTAAGACTTTCAATAGAGAAAGAAGATCCAGAATATTTTTCAAAGTGGTTTAATCAAGAGGGGAATGATAAGATAGATAGTATAATTTCAATATATAAAGATGTAAAAGAAAAGATAGAGTCTATAGCAAACGATAAAAATGACAAATATCTAAATCTTTTTATAGAAGAAATGGAGAAAAACATAATCCCTGACACAGAGAAAAAGTTACAATCTCTTGAAAAAGAGAGCAACAATCTATACAAGGCTGATGAACTATTATACAGTTTAGAAGAAAACATAAGAGCATTTAAACTTTATAGAGATACAATAATAAGAGAAAAAGGTGGTGAAAAATTTTTAAAAGAGTTTGCTGATGAACTCGCAAAAGAACTTGAAAAAGAAAAAGACATAATAAAGTATGTTGAGTATAAGTTTAGAACAAATTATATAAAAGACCATATACTCTATTTTATAGATATACCTGACCTTGTTGACATAAAAGATAGAATAAAGAAGAAAATAGACTATGAAAGGAGAAAGAAGATACTCTCATCTTCAATATTTATGGAAGAGCCAGTATCACTTGACTTTTCTGATATACAAAAAAAATATGAGAAGACAACAAAGGTTATAAAAATAACAAAAAAAACAGACTTTTTTGAAAGGTCAAAAGAAACATATGAGTATTACATAAATGATGATGGTGATAGGATGCTACTTTTAATAAAGCCATCAAGAGAATCAACAGATGTTGGATTTGCAGAACAATTGGTAGATAAAGCAAGAGAAATAGCTCAAAAAATAAAAAAGAACTATCCTGATGAAATATTCATTGACTATACAGGTAGGTATGTAAAAAAGATAGAGGATGCCAAAATAATAAAGAGAGACTTGAAAATAATAACCCCAATATCTATCCTGTTGATACTCCTTGCAGTTTTTGTTTATTTTAGAAAGATAAGGTCTGTACTGGTAGTAGGTATACCTCTTGCGTCAGGTCTTATCTGGGCAACAGGTATAGTAAAATTAACAATAGGGTATTTTAATATAATAACTGGGTTCTTGATTGCAATACTCTCAGGATTGGGAGTAAACTTTGCTGTTAACCTATTCTCAAGATATGTTGAAGAAAGGAATAAGGGAAAAGACATAATAGAGTCTTTAAAAACAACATTTCATACAACATTTCTCTCAAACTTAACAGCAACAACAACAACAGCAGCAGCCTTTTTTTCACTCATAATATCAGGTTTCAAAGGATTTTCACAGTTTGGGATAACAGCTGGTATGGGAATGTTGTTATTGCTACTTGGAGTATTATTCGCCTTCCCATCAATAGTAATAATCTCTGACAAGATAAACCCAATGAAACAACAAAAAATGTTTAAAAATGTTGATATTCATAGAAATAAAAGGATAAAAGGTTACAAAATAATTGTAGCAATAGGATTAGTCTTTAGTGTAATCTCTATAATAGGTGTCCTTAAAGCAAGGTTTAACGCTGATTTTTATAAATTGGCAGCAGATAATACTATAGGTAAAAAACTTGAGAAAAAAGCAGAAGAGCTTGTCAAAATGAGTTTATGGCCTGTCACAATATACACAAAAGACTGGGACACTATGAAAGAACTTTCACAATATATAAATAAATTAAAAGATGAAAATAAGATAACTACTCTTGATAAACTTGATTCACTTGCCAACTACGAACCTGAAAACCAAGAAGAAAAGAAAAAGGTAATGCTTGAAATAAAAGACCTATTAAGAGACTCTGTCCTTAGTAAGCTTAAGGGAGAAGAGAAAAATAAGGTCGAGAGGCTAAAAGAAATGGTTGAATCTGACTTTGTTAAACTTGATAATGTACCTTATGAGATCAAGAGACAGTTTATAGGAAATGTTCTAGGTTACTTTTTATTCTATTATCAAAAACCATCTCTATCAATGTCAAAGGCATCAACAATAAGAATGTTTGCAAAAGAGTTACAAATGATAGAAGATAAGTTTAAAGATAAAGGGGTAATAATAGCATCAGATGCAACAATGTTCAATGATGTCTTGAACCTGATAAACAAAGAGGGCCCATTTATAATACTGTTAGCACTTTTTTCACTGTTCTTCCTTTTGTGGCTCGACTTTAGGTCCATAAAAGAAGTTATTGCAAGTCTATTTCCTTTAGCATGCGGACTATTTTGGATATTTGGTTGGACTTTTATATTCAACCTTGAGTTTAACTATTTTAACGTTATAATGTTCCCTGTAATAATGGGTATAGGAATAGATTATGGCGTGCATTTTCTACACAGGTATAAAGAAGAGGGCAAACATAACATGTTGTTTATACTTAGGACAACTGGTTTAGCAATAGCAATAGGTGGGATAACCGATATTTTTGGCTTTGGGACACTTTTATTTGCAAAATACAAAGGCCTTGCAACAATGGGACAAATAGCAATAGCAGGAATAGGAGGTTGTCTTATTACTGGGACTCTTTTCTTACCATCAATCCTAGAACTTAGAAAAGACTTAATGGAAAAAAGACAAAAGAAAAATAATTAAAGATGGACATATTTAGGGCAATAAAAAAAAGAGAAAAAGTTATAAAAGAATTTGTTTTATCATATGCTAAAGCATACTTTGAGGAAAGAGACTTAGACAAATTAATAAAGTTTATAGATAAAAACATTACCTGTTTTGGTACAGAGACAAATGAAATAGCAAACACAAAAGATAAAGTATGCTCTTTTATAGAAAGAGACATAAAGCAAATACCGGGCAAAATAAATTATAGTTTAGAGTCAATAGAGATAAAAAAAATATCTTTTAGAACTTTTATTGCAAACATAATTGCTAACATAAATACCCAAATACCAACTCATAAACTTCAGTTCAGAATAACACTTGTTATAAAAAAGAAAATACTAGCACTAAAAATATTACACATACACATATCTGTGCCATATAAAACAACAAAAGAAGACTCTTATGTTTTACAAATACAAGAAAAACAAAAAGAAGTTCTTAAAAAGATAATAAAGAAAAAAACAAAAAAACTCAATGAAGCATTAAATAAACTAAAAAAAATAGATGAAATAAAAAACACAATATTTGCAATAATTTCCCATGATATAAGAACACCTATAGCAACATCATTAACACTATTAGACTTTATAGAAAATGGAGATATTGAGATTTTACAAAATAAGGAAATAGTAAATTCTATAAAAACAAGTTTCAAGAATGTATTACAACTATTAGAAAATCTTATAATATGGGCAAAAGATCAGATAGCAGAAAAAAATGAAAAGGAAGAAGTAAATATAACCTCTATAATAGAAGAGATAATAAGTCTTTATAATAAAGACATAAAGGAAAAAAACATAAAAATAATAGAAAAATTTGACCCAAATACAATAATAAAGACAAATAAAAATGTATTAAACATTGTGTTAAGAAATGTAATATATAACTCAATAAAATACTCCAATAAGGATGGGGAGATAAAAATAAACCTAAGAAAATTCGGAAAATACACTACAATCTGTATAAAAGATAAAGGTATAGGGGTTGATCAAGAAAAATTAAAGAGTATTTTTAAAAAGTCTAGCAAAAGTTCTATTGGAACTTTTGAAGAAAAAGGAATGGGAATAGGTCTTTTTATAATAAATGAGATATTAAAAAAGAATAATGGGAAAATTAAAATAAAAAGTAAAGAAAGTAAAGGCACAAGAGTTATTATCTTATTAGAGAGCAATAATGAATAAAAGACTAAAAAATAAGTAAATCAGAATGACTTATAAAAGGGCTTTTAATTTTTTTTTATTCTCAGGCATAGGTGCAATACTGCCATTAATAGGAGTTTATCTTAAAAATGACCTTAATTTTTCAGGAACAAGCATAGGTTTAATAGTATCTACATCTCCATTATTCTCTTTTTTTGCCCAAATAATAACAGGATATCTAACAGACAAAACAAGACTTATAAGAGCATTAATTAGCATATTTACCACTATACTATTAATATCATTAATATTACTGTACAAAATAAGAGACTTTTATATCTTTTTTATAGTATATGGTATATATTCTCTTAGTTCTTCATCTCTGATACTACTTAACAACATAGGGATAATAGAAGATGAAAGCCTTCAGAAATTCGGTAAAATAAGGGTCTTTGGTAGCATAGGTTTTTTAATAACAGCAGGTATCACTCCTTTTATAATAAAAGAAAAAAGAGACTTAATATTTTTACTATCTATTGTATCCTCTTTAATCTCAATATTTTTTATAAGTGCATATCCCAAACGTAAAAAAACACACAGGAAACCTAAGATAAAAATAAAAGATATAATAATTCCAGGTTTTTGGGCAGTAATAGGGGTGACTTTTCTATTTCAGATTTCATACGCATGCCTTGACACATTCTTAGGTATCCTTATAAACAAGTCGGGATATAGCGACTATTGGATAGGTATTGCTTGGGTAATTGGTGTATTATCTGAGCTACCTGTAATGTATTTTACAGAAAAAATAATAAAAAAGATTGGTGTTTTTAACTTCATACTCTTAGGAATCATAGCAGGTTTTATAAGATGGACAGGATATTATTTAACAAGTAGTATAACAGTAATAATACTTTTACAAATACTTCATTCTTTTACATTTTCTGCTCTGTACAATGGGGGTATATATTTATCGTATAAGTTTTTTCCTGAAAAGTTAATAAGTGTCGGACAGTCTTTATATGACTCATTTTCAAGGATATTGGGGTATTTTGTTGGAATAATAACTATAGGTTTTATATATGAAAATAAGGGAATAAAGGCTGTGTTTTTATTTTCTTCAATAATGGCTTTCGTATCTCTTATCTTGTTTTTAAGTCTAAAAACTTTTTTAAACAGGCAAAACTTATCTAAAACTTGATTTTAATAAAATTTTTTATTAAAATTTAATTAGTCTTTTTTTAGTAATTATTTTAACATTTCTCTAGTTTTTAATTTTATAGTGTTTATGAATCTAAAAGTGTTAACAATCAAAAATAAAATATAAGGAGTTGTGCAATGCCAAAAGTGTTAATGTTTGATGAAGAAGCAAGAAAAAAGTTATTTACAGGAGTAGAAAAACTTTACAATGCAGTAAGTGTTACCCTTGGTCCTAAGGGTAGGAACGTAGTTTTGGACAAAAAGTTTGGTGCTCCAAATGTAACAAATGACGGTGTAACAATAGCAAAAGAGATTGAACTTGAAGACCCATTTGAAAACATGGGTGCTCAAATGGTAAAAGAGGTTGCAACAAAGACAAATGACATAGCAGGTGACGGTACAACAACAGCTACAGTTCTAGCATACAGCATGATAAAAGAAGGTCTTAAAGTAGTTGCTGCTGGTGCAAACCCTATGGATGTTAAAAGAGGTATAGAAAAAGCAGTAAAAAAGGCTGTTGAAGAAATGAAGAAAATGGCAAAAAAGATAACTGGAAGAAAAGAAATATCACAGGTTGCTTCAATATCTGCTAACAACGATGAAGAAATAGGTAATCTTATCGCTGATGCAATGGAAAAAGTAGGAAACGATGGTGTGATAACTGTTGAGGAAGCAAAGTCAACAACAACTGAACTTAAGGTTGTTGAAGGTATGCAATTCGATAGAGGATATTTATCACCTTATATGGTAACAAATACTGACAGTATGGTAGCTGAATTAGAAGACCCATACATACTGATAACAGACAAGAAAATAACCTCAATGAAAGACCTATTGCCAGTACTAGAGTCTATAGTAAGGGCTGGAAAACCATTATTAATAATAGCAGAAGATATGGAAGGAGAGGCTCTTGCTACTGTAATACTCAACAAACTAAGAGGTACTTTAAACGTTGTTGCTGTAAAAGCTCCTGGATTTGGAGATAGAAGAAAGGCTATGTTACAAGACATAGCAATAATGACAGGTGGTAAGGTAATCTCAGAAGAACTTGGAATGAAGTTAGAGCAGACAAAACTTGAGGACCTCGGAAAGGCTAAAAAGGTTACAGTAGATAAGGAAAATACTCTAATAGTTGAAGGTTATGGTGATAAAAAAGCAATACAAGCAAGAATAGCTCAAATAAAAAAAGAAATAGAAGAATCAACATCAGACTATGATAAAGAAAAACTACAAGAAAGACTTGCTAAACTTGCAGGTGGTGTTGCTGTAATAAATGTAGGGGCTGCAACAGAAATAGAAATGAAAGAAAAGAAGGCAAGAGTTGAAGATGCTCTATCAGCAACAAGAGCAGCTGTTGAAGAAGGAATAGTCCCAGGAGGCGGAGTAACAGCAATAAGAGTTTCTGATAAACTATCAGAACTTGAAAAAGAACTTGAAGGTGATCAGAAAATAGGTGTTTTAATAGTTAAAAAAGCTCTCGAAGCTCCAATAAAGAGAATAGCTGAAAATGCAGGTCTTGATGGATCAATAGTAGCTGACAGGGCAAGAAAAGAAAAGACAAATATCGGTTATGATGCTCAGAAAAACGAATGGGTAGATATGTGGGAAAGAGGAATAATTGACCCTGTTAAAGTTGAAAGAGTTGCATTAGAAAATGCTGCAAGTGTGGCAGGTCTATTCATAACAACTGAATGTGCTATTGCAGATAAACCAGAAGAAGAAAAGACTCCTATGAAAGGTCATCCTCACGGAATGGAAGGTATGTACTAAAAAATTAGAAAAAGGGGGAATATTCCCCCTTTTTGTTTAAAGTTTTCTATTAAAATTTTCACTACTAAAATAAAACCCAATAGAAAATCTTAGAATAAAAGTTCAAAGGCTTTATATCAATATAAACCATTCTAATCAAAACTAATTTTTTATAAAACATTATAAATAATCTTTATTTAAAAAATCCTAGATTACCTTATCGAATTTCAATTTTAATATTTTGATGCTTAACTAACTTAATATAATTTTTCTTAAAGATGGTGTAATTTAAACAATTACCAAAAATCATTTCTAATTTATTTGTTTAACATTGATATTAAATCTTTTTTAGTTTTAAAAACCTTTTATGCACTTAAAAATTAGAAATTTAAAAGATTAAAATAAGCATGATTTCAAAAGTGATAATAATATTAAATCTTGATAGTTCTTTTATTTTTTAAGAGTCCTAAATAATATTACAAAAAAGCAAAAAACAAATATGATTAAAAATCCTTACCTAAGCAAAATCTCAACAGCAAGATTAGCCTGTTTAGCAGCAGCAATCATAACCCTTGGAGCCATAAGTCCAAGACCAATACCAGCTTCCGACTCATTGTCACCCACAATGTACAGATTATCATTTATCTTTCTTGTCACTATAGCGTCATTATCACCATATCCTGCCAATCCTGAGGCTGCTATAACTATTTTACCCAAATTAACACATGTTTTTATAAGCATAGCCTTCTCTTCTGCTCTATCAAACGCTTCTATAACTATCTTAACATCTTTAAATACATAAGGGATATTTTCAGGAGTTAATCTAAGATAATTTGCCTCGACTACAACATATGGATTTATCAAACCTAATGTCTCCTTGATTGCCTCAACCTTAGGTCTACCAATATCTTTAACAAAATATTGCTGCCTGTTAAGATTAGAAGGCTCAACAACATCAAAGTCAGCAATAATAATCCTACCAACACCAATCCTAGCAAGTGCTATAGCAACATTAGAGCCAAGCCCCCCGACACCTGCTATTCCAACACATGAGTTTTTCAGTTTATTGTAAATATTAGGTGTGTGCCTGCTTATCATAAGAAACTCTAGTTCATCTCTATCTGGAATAACACACTTTTTAATGAAAAAAATATTATCTCCTTCTTTAAGGCATGTATCAATATCATTTATAGGAAAGCCATTATATATTACTATATCATACTCTTTTTTTATCAATTCAGCCAGGTCTTTAATACTTATAGACTCTTTTAAAATTATTTCCTTTCCATTTACAGTAACTTTCATATAAATACCCTTAAAATACTTAAAATTTTATAATAAAATTTTTAAAAAATTAAATTTAAAGACTAAAAATATAACAAGAAAAACATGGATGAATAAGGTCTACAATATAATATTCTTCATAACAGTAATAGCAATATACTCAGGATTAAACCTAAATTTTATATTAAAAACAAAAAAGTTTGTTACCGAACTGAACGTACTATTATATTGTCTATTTACACTTCTTTTTTTAAGCCCTTTTCTCTCAATAATATTTTATAAAATAAAAGCGACTTTTATCTCAAAAACTTTAACATTTTTATCTCATTCTTATCTTATATTTCTTTTCTTATTTTTAACTATTAGTCTTGTATTCCTTTTATTAAAAACTATATTTAACATAAAACCTCATACAGAATACTTACTTAGTTTATTAATACCATTAATACTATTAACCTACGGTCTTTATGAAAATAATAACATAGAGATAAAAAAAATTGAAATAACAGATAAAAAAATAAAAAATGATATAAAGATAATGCATATATCAGACCTGCATTTTAGCATAATAAGAGGGAAAGAGTTGGCTTTAAAGATAAAGGATGCATATGAAAAAAACAGTCCCCACATATTAGTCTTTACAGGTGACTTAATAGACAGTGATCCTGAAGACATAGAAGAAATAATCAAAATATTTAGAGGAATAAACCCACCATTAGGTAAATACAGTATATTAGGCAATCATGAATACTATTATGGAGAAGAAAAAAGTATAAAAACTCATAGAGAAATGGGTTTTGACATACTACTTGATGAATTTACTGTAAAAGGTAACCTAAATATTATAGGAAAAAAGTATTACAAAGAAAAATATATAGACTTAAGTAGTATAGATAAAAATAATTATACAATACTATTAAAGCACTTACCATACTTAGAAAATAATATAGACTTTGACCTCCAGTTATCAGGCCATACGCACAATGGGCAAATATTTCCTTTTAGTTTACTGGTTAATCTGTATTACAAAAATCCAT
>Ga0308414_1000469_pt1 | contig 25661 bp, 21 predicted proteins | sample HotsprSampleOS50_FD_205667 | JGI IMG/M metagenome (GOLD analysis project Ga0308414, IMG submission 205667) | Hot spring phototrophic mat microbial communities from Octopus Spring, Yellowstone National Park, Wyoming, United States - 20090730_OS50 ...
CTATACGCTACTGCCAGCCATACTAGCACTCGTATTGCTGGCACTCTCATACGGTAGAGTCAGGAAGTATCCTTTCAGTACAAAAATTGCGCCGTTGATGGTGTTCTTTGCAGTCATTGTAACGATTAGCTTTTTACGCTCACCATTCCCAGAAGATGCTCTGGCACTGTATGCCAAGCTGATTGCGCCATTTGTAATGTTCGGTGCAGGCTGGTATTACTTTGATACCGCCGAGAAATTTGACCATTTTGGTCGCCTGTATGTGTGGTCATACATCGTCCCATTCATCGGACTACTCCTGCAACTAACGGGCATCTTTCAACTGGCAGATATTAGTGTGGCACAAATGACTTATGCTGATGTCGGCCTTGAGGAAAAAGCATTTAGGTATGCTGGCTTCTATGCGGACTCTGGCACGATGGCAACGCCGCTCTATGTGCTGGTGCCACTTTGCTACTACTTTCTGAGCAAATCAGATGAGCCAAATCAGCAGCGATACTGGCTCTTTATATTGATGGCTGTGGTGGCGATTGCGGCATCTTTCGTGCGAGGAGTGGTGCTGGGGGCTGGGATTGTCACAGTAGTATGGTTGTGGCTTAATAGACGGTGGGGGTTGCTGGGCTTGTTCCTTGCTGTAGCACTACCGCTCTTTTTCTTTACTGATTTCTCACGCAAGTTCTTTTCCGACATTTTCGTAATTCTTGAGAGAGGATTGTGGGCAGCAAGTTTGAGCGGAAGAACGGGGATTTGGTATAGGTTGCTCGATAGCTTCGAGAACCAATCGTTTGCCAATAAATTTTTTGGAGGAGGCATACTGCGCCATTCCTTGGATATCAACCTTATCTATGATGGGAAGCCCGGTTCAGCGCATGCAGATGTGCTGGAGTTCATGTATGACCTTGGATACTTAGGACTTGGCGTGTATCTCATCCTGATACTAAGCCTGTGGATTCTGATTTTGAAGAACCTGCAGCGGTGTGCCACAGGCAAGTATGACAAGAACTTGGTGATGAAGTATTTTGTCTGGGTGACAATTTTAGCATTCTATACCTACGGTATCTTTGGCTGGTCATCACGCTGGATAACACTGACCTTCCCGTTTTGGTTCATTGCTGGCTTTGCGCTGAAGCCACCGGCCTACTATGCGGCGCAGGCAAAAGCCGCACAAGAGCAAGCGATGTATATTGAACTAAACCCGCGCCTATCACCATACTAATGCAACTCTCAATTGTGATACCGGCTTTTAACGAAGAAAAGCGCATTGGCGCATCTCTTCAGGAAATTGTGTCATATCTGCCAAAGCACTTTTCAGATTGGGAGGTGATTGTGGTAGATGACGGGAGTTCAGATGACACAGCAGAGATTGTCCGCAAGTTTGAAATAGAAACACCAACCTCACGATTGGTCTTAGAGCGTCTCGACGAAAATGCAGGAAAAGGAGCAGCGGTCAAGCATGGCATGATGCGTGCCAAAGGAGAGATTATCTTATTCATGGATGCAGACCTCTCAACACCTTTGTCAGAGATTGCCAAAGTGATGCGCCCATTAGAGCAAGGCTTTGATGTGGCAATCGGCTCGCGTGGTCAGCCTGACTCGAATGTGGTGAAGCATCAACCATTTTACCGCGAAATAATGGGAAAAATTTTCAATCGTATTGTGCGGTGGATAGTGATAGACGGCATTCGAGACACACAGTGTGGATTTAAGGCATTCCGGCATCGTGCGGCTAAGGAAATTTTTTCGCGTGTGCAAACCAAACACTTTGGGTTCGATGTAGAAGTGCTGCTCTGGGCAAAAAAGTTAGGCTTCTCTGTAAAGGAAGTAGGAGTAACATGGATAAACTCGCCGAATTCGCGGGTGTCGCCTATCAAGGATTCCGTGAAAATGCTCTTTGGTCTGTTTGCCATAAAACGAAGTATCAATGCACGCTTCAAGGCTGAAGAGAAGCGGCAAACGCAGCAACTCAAAGCGTTATCGAACTATGAACCGTAACCTGACCAATGTAATACGTTTCATACTCGATGAATGCCTGCCACCGATTATTCGAGATAATAAGTTCTTCATGTATCCCTTGTTCTACATCTGGTTCAAGCGCAAAAACATTGACAAAATTATGAACCTCAAATCGTTAGTTTATGAGTGGTCGGATGAGGAGTTTGCCAAATTTTACCAAGAACTGGATTCTTTGGCGCGAGACCGAGAGACGGACTTAAACACGAAGTGTATTGAATTTATCATGCAAGCATTAGACCCAGAAGCCAAATCCCTAGTAGATGTAGGTTGCGGAGGGGGCTATTTTGCAAACAAAGTAGCTGCATTAAAAAAGTATGAAACCCATGCCTGCGATTTATTAGACCACGTGGAGATAGTCGGGGGAACATACCACAAGGCGAACATAGAAAATCTCCCCTTTGCCGACAAGTCCTTTGATATTGTAACCTGTCACCATACGCTCGAGCATGTTCGACATCTTAGTAAAGCTGTGGCAGAACTCAAGCGGATTGCCAGACGACAATTGATTGTAGTGGTGCCACGCCAGAGATACTACTACTATACGCTCGATGCGCACATTAACTTCTTCCCAATCAAATCTACCCTTGTTAGCCTGATAGGCATACAAAATCATATATGTGAAAATCTCTGGGGAGACTGGGTCTATATTGGCTACTTGAACAAAGAAGCCAGATAAGTACATGATAAAGAGTGCCAAAAAAAACAAAGTGCCAAGGCTGGTTTGGATAATAGTAGTATTCGCCACCTTGTGGTCACCAGCTGTGCATCTCTTCAAGATTTTGAATACGCCAGACTCGCATACTTACACCTTTATACAGGGCAGAGACCCATCGGGCTGGGTATGGACAATAGAATCACCAAAAGAAAACTATCTGTCATCAATTGTGCTCGAGAGAGATGTCAATATCTTTCTACGAGTCGGTGCCTTAGCACATGTTTTCGTGCCATATGGCTGGGTGGCTATGCTGCTGGGAATTCCTGGTCCGATTATGCTCATGCTGATAGAAATGCTGTGGAACGGTCTATGTGCATGGGCAGCATATCGATTCTTCTACACATTTCTGAAGAACGAACAAATCGCTTGTGCAGCGCTCATACTTACCTATTTTGCTTCTGGAATATCAGGAACTTGGCTGACGCTCAATTGGCTATGGCAAGGTATCAGCACGGGTTCATGGCAACATGCATTTTTTTTGCCAAACTGGGTTGGGGAGCATCATGTACTTAGCTTTGAGTTCTACGAGGGTAATCAATTGGTGACTTTCACAAGCATGAACCGCCCATATTACTTGATGGCACGCTTTTTCGGACTATACACCCTAATTCTACTTCATGGCGTGTATGACACATCGGAAGTAACAATTGACAAGAAAAAAATATGGTTTGCAAGTGGCATGCTTTTTATGGCAACCTTTATCCATCCTGCCTCCGCATTGATTTACGGCGTGATGGTCGTCATTTGGACACTGGTATATGCTTTAGCGGAACAAAAGGCACAGCCTAAAGGTCGCAGCGCAAAGCAAGTGCTTCAAGCTGGTGGAACAACACTATTAGGCTTGGTTGTAGCAGCAATACTTTGGAAGCTGTATCAGCAAATTCCAGAAGCAAAACTATCGGTTGCACAATACACTGTGCAGCTCTATAACGCTGAGGTTGTGGCAATCTGGACGGGTATCGCACTGCTGGTGACCGCATCTTTTGCAGTACTCATGCAGCAGAAACGGCATCGCGCATTTTATGTGCTCATCTTGCTGGCGAGCGTGGCGGCAACAATTGGTCTGTCGGAATTTATCATCAGAGATTATGCGGTGAAAAGCCGAGCGTTATGGCTTGTATTAAGCACGGCGTTGCTAATAGGTGCATTCTTCTGGAAACGAATGGATATTCTAAACTGGATTCAGGCTGGAGAAAAAACACGAACCGCTGTGCTATTGGGGAGTTGGGTATTAGCTATTACCGCCATATCGGTATCGCCGCACCATGATGCGCTGAAAGTTGTAGAGCAAGGTGCACTGAATCTGGGGGCGCTCACGGAACCAGTAAAGAGAATTTTAGAATTCGGCACAAATGTCTATGCCGCACGCTTCAAATTGGGAATATGGATTCCGCTGGCAGGACTGTGTGCATTTCTGCTCTATGAGTATAAGCTCAAGTCGCTAAAACCGGATGTGATAATTGCAGCTATTCTGGTTCTGTCCTTGCCTTCCCAACTGGCGTATGTATGGCGCTGGACATCTGATTCAGGAGGATATATGGGATATGTGCCAAAGAGCCATATGAAAGCATATGAATTTCTCAAACAGAAAGAGGGACGAAATGTGTTATGTAGTGTGGAAACAGGCTTGTATATTCTCAACGGTGCTAAAAAAAGACCCTTGCTGGGCTATGGGGAAGACATATCAAAAGAAAAAGCAGATGATGTGATGCGTTTTTTTCAAAGCGATGATGTGCATTTGCAGCAAGAAGTTCTTAGAAAGTATAAGATTGATTATATCTTTTTGAGTGAGCATGAAAGACAGCTTGGGGGAACAGCAGAAAAGTTAGCAAGGTATGCGAAAATATATGACCACGATGGGGTACAAATTTTTGAAGTAGCAAGTCAATCTGCACACAGACCTTAGTTACTTTTTGAATATGTGCATCAATCTTCTATAAACCAAGTTCAGCGAGAGTATGGCGGAAAAAGTAACATTTTCTCTCTATCTCATAAAAAGTTACTTAGCAAGACAGCCGCGCCAATGCCCCTACTGTGGCAGTTTCGATAATGAACTTATTGCGCGACGTAGGCTCATCATACAACTTCGCAAATGCCATAATTGCGGCTGATGTTTCGCTATCCAAAAGAAACCCCTGAATACAATCAGAAATACTATCAGCAAGATTATCAAGAGGGAATTACAACCGACATGCCTTCACTTGAAACCATTGAGAAGTGGAAGCAAGTTAATTTCAAAGGCACGCCCGTTGATTTTACCGAAAAATTAAACTTATTAAATCTTTTCATTCAACGTGGTAAAGTGCTTGACTTTGGTGCATCTTGGGGCTATGTCTCCTATCAACTTTCCGCCGCAGGTTACGATGTGTATGGTTATGAAATTTCAAAAGTAAGAGGCGGATATGCTAAAAAGCATTTAGGAGTCAGAATGATTGATTCACTTCACGAATTGGAAAAATATCAAGAGTGCTTTGATGCAATTTATACCTCTCATGTCATAGAGATGTGCCTTACCCCAGAGATTTGTTTAACTTATTTCTAAAACTGTTGAAGCCCAAAGGAAAATTAATCGCATTTGTCCCGAATTGTGAGTCCATGCCGCAAATCATGGGTCACGGCTTTGGCATGCACCATGTTTTAGCGCTGAATAAAGAATTTTTAGAGCCTGCTCTTCTCAATCAAGGATTTGAAAATACTTTCTTCACTTCCTCCCCATATAATTTTGATAAGATTAGGAAATTTGCTGAAAGCAATGTGAAATATGAAGATAAACTTGAAGGAGATGAACTCTTCTTTGTGGCGACAAAAAAGTAATCAGCAACTGTATTTCGCTTAGTTCAGTGATAGCGAGACACTCTAATGTGGATGCTTCGCATTGCTCAGCATGACAAACTGAAGACATGCCGAGTGACTCTGCGCGCTGCCGAGCATGTCCATTCAGCCGTGCCGCCCCAAGCGTTGCATCCCTTACTAGTGCCCCATACCGTTTAGACCGCATTCCGCACAATTTTGTTCACTTTATCCAAAAAGCAAATTGTGCCTTCCAATCCATTCCCAACTGCTTGATGACTTTGATATGTTAGCTCGGTCGTGTCGAAACCTTACGGCTCTCGAATCAAAACACGACGACTTTTGACTCAAATCTCGACGACTTTCGAATCGAGATACGACGGTTTTTGTCTTAAAACACGGCGACGTTTGACTCGAAACCCCACGACTTTTGAATCGACCAACGAGCTTGGTCGAGGTCATTTTAAGGCATTAAGAGGGTAAAGAGAGCTCACTAACAAGAGCGCTTGAACAGAATTTCACGGGTTCAAACCCATCATTCGCTCCGCTCAACATGCAGGAAGCAGAACACAGATGGGGCGGATTGAACAGATTTCACACAGGTTTAACATCCACGCACTTTTTACAAAAAGATAACTTTCAATCCCGCATTTTTTCAGCACATTTGCGCCCGAGTGGGTTAATAACGACCTAATAAAAATCAGATGGCTCAATATGAAAAACGGCTTTTTCACTTTTCTACTTGCTTCTCTTCTCTTTCTGCCTGCCGTTGCGTTGGCTCAGCAGGTTTACACTTGGAACACTACCAACGGTAGTTGGACAACAGCGACAAATTGGACACCGAACGGCATACCTTCGGCTAACGATAAAGCCGTATTCAACAACGGCGGAACTTACACCGTAAGCAACGTGCCTGCTACCAGCATCGGCGCAATCGAGGTGGATAACAACACACAAGTCACCTTCACGGCGACGGCAAGCAATACGGTTACGCTGACAGGCTTTGGCTCTGGCTTAGGCAACGCGCTCAATATCAATTCAGGCACGCTGACTTTGAGCGGCTCCAATGCCATTACGCTCTCAATTCAAAGCGGGAATACGGGAAAAATTGCTGGCACTTTGCGCTTTCAAGGTGCGGCGCATCGTCTTCTCAGTGCAGATGCTGGGAGCGTCGTTTTTGAAAACGGTAGCCAGATGATTGTCGCAACAGGATTCTCAGGCAACGCATTTGGCACCGCAAACCTCAATTCCATCATTTTCCAAAATGGCTCCACGTATCGCTCGCAAGCAGGGGCAAATCCTTTTGGCGCAGCGCAACCCAATTCGGTGGTTATCTTCCAAAGCGGAAGCACCTATCGCCACGAGCAAATCCTTGCACCAGCCTCATCAGGTAGAACCTACGCAAATTTCGTCATGGATAACACGTTTTTCAATACATCAATCGGAGGCGGAAGTGTTCTCACAGTAGATAGTCTGATAGTAGAGGCGGGCAATCTGACCATCAACGGCACGGGCGGCATCAACATCCGTGGCAATCTTGTGGTTAATGGCGGTTCGCTAACGATTGGCACCAGCACAACCCCGGTTACTTTCAACGGCACGTCGGCGCAGGTCATTCGTGGTTCGGGCGGCACGCTGACCTTCGGTGCCAACGCCCCCGTTACCTTAAACAACGCCGCAGGGCTGACCTTACAGCGAAGCGTTACCTTGCAAAACACACTGACGCTCACGAGCGGCTTGCTGACCACCAACGGCAACCTAACGCTTGCGGCATCGGCATCGGTCGCGGGCGGCAATGACAATAGTTATGTGGTCGGCTCGTTATCTCATGTCTTCAACACCACGCTGACAACGCGGGTGTATCCATTCGGCAGTTCCGGTCGCTACCGTCCGATTTCCATTCGTGGCAACACGAGTGCAGGCACGGCAACCATGAGCGGGGCGCTCTTTGAACAAGATGCGAATTTGCGCGAATCCATCGCCGACCCGCCGAACCGTGTGTCAAAACTGCGCTACTACGGCTTTCAAGTTACGGGCAATTCAATTGCAATTGACCAAGTGCCGCTACTTCGTGCAAATAGCGATGATGAAGTTGGCACATTTCTTTCTAACACGTCGCTTCGCATTGCGACAGCGAACACGGGCACAGGCTGGACGCTCCGCAACTTAAGCCCCATACCAAACACCACCACATTCCCAGTGGATTTAAGCAGCGAAACGGGCTTGGCATTTACGGCAAATGTTGCGCCTGACTCCGTGCTGTTTGCGCTTGGCTCAACGAGCAACACCGACAATCCGCTGCCAGTGGCGCTACTCTCTTACACAGGCAAATCAACGATTGAGGGCGCCGTGCTTCAATGGCAAACGGCTTCGGAAGTGGGCAATCTTGGTTTTACAATTTTGAAAAACGGTGTTGAACTTGCTTCATTTGCCAACACGCCATCGCTGCGCGGGCGCGGCACTGCAACGGTGGAGACAAACTATCGGTTTGTGGATGCGCAAGTGAGGGTCGGCGAGGTGCATCAGTATCAACTCCGCCAAACCGATTTGAACGGCACGATTCATGAGTTGGGCACGGTTACGCTCACGATTACGACCGCCGTTGCCCCGCGTGAATACAGCCTCTCGCAGAACTATCCGAATCCGTTTAATCCAACGACGGTCATCACCTATTCGCTCAAAGAATCGGGCGAGGTGCGCTTGGAACTCTTTGATGTGTTGGGCAGAAAGGTTGCCACGCTCGTGAATGCAAAGCAAGAGGCTGGCTCATACTCTTATTCTTTCAACGCCGCTCGCTATGGACTTGCGACGGGTATGTATTTCTATCGCTTGCAGTCAGGCAGATTTGTGGCAACGAAGAAGATGTTGCTTGTTAAATAATTGCTAAGGCGTAGGTTCTTTTGCGTTCAAGTTCTTAGATTTGTGGTGAGCATCTCGCTCGTCTAAACTAACCCCAAAGCAAACTATGAAAACCTGCAATGTTCTTTTTTGCACTCCTCACTGCAGCTATGTTGAGTGCATGTACCATAGTGACGCCAGTTGCGGTTTCCAGCAACCCTATCGGACCAAAGGTTGGTCAAGCAAGTAGCACAATAATTCTCGGCATTATTGGCTTTGGTGATGCCAGTATTCAAAAGGCAGCAAAGAACGCCGGTATTACCAAAGTCTCGACAGTTGATATGCAGACGAGCAATTATTTGGGCATTGTTGTAATCTACAATGTGATTGTAACAGGCGAATAGGACTCAAGGTCATTGTGGTAAGCGAAGGAATCGCTCACGAGGCGATTCCTTTTTGTTTCAGCGAACAATGAAATACTCATATACGCTGCTCTGCTTGCTTCTTCTGGCTAATTGCCTTGCGGCTTGCAAGACATCAATGCTAATTCAATCTTTTTCCACGCAATTTGGCTTGATGTACTTCGTTAGGAGCGTTGAATTTACAGGTGAAGATGGAAGAGCCGAGCTTGATTTTACATATCGCGAAAACGATACGATGCTCGTTACATGCAACTTCACATTAGAATCACCTTCACCTGACATTTACGCACTTCAGCGCGCATTCTTTCAAGTTGAAGGCAAAACGATTGTATGCGATTCACTCAGATTGATGTTTACCACGCGTTCCGAAAACACAGCACGCTACACCTCAACGCTCACGAAGGAGAAGTTTCGTAGTCTTTTTACTCACAATCGGGCACAGTTTGTTGTGCAAGGCAAATTGAGACAACTGGTATTTGAGGGCAGAGAGTCATTTGAGAAAAATGCTAAAGCAGTGCGACTTGATGTGCTAAACCTGCCATGAAAACGGGCGTTTGGGATGAATTGCCATTTTTTGAAATGATAACATGCCAGTGCAAGTTGTAGAATTGCGTCAAATGTTAAATTGCAGCCGAAGAGTTGTAACACATCGGGCGATAAATACGCCATGAAAATTGGCATAACTTGCTATCCGACATATGGCGGCAGTGGCGTAGTGGCTACGGAGCTTGGTAAAGCATTGGCTGGAAAAGGACACACGGTGCATTTCATCAGCTACAGCTTGCCATTTCGCTTGCGTGAATTTTCAGAGAACATCGTCTATCATGAAGTAGAAATCAGCACCTACCCGCTTTTTGAGTTTCCGCCATACTCGATTTCGCTGGCGTCAAAAATGGCGGAAGTGATGTGCTACGAAGAGTTGGATTTGCTACATGTTCATTACGCCATTCCCCATGCCATCAGTGCCTTTCTTGCTCGCGAAATTCAGCGTGACCAAGCCACACTGACAAGAGTATGCAAAACAACGAAAATTATTACCACACTGCATGGCACCGATATTACACTGGTTGGCATAGACCCAAGCCTAAGTGGCGCAGTGCGACTTGGCATCAATCAATCCGATGGTGTAACAGCCGTCTCGCAATACTTGCGAGAAAAGACCATACAAGATTTTCATCCACTCAAAGAAGTGGTCGTGATTCCAAACTTTGTGGATACGAAAGAATTTGTGCGCCGAGATTGTACGCATTACCGCACCGTATTCGCCAAAGCCGACGAAAAACTCCTGATTCATATCTCAAACTTTCGTCCAGTCAAGCGGGTGAGGGATGTGATTCGAGCGTTTGCATTGATTGAGCAGAAAGTGCCGAGCCGATTGCTACTGGTCGGTGATGGTCCTGAACGCTCTGAAGCCGAACGGCTGTCGCGTGAGTTGGGCATAACCGAGCGGGTCAAATTTTTGGGCAAGCAAGAAGCCGTGGTCGAGCTGCTCTCTATTTCCGACCTGATGCTCATGACCAGTGAAACGGAATCCTTCGGGCTGGCGGCACTCGAGGCGATGGCATGCAGTGTGCCAGTAGTGGCCTACAAGGTTGGCGGCTTGCCTGAATTGATTAGAGATGGTGATAATGGCTACACGGTGCCAAAAGCAGATGTAGAAGCGCTGGCGGCACGAGCAATTGAGGTGCTCATCAATTCACCGCTTTATGCACGTATGGCACACTGCGCACGTGAAACAGCCCTGCGCTACGATACCGCTTGCGTTATCCCACTGTATGAAAAGTTTTACAAACAAGTGCTCGCACAGTAAAAAGATTTTGGGACTATCCTGCAAAAAGCGTATCTTTGTGAAGCTAAAGTCAGCTGCTGCCCTACGCACCCAAAAGCCGTCATCTCGTTGGCAAGAAACGTAAAACCCAAGAAGGAACGGGTATGAATAAAGCATCAAAACAAAGCCCCAAAGCTGCGGTTTCTCAAAAAGACATTCTGGAGTGCCTTATCATTCTGGCGATTACAGTGGCGTGGCTGCTATTTAGCTAAGCCATGCTGCCCATGCAACAATCTTGCGTGGCAGCGTGTGGCAGTGTCCCCAGCAAACCAAATACCATGCTCCTGCTTTGACCGTCACTTGAGCTCTTGCACTCACCAGCTCCAATACTTATATTCCAAGGTAACGCAACTGCACCTTTTCCAATTCTCTATCAACTATGACATCCTTAGTTTAACTATGGCAACTGTCGTACTCAAAAATGTCGAGAAAATCTACGAAGGAGGCATCAAGGTTGTACATAACTTCAACCTGAACATTGCCGATAAGGAGTTTATCGTGATGGTCGGTCCGTCAGGTTGTGGCAAATCCACGACGTTGCGGATGATTGCAGGGCTGGAAGAAATCTCACGAGGAGATTTGTTCATCGATGGTCAGCGCATGAACGATGTGCCGCCCAAAGACCGCGACATTGCCATGGTGTTTCAAAATTATGCACTGTATCCGCACATGACGGTGTTTGAGAACATGGCGTTTGGCTTGCAGTTGCGTCGTGTGCCGAAAGAAGAAATTAAGCGCCGTGTTACAGAAGTGGCGAAAACGATTGGACTATCCGAATATCTTGACCGAAAGCCAAAAGCGCTTTCGGGCGGACAGCGCCAGCGGGTAGCACTGGGGCGCGCAATTGTGCGCAATCCAAAAGTCTTTCTCTTCGATGAGCCGCTCTCGAATCTTGATGCAAAACTGCGCGTGCAAACACGCACAGAAATTTCAAAACTGCATCGCACGCTGGGAGCGACTATGATTTATGTAACACACGACCAAGTTGAAGCCATGACCATGGCAGACCGAATTGTGGTCATGAACAAAGGCGTCATTCAGCAAGTGGATACACCACTGAATCTCTACAACAATCCGGCAAATAAGTTCGTGGCAGGCTTCATCGGTAGTCCAGCTATGAATTTCATTCAAGGCTCGCTGTATCAGAATGGCGCACTCTGCTTCAGAGATAAAACCGGTATGCTGGATGTGCGCTTGCCTCAAAGCATTGCCGACAAGTTGAAGACACACATTGGTAACGACATCACTATGGGCGTGCGCCCCGAAGATATTCATGATGTCAATGAAGCAGAAAAAATGGCAGCAGCGGCTCGTGCCAAATTGCACCTTGAGGTAATCGAACCGATGGGCAATGAGATTTTTGTCTATCTTCAACTGCCGACGGTGCAAGAGACCAAACATCTCGTGGCACGTCTTGACGCACGCGCGCCACACGAATTTCATGATGAATTTGAATGCGCGATTGATGTAACGAAAGTTCACTTTTTTGACAACGCCACCGAACAAGCCCTGGTCTAATGCTGAAACCTTGCAGCCACTTCTATGTCGTCGCTTTACTGTTCCTGCTTTGGTGGCTGACCCCTTCTGCTCATGCACAAATCACACTGCGTGCCGTTGGCGATGTGATGCTGGGCTCCTACACGCCACGCGCCATTTTACCGCCACAAGATGGAAAATTTTTTGCGGACTCGATTGGGCGCTACCTCAAAGGTGCCGATATTGTATTTGGCAACTTAGAAGGCACATTCGTCAAAGCCGAGATGAAACCCCAAAAGTGCAGCGAGAGCGCTCGCCGCGCTGGGCGATGCTACGAATTTGGCATGCCGCCCACCCTGGCGCCAGTGCTGCAACAGATGGGATTTACGGTGATGAGCATGGATAACAATCATGTCAGCGACTATGGCGACGCCGCATATCAATACTCAAAAACGCTACTGGCTGAACAAGGCGTTGCCTTTGCCCCGAAAAAAGGATTGGCTGAAATCACAATCCGCAACAAAAAAATCGCGGTGGTGGCATTCGGATTTTCTGAAACCTCGTATCAAGTGAGCGACCCCAAGTATGCCGCGCAGGTGATTGATAGTGTCAAGAAACACTATGACTTGGTTATTGTGTCGTTTCATGGTGGAGCAGAGGGCAAGAACGCACAGCATGTAGAAAACAAGACGGAAATGTTCTATGGCGAAAATCGTGGCAACTTGATTGAGTTTGCGCATCGCGTCATTGATGCAGGCGCAACCATGGTTATTGGGCACGGACCGCACGTGCTACGTGCGTTAGAGCTCTACAAAAACAAGCTCATCATGTATTCACTGGGCAATTTTCTGACCTACGGCAACATGAACATTCAGGGAATTACGGGAGTGGGCACCATCGTGGAAGCTGAAATTGATGAACAAAGCGGCGATTTTATGCGTGGCAAGATTATTCCAACGCAGCAAATCGAGCCAGGGTATCCCATCTATGATGCACAACATCGTGCTATTGCAGTCATCAAATCGCTGACCGAAACGGATTTCCCGAACACACCGCTGACCATCATGGATGACGGCACCCTGAGTGTGAAACTGACAAGGTAATTTGAAATGCCTAACACCACGCGATATGCTCGCCCGACTTTGTTTTTGCTCGACGGTATGGCGCTTATCTACCGCGCCTACTATGCACTCATGCCAGCGCGCATGCAAACCAAAGCAGGATTCCCAACCGGCGCCGCATTCGGCTTTACCAATACCCTTATCAAGCTGATTGAAAATTATGCCCCGACCTACATTGCCGTTGCCTTCGATAGCAAGGAAAAAACTTTCCGACACGAAAAATATCCTGACTACAAAGCCAATCGCCCGCTGCCGCCCGACGAGCTCTTGATGCAGCTTGAAAAAATCTACAACATCGTGCAAGGCTATGGAATCAAAACTTTGAAACTGCCCGGCTACGAAGCGGACGACATTATGGGCTCATTGGCGAAAAAGTTTGAATCGGAATGCGACATTTTTCTCGTTACGCCCGACAAAGATTTTGCGCAACTGGTCAGCGAGCACATTCACATTCTGAAGCCAGCCAAAGACGATGACACCTTTGAGCGCTATGGTCGTCAGGAGGTCAAAGAAAAGTATGGCGTCTATCCCGAGCAGTTCATTGACATGCTCACGCTCATGGGCGATAGTTCTGATAACATTCCTGGCGTAGATGGCGTCGGACCCAAAACCGCCGCCGCACTCATCAATGAATATGGCTCATTAGACACGCTGTTGAAAAACGCCCATCTCATCAAAAAAGCAAAACTGCGTGACAACCTGCTGAAAGCACAAAACCAACTGCAACTCAGTCGGTTTCTGGTAACAATCAAAACTGACCTGCAAATTGAAGAGCCTATTGAAGCGTTCGAGCAAAAACCGCCGCTACCAGAACTGCTCATACCCGTGCTGGAAGAATTGGAATTCAAGCAATTTCTGGCGCGTCTCAAACGCAACACACGCATCATCACAGATGATGAGCAGCACACCGATACTGACAACACGACTGACTCTGACGAGGACATCTCATTTGATTTCGGTGCAAACATCGGCGAAGACTACACCAGTCAATTGCCCACCCCGCAATCGGTCGGACACTACACGCTCGTCAATACGCCAGAAGGGCTGACAGAATTGCTACAAAAACTTGAACACACCAAAGAGTTTGCGCTTGATACCGAAACCACAAGTCTGGATGCCTTAGAGGCTCAGTTGGTCTGCATGTCCTTTGCCGTCAAGGCACGCGAGGCCTATACCATAGATTTTCGCCATACACTCTCAATGCAAGAAGCCTTGCAGCATCTGAAGCCGATTTTGGAAAACCCGAACATCCGCAAGGTGGGGCAAAATGTCAAGTATGATTACATCGTGCTAAAAAACTACGACATCACGTTGGCGCCGCCGTATTTTGATACCATGTTAGCCAGCTACGTGCTCAATCCAGATGAGCCGCACAATTTAGACGACATGGTCGCCGAATACCTGAAATTCCGCACCGTGCGCTACAGCGACCTTGTAGGAACAGGGAAAATGCAGAAACGAATTGAAGAGGTGCCGATTGAAGACCTCAAAAACTACGCATGCCAAGATGCAGATATGGCACTGCAACTCAAGGGCATCCTCTATGAAAAACTCTCACTTGAGCCAGCGTTGATGAACATCTGCACGACGATTGAATTTCCACTGCTGCACACGCTTGCCGAAATGGAATACACTGGAGTTGCCATTGATACCAGTGTGTTAAGCGAGCTTTCCAAAACCTTAGATGTCGCCATTCAAGAGGCGGCGCAGGCGGTCTATGCCGCCGCTGGCGAAACCTTCAACATTGATTCGCCCAAACAAATTGCACAGGTGCTGTTTGAGAAAATGAAACTCCCAGCCAAGAAACGCACCAAAACAGGCTACTCTACTGATGTAAAGGTCTTGGAAGAATTGGCGGAAGAATTTCCCATTGCGGGAAAAATTTTGGAATACCGCAGTCTGCAAAAGTTAAAATCCACTTATGTAGATGCCTTGCCGTCACTGATTCGCAAGAAGACGGGCAAAGTGCATACCTCGTTCAATCAGAGTGTGGTGGCAACGGGGCGGCTATCCTCATCGAACCCGAACTTGCAGAACATTCCCATTCGTACGCCGATTGGCAGACAGATTCGCCGAGCATTCGTTGCCAGCCGCCCGGATTACATGCTCCTGTCGGCAGATTATTCCCAAATTGAATTGCGCATTGCGGCAGAGCTGTCAGGCGATGAGACCATGCAGCGTGCCTTCAAAAATGGCGAAGATATTCACAGTGCAACGGCGAAAGTGATTTTTGAGACGGAAAACATTACCCCAGAGATGCGTCGCAAGGCGAAAGAAGTCAATTTCGGTGTGCTCTATGGCATTCAGCCATTTGGCTTGGCACAGCGGTTAGATATTAGCCAGAGCGAAGCCAAAGCCATCATTGAAAATTACAAAGCCAAGTATCCCAAAATTTTTGAATTTCTCTCGTGGGTTTTGGAGCAAGCCAGAACAAAGGGCTATGTTGAAACCGCGTTGGGTCGGCGTCGATATTTTAAAGACATCAAGCACAAGAGTTTTTCTATCCGAAATGCGGCAGAGCGTGCCGCCATCAATGCGCCGATTCAAGGCACGGCGGCAGACATGATTAAACTGGCGATGATTCAAATCGATGAGCAAATGCGCTTGGAAAAATTAGAGTCGAGGATGGTCTTGCAAGTGCACGATGAGTTGCTCTTTGATGCGCCGAAGTCAGAACTCGAGGTGCTATCGGCAATGGTAAAAAAGCAGATGATAGAGGCAGCGCGGCGCGCTGGACTCAAAACCGTGCCCGTGGCTGTGGAAGTTGGCATTGGAGAAAATTGGTTAGTTGCACATTAAGCGATGTCAAAAAAGCTCAATCCACCACTGCGCCGAAAAAACTTTGTAACATTTGACGACAGCGATTGGCATGGCGTAATTTATGAAGTGCGCGGTCCCTACTACCTTGTGCATACCCCCCAAGGAGAGACTTACACTTGCAAAACTTTGCGCACCACGCTCAGTGAGAATCCAAACTCTACGCTGGCCGTGGTCGGCGATAGGGTGCGCTTCCGACCGCTGGAAGAGCGCAATGACGTGGCGCTGCATAACGGCATCATTACCTTCATAGAAAAACGCCGCAGTGCGCTCTCACGCAATCGAGAGCGACGGCGCAACCGCAGCGGCGAAACCGAACATGTCATCGCCAGCAACATCGACCAACTCGTCATCATCACCTCTATCACCGACCCACCCTTTCGACCAAAGCTTGTCGACCGATACCTTGCTTTTGCAGAATTTGAGCGACTGACCGCGCTACTGGTGCTAAACAAAATTGATTTGGATACCGAGCATCTTGCACCATCGCTGTTGAAACTGTATAATGAACTGGGCTACGACACGCTGACGGTTTCAGCGCAGACAGGCGAGGGCATAGAGCAACTGCGCCAAAAGCTCATCGGCAAAACTTCTGTATTGAGCGGTCACTCTGGGGTTGGAAAAACCACGCTCATCAATCAGCTGACAGGTAGTTCGTTGCCAACTGGGGAGTTAAGTGAAAAAACACGCAAAGGCGCACACACCACCAGCAATGCCATCATGCTTGTCGTATCACAACCGCACTCGAACGAATATGGATATGTGATTGATACGCCCGGCATAAGAGAGTTCAGTTTGGACGGCATTGCCCAAGAGGAATTAAGGCACTTGTTTGTTGAGTTCAGGAAGTATGCGCCAAATTGCGTGTTTTCTTCTTGCACGCATACTACTGAACCAGATTGTGCGGTGCGCGCCGCAGTAGAGCGCGGCGACATTTCACCCATGCGTTACGAAAGCTACCTGACGCTGTTTGCAGAAGCACAGGAAAGGAAAAGCTGAAGACATCACAACAACGCAGAGGCGATAAACACATTCAAGCAACAGGAGCGCAAAACATTTTTCAGCCATCACAACTTCATAAGTTACAGCGTGCATGAGACGCCTTGAAGGAAAAGTCGCCGTCATTACAGGCTCTACAAAAGGCATTGGTAAAGCCATTGCGCAGAAATTCTTAGAAGAAGGCGCACAAGTAGTGATTTCTTCGCGTAGCCAATCAAATCTGGAAGAAGCACTCAAAGCCCTGCATTCGCCAAATGTGCGCGGCAAAACCTGCAATGTGGCTTGCTACGGCGAAGTAGAAGAATTGTTAAAATTTGCATTGGAGCAATTTGGCAAACTCGATGTGTGGATAAACAATGCTGGTGTGGCAGAGCCCTACCGAAAAATCGTAGATGCGCCGCTTGAGGCATGGTATGAGCCTATTGAAGTCAATCTCAAGGGCACATATCATGGTTGCCGAGCGGCATTGACCTATTTTCTGAAGCAGGGGCGCGGGAAGATTATCAACATGGCCGGTGCAGGCTCGAGCGAGAAAAAGTTTGATAGCACGGCATGCGTCAGTGGGTATGCGGCCACAAAAGCCGCTATCAAGCGCCTGACATTTTCGCTGGCGGAAGAGTATAAAGATACTGGCATAGAAATCATGCTGCTGAACCCGGGCATGGTGCGCACGGAAATTTTAGGCACACGCCATCCCACGCCCGAGATGCAAAAGCGACTGGAACGCTTCCGCACCATTCAAGACATTTTTGCACAGCCACCAAGCGTGGCTGCCGAACTGGCTACCAAAATGGCAAGCCAATGGAGCGATGGCAAAACTGGGCTATTTCTTTCGGCATTAAGTCCGAGCCGAGCCAGAGTGTTACTGCTGACCTATCCTTTCCGAAAATGGTTTGGACAAATCAATCGAGAAGAATACTGAACGCATCTTTACGAGCAAGCACACAAGCCTTACTGCGGCTTGGCGTAAGCATCTGTTTCATGACGAGTAGCTTGGGATGCTATTCTTTTACAGGTGCAGCGTTGCCGCCGCATATCAAAACGATTGCGATTCCTATCTTCAACGATGAATCGCGCAGCGGTGTGCCCAACTTACGCGAGCGCCTAACACAAGAGCTCACGCAGCGCGTGCAAACGCAAAGCCCGCTGATTATTGAGCAATCGCGCACGCAAGCCAATTCCATCATTGAAGCTGTGGTAACCGCCTACTCAGATGTGCCAAGCGTGATTGGCGGACAGACCGAACGCGCCACACAAAACCGCATTACTATTCGCGTTTCAGCCACATACCGCGACCTAGTCAAAAAGAAAATTCTCTTCAAGCAAGATTTCAATGGCGTGCAGGATTATCCCATCGGCAACTTCCAAGCCCAACAGCAAGCCATTGCGCGCGCCATTACGACCATTGCCGATGATATGCTGAATAGGATTCTTTCAGGTTGGTAGCAAACACGCAGGGATGCGACGGCTCTGTCATGCTGAGCAAAGCGAAGCATCCACGCACTGGATTCACCTCACCCTGTCTGCTGGCGCAGACGTCCCTCTCCTTTTGCAACTAATCTTGTCGCATAAAAATGCGAGATTAGCATTTGACATAAAAGACAAAAGAGAGGAGCAAGCGATGGAGCGCATCGCGTTTTGGAGAAACGAGTTACAGGGGGCGCGTCTCTACGATGGGCGCGCCAGAGACAGTTTCAGTCGGATAGGTGCGGCACTGGAAGCCAACAGTGGCACATCGTTTTCAGCGGCGTGTGCAGGCAGTTTGCGTCAGAGTGGCGGACGGTTATTTGCCCACGAGAAGACCACGGGCGAGGGACTCCCACACCGATGATGTGTTGCGTTGGCGCGTGGAGCGATTTCATGACACGCTCAAACAAGGCTTAAAAGTCGAGCGATTGCAATTTGACGATGCCCGCACGCTGATGAATGCGGTGTCGGCATAGCGGTCTGGTGGCGTGGCGACTGATGTTTATGACCGACTATGCACGCTTGTATCCGAGTCGTCCTTGCAGCGAGATTGTCTCGGTAGAAGAGCATCGGGCACTGTCGGCAAAAGCCAAGGGCTCGGTGCGAAGTGTGGGAGCAGCCGTGCTGGAGATGGCCAAGTTAGGTGGTTGGTGTCAGAGCCATGCGCCGCTGGGTGTAAAAGTCATTTGGAGAGGACTTTACGCCTTGCCGTTCCTAACGATGGGGTTCTCTCTTGCTTTATCTCAAAAAAATATGCGACAAGGTTAGTTGCAAAAGGAGAGGAACGTTTTGGCGAAGCCAAAACAGGGTGAGGGTACATTCCCTTTACCCACCTTTGAAGTCCTACCCCCCACTTCCGAAGTCCCCCCACCCACTTCTGAACTCCAATTTTGGACTTCTGAACCCCAATTTTGAACCTCCGAACTCCAATTTTTGACCTCTGAACTCCAATTTTGAACCTCTGAACCCGAAATTTGGACTTCTGAACTCCAAATTTTGACCTCCAAACCCCAATTTTGAACCTTTGAACCCCAATTTTGGACTTCCGAATCCAAAATTTGAACCTTTGAAGTCCTATTTCCTATCTCAAAGATGAACTGGTTTAGGTTAGAATCGAACTTTTGGACTTTGGAACTGAACGAGTTTAGGAACAGGAGACGAATGTCGCCTTGCGACAGGGTGAGGTAAAAACAACAAGGGCAGGTTTGACCTGCCCCTACTCCCAACTCTCAACTATTTGACGAGCATCATTTTCTTGGTCTGCACAAAACTGCCCGCTTGCAAGCGATAGAAATACACGCCACTTGAAAGATTGCTTGCGTTGAAATTGAGATTGTATGACCCTGCGTCTTGCTTCCCATTCACCAATGTCATCACCTCTCTGCCTAACACATCATAGACTTTCAGCGACACCTCGCTCGCCACTGGCAGTTGATAACTGATGAGCGTCGTGGGATTAAACGGATTGGGATAGTTCTGCCCAAGCTCAAACGTGCGCGGCATGCCTGCCTCGACCTCAATCACTGGACTGTATTCAAATGTGCCGTCAAAATCCACTTGCTTCAAGCGGTATTGCACTTTGCCCGATGCGGTTCTATCGACAAACGAATAGCTCTTGGCGTCGCTCGTCGTGCCGTTGCCCTTGACAAAACCCAGCACTTGCCATTCCTCACTGGCTTGCTTCTCGCTTCTTCGTTGCACCTCAAAGCCCGCGTTGTTCTTCTCCGATGCCGTTGTCCAAACCAGCTCTACGCCACGCTCGACTCTCTGTGCCGAGAACGATGACAGCTCAACCGGCAAAGGCAACGCATCGCTGGAGACTTGGAAATGCGATTCGGTCGGCGCAACGCCCGCTGGATAATACCAGCGTGAGCGCGGCAAGAGAATGTAGCCGATGCCCGTGCTTTTTTCCACTTGTCGCACGCGCCACTTGTAAAGTGTGCGGTCAGAAAGCCCACCAATTAGCGCAGACGTTGGCGTGCCGCCTGTGGCGTGCAGCGAGAATCCCGTGTTTTGCAGTCCGAGACCGTTGAACGCCGTGCCAAGCGGTTTGACTTCAAATTCCAATTGCATCGTGCTACGTCCTGCAATAGATTGACGGCGTTTTTGAAGCGTTACGCTGTTTAGGGAATTGGTTTTGAGTGCTGGCACGATGGGTGTGGTGGTAGAGGGACGAAATTGACGAACCTCTTGGCGCAAGCCGCTGCCGCCGTTGCCGTAATACACAAACGCCGCGCCTTCATCGCTCTGCCCATTGTCAAAAGTCGGAGCCCCAACGATGACATCACTGAATCCATCACCATTGACATCGCCCGCCGATGCCACAGAAGCACCGAAATTCGCGTTCGCTTGATTGCCTTCATCTCTCCAGTTTGGCAAGGCACTTAATCCGGATGCCGAGCCGTGATAGACAAACGCCGCGCCTTCATCACTCTGACCATTGTCAAAATTCGCAGCACCGACGATGACATCGCTGAATCCATCGCCATTGACATCGCCTGCCGACGCAACAGATGCACCAAACTGCGCATTTGCCTGATTGCCAACTGCCAACCAGTTTGGTGAGCTGCTAAGTCCTGCCACCGAGCCGTGATAGACAAACGCCGCACCTTCATCGGTTTGCCCACTATCAAAAAAGCGTGCGCCAACGATAATGTCGCTGTATCCATCGCCATTGACATCGCCCGCTAATGCGACTGACCGACCGAAATACGCAAAATCCTGATTGCTCTCTACAGTACGGTTAGGTATCGCACTTAACCCTGCTGCCGAGCCGTGATAGGCAAATACCGCGCCTTCATCACTCTGACCATTGTCAAAATTCGCAGCACCGACGATGACATCGCTGAATCCATCGCCATTGACATCGCCCGCCGACGCCACAGAATAGCCAAACTGCGCATCCGACTGATTGCTCTCCGCCGTCCAGTTTGCCGTTGTGCCGAGCCCCGATGCCGACCCGTGATAGACATACGCCCGCCCCTCATCGGTCTCACCGTTGTCGAACAAGCGAACACCGACGATGACATCACTGAACCCATCACCATTGACATCGCCCGCCGACGCCACTGAAAAGCCAAACTGCGCATTTGGCTGATTACTCTCTGCTGTCCAGTTTGCCGTGGTGCTCAGCCCCGTTGCAGAGCCGTGATACACGAATGCCCGTCCTTCATCTAACTCACCAGCGTCAAAAGTATTTGCCCCGACGATAACATCACTGAATCCATCGCCATTGACATCGCCCGCCGATGCCACTGACGTGCCAAACTCTGCACCTGTCTGATTGCTCTCCGCCGTCCAGTTCGGCACAGTGCTCAACGGGTCAATCGTAATCGGATACAGTGCATGCCTGTCGTTCACCACAATCGCCACTTGATTGCCAACTCTTTCAAAGCGTGCCTTCAATCGCTTGTGGCTTGCGTCCCACACTTTCAAGTCGCTGTATCGCATCGCTTCCGCGCCGCTTTCGGTCAAAAACGAAATTCGTTCCGCCGTTGTGCTAACCGTTCCGCCTTGCATTTCCGCATAGAGCCACAGCCGCAAGTCGCCGTTGCCGTCGGGTTTGCGCTTCACGATGAAATCTTGCCGCATGCCTTTTTCATCGTTGTAATACTTTATCACGAGCGCATCGCTTTGCGCAACGAGCGTGTTGGCTTCAGCTGTGAGCGTGAAGGCGTGTGCGTTTTGTGAGTCAGGGTTCGTGCCGCTCTTTGAGAGACCTGCAAAGGTGAGGCGAGCGTGCCAGAGATGAGCGAGGCTATCGCGCCGTGTAGCCGAAAAGCCGTTGGGTTCATAGACGAAGCGCAAGTTTTGCGCACGGTTCGGCGAGGTGTAGTGTCCGTCATCGCGTTTGGCGATGTGGTATTCGCTCTGACGGATATGTTTTTGAACCTGTTGCCACCACGATTCCGAGATGCCTTGTGGCAGGTCAGGTTGTTGGCGCACTTGCGCGTGAGTGAGTGTGGTGCTCCATATCAGCAGAGTGAGCATCACTGCGAATTTTGACCAATGGAACATAAGTAAATTCTCCTATCAGGTTTGGTTAGAGCAATATGTATTGAAAGAAGTGTTGGCTGTGGGAACTCTGCGCAGCATTGCAGAGACGACCCCAGTGCGCTTTCAAGGTGTTGAAAAGTATCTTCAAAGCCTTTCGACGAGGCTTGGTTTATCCAATCAGCAAAAGCGAAAAAGATATGGTTTCATGGTTCGTTGTGTTTAATGGTTAAAGAAACAAAACAATATGGCAGGTTTCGCTCTGAAACGCAATACGATAAAAACACGATACGTCCTTGTAATCGCTTTGTTTATCAGGAGTTAAGCGAGAGTCTGAAATTGTGATAAAAATGCGTAAAGCGAGTGTTGGTGCGGCAGGCAAAGCGTTTTGCGGATATACTCGCGCTGTTTTTCAATGTTGCGATAGCGATTGGTGCCTGCGTCGGAAGCGTAAAAAATTTTCGCAATTTCTTTGGACGATAAATTAAGTCGAATGAGGGCGCAAATGATGAGTTGCGTTTTCGTCAGCGCGGGAAACTGCCGCGAGAGTGCGCCATGCCTATACCAAAGAGAACATCATCCGCAAAGGCGTTCTGCCCGACACCTTGACTGTCGCCTGACCAAACAGCCATACACCGAGTGTAGTTCTGATGTGATGAATATCGTTTTCCCCTTACTTCGCTTAATAATTACCTTTCGTAATGATTTGAAGCCAAACTAATCACGCACGGCAACAAAAAAATTTATGCCTTAAAGTCGAGTTGACTTTAAGGCATAAACAAGATAACTTTGCGGCATAAATAAAGTGTTTTTCAGGCATGGCGGAAATGTTGTCTGTCATACTTGGAGTAAATCCAATAAAGGTGCTGAAAGAGTGGTGAATTTTATTCAAATCAATTTCCTGCTTACCAGTGGTGCTGTCGATGTGGTTACAAACGCATCATCACAAACAAAGCCTAACTAAAAACTTCAAAAAGTAAGACCGAACAATGGCGAAAAAAGCAAAACTCACAGGTATGGGTGCATTGGCATACTCACACGCGCATGCTGATTGCGTGAGTTTTGCACAGATGTGAAGCATGAGGGGGGAAATCATAAAGTAGGACAAGACTTTTTTGAGATTTGGTATAACACCTAAAAAATTATACTCATGAATCTTTCATTCAGCTTCAAACACTCATTTCCAAAGCTAAGTGAAAAAGATTTGGTGCATTTGGAAATCCCGTTCTTCAAGAAAAATTCGGCTATCCTATCCTGCCTGATGACTACAAACATTTTTTATTGGCACATAACGGCGGCTATGTCAGTTCGGGCGATACTGACAATATGGAAGCCGATTATGAATTGGAGTAAGTAGGCAGTGTATATTTTGAAACCCCTTTGTTTTGGGCAAGGGACAATAACCGTCCTGTGCAGCCTAAGGTGGTAATGTTTTTCGGATTTTACAACGAAGAAACGATGAAGGTTGCATCATTTAATAAGTGGCAAAAAGAGCTTTACGAGATTGTCGCATCCACCAACATTCCAAATACGACTATGAGGTATTGCCCGATAAAATGATGTTCATTGCTAAGGCTGGGCATATCAAGGCTTCTGATATGCTTTGTATCTCTTTGGAAGAAGAAGATTATGGTAGTGTTTATTATTACTACGGAATGTGGTATTATCCTGCTAAATTTCATGGCTCGTATTATGAGGATAAAAAAAGAGAAATTTTGAGTTAGGCAAAAAATTGAAAAAATGGACAGAGTTCCTTTCGTGATAGTAGCTGATAGTTTTACAAATTTCATAAATGTCTTGAAGATTCATAACCTCACAGAAAAATAAGAGATTTTATGGCTGTTTTTCAGCCTCTCTCGATTGAATACTTTTTTTGTATGAACACTTATCACTTGTGTAAAATATGATAGAGTCTAAAACTAAAGCAAAACTAACTCCTGAGGAAAGAAAATATTTTCTTTCAAAAAGAAATTCAGAATTTATTGGAGAGGCCATAGGTCGGGGCATCGTGATAGGATTTTTTTATCTTTTGCTGCTTATACCGACTTTGTTTAGTGAAGGACTCAATTTTCTTATAAAAACAGAACATCTTGTAATGTTTTGTGTGTTTTTCATTATTTATATTTTTCATTTAGCTTATGTTGTTATTAGATTATTTTTTGAAAACTTAGATATTTTGAGGGGTGATAAAATAGTGTTTGTAGGCAAGCCGACGAGGCTATACATGGTTGAAAGCGACATGGAATCTCTTGGCGGCTACTATATTGTATTTGATAAAACTACATTTGAGATTACTGCACGGCAGTATGACGAATTGCAAAATGCTACGCGAGTAGAAGTGCATTACACGCCAAAGAAGCAACGAGTCTTGAAGATAGCTGCTGTTGAGAATTAGTTTTTTCACATACCAAGCTCCACCAAGTCAGCTTGATTAAAGATTAGACTTACTACATTGCAAAACCGTTCAAAATAGGTAATTTTCAAGCAATTCAGGATACTTCAAGACGATTTCAAAGAAGAGAGACTCAATATGGTGGCAAGCCTTTACACGAATTTGCAAGAATCCGAGTGAGCGTTGAGCATCTGATGGGGGAATAAAACGGTATCTTATTTTGCAACAGAGAAGCCGATTTAAGGTGATGCAGAAGCGAGATGATGCCCTTCATTTGTGCACAGGGCTGTGGAACTTGGCACGTGAGTTTACAGTCAATACCGCCTAAATTAAGCGGTTTTTGATAGAGTAAGTCTATTGGATTTGGCAGTGCGCATCGGCACCATCAGCGGCAGTAAAAATCCGAAATTCTTTTGAAGATTTCAGCGCACCATAAAATTCACAGGCTTGCGCATTTGCTCTTCCGATTCACCTTCGGCAACCATAGATAATGCTGCTGTGAGAAGGCTTCGTTGCAAAAACTCTAAAAAGCAATTGCTCTCCCTCGCTCAAATAAACAGCGGCGCCATCACAAGTGTAATGGTGGAAAGCAGTTTAATCAGCACATGGAGCGAAGGTCCTGCCGTGTCCTTGAACGGGTCGCCGACGGTATCGCCCACGACAGCGGCTTTGTGCGCGTCCGACTTCTTGCGATGCACCACCCCTTTTTCATCTTTGAAATTGCCTGACTCAACAAACTTCTTGGCATTATCCCACGCACCGCCTGTGTTGTTCAGAAAGAGTGCCATCA
>Ga0308414_1000470_pt1 | contig 25628 bp, 21 predicted proteins | sample HotsprSampleOS50_FD_205667 | JGI IMG/M metagenome (GOLD analysis project Ga0308414, IMG submission 205667) | Hot spring phototrophic mat microbial communities from Octopus Spring, Yellowstone National Park, Wyoming, United States - 20090730_OS50 ...
TCTCCCAACAGTTACCTATGAACATCAGGTTATTGCAGCCGATGACACAACGTGTTGGCAACAGTGGACTGACCAAGCTATTTGTAACCATGAGGGGCAGGTGATTGGGTATCACGGGGTGAGTCGGGATATTACCCAGCAAAAACACGTTGAGGCGCAATTGCGCCTAGCACAGTTTGCACTTGATCACGCAGCTGATCTCGTGCTAGGTATCGATCGCCGGGGACACATCATCTATGTCAACCATACCGTCTGCCGTACCACGGGGTATGATCGAGCAACATTACTGCGGATGATGATTCACGAGTTGGATGCTGCGGCGCAAGCAGGTGCCTGGCATATCCTGCTCAACGCACTCGATGGGGCTGACACGCTGACCTTTGAAACCAGTGTGCGTCGTAGAGATGGCAGTGTCTTTCCGGTAGAGGTAACAGCCAATCAGATCGAAGTTGATGACATACCGTATATCTATGCCTTTGCACGTGATGTTACGGAACGTAAACAGATTGAGCAGGCTCAACAGGCGCACGCAGAACGTATGCATATGTTGGCAATCAATCATATTCATCTGTATGAAACAGAGCGCCAGCGTGTTCAGCAATTACAGACATTGCGGGATATCATGACCAAGATTATAGGTGAATTGGAGTTAGATAAGCTCCTGCATGCTATTCTTGAACGCGCTATTGATCTGCTCCATGCTACATGTGGTGAGTTGAGCCTCTATGATGCCCGGCACGATGATCTGATTTCCATGGCCTATCACGATCGACGTGGTGAGTATACAGGGCTACGTCAACCCTGGCATAGCGAGAACAGCCGGTGGGTGGTAGCAAACCGTAAGCCGCTGATTGTTCGCTACGGAGCTGATCCGGCTTTGCCCGCAAGTCGTTATCTGGGTGATTACCAATCGGCAGCGCAGGTTATGCTGTTGATGCCTCTGCTCGCAGGAGACGATCTCGTGGGCGTGATTCGTATTGAAGATGCTGATACTACCCGCACGTTCAGTCAGGCCGATGTGGAATTGCTGGAACTGTTTGCCCAGCAGGCCTCGATTGCAATCCAGAATGCCCGTCTATATGAAGCCGTGCAACGGCGGGCAACTGAGGCAGAAACACTGCAACAGGCGGGTGCGATTGTCACCTCGACATTGAATCGAGCCGAGGCGATTACGCGTATTCTGGAACAACTGGCGTACATCATTGACCACGATAGCGCTTCGGTGCAACTCCTGCGTAACAATGAGTTTGAGATTGTCGAGGTTCGTGGCTATGCCGATCCCCAGGCGATCATCGGCTTGCGTATTCCCTTAACCAGCCAGACGCCCAATTTTGTGGCCTATCAACAGCTGCGGCCCTATATTCTGGGTGAGGTACCAGCCGCCGACGTATTGTTTCACCCGGTCGCGCCACAGACACGTTGTTCCTGGATGGGGGTACCACTTATTATTCAGGGACGTATGATCGGGATGCTGACGCTGCATAGTCTACGCCTGCACCATTTCACGGAAGAACATGCCTGCCTGGTGATGGCCTTTGCCCCCTATGTATCGATTGCGCTGGAGAATGCCTGGCTGTTTCCCGAAGTCCAGCAGTTAGCAACCATCGATCCATTGATGGGGCTGTACAACCGTCACTACTTCTTTGAACTGGCCTCCAGTGAGTTTGAACGCGCCGTGCGGTATGACCGTCCGTTATCGATCCTGATGATCGATGTAGACAATTTCAAAAGAATCAACGATACCTATGGACATCTGGTGGGCGATCAGGTGCTACACTTCATTGCCGAACAGTGCCGTCGGGCGCTACGGGCAGTTGATGTCATTGGCCGGTATGGGGGCGAGGAACTGGTGGCGCTGTTGCCCGAGACAGACGTACAAGATGCACGGCTGGCAGCCGAGCGTCTGCGCCAGAATCTGGCACAGACAGCCATTTGCGTGGATACTAGAAACCTGTTTGTCACCGCCAGCCTGGGGGTATCTACCTATAATGGTGCGCGTGACCATAGCCTGGAGATGGTAATCGACCGGGCGGATCAGGCGCTGTACCTGGCTAAACATCTTGGCAAGAATCGGGTGGTGGTCTGGGAAGAAGATATGTTCTCATCTGATTCCGTGCCGGCTTTGCATCAGGCAGTGCAGGCAGAATGTCATAATCAGGCACAACCAGTGACACACACGATGAACCCATTAAACGCCAATCCTGGAAGGAGCGACTGTCTTGAACACGGGAAGTGATATAGTACTGCTGTCTGGATAACCGATGTTGCAAGGGATCTGGGGGCATGGTACAATTGAAACCCAAGAAGGCGATGGGGCACCCTGACCGCTCGTGGTCGGGGTGTTTTATGTGATCGGAGATACGCAGTCGCTCGAACACAACGTTGTTTTCGCTTTCAGCAGAGTGGTTCTTCAAAGCAGGGGAGCGGTCTGATCGTTCAAGCAGGGGCGTGTTCGAGCGCTTGAGCGCTTCAACGCTTCAATGCTGCCACAGGCGAAAAGAGCATGGGCTTCAAGCCACTGCGTAAGTCCTGTTATGTGAGAAATATGCAACGCACAGATATCCGAAATATTGCGATTATCGCCCATGTTGATCATGGCAAAACGACTCTGGTGGATGCCATGCTCAAGCAAAGCCGGATCTTCCGCGAGAATCAGGCCGTGACTGAACGGGTGATGGATAGTAATGCGCTCGAGCGTGAGCGGGGAATTACGATTCTGTCGAAAAATACAGCCGTGGAGTACCGAGGCGTTAAAATTAATATTGTGGACACACCTGGTCATGCCGATTTTGGTGGTGAGGTTGAGCGGGTGATGAATATGGTCGATGGTGTGCTGTTGCTGGTTGATGCTGTCGATGGGCCAATGCCGCAGACGCGGTTTGTGCTACGCAAGGCGTTGCAGGCCGGGCATCGAGCGATTGTGGTGGTAAACAAGATAGATCGCCCGCAGGCACGACCCAACTTTGTGGTCAATGCGACCTTTGATCTGTTTGTTGATCTGGGGGCAAGTGATGAGCAGGCCGAGTTTGCGGTATTGTATACTGACGCGCTGAAGGGCCATGCTGGTCGCTCTCCGCTCAAGATGGATGACTCGCTGGAACCACTCTTCGAGACGATTGTGGAGCGCATTCCTGCCCCCCAGGTCGATCTGGATGCGCCAGCACAGTTGCTGGTGACCACCAGTCTGTATGATGACTATAAGGGGAAGCTATTGACCGGGCGCTTGCATCGCGGACGGTTACGCCGAGGTCAGGCTGTAGTGCATATTGCCACCGATGGAACCCTCAACCCGGCCCGTATTTCGCAACTGTTTGTGTTTAGCGGGTTGCAGCGCCAGGATGTGGAAGCAGTCAGTGCCGGCGATATTGTGGGCATCGCGGGCATCCCCGATGCAACGATCGGCGCGACAATTGCTGATGCCAACGCGCCCGATGCGTTGCCCGTCATTCGGGTTGAAGAGCCAACGGTACGCATGACCTTTGGCGTCAATACCAGCCCATTTGCAGGACGCGAGGGAACGTATGTTACCAGTCGCAAGCTACGAGAGCGGCTGTATGCCGAACTGGAGCGCGATGTTGCACTGCGTGTGGCCGATACCGATAACGCCGACATTTTTCTGGTGAGTGGCCGGGGTGAATTGCATCTGGGTATTCTGATTGAAACTATGCGCCGCGAGGGGTATGAGTTCCAGGTCAGCAAACCCGAAGTTATTTTTCATGAAGAGCATGGTGTCATGCTTGAGCCGATGGAGTTGCTCGAAGTTGAGGTGGGCACCGATTATCAGGGCATGGTCGTGGAAATGCTGGGGCGGCGGCGCGGGCAGATGCGCGATATGCATTATCGTGATGATGGGAGTGTGCATTATGTCTATTATATCCCCACCCGCGGGCTACTGGGATTCCGGCAGCAGTTCTTGACGGCTACTCGTGGTCAGGGCATTATGAATAGCCTGTTTGCTGGTTACGAGCCGCTCATGGGGGAGATTGCCACCCGTGAAAATGGTTCGCTGATAGCTTCTGAGACGGGTACGGCTACCACCTATGGGTTACACGCAGCCCAGGAGCGGGGGCAGTTGTTTGTTGTGCCCGGTCAGGAGGTCTACGAAGGGATGATCGTGGGCCAGCACACACGTGACAACGACCTGGAAGTGAACATTTGCCGAAAGAAACACCTGACGAATTTTCGCAATAATCTGGGAGAGGATACATTACGCCTGGAAGCGCCGCGTGTTCTCTCGCTGGACGATGCGATTGAGTATATCGGCGATGACGAGCTGGTGGAGGTGACACCAAAGGGGTGGCGGTTGCGCAAGAAAGTGCTGGTGGCTGATGAGCGGCGCAAACAACAGAAGCGCCGCGATCTGGCACTGTTGTAATATACTTACTCTCTCATCTTCCTTTAATCTTCCCCTAACTTGTTCTTTATACCTTTCGGGCATACTGATATAACGGCTACCACGGTATATTTATAGCTATACTTGCTCTGTAAAATAACCCTCCGAGAGGTATTTATATGACGAACTCTGTTGCTGCTTCTGCGGCACGTTCCCAGGAATCGATTATCACCTACTTGAACGAGATCGGTAGTGAGCCGCTCCTGACCTTTGGCCAGGAGCAGGAACTGGCCAGGCAGTTGCTGGCAGGCACTGAGGCCCGTCAGCGCCTGGATACCGATACACGTGTGACCCACCGGGATCGGGCACGGTTGCAAAAACTGGTGTCCCTGGGCGAAGAAGCACGGGCACGGCTGATCAATGCCAACTTGCGCCTGGTGGTCAGTATTGCCCGGCGCTATCAGGGCCATGGCTTGAGCCTGCTCGACCTGATCCAGGAGGGCAGCCTGGGGTTGATGCGAGCAGTGGATAAGTTTGACCCGAAGCGCGGACTAAAGTTTTCAACCTATGCGACATACTGGATACGCCAGAGTATTGGCCGCGCTATTGCTGATCAGAGCCGCACGGTGCGCCTGCCGGTGCATCTGGGTGAGCGGATGACGCGCCTGACCCGTGCCCGCCAGCGCCTGGCACAAACGTTGGATCGCGATCCGACCTGTGCCGAGGTGGCGCAGGAGGTGGGTCTGACCCCGGAACAGGTGTTACGCACTGAGCAGGCAGCGTTGACACCCTGTTCACTGGAAGAGCCGCATGGCGACGATGGTAGTGGCGCACTGGGCGATATGTTGTTTGATACAACACAGCCATCGCCACTGGATCAGGTGGCACAACAGTTGCTACGCTCCGATCTGAACGAAGCAATGGAGCACTTGACGGAACGCGAGCGGCGCATTCTGGAATTGCGTTATGGATTGACCGGCGATCAACCGCTTACCCTGGAGAAAATCGGTCATCGACTGGATCTGACGCGCGAGCGGGTACGTCAGCTGGAGAGTGAAGCCTTACGCAAGCTCCGCGACCCGCTGCTGGGTCGCCGGTTGCACGGCTACCTGGAAGAGAATTGAGCGGTGCGTTTTGCTGCATAAGCCGGGACTGCGAGTTCCCATTGCTAGAGTACCGCAGTCGTGAAGAACTGGAATCCCGGCTTGAGACTGGAGAGGGCTCTGTCCAGTCCCAGGCCGGGACTCGAATGTACGATTGGCATGGGGTTGCTATAGTGATCCTAGATGTAGTATTATCTATCCACATTCTATCCACAAAATGTGGATAAGTCTATGAACGGTCGTAGCGAATGTGTCTTTAAGTGCCTCTGATAGTTTTTGCACAGACGTTCGTATGGTACTCCTATTAAGATGCGCATCACCGGATGCACATGTGGAGATATGTGCAACACAAAGCGCATATCTCCAACAAGCGACTCCTGGTTGTGTGTGCTTGTTTGAAGCCGCAGCATTCTGTCAATCTGCTATAATCATAGGGTACTGGTGAGCACGATGGTGGCGCAAAAAATAGAGTCATCCTCCCCGATGTTGCGCACCAATCGAGTTCTACATATGTCGTGCAGCAACGGAGGCCCGGCTTATGCGGATTGAAAAACATAGTTGCACTAGAGCGTGCGGTTGTCATACTGCCGCCTCCGGTGTGTTGCGGCAACACAGGCCCGGCTCAAGCGGGGACTCCGGTCGTTCATGCATCCCGCTGAGATGTTCAAAGTTCATTAGCCAGGTTGGAGCGATGGGCTTATGAACAGTGAGCGCCTGCTTAACCCCAACACCAATCCTGACGATGACGCGCAAAGTGAGAAGAGTTTGCGCCCACGCCGACTGGCCGAGTTTATCGGGCAGGAGAAGGTGGTGGAACAATTGCGGATTGCGATTACCGCCGCCCGCGGGCGCAACGAGCCACTCGACCACACGCTGTTTTATGGCCCCCCCGGCCTGGGCAAGACTTCGCTGGCAGGTGTGGTGGCGAACGAGATGAACGTCAACATGAAGATCACTAGTGGCCCGGCGATTGAGCGGGCCGGAGATCTGGCAGCGATTCTGACCAATCTGCAAAAGGATGATGTGCTGTTTATTGATGAGGTACATCGCCTCAATCGTGCGGTGGAGGAAGTGCTGTATCCTGCGCTGGAAGATTTCGCGCTGGATCTGATTGTGGGTAAAGGGCCAGGCGCACGCAATATCCGCCTCAAATTACCGCGTTTCACGGCCATCGGAGCCACCACGCGCCTGGCACTGATGACATCGCCACTCCGCGATCGCTTTGTGTCGGTGCATCGCCTGGAGTTTTATAGCAACGAAGCCATGCACGAGATTGTGTCCCGCTCGGCTGGCATTCTGGGTGTCCCAATAACCGAGAGTGGTGCGCTTGAGATCGGGCGGCGGGCACGTGGTACACCGCGGATTGCCAATCGCCTGTTGCGGCGGGTGCGTGATTATGCACAAGTGGTGGCTGAGGGTCAGGTGACGCTGGAGGTGGCACAGGCGGCGCTGGCTATGCTGGAGATTGATGAACTGGGGATGGATGAGAATGATCGGCGTCTATTGCGGGTGATGATCGAGTTGTTCAATGGCGGCCCGGTCGGACTCTCGACGCTGGCAGCCGCGCTGGCAGAGGAAATCGATGCTATCGAGGATGTCTATGAGCCGTTCTTGCTGCAGCTGGGCTTTTTGCAGCGCACGCCACGGGGGCGTATCGCCACCCGGCGTGCGTATGAGCATCTGGGCTTGCCCTATAGCGAGCAACGCGCACCGAATGGTAATGCAGATGGGCCGCAGCAGCGCCGATTGTGGTAGGACGATCACGTCTCATACTAATCTGGTTGCATTGCTGCCAGATTGACATCCCCTCGCGGGAAGCAGGGGGGATCCTGGGCTGACCTGCGATGGGACCACGAATACCTCGAATACCACGAATAACAGGTTTTTTTGCGAATGGGACAGCGGATTGGTATCAATTGGTATCAGGGGATCAACCGCTAATGGATCATACCCCTCGTTGTTTGTCCCACCTCTGTTCGCGCTGGACGCGCTGGCTGGATCGTCTGGCACTGCTGATTGTGCTGCTCTACGCATTGCTCGCCTGGAATGCCGAATCGGGCGCACGCTGTCTGCTTGCACCGCTTGACCTGACCTGGACGGAGATACAGTGGCGTGGAACGCTGCGCGTGGCGACAGACATCGGCTTTCGGCCCTTTGCCGATGAGCAGGATGGACAGGTGGTGGGCTATGATATTGACCTGGCGCGGGCAGTAGCGACGGAGCTAGGCGTCACGGTCGAGTTTGTGCCAACCGGCTTTGATGCGCTGTACGATGCGCTGACAAGCCGCCGGGCTGATATGATCGCCTCGGCACTGCCCTATGTACCGGAACTGGGCTATCGCGCCCGCTTCTCGACGTTTTATCTCAATGCCGGGCAGGTGCTGGTCACGCGTCATGATGCATTCATTACCGGTCAGGACGATCTGGCCGGGCGACGAGTAGGCGTCGCGCTGGGCAGTGACGGTGATGCCTACGCACGACGTCTGGCAGCAGCGGATGAGCGCATATTCCTTGACTCGTCCTATGGAGAGGTATCGAGTGCGCTGGCTGACCTGCGGTGCGGTGCGCTCGATGCGGTCATTACCGACCATGTAACGGCGTTGATTGCGGTGCAGAGTGCGCCAGGCTTGCAGATTGCAACGGCCCTGACGTTCGAGCCGTATGTGCTGGCCGTCCCATCGGAAGCGTTTCAGCTTCATGCCGAGGTCAACCGGGCGCTAGAAGCGCTTCAGGCGCGTGGTTTTTTTGAGGAGTTAAACGCTCGCTGGTTTCAGGAGTAACGCCAGATTCCGACACTGCCAGTGCAAGGCTGCATCTAGCACTCAATCCTAATACACCAGGTGGGATCCGCCTCTCTGCTATGTGAGTAATATTGCCCCTACCAGATAACCTGCATGGGAGTTTGTTCACTCTCCGCGTAGGCGCTGCAATTCGGCATACACTCCCTTCGATCACAATCAGACCGGATTGCGTGCATGATCCCTATCGGTCAAACAACAATTACCGCCGTAACACGGCCAGTTGGAGCGAGCGATAGACATTGACGGCTGAGAAGCGTCATTCGGCCTGTAACCGCTGCAACCGGGCTTCAAGTTCGTGCAGACGTGCTTCAGCGGCAGCGGCACGGGCTTCAAGTTCGTGCAGACGTGCTTCAGCGGCAGTGGCACGGGCTTCGGCCTGGCTACGAGCCTGCGCTTCGGCAGCGGCACGGGCTTCGGCCTGGCTACGGGCTTGCGCTTCAGCAGCGGCGCGGGCTTCGGCAGCCGCACGAGCGGCGGCGACTTCGGTATAGTCGGCGATGGGCGTCCCCGCTTCGTCGTAGCAGACCACCTCGTCGTCCTCAATTCCCAGCCATAGGCGCACCGGAGCTAACCACAGCCACCCCCGCTCGTTCGGGGCCAACACCTGGTACCCGGTTCCGGTCTTCCTATATCCCAGGAGCCGCAGGCCCGGCTGCGTGCGTGTGATAACCGTATCAATGATGATGTACAGCGGCACGCCCACCAGGTCATACTGATCCAGTTTATCGGAACGATCCAGACTGGCGGTCTCAGGCGATGTCACCTCGATGATCAATGCCGGGCGCACGCCTTCCTGCGCCACATCAAAGGTACTCCAGTTGCGTTTTTCGCGTACACTGCGGATTACCATGAGATCCGGGCCGTGGGGGCGCACCGCCGGCACATCCCATTTGATGCGCACGTTGCGCAAGACCACAGCCGTCGGGTCGTTCGCCACACGCGCCCGCAGCACGTTGTACAGATAGACGCAACGCCGCTGATGGGCTTCACTATGGGTCACGTGATCCTCTTCTTCAGGATGCAGCACATCGTCCAGGGTTAAGGGCACCGGTACCAGATCCTCGTAGCCATCGGGTCGGAGACCCCGCACATACCGCCAGCCGTAGCGAAATGCAGCGTCGTCCGGTAGCGGCGGGGCGGCTATCCTAGCTTCTGGCAGTGTCTCGATTGCAGTTGTCTGTGTCACTACATGCACTCCCTTCGATCGCAATCAGACAAGATTACAGTTACTATAGCTATGTTGCATCTGGATGTCGATCGGCACAACGGCTCACGCCTTGAGATAGAAACCACCGCTACCCACCGATTCGAGCGTCGGGTAACAGTGGGTAGCAGTGGTGCATCGTAATCGTTCGGCACCATCAAGTCATTAGCTTAGGAACCCAGGCCCGCCGCAGCTCCTGATCGTGCCGGATCAACAACAACGGGCTTGTCCTCGATCAGCGGTACTTCGGCACCAGTCACCAGACTGACAGCACGTTGCAGCGCTGTCTTTCGATCCCGCAGCAAGTGATCGGCTGGAACATGGCTGGAGACACCCAGTCCAGCGAGTTGAGCTTGTAATTCAGGCAGTGGAGTAACAATAAAGACATGCTGGCCTGTTTCGACTGCATCCTTAATCGCATTCTCAATCGCCAACGAAACGGTGACATCAAGCATGGGTACATCTTCCAGATCAATGACCACGGCTTCATATTTGCTGATCACGGCATGTTGCCGGGCAATTGCTCTGGCGACCCCAAAAATCATAGGGCCACTCAGATAGAACAAGAGTACCCGTCCATTCGCTTTGTCCAGCAGTTGTTTTTCTTCCACACTTAAGGGAACGGCATCATCAGCATCGCTGATAGCCTTGACGTTTTGCGCCTGCAGCTCACTCAGATGCTCAATCGTCAGGATATTAGCGATGAATACACCTACCCCAACCGCCACGATCAGGTCAACGAACACTGTCAGCAAGAGGACGCCATACATAATCAACGTGGTTTGCAGCGAGACTTTATGTGCCCGCTTGAGAAAACTCCAGTCGAGAATATTGAAGCCAACTTTCAGCGCAATCCCGGCCAGCACCGCCAGTGGGACGGATTGGATCAAATTGCCGGCTCCTATAACCACGATCATCAACAGCATCGCTCGTGTCAGACCTGAAAGGGCCGTCTGGGCACCGGTCTGAATATTGACTACGGTGCCCATCGTGGCACCTGCACCGGGCAAGCCACCAAAAAGCCCGGACATCAGGTTGCCAATGCCCTGGCCGATCAGTTCTTTGTTGGACTTATGCTCAGTACGGGTCAGGCTATCGGCAATAACCGCTGTTAGCACTGTATCAATGCAGCCCAGCATCCCCAGCACAATACCGTCAATAATCATCACCGTCAACTGAGCAGTGGTAAAGGTGGGCAAAACAAGCGATGGCAGGCCTATGGGAATATTGCCAATGCGCCGCAGATCAGCATCAGCGAACACAGTTATCGAGACCAGCGTGCCCACTATCAGCGCGACTAAGGGCGGTGGGGCATAACGGTGCCATTTTTTGGGCATCAGAAATAAAATCGCCAGCGTCAGTAATGCGAGTGTGGTTTCGATCGGGTCAATTGCACGCAGCAGGGACGGTAACCCGGTCAATGTCCCGATCACTCCGCCTGGCGGAGCAGATTGGCCCAGGAAGGGGCCGATTTGCAGAATGATCAGGATCACACCAATGCCCGACATAAAGCCCGAAATCACACTATAGGGCATCAGCGTGATGTACTTGCCCAGCCGAAGCACACCCATGAGCATCTGGAATATGCCAGCGATCATCACCACGGTAAAGGCCATGGCCAGACCAAGCTCTGGATGCGCGGCAACTTTCGACGTAATAATCGCGGTCATCACCACCGTCATCGGGCCAGTTGGCTCTGAAATGAGCGTAGGAGTGCCGCCAAACAATGCTGCAAATAGACCCACAAACACCGCACCATACAATCCAGCTGCGGGCCCGGCTCCAGAAGCCACGCCAAAAGCCAGTGCCATCGGTAATGAGACAATCGCCGCCGTGATACCGCCAAACACGTCTCCGCGCAGGTTGCGGAAGTGTATGTCATTCGTAAGCTGCATATAAGCTCCCCGGTTGCTATTTTTATAGCAAGCCTATTGCAATGATCACCATGGTGTCCTGGCTTCAGCCTGGACGGAGCAAGACCTGGGCTGCAGGCCTGGTCTCCAGTCTTCACACCTGTATGGTGGCTTGCTATATCAAATCTCAGATAATGCCAGAATAGCGCATGCTGCGCACAGGGCGGCATACGCTCTCATAATCCAACACGTTGTTTGTGAACGAAGATAAAGCCAATGACAGAGAGGTGAGGGGTTGCAGATGTTTGTCAAATTCTCTGTTGTTTTTGTAGGTAATTCAGACGAATGAGAAACGAGAACTAACGTAAGAGCGTTTTTTAGCGGCATACAGACATGCCGGGTATTCGGGTGATACAGCACCTCCCTTCCAGAGATAGTTATGAATCGAAACCATGGGATTGGTGGTTGTGGCAGCTATCGGCTTTGAATAGCTACAGGGATCTGGAGGGCAATAGAGAGCCTATCCCTTTGACAACCATATATGTACAGTATACCATAAGTTTTTGTAGAATTTTAACATCTTGAGGATCAGGATGGGACTTGTGCAAGGTTATTGGGGCTGTGCTTCAAACTGGATCTGAGTAATCGCTCCCTGCCCTGGTTCAACCAGGCGGTTTCACCATAGGTCGATGATACGAGTCTATGTGGCATCAAACACGGCATCTACGCTGACGCGAAAGCCCTTGAGCAAGTTCGAGGTTGCCCATTGTCCTCGTTGAAAGACCCCATGCTCGGTATAGATCTCACCATCGAGTACCAGTACGGTTATTGTTTCGTTCAACGGATTGACGATCCAGTATTCAGGGATACCTGCCTGGGCATAGTCATACGGCTTTTCGGTAGTATCACGTTCGGGCCGATCGGGACTGACGACCTCGACCACAATGTCGGCACCCAACCAGAAGGCATCCTGATAGCGCGGATCAGCGGCATCGCACAGCATGAGTATATCTGGTTCGCGGAATTTGCCTGGCCGTAGCTGCAGACGCAGGGGTGCCACCAGCACTTTCCCTCCGAGCGGCTGGAGGGCCGCTTTAAACCATTCATAGAGGAAGAGCAGGATGACTTGATGTCTGCTGGTCGGCATAGGTAGCACCTCGATCGTCCCGTCAGAAAACTCTATCAGGTGATTGGTCTGGTTCGTGAGCGCAAGATACTGCTCCTCTGTCCAGAGACCCTGGAGCGGGAGCAGGTCAAGTTCGATGCCATCAGCACGGCGAATAAGTTTGAATTCTAGCGCATCTACAGCCATATTTCTTCCTGACCTTCACTGGTTCCATCCGCATCCTACCACAAGGGTGCGCAGGACTCAGGCTATAGGTAAGCATACTTCATGCCAGACCACCATATTTCGTACCGTAATCCGTCGTTCGGCAATGCGTGGTTTAACCCCAGCTATATCAGGTGTGATCTCAGTGTGTCGATTCAGAACGCTTATGTTCATAAAGATCTCTTTTCTTTATCTATAGGGTGCCGCATGGATGTTACAATTCTCCTCGTCTTAAGGAAAGTACGTGATCATTGCCACAACAATGCTGACGGTAACGGGGTACACTATGCACGCTGCTATTATACCATTCACCGTATATCGGCGGATTGACGGACGAGCAGGATCGCCGCCCTTCTGCGGATAATAGATCATTCACCTCCTGCCAACGATTATCGTGGCAGAAGATCGAGTAACTCTGCATCTGCCATACGTCCGTGACTGGGAAGATAGAACGCCGATGGTGGAATTTTGGATTGCGCGGATCTATCCCAAAGTACATATGCATTTGAAACCTCCTGGCTTTGCGAAAGCCAGTCGCATCGACTGCTCATGGTATGCAATCAATGCATCTGGCTGGGTTCTGCTCATCTGGTCGCAACGACCCAGTACAAGGGTGCTGCAATCACCTGAACGTGTGCTACATCCAGCTCAGGGATCTGTTGCTGAAGATGTTGGAGTGCCATACGCGAGTGACGTATCGGCTACTTCGATAAGCAGCAGCATATCATCAGGTGCGGGGAGTGACCGCATGTGCCCGTCATCACGGGGACGTGATACTGCAATGTCAGGTTGTGGTTCACCAAACTGGTTGAGTTGCAAAGAATTCTGAACACTGACCAGTTCCACGACAACCAGGATTTGGCTTCTTGAAGCCCCATTGTCTAGCTATGCAGTTGATTTATTATTTTGGACACGTAGAGAAATAGTACGTATATAATCAGAGATCGCGTTGTGTTTAAACTCTCGTTTTGTAGTCACTTTCATGTAAAACGCAGCAAATACTCGGAAAATACTATAGCCGACAATGACTCCTAAAGCATTGAACACGACATCATTCACATCAACGATTCTATAAGAGTAACCTAACAGAAGCGATAGGATAAACTGTGCAACTTCAAGTTCGACTCCAAGTAAAACAGCTATTAACAGAAAACGTTTAAAACTAACATGGGTTAGAAAATTTAAGCCAAAGCCAAAAGGAATGGTTAGAACAATATTTAAAATACTAATCCTAATAACCCTTGTAAGATCCGGGTATGGCCCACAATAAAAAGGTATCAAATTAGTTATTGGGTTGGGTGATGCATCTCTACTCGCTTCGGCAAAAGGCCCTGTTATTGCTATAGGGAAGAATACTTCATTAATGGCGAATGTGATATATATCCAAAAGATAGAAAAGAAGAAGAGATAGATAAAACTTCTTCCTTTTAAATATAATACAGTTGTGCATACAGCAAAGAACACCAGGCTAATCGGCCATCCAGCGTATGTCGTGCTACCGAATTCTATACCCATAAACATAGTTGTTTCCGTATTCCATGAAGAAAAGATCGTTTACCGCAGTAATTTATTATGACAAATCCGTATGCGTTCATCGCACGCTCGGCTTGCACCAGATAGAGGAGTAGCCGCTCAGCAGTGTCGGTTGCGCGTACCGCCTCCTGTTTATCTTCCCGGCCATCACGATGAGCGACATGGTTCCAGGCCATCTACCGGCGCACATCCTCCCACACCCGCTCCATCGCTTTTCACTTCTGGATGCGGGGCCTAGTGTAGTGCTTTACTGTTCTTAAATAACGATAAGTACACTTTAGCAACAATCCACCCGATTAAACTCCCGCCCACAACGGCAATAGGTATCCATTCGAACATTTGAGTAAATACTACGTACTTTACTATTGAAAATAGGCCGTTCCAATATTCTTGTGAACAACAATCCGTAATAACGAGATGTTCCATTTGATTTAGGCCCACAAACACAATTAGGTATAAGTAGTATAAGTAATAACCCATAATTGCCCCAACCCAAAAGGTGACCACTGAAATTACCGGCATTTTTGTTGACATACTTTTTCGCACCTCAACATACGCTACAGTAATGCCAGGAATAAGCCAAACAAAATATATTAACCCAAATATAACTACATTAGCAAACTTAATTTTTGGCATTAGAACAAAACCAAGTGATGTTAGCGATGTCTGTATATACCAATCCACTATCCCAAAAATAGTTCCTATTAGAAAATAAATCACTAATTCTGAACGAAAATCCATAAACCCTCGGGTTTAACCTATTAATATATAGGTCAGATTACATGGAATACGTTTGCGCGTTTCTATAGCATAAATAGGAGCAGTCTATAGACTGCTCCTGTTCAATCCTGGTGATCTTCAGCTAATTCACAAAGAAGGTCCATCCATACGGCCTTCCTGTGATGAAGTTGACGTAGGAGGTGTGCGTATACTGTGCGTCAATACGAGAGTTGATGGCACCGCGCCAACCGGTCCAAACAGCATCGAACGTGATCCCATGGTCAGTACAACTGCCTTGACCGCCTGTACAACTCCTTACCCACGTAAAGATCTCGCCACCACTCCTTGTTCGATCGCTTACGTTTGTGACGTTGCAGGCACTGTCAACGTTATAGCGAACTTCATAAAAGATCCGCGTGGAGTTAGCATCAGAGGGTCGACTGAGATAACTTCCACCAATCTGCTTGCCATTTACGGGATTACAAGCAGCTAACAAACTCGCAGAGCTTGGAGCGAGTTCGCTTCGTGCACGAAATGCGAGTTCATCTGTCACCTTGTCGTCTCGGTTTGTGTTGCCCGTCAGGACAGCGAAGTACGTTATACCCTTCTCGCGTACTTCACGATACACCGCCTCACGCGTGAAAATAACTGAACCGCCAGGACAAGCGTTGATATTGTTCTCGGTATCAACCCAGATTTGGCAATCTACCTCCTGAGTCTTATCTTCAGCTACGACCACTGGTGTTGAGTCCTTGATTTCCTTCCCTCTAGCTGAAGTGCTGTCTACTTCAAAAAAGCCCAGGAGGAGAAAAACTGCGACAAGGGTGAGAAATGCTTGACTATTCCTCATTGGTAATCTCCTTTTTGTCCATATCAAGCTGCATATGCGAGTATGTCGGTCAGGCATTCAAGTAGCGCCTTAGTTCGACTTCATCCATTTTGTGGAGCGCATCATGGCGTGGCTACAGGCTCTCTCATAGCCGGGTTTGATTACAGTATAGTTCCTCCTCCTACAATAGTTATAGCCGCGATTAACCTGCCACCGTTCGTGTAAGCCTTTTGCTCCAGTCTGTCACCCGCCAGATGGCAGGGTGTTGTGGCGGCATTGGTACGATTTCGCCCCGCCATCTGGCAGGTGGCGGCAACGCAGTCCATTCCTACGGTTCATCAAAAAGATGGCGCTCGCATGCATACCTGACGGCGGCGGTACGATGAGGCACCCCGAGCTGTTGGTAGATCTGCTCGAAATACCACTTGACCGTCCTGCGCTTCAGGCCAGGCCATCCTATTGTCCGCACTGTGCGGCCTGCGCCGATTGCGCCAATGAGCCAGGTAGCAATGTACGCCATGGATCACGCACGACGCCGCTGATCACGATCCAGTACCATGCCGGTGACTCCAACCGTCATGAGCCAGCAGCCAGACCAGGTGACGAGTGTTGTGAGCGTCGGGGGGCTATCAGTATGAAAGAAATATGCAGCTATCTGGTTGATGAGCATGACGAGCATATACTGCGTTGGCAGCGCCAGGAGAAAGGATAGCTGCGCAGACTTCAATACGGTTTGATTGTGCATCCTATGCTGATCGATATGGTTATACACCCAGCACAAGATGACACAAAACATGCTTGTGTGTAATGGGGTAAACAACAGCCATATCCACAATTCGACAGCATAGGGCATAGGGTTCCAGAGAACAAGAACCCCTACTGCAAGGCTTCCCATTAACCCGGCGGTGAGAACGAAGCTCTTCATAAGCGATTGTAATGATCCGCGATGGGGGAATTTTGGATTGCGCGGATCTATCCTAAAGTACATACGCATTTGAAACCTCCTGGCTTTGCGAAAGCCAGTCGCATCGACTGCTCATGGTATGCAATCAATGCATCTGGCTGGGTTCTGCTCATCTGGTCGCAACGACCCAGTACAAGGGTGCTGCAATCACCTGAACGTGTGCTACATCCAGCTCAGGGATCTGTTGCTGAAGATCTTGGAGTGCCAGGCCGGGTGTAATATCTACACCAAATACATTGGCATCGGCTGCAATCTGTTCAACCTGTGCTGCCTTAATCGAAGCTTCAATACTAACGATACCTTCGAGGGTCATCTGTATGTGTTGTTGTTCTTCAACACCAGCCATCATCTGTTTAAGAATCTCCAGCGGCAGCATCTCGCCGTCCAGAGGCGCACCAACGATGGTGATAAGCTGATTATGCGTGTCTCGCGCGACGATGGTGTATGATTTGACAGATAGCTGATAGGTGTTTGCGAATTGTAGCAACGCTTCAGGAGCAATTGCTTTTCTGAGAACCACATTTACAGGTAGCTGATCCTCTGGAAGAAAAGATCGAACTCCTTGCTTTCGCGTTTTTGATAAGAGATCTTCCAAACGAATATAATCCTGTTCCTGATTTAGGATTTGAACATAGTAGTACTCACCCATCTTTGATGCCTCGTACTGCCACGTACCAAAATCACGAGTTGCTACGAGTTGCTCGCCAGTATCCTGACTCACTGATGATCGCGCAAAAATTCCTGATGCAAACCCAAATGTCAAAGCAACGATACCGACGATTATTGATATCCCGATGCGATTATTCATACTGACTCCTTTTTAGAGATAACTAAGTAATCTTATGCGCAGGCATGCCCATATTTGTACTACGGGCATGCCCCAGCAGTATTGCTATTCGCTGGGATACAGTACTTTTGATGAAAGTTCTCTGAACCATTCCAGTATGTGTCGACATTAAATTGACCCTTTGGATCGTTAGTAGTATCAGTATCCTGATACCAGGCCTGACCGAAATAATTCGTATTCGCAACCAGGTTATTTTTGTTAGCAGCAATACGAACCTCATTTGGCCAGGTAAAACCACAGCCTCTCTTATAGACTGTAGCTGAGGCACCTGGCAGATTAGAAGCCGCCCAGCTAACAGCTGCCCACTTATTCGTACCACAACCTCCAGATGGCCCTGTATTCCCATCAAAACTGGAATGGAAGGTTATAGATACGGTTCCCGAATTCCCTTGCATCCATGCTATTGCTTGAGCATTCCATGTTACATTGTTTCCGACTGGTTGCGTTGCACGCTTACCTTGTGCATCGATCCCCCCGCTACCTTGCAGTCTTCCTGCGGTGGGAGACCAATTCTTTGTTGGCCATACAGACCCATATGGTTGATTATATTGAAAAGCAAGAGCATGTCCAACCATGAAGAGTGATAGTGCTATACCAAGCAAAAAAAGTGAACAGTGGTTCCTGAAAGAAGCTTTCTTCATACATCGAATCCTTTCGTATACTATCGAGAAATAAGCCAGAGGTCAGACAATGCCATTAGCCAGAGCGCATCCTGGAGGGGCAGGCGCATCAGCAATTGTCCGACCTTAGTCTCATTTGTCTATCGGAGACAACCCAAGAATAAACTTCATACATTTATAAATTACTACATCGTACATGCGTTGTCTAGACACACGCGTACTGTTTTTATGGTACGGGAGTACTCAGAGCCGGTCTGAAAAGGGGCGGTTTGGAGGGCTGTGACCTCCAAAAAACCTGTTTCTGTCCATCACGCAGCGGCGGGTAGGGAAGCATGTATGGGGTTTTGCCCTACACCTTCCCTGTTCAGACAGCTTCTCATGGTGCGGGAACATCGCTTTTCACTCCAGACCGCGCTGCCAGGCCGATACGATAGCGGCGGCTCGCGTATGCACCCCCAACTTGCCATAGATGCGGCGCATATGATTGCGTACTGTCTGGTCGGTCAGGTGCAACGCGGTTGCGATGCGGGCATTCGACCATCCCTGCAGCAACAGACGCAGAATCTGCTGCTCGCGACGGGTGAACTCCACGTCTGCTGCCGCAGGCAGCTGATACCTGGGGGGGTCGCTGCCCACCTCGTCGACTCTCGTACGTCCGCACGTTCCACCCTGCGCCACACGTTCGATGGTCGCCACCAGCACCTCCGGGGGGGCGTCCTTGCCGACCGACGCGGCAATGCCGGTTGGTAGCCAGGGACACACCGTTGGAGCAGCGGTGTCCGCCGTCCACAGCACGATGTGGGGCGGCGGGCGGTGGGATGGGTAGGCGGAAGCACAGTCGTTGCGCTGCAACGTCTGTATAAGTACCGCAGGCGGTAGGCCCGGCAGCCACGGATCGAGGATGAGCAGATCGGGATGATGCGATTGACAGGCCAGGACAGCGGTGTCCCAATCAGCAACTTCGGCCAGAATGCGCATCCGCGGCGTACGATCCAGCACCAGGCGGATCCCCAGGCGGGTCAAAGGATGTGGATCGGCCAGCACCATACGAATCAAAGTACCCATCAAGTCAGATCCTCCCAAACGAGGCACGGAACGAGCAGAACCAGGACTCCGAATGTCCGTGCGTAGTGGCTATAATCGCATTATGGTTACAGCATAGCACCCGCGTTGACCGATACAATGATGGGAATGTAACGATTATGTAACAGTTTTGGGGAGAGCCATCCGCCATGAATCGTAAAAAGCCGGAGTCCCGGATCGAGTCTGGGTCTGTCCATCCAGTCTCAAGCCGGGACTCTCCTGTACCATTGGCAGCGGTGTGCTATATCTGCTCTGGTTGTGTTTTAGAGCGGTAAATCAAAAATAACGCAGCCCCAATGATCGGGATACAGAAAATAACGACGGCCCATAACAAATATGCTGACATGACTATTTTGGGTTCAGATCGTACCAGTTGTATCAGTGCGATTACCGTGAGGGTGAACCATAGGAATAGGAACGTGAAATTACAAAGTTGCACGATAAATAAAGGCATATTATGCATAATAGCTATCTCTATCCTATAATTGGAAACAACAAAAATACAATGACATGCAATGCCATAAAAATTCCAATGATCAGCAGTGTCGCCCGTGACGGTTTGTCCTGATTCACGGGAGTGTTCGAAACAGCAAGAACGACAGCGATGAAAGCTAAGATCAAACTTAAAACAATACTCAATATCATCGGCACAGGCGTGATGTTTGTTCCCGATACTGGTAATGCCACGCTGATGAGCATGAGTGCCACCGCGATGATTGTGTTCAAGCGTTTATTTGGCATAGAAAAACCTGCTCCTGTCTTGTTCTTTGTGAGACTGTTTCATTATCTCAAATTCAGTCGGATTATGGCTGACCAGAATGATGAACGAACGCTCAGGACAGCGTATCCGATTTTGTCGTCCGTCGACTCAACGTCTGTGCAACGATAACTATCTGGGTATCACTATTCATAGTAACCGTTCAGGGGAACGTTCGCCAGAGGGGGTTGCGGGGGCCTGCGGCCCCCGCGAAACCCGGGGAACCTCCTGGAGGGGCACTGCCCCTCCAAACCAACCCACCTGAACGGTTACCTATCCATAAGGGTGCGGCCAGAGAAACCAGACCAGAAATCAGACCGCCCACCGATCAGACTGAAGCCACAGGGCTGAGCCAGGGAGCGACGGGTTGTCAAATTCGCATTCGTCACGTTGCCGACGAACAGTTATGCGGCATCGCCGGGCCAGGCCAGGCGTCTGTGGATATCACTTGACAATCGGCAGCCAGGAACGTGATCGCACAGGGCGTATCAGCATCGGGATTGAGCGCGACAAAGACGCCTTCCATGGGTTCAGTCCGCAGGGTCTGCCCATCATCGAAGGTCACTTCCATGGTGGTGATACACGAATCTAGATCGTCTTGCCTCACCAGCACGAATGCATCCAGGCCCGTGGGCACCCGCCCGTCGGGAGCTGCATCCCCAACCGCCGGCATGGCAAACCGTTGGCCGGTAATAATCCTATTATCGGCAACGGGATCATCATACACCGAGGCACTCCGGGCGCGCCATCCCCACCCGCTACGCCGGGTAAACGCATACACGAGTTTGGGTTGGTCAGCCTGGCGCTGCGTAGCCACCAGGACGACCAGTTTTCGATCATCGCTCGCCTCTTGAATCGTCACCACCTGATAGGTGTCCTCGATCTCAGCCGGAACGCCCAGTTGCCGCCGAACGGCTGCTTCGGGCGTTGGTTGAGTAACACAACCTGTGAGGAAGAGGAGTATACCGAGCAGCAGGCTCCTCCCCAGGAGGATGTTCCAGTTCATGGCTATGGCTCCACATTATTGATTTACAGGACTGACGCGGTGGTCTGGTCAACTCGCCTTTTCGCCTTCGGCAGAGCGGTACTTTTGTTGTTTTTCCCTCTAAATTTTCGCCTACGGCGAAAATAGGGAAAAGAGCGTTTCTTCCACGCTGCCGCAGGCGCAAAAGACGTTGTATTGGGGCGACCGCGTACGTCCTGTAATTTCCAAGACGTACGCACCATCAACCCAGGGTTCTTCATGCTGGTTATTCTAGCGGTGTCCCATACCGCCAGTGTCGGTAGTGCTGGCCGACATTGCCCATCTCGACCTGCCAGCCGGGTGGGTTGGATGGGGTGTAGGTCAGCACGCGCCGCTCGTACAGTTGCACCAGCACATCTCGCTCCTGCCCGTTCACCGCACATTTCGTCCAGTAGCCCGAATCTAGCGGAAGCCCGACCACATACCGCCAGTTGAAGAGCGGGGCTGCCTGGACTGGGCGATTATCGACCAGCACCTGCCCGCCCTGGTTCAGATAGCGCCAGAAGACCCCTGGCACATTCATGCCTGTCACCTCATCATAGTAGGCATAGGCCGTTTCGGGATAGCGTTCGCCCAATGCCGGATCAACGCCACCGCCACCGACAGTGTACCAGACGGCCATAGCGGGTTCCCCGAGGATAGGGTATCCGCGTGCTTCCTCTGGCGTCAAATCCTGCCCCCCTTCAAGCGCCAGGATACCGCCCCGAGCAAACTGTCCAAATTGGGCATAGGTGGGGCATGTCGGGTTATTGGTCAGATCCCCGGCCACCGGGATCTCTGCTCGCCCGCGGGCCTCCAAACGCTGGTCGCCGACCTGGATCTGGCCGAGGGCCATTTCCTTCACCAGCAGACCATTGGTCACATACCACTCATCGTGTGGACGCGAAGGATCGCTGATCTCCATCCGGCTCTTGTCGAAATATTGCACCAGGCGGGTGCCATCAGGTGCCTCCGCATATGGTTCTTGCATACCAGCAGTCAGCGGTGCCGGCCCCCAAAGCCAGGGACGTGTCGTCTGGCCCATCTGCACCAACTGGTCGGTGCGCTGCCAGACGGCACGAAAGGCCGTATCGGCAAACGGCTCCGGTTCCGCCCGGACGGACAGAGGAAGCAGGGCCAGAAACACGATGAGACCGACAACAGTTCGGTTGAACAACCATGGTCGAAGCATGGTAAAACTCCTCTTCTCCATTGAAACACGTTAGCTCTTATTACGGACAGGGCTTATCTGGTTAGGCGGCCGGTTCGATATGGCTGATACCTCCTCACTACGCAGCCTATCTCCGTACCGCGTAAGTCGAGGCGGAAAGCGCGTGCATACACCGGCTGGGCAAACCCTATCCGGTGTACACACGGTCGTTGTAAGGATGGCATTTATACGGTGCTTCAAGAATGCGTTTGCCCAGATGTACAACAAGCTTTTCGGGTAGAGACACGTCTTGACTAGTAGGCCCGCCAGGTTCCACCACAGTCCTGGGTAATGTAGCCGCTAACAAAATTTTGGCGCTGGGTGTTAAAACATCCGTTCCAATACGTGTATTCATTTCCCGTAGGCCAACCCAGCCAGCTACCCGGGCCACCCATGCCCATATAGGTATTGTAGATAGCGCCATGCACCAGGAACGCGCCGGGACGACCATCACCATGCATCATCACCCCGGTTCCACGCCAACCGCCGCGAAAGTCCTGGGCAAAGCCATCTTCACCGCTGGTCGTCCAGCGATGCACCAGGATTGTACCGCCATTATCAAAGGGACGTCCTACTGCAGCTTCCCCACCCAGATCACTGTATGTTTGTTGAAAATCAGAATAGATCCAGGTCTTATCCCGACCAGCAATTCCTGTACTATCAATGGGTGTACGACGACGAAGTTGATAGCCGCTGATAGGCACTTGCACATGCCGAATGCGCTGACCTGGTGCTGGAGCTTCATAGGCCCAGATTAGCCCACTCCCGGCTTCAGCTTCATACAAAAAGGTGTGTGATGCATTGACAAAGGCATCACCCCTTTGCCGGTTGGCGGGATCAACCGCAACCCAATAGGGACTACTGCTCAGGAGATTACCAGTCGCTGGACGCGATGTTGCTTCTTCCTGCGTTGGGCGGGTGTGATTTACTTGCCAGGCAGTAGAGACCAGTCCTGAACAGTCGGCACCGGCATATTCCCGGTCAAATGGACTTCACGATTCGCCACCCCAGACATATCGGGAACCGACCGCACTTTGCGCAATCTCTATGATCTGGTCGCGTGTCATGGGGGGCGCACCGCTATAGCTTGAACTAAGGATAACTTCCTCTCTGAGGGTCTCATCGGGATCGCGTAACCGGGTTTCTTTTGAGAAATCAGGTGCCCGTTGCGGCTCGATGTTGGGCCGTGCCGGCGGTTCGGGAAAAAGGTCGTCTGGCAGGTCGCGAAACTCCTGTTCGACCGTCTCCGCCTGCCCCAACGATTGGAGCTGAATGCTATAGATGACCACACCATCTTCGCTCGCATCCAGTTGATAGAGCGTGCCGTCAGGGCCAACTGCGAATTGGCGTGTCTGGTGATCAATATAATGGACACTTGACTGAAGGAACGCACCGGCATAGTTGTTCTGGGCATCAATCTTGATCAAGGCCTCAGGATTACGCTCAGGATCCAGCGCTCGCTCACGTGACTCACTCAGATACATCTGTACATAGAGATTGCCGTCCAGATCAAAGAAGTGATCCCGAACCTGAAGGATGCGCCGATCCGCCAGTTTTAACTTGAGTTGTGATGGCTCAGTGCTTCCCTGAATCACCATCCGCACTGCCTGACCATCGTCTTCAAGCCCGCCAAACGCACTAAACAGGCCCGGGCGATGCGGTAGTGGCCGTCCAGGGAGGGTCGTCCGTTCCGTATCGGGAACAGGCCGCTGTGTGAAGGGAAGCGCCACGAGTTGTCCTGCCGCCTCGACATAGATGGTTTCATCAACCTCATACAGGTCGGTCGGCCATTCAACTGTTTCGGGAAGACGAATACGTTCGAGCAACGTCCCATTCAGATCGTACTCAAGCACCTCGCGTTCATTCCAGGGTTCAGTGACGGCAACTCCCCGGGAAGTCAGGCGCATATGGGTGGCACTACCTGGGACAGGAATGGTGTGCAAGCGTGTTCCGCGCTGATCATAGACCTGCACCCGCCGGTTGACCGGATCAAGAATAGCAATGGAACCGTCGGCCGCAATATCCAGGCTCAATGGGCCTTGCGTTCGGCTTTGATCACCGAGCACAAGCCCAAGGTCAGTATCCCCACTCCCCCAGGCAAATGTCAGTACCGGAGTACGATCAGGTGGTGTGGGAAAGTCAAGTTGCGCGATAGTAATAGTTACTCCCTGATAACGTGAAGCCGCGTGTGTTCCGCCTGGCACGGTCAGTACACTTATCAGGAGCAACGCGATACAAAGGTGTACAATATGTACCGTGCATCGGTGTGGACGAGCTATGCGTTTCATCCGTTCTCCCTCCTCCTCTTTTCGCTGCTATACGACGTTTTCTGCCAGTACTGTATGGGCAGAATGGTCTAGAGCGATCTATAAAACCTCTCTTTTAGCAGGATCAAAACCACAACAGACACCATCTCCATACGCATCTTGTTGTCGCACCGGTATCCGCTGCTGTAACTGACCTTTATTCTCCTCCCCTACTCTACCAATAATTCCCCTCAGCGACAAGGTACTGTAGTACCCTTTATCCATGCTGATGGTGGCACTGCACCCGGGGCGTCTCTACACCCTGGCTGGCATTGCTGCCGCTCTGTTTTGCACTCCTGGTTCTCTAGTTCGTTATGCCTGTTATTCTAGCGACGTTCCATACCGCCAGTGTCGGTAGTGCTGGCCGACATTGCCCATCTCGACCTGCCTCTGGATCATGCATATGCGTGGAAGAGTTCTGCGTTTCATCCGTTCTCGCTCCTGGTATGCGCTTAGTACTCCACCAGGACAAGACTCTCGACGATAGCTTGCAGCTCATCCGGCATCATGTTGTAGGCCTTGATCTGGTAATGCTGACCCGCATTCTGCCAGAAGACCCCAACCGTTTGTGTTTCCGTCGCAGTCATCCGTTCCCCGTGCGTACCGAGAACCGTTATCGATGCGCGGTCGTCGGGTGGTGGGAAATTACCGTAGGCACCTTTGCCCGTATTCAGGATGAAGACGAGGCTCTCATTGGGCGATGAATAGAGAACGGTGTAGTGTGGATCATTCTGGGCATCAACGTGGATCTCAAGGAGTACCGGCGGTTCGAAATGCTCCGGCATAGAGGTTGGTTTATAGATCGGAATAGTTTCAGGAATTGCTGCACGAACGGTATGCCAAACATCAGGTTCCTGAAGCTGGGTCGCCGAATCTGTCGCCGAATCTCCTGATAGGGACATGGTGGAAGTTGGTACCGTGGTACGCATGTCTGCTGACGGCGATGATCCTGGCCTATCAGCAGGCGCTGTGCCCATAGGGGCGGCTGTGGGACGTGGTATCTCGCTCGTCTCCGCATCGTGCGAGCGCGTACAACCACCTGCAAGTACGATGATGACCACAAACAACGGTAGCCAGAAGACCATTGGGTTTTTTGGTATATATGACTCCACTGAAAAAAGGTAGCACCTTG
>Ga0308414_1000474_pt1 | contig 25553 bp, 18 predicted proteins | sample HotsprSampleOS50_FD_205667 | JGI IMG/M metagenome (GOLD analysis project Ga0308414, IMG submission 205667) | Hot spring phototrophic mat microbial communities from Octopus Spring, Yellowstone National Park, Wyoming, United States - 20090730_OS50 ...
TGGGGTTCTCTCTTGCTTTATCTCAAAAAAATATGCGACAAGATTAGCCTTGCAAAAGGAGAGGGACAACAAGCATCCACACACGGGATTCCTCACTGCGGTATAATGACATCTTCGGTCTTGTCATGCTGAGCAAAGCGATGCATCCATGAGTGGATTCCTCACTGGTGTTCGGAATGAGGAAAGGCATGAAAAGCCATCAAACGCGCACGCTCATAGAGCAGTTTCGTTGAGCCAATCACGAGGCTTGAGACAGCGCAAAAGCACGGCTTCGCGAGAGTCTGGTGGCGGTGTATAGTTGTATTCCCATGCCGCTTCCTTGGGCAGCGACATCAAAATCGATTCGACGCGACCGCGTGTTTCAAGTCCAAAAAGTGTGCCACGGTCATAAACCAAGTTGAACTCCACGTAGCGACCGCGCCGCAAACGCTGGAAGTGTTTTTCCCTCTCACCAAAAGGTTCATGACGCCGCCGCTCTACGATGGGGATATATGCTTCCGTAAAAGCATCGCCACAGGATTTGACAAACTCAAACGTGGCACTCAAATTTTCTTTGAGATAGTCGAAAAAAATGCCGCCAACGCCGCGTGTCTCATTGCGATGCGCAATGAAAAAGTATTCATCGCACCATGCCTTAAACTTCGGGTAAAAGTCAGGGTGGTGCTTATCGCAAGCGGCTTTATGAACACGATGAAAATGCTGGATGTCTTCAAGAAAAGGATAGTAAGGCGTCAGGTCGGCGCCGCCGCCAAACCATGCCGTTTTCACGGAGCCATCGGGATGGTATTGCTCAAAGTAGCGGTAGTTGCAATGCACGGTAGGAATCATCGGCGAGTAAGGATGAATGACCACCGAGACGCCCGTGGCAAAGTATGGCGTGACGTCGGTATTCATTTTAGCGGCCATTTTCTCTGGCAAAAGCCCCCAGACGGCAGAGAAATTGACTCCACCTTTTTCAAAAACGGCGCCGTCTTGAATGATGCGGGTCTTGCCGCCGCCGCCCGTCTGATGTTCCCACACCTCTTCCCTGAAGCAGGCTTTGCCATCGATGGCTTCAAGTGAAGCCGAAATATGGTCCTGTAACGATTCAAGGTAGCGCTGAACTTGCTCTTTGAACAGCATGATGTCGTGAGTTTAAGCAGAAAGAGTTTGAGCTGGGCAAAGCTATGCCAGCAAAAGTGTCATGAGTGCTCTCAAAAGTAGAGTGTATGCAAGTAAAACTTTGTATCAGTTCGCTTGAAGTCCAGACTGTTTTCATGACGAGGCAACAAGTCCTTCGAGACGGTCTTCTAAGTCGGCGTATAAATCGCGCAGTTTCGCAAGTGTATCGGCATCGGCTTGCCACAGACCGCGTCCGGCCGCTTCGAGCAAGCGCCCTGTCATGTTTTTAAGTGCGGCAGGATTGAGACTCATCAAGCGGTTGCGCATCTGTTCATCGAGAAGGTAGGTTTTTGCAGATTCATCGAAGACCCACTTGTCGACGGCTTTTGCCGTGGCTGACCAGCCCAAGAGGTAAGTAAAACGGCTGGAGATTTCGGCAGCCCCGCTGGCTTGATGCTTAAGCATGGTTTCATACCACTTTGGATTGAGCAATTTGGTGCGAGCTTCCATGCGCAAGGTGGATTCCAAACTGCGCACCGTGGTCTCGGCGGTGAAAGACTCAATGTAGCTGACTTGGACTTGCTTGCCAGTGCGCTTGGCCACGGCTTGACGCATCCCGCCAGATTCCGCAAAGTAATGTTGATGGTCGGTAATGCCATACTCCACGGAATCAATTTCTTGCGAGATATGCTCGACTTTGGTCATCAGGGCGTCTAAGACCGCGGCGCAGAGTTTGCCCTGCTTAGCGCCGCCGTAGGCATATGCGTTGCGTTTGAAGAACATCTCACCCAGTTCATTTTCATCTTGCCAAGAACTGCTTTCAATCATGTCGTCGACATAGTTGCCATAGTCGCCAGGGCGTTGGGTGAAGATGCGTGCCGTGGCGTCTTCGAAGCTCACGTGCTTTTCTGCCATGATTTCCTGAACGTGCTTTTTGATGAAGTTCATCTCCAAAGCCTCATCGGCTTGGGCGGCATCTTTGACCAGCCTATCCAAAAAATCAATTTGCATAGCAAAAGTATCGCGGAAAATGCCAGAGGCGGTCATGAGCACATCGATACGGGGACGACCCAATTCAGACAACGGAAGAAGTTTGTAGGCGGAAATTTTGCCATGAGCGTCTCGTTCAGGGCGTGCGCCCATCAGGGCTAAAACAATAGCAATCGGCTCGCCTTTGGTTTTGATGGTATCCATGCCCCAAAGCACTTGCGCAACGGTTTCAGGCAACCTGCCAGCAGTGTCGCAGTGTGCGGCAAGCAATTTTTGTGCAATCTGCTCCCCGCGCTGCATGGCCAGTTCCGAAGGAACGCGCCATGGGTCCATAGCGTGAATGTTACGGCCAGTTGGCAGCACACGCTCGCCATCGCGGATGACATCGCCACCGAATTGCGGAGCAACATAGCCGCCGTTCAAACCATTCAGCAGCGAGTGAAGCTCGGCTTGATTAGTAAGCAGTTTTGAGAGCAAATCTTTTCCGGCTTGGATGATGCGTGCTAACCGTTTTTGTTCCTCTTGCGAGAGCATGCGTGCATGAGATGCTGAATGCTGAGGCATAAACTTCTCCTTTCTAATGTTGAACTAAATGTGACTCAATCTGCAGAAAGATACAAGAAGTTGAGCACGCATGCAATCAAAGCGGCAAAGCGGGCGTAGGGGGTTACTCAGGGGCAACTGGCGAAGAAAGTTTATGCAAATAATCAAAAGTGTAGAGACCCGTCTGATGCCCATCGCCCCAATGCGGTTGAATGGAGTAGTTGCCCACAACCTCAATTTTTTTGAGGTCATACATGCCCGGCACAAACACCTTCAGCTTGGTCGGCTGGTAGCTTTCAAATAGCACAGTTTCGCCTTTGCAGTTGGCGCAAGGACATTCGTCGCGCAATTTTTGAAGCGTGATGTAGGTAACTTGACCATTGCTCCATGTCAGTTCTAAGGCATTATCCCGATAGCGTTTAATTTTAGCAAGCTGCATGGTCGAGCAGGTATTTAAGGTTGAGAAAATTGACGACGCAATGCTAACACTTCTTGTGGGCAAGGCGTTGCACAAAGAATTTATGCAATAGAGTGTATATTCAATGTTATGCAAAGTTCATCACGGCTAATATACTTTCTTTCGGCATTAGCCCTGACCTGTGAAGCACTTTTGCTGATTATTGACATTGCTCTGTTCTACGCACAGCAAGCCCTCATGCTTTCAAGCGAGCCGTATATTCTCAAGGATGTGCTGGCAACTGTCGCATTTGCAGCCCTCTACCTCATCATTCGCAATCGCATCAAGCATAGCGCGGCCCCAGATTCACAAATCTGGATAGAGCCAGTCAGTGCCTGCTGGCAAGGGTTTGTCTCGTTAGGACTGCTGGCGCTGGCAATGGTGCTGACCAATTGGATTGCGCCAAAATCAAACTACGACATCATGCCATCTACGGAAGTGTTGCGTCCGCAGTCGCTGCAAGCGGTCTTCAAGACGCATCTGGTAACCATCTTTTTAGGAGCAGTGCTGCTGGCGGCACTGGTGGTGCTGGAAAGGCTGATTTTATTTCGCCGCACAAAAAATACGCAGTCAAACTTTTTGGCAATGATAGCACTGCTGTTGGTCAAAGACATGGCAGAGTTAGGAAACTTGCCCGGCGAATCCAATGATGGGTTGCTGAGCATGATAGTCTCGCTGCTTGCTGTGGTGATGGTGCTGGTTAATGCGTTTCGGCTCTCGTGGGTGTTGCCCTTGAGCCGCGATGACAAAATCCGTGCACTATTTCTTGTGCTGGGCATGGTAGGCGAGTTGATAATGCTGGGACTGTCGAGTGCTGCTGAACATTTGGAGGCCTACAGTAGCGTGGTCGGCAGCTTTTTGATAAGCATAGCAGGATTTCTGGCGCTATATCTGCTGACCACCTTCTTTAGTCTGCTTGCGTATTTGCCAACCTCCGAGGCGTTGGAGCGCAAAACCTCAGAGGTGAGAAATCTCTATGCCATGAGCCGTTTTGCCGCCGAAGTCTTTGATGAAGAAAAAATCTACTCATCTTTGGTCAGCTATGCGTGTGGGGTGGCAGGCAAATCCGCTTGTGGCTGGTTCGATATCTATCAGCCCTTTGATGCCAAGACCGTAGATGCTAACACGGCAGGACGCCTGCCCAACTTGCAGTGGAAGACCAGCAAGGGGTTCTTTAAGACAGTTGTGCGGCAGAATATCTCCGAAAAAAACTTACATGAGTTTGCTGAAAAAGCCAGTTTTATATGGGAAGAGATGTCGCGCAACCCTCGTCAGGTTCGCATCGATGATGTAGCCACCGATAGGCGCATTGTTAAAGAGAAAGTCCCGCTTGGGTTATGGACACGGCGTTTAAGAAGGAGACGCAGTGCTGAAGAAGAAAAAATCGTCTCTACGCTGTCTGTGCCGCTCATCTCGCGTGCCAATCTCATTGGCGTGCTTACCGTTGCAAAGGATGTGGAGTATGGCTTCATCAAGGATGATATTGAGCTCATTACAACTTTTGCTGACCAAGCCGCTATCGCAGTGCAGAACTCGCGCTTAATTCGTGAGGTCATTGACAAAGAGCGCATGCAGCAGGAATTGGCGGTGGCACAAAAAATTCAATTGCGACTGTTGCCAAGTGCGCCGCTGGCGGTGCAAGGCTATGAAATGGATAGTGTATCATATCCAGCGTTTGAAGTTGGGGGCGACTTTTACGACTACATGCTGCTGGAGCAAAAAAATAGCCATGCCAGCAAATTTGGTGTGATGATTGCAGATGTTTCCGGCAAAGGCACCTCGGCGGCATTTTACATGGCTGAACTCAAAGGTATCTTTCAATCGCTTTGTAGGCTGTATCCCAACAGCCCAACCGAACTGCTCAAACATGCCAATGAAACCCTATCGCGCAGTCTGGATAAAAAATCGTTCGTCAGTGCGCTCTACGCCATTTTTGATACGGAGCGCCATACTATGCAGATTTCAAATGCAGGGCACTGCCCCATGGTGCACCTGACGGAAAACGGCGCAGAAATTGTCAAGCTACGCGGTTTAGCCTTGGGCTTAGATAAAGGGCAAACATTCAACAAGGTCATCGGTGAAGAGGAGCGAGCCCTGCGGCCTGGCGACGTCGTGGTCTTCTACACCGACGGGCTTATCGAGGCGGTCAATGCGAGCGATGAACAGTTCGGGTTCGAGCGCCTGTTGCAAGTGTTAAGCCAAATGCGCCAACAGTCTGCGACCGAGATTAAAAAAGCGCTCTTTGAAGCGGTCAATGCGTTCGCTGGAGAGCAAGGAAGCATCAAAGACGACCTGACGATTCTTGTCGTCAAACGCTGTGCCACAGGCGCATGAAACCTTTTCACCGTGGGAACGTAGAAAAATTAGTCAAACACTCTCTATATTCACACAAGCTCTTTAGCACGCAGTCGGGCGCAATTGAGCGTAGAGAATGCAACTAACACAACCTAACAAATCAGCATGGCATCGTTTTCAGCAAGCACGCGAGCCGTGGAGTCTGTAACGATTGTGGATCTTTCAGGTGACCTGGATGCGCATACTTCCGTTCAACTTGAACGCACCATTCAAGAACTGATTCAAAATCAGCGCTATCATCTCATCATGAACTTCTCAAAACTGAACTACATTTCCAGTGCAGGATTGGGAGTGTTCATGGCGTTCATTGATGAGGTTCGCAGCAAAGGTGGAGACATCAAATTTTCTAATATGCCCGAGAAAATCTACCAGATATTTGACCTGTTAGGTTTCCCAATGCTCTATGAAATCTACAACGACGAAAAAGAAGCCATTGAAAAATTTAAAGCTTCAGCAGCGCCATAATTTCTTTCTGTAGTGATGTCAGACAAGATGCGAGCAACGCTGACCATACAGAGTCGGACTGGGGAACTTGAACGCGCCCGCCAATTTGTGCGAGAGGCAGCATTGAATTTCGGCTTTTCGCCAAGCGAGGCGGAAAAAATCGTCTTAGCTACAGATGAAGCCTGTGCCAATGTGATTTGCCACGGCTATAACAGCGACCCCACACACAAAATTAACATCGCCATCGAGACCAATGGCAAATCCTTTGCCGTCATGATTGATGACGAAGGCAAAAGCTACGACCTGCGCACGCACATTACGCCCGACATGAAAAAATACCTTGAAGAGCGCCATCGCGGCGGCTTGGGTATCAAACTTATTCGACTGCTGGTCGACGAAATTGAATACGCCGCACACGGCTCACACAACCGCCTAACACTCACGAAACACCTCCCCAATTCCAACTCATAAGTGCACGGTTTTTGCTCGCTAAACGCTATCTTACCACAAACGGTAGGAAAGATGTCGGACGTGCACTCTCAATCTTCAACAGAGCCTTCCACACAGGGCAACAGCGCCACGGTCTTTCAATTCGACTTAAATTCACTGCTCGAGACCAGCAAAGTTCTCAACTCGTCAGACAACTTACAGTTTATTCTCTCGCACATTTTGAGAACAGTTATGGGCAAGCTACTTCTCACGCGTGCCTGCATCATTAGCGAATCGTATCAGGAAAACTTGGAAAAAATTTATCGTGTAGAGCTGGCTCGTGGGCTCATTGATGCGCCAAATACCTTTTATGATAAAGATGCCTTTGCAGAGCAATTTCGACTGACACTTTTCCCCATGATTTCGCCAAAGCGAGAGCTGGGCTACTTGGGGCTTGGTGAGAAGCTCAACAAGGCGCCGTTCTCAGAAGCAGAAAAAAAATTCATTGAATCATTTGTCTCGCTCGCCGTTATCGCCATCGAGAATGCCTACACGCTACTTGAACTGCGTCAGCAGAGCCGCTCACTGGATCAATCTGTACAAAAGCTGCGAACCTTGCTTGAGCTGGCAAAGGAGTATAATGTCAGCATGAGCCGCACCGATATTTTGCGCCTGCTGCTGCGGTCTGTGGCAGGGCAGATGCTCATTAAAAGTTGTGTCGTCTATGTGCGGCACAATGGCGAGATTCGTGCCGAAGTGTGTCAAGGCATGGAGTCGCCGCCAGTGCCAGAGGCAGAGTTGCGGCAGCTATTTGTGGAAAGCGCACCTGTCAAACTCCAGCGCGAATGCTACCCAGAACTCTATGATGCCGAGATGCGAGTCGCGGTGCCACTGCGCACCGGTGAAGATACACTCGGAGTGCTGCTGACCAGCGCACGCTACAGTGAGACCATGTTTTCCAGCTCGGACCTCGACTTTATGGCACTGGCCGCATCACAAGCGGCAAACGCGCTTGAGCAACAACGGCTGTTTGAAGAAATGCTCAAAAAGCAGGCGATTGAAAAAGAAATACAGGTGGCACGCGAAATTCAAGCCGCGCTCTTGCCACAAAAATTGCCCGTGATTTCAAACTATGACATCGCCGCCATCAATATCCCAACCTTGCAAGTTGGCGGAGATTACTACGATGTGATGATGCTGGACGATGAACATCTCTTCGTTGCTATTGCCGATGTAACCGGCAAAGGCATTCCAGCCGCACTGCTCATGGCAAACTTGCAGGCATCCATTAAAGCCTATTTGCTCTCTTATCATCCTCAAACCTTTGACCTCTCCAAAGTGGTGGGAAAAATCAATACCATCATGTATGAAAATACACCAGCCGATAAATTCGTGACTTTCTTCTGCGGGATTCTAAACTTTAAGACACGAGAGTTCATATCCGTCAATGCTGGACATAACCCGCCGTATCTGGTGCATGCTGACGCAACATACACCATGCTCAAAAAAGGAGGAGTGATTCTGGGAGTCGTCCCGACCTTAGCGCCATATCAAACAGAGTGCCATCTGCTACAGACCGATGATGTGCTCTTTCTTTACACAGACGGTATTACCGAAGCCATGAATCGTGAGCATGAGCAATTTAGCGAGGCACGCTTGGAACAATTGCTGATAGAGCATCGTAAGGAAAGCGCCACGCACATTTTGCAAGCCGTTCTACAAGCGGTCAATGCGTTTCAGTCGGAGGGGCAACAATACGACGATATGACTGCCGTCTGCATAAAAACGAAATAAAGTGCTGACCACACAACAGATGCACACCAAGACCCTGTTCGTAACACTGCTGATTGGTATGGGTATTATTCCGCTCAAAGCATGGGCGCAGGCAACCCCACATCTGAAAAGCCGCTTGGAAAAAGCTCCAGCAGCCGTAACACTTCACGGAGTAAAAATGAGCCTAACTGCTGAACTGTGGTATGACCAAATGCCGAGTGTAGGCAGTGCCACAAAAAAGCACCTTTTAGGAGTGCTGCGGCTTGTGGGCGAAGGCAAGCGCCTGCCAGCGGTAGCCATCGACCGAGCATGGATTTTGCATCAAAACCGCCTGTGGCAATGTAAAGTTGAGAGGCAATCATCAGAGCCTAACCGTGCAGCGGCAGAGTTCCGCCTGCTCGACACACCGAGCGTAGAGGAGATTCCGGCAGGTGCGGAAGTGACAGTGGTCGCACGCCTACGCTTGAAAAATAAGCGCTCTTGGCTCTTAAAGACCCCTACACAAACTGTGCAGAATGTCTACTGAAACGGCGCCGTTACATCTCGAGAGAGCCACATCCTGCATGCCTCGCTGGTGCTTGCCATAACACCACCGCTCATGCTGAACGAAGTGAAGCATCCACGCACGGGATTCCTCGCTTCGCTCGGAATGACACTGCCTTGTCATGCTGAACAGAGCGAAACGTTATTGCCAGAAGGAAGTGGCGCGTGCAATTGGCAAGCCACCTTCAATCACGATACGGCGCTCGGTTTCACCGACGGTTTCAATCGTAATGCGCCGCGCATGTTTGGGAAGCAACTGAGGAAAGCGGTCTGCCCACTCAATAATGCAGATGCCCTCGCCGTAGAGATACTCTTCAAAGCCGATGTTGTAAAGTTCTTCTGCATCGTTGAGGCGATACCAATCAAAGTGATAGATTTCTACGGGTTTGCCACGCACGTTGCCGATGTAGATATTGAGCAGTGAAAAGGTCGGGCTGGTAATCTCGGCCTCGACGTTGAAGACATCAGCGATGCCACGTGCAAATTCGGTTTTGCCAGCGCCCAGTTCGCCGATTAGTGCAACAATATCGCCGCGTTGAAGGGTGGTGGCAAATTGGCGTGCAAGTTCACGCGTTTCTTCATGAGAGCGAGTGAGACATTCTTTGGTCAAGTGCTGAAATGATTAAGTTACTTAGAACGCCGCCGCAACGCAGCGCTCGAGTCTATCGGTGGCAGCGCGCTGTGTCGGCTGGTATCTGTGTCTGAAATAGGCAACTTCTTGCCACTGGAGTCAGGCGATGCAGGATTCAGGCTGGGCAAAGAGATACGAGAGACCGCGTTCGGCGGCGCGGTGGTATCGACGCGCAGGGCACTGTCACTCCCGCGTGCTGAACTGCCAGATATCCAGCGGCGAAAAGCATCGAGATATGCGCTCCAACGCGTGCCCAGTTCACCCCAAGTATGAAAACTTTCGCGATATGAAATGCCAATGCCCCACAGTTCCGCAATCGAGTTGTTGAACAAATTGAAGTTGTTGGGACCGAAGTTTCGGAAGGCTTCTAACACCAAATTGCGACTGATGCGATACTCCAAGCGTTGTGTATTGCTAATGGCGTTATTGCTTCTGCCAAGCGAATCCACTGCGGCAGTAGAGCCTGAACCTGTAATGACCAGTCGCCCATCGGTGCCGGGCACGGCATATTCAAGCGAAAAATCTACCCCTGCGACTTGTCCGCTGCGGTCGCGTGCAAAATCAATGTTGATGGCTTGCACACCTTGAATGGCGGACGCCATGCGTGTAACTTGCGTGGAAAGTAAGCCAGCACCAGCCGATAAACCTGCGCCAGTGAGCATGCCACTCGAAAGCGTGCTGGTGGCACTGCCCGGAGGAGCATACCATTGGCGAGCGGTGAGTAGCATCACAAAATTCAGAACGGCGTTAGGGTCTTCTTCGCCCGTAAGGGTGGTGTTGGGCGCCTTGTAGAGCCGTTCATTGAGAAGGTAGCCAATCTCGATGCGAGTGTCTTCTACCGTGCCGGCGATGTGTGGACGCAAGACGATATTTTCTAACTCATTGCGGGCGCGTGATAACACCCGCAGCGAATGACGAGCAAAAATGTCAAGCACGGCATCGGTTAAGCCGCCACCAAACCACTTCATCGTGGCGCCCGGCTCAATATCGAAGGCTACGCCGTAGAAGTTGTATCGACCCGAGGTAATACTGGCTGACCCAAACACACGATAATTCAAGCGGCGCTTGTTGATAGTAATTGACATGTCCTCAATCGTGGCATCCAATTGTTCGCCCAAGAATCGGTCAAACACCAGCGTATAGACCAGCGGTTGAACCGTCGAGACGCGAAGCGACATGGACATCTCATCAACAAAAGAGGGCTTGTAAGCTGAACGAATAGCACGAGCTGTCTCGGAAAGCTCAAATTCTTCATCAAGCGTCAAGTTGAGCGTGGGATTGCGTCGCAGGCGGGCTTCAAGCGAGGTATCGGCTTCAACAATCGTCGTAATAAACCGAGAGGCTTCCACAATCTGCGAACCTTTGCTGGACCCTGAACGAAACTGAGTCAGCCGACCATTATCAAGGCGCAGAGAGCCAGAGAGCATCGGCTCGGCAAGTGTGCCCGAAAAACGCAACTCATCTGAACTGGCAACCAATCGCCCTAAAAGCTCTTCGCTTCTGCCCGCAGGTTTGTCGTAGAGCAAGAGTTTCGAAAAACTCAATCGAATATCAAATCGCTGAACATCGAAGTCAGACATTTGCACCGACCCGCTGGTGCGTAACAGACCGCCTTGCTTATCGCGCATTTCTACACCTTGCCAACTGACAAGATTGGGCGTAAGTGCCGCACTGCCATTGATGATGTATTCCACATTAGACGCAATTGCTGTCGTATGCAGATTTTTAACCCAAAGTGAGACATCTAACTTCGGATGAGGGAAAAATCCAGAAAGGGTTGCACGCGCACTGATTTCACCAAAGGTATGTCGCAAAGGCGCCGCAAATTCCAAAAAGGCAGGGCTGATGTTTGGGCAGGCAATTTGCACAAAAAGGCGCTCTCGTTTTGGCAGGCGTTCTTCGGCATTGAGTGAAAGGTCAAGCGGAATGCGCCCCTCTGCCGTGATGTGAGTGTAAGGCTTAAGCGGTAGCTTGAGCAATTGGTAGCGAGCCGTATCGGTGTTGGCGCCAAGCTCGAAGACAAAAAACTTCTCAGTATCGAGATACTTGCCAGTAAAGTCAAAGTGTCCGATGTCAATCGTTTCGTAAAAGAAATTATCGAGCGTGGCCGTCAGCTTGACTTCAGGCGCAGTGAAATTGCCTGTGGCAACCATTGAGAGATTAAGTAAGCCGCCGAGTTGCGTGTTAGGAGAATCAAACAAGAACTGACGAATATCAGCAAGCGAAAAATCCTTGATGGTTAGTGCAAACTCACTGCGCCCTGAAAGCAGAAATTGCCCCTGCAATGAAATTTCTTGCTCAGCATTGTTGAAACTAAAGTTTTCAAATTTGATAAGTTCGCGGCTGATGAGAATTTGGGCTCTGCGGTCGTTTTGCCAGAAATAATTTTGTGTAGCAAAGGTGGCGTCGCGTAGAGAGATGACATAACTATCGTTGGCGACGCGAACATCTGCGTCCAAGTCAAAAAGCCCGCGAATGTTCTGATTGGTCGTGCGCAAGTTAAGATTAAGGTTACTTGGAGAATACTTGGCGCGCAGGGAGGTTTTAACAAAGCGCTGATTGCTTACTTTCATACGGAATACGCTGGCATTGAGCGTGCTGTTAAGTTCATGAAAAGTGCGGGCTTGAGACGAGTCGGATTTGAGGTTATCGACGTAGTCGAGTGAAACGCTTAGCGTGCGTGCGGCAAGAAGGTTGGAAAAGCGTAGAGAATCAATCGTTAGATTTGCGCTAAGATGGCAAGTGTTGGGTTGGCTTTCCAAGTAGCCTGAAAGCTCGCCAATCGCATTGAAGTAGCCAGATTGCAGCGCCAGCGTAATATCTGAAAGGCTCTTGAAGCGAAGTTTATAGCGAACCTGAAGGCTGGGAAGAGCAAGCAAAGAATCGGTGATGCTCCCTTCTTCTGCGTCGTCGGGTGCTCGCTTGCGGCGCGAGCTTTTCTGCAAATCCCTGAAAATTTTATCTGAGCGAGCCATGATGCGCTCATAGCGCTTTTGTTGAGCGGGGCTGCGGAAAATGTTATCCTTGAGAATTTCCTCATTGACCACGGCACTTTGCAAGGACAGTAACTTCAGCAGTATAGAAAGGTTGAACTGCCCTTCCGCTTCAAAATTGGCGACATCGCTCTCCAAAGAAATGCGCGAAAGGCTATCGCTTTGGAAAAGCGACAACGAGGCTTCTGTGCCTGAAAGAATGTAGAGCTTGCCAACACGTGAAGAATCAAACGTGATTTTGAAATTGCCGCTAATTTTGCTGAGGTCAAAACTTTCGCCATCTAATTCGCATGTCATGTTTAGAGCTGTGGTGAGGCTATCGTCATCAACCCACCGACTGAGGTCAACTTGCTCCAGCTCGGCATGACCCTTGTAGTGAGGCTCTTTTTGGCGCAAGTCTAATTCGCCGTTGAAGCGCAGTTCCTGTTCGCCAGAGCGAATGCGCAGTTCGCCTACGGCTTTCTGCTGGGCAGCGCTCAAGTTAAGGGTCGCCGAAGAAATGTGGCGAGACCCAAATGAAGAAGAGTCTAACCTGCCATTGATACGTGTCTTGACATCGCGCAGCCGTAGAAAGTCTGTGCCTTCACCGATGACTTCACCGCTGAAGTTGATATTGCTCTGCATGGAAGAATCGCCCAGCACCGTAGCAAGATTGAGATGCTGCAAGCTCACATCACCAATATACCGAACAGGATAGCCCGGTCTAAAACTCATCTCTAAGTTGGCATTAAGAATGCCTGCGCCCGAAGCGGCTGCCAGGTCAGCTTTGAAATTGTCTATCGTGCCGCGGTATCGACCGTCAAGCTCAACAATGCCCAAACCGCGATAGGGCTGCAGACCTTCCAGTTTGAGGAGCTCGGACAATTCAGGCACAGAGAGATAAGAGTCGCGAACGAGTATGTTTATCCACAGTGATTCAAGTGAAAAAATGCCCACTACTTCGCCAGAGAGATTGAGCAAACTTTGCGGCGTGCGCACATAGCTTGGTGAAAGCGTGAAATTGTTGAGCCAACCGCGTGCTTCAATCAGGGCACCAAATTCACCAGCAGGCAGAGGCATATCTGGGACAATCGCCTGAAACTCCGTAGGCACAATGCGCGAGGCATCCAAATCAATCATGAAACGAGTTTTTTCAATGGCGGCTTGTGTAATCGGCGCAAAAATGTTGATACCGCTAAGCGAAGCATGGCAAGCAAGGCGCGAAGAGGCAGTTTCTACTCTTAGCCCCAAAACTTCCACTCGTTCGTTCGTGACCATAAAAAAGCCCGAGGCATGACGCAAGAGCAGATTTTTGTAAGGCTCTTCAAACTGCAGGTTGCGCAAAATGAGGGAAAGAATATCGTTGCTGTATTCAAAATAGCAGAGCAGATGAAGATTGGTGATGTTCCAACGGTCATAGATAACCGAGTCGCGCACGGCTGGAGAGGCACTGGCGCGAAGCCAAATGATTTGAGCAGAATCGAGAGCGATTTCATCAAAAATGAGCTTTGGCAGGGTGCTTGCTGCCGTGTCGGCAGAAGTTTCAGCTTCTGTTTTGAGAAGAGTGAAGATGGAAAAATTGCCAGTTGTATCTTCATTGAGGCGCACGAAGAAATTGCTTAGCAAAATGCGCCGAAAGTGAATGCGGTCCACAAAGCCCTTCAAAAGACCATCATACAGCACATCGGCATCGAAGTCAATGGCAAGTTGGTCTGCCGCAAGGCTCGGCACACTGTCTTGCGCAACATAGACCTTGATGCTATCTATCGTGAGTTGATTAGGAAAACGCAGTGAGACTTCGTGAAACACCAGCCGACCGTTGAAATTTTCGGCAAAAAGGGCGAGGGCTTTTTCTTTCAAAAACGCTTTGCCATGTTCAGTTTGAGCATAGCCAAAGAATGCGGCGGCAGCTACGCACAAAAGAAGTATCAAGTAGAAAGCATTGCGAAAAATAAAAAAGGTCAGACGATACGACCACTTGGCAATGAAGGCTAAAAACAGAATTATCTTATCACTTAGGCGCATTACATGTTCAAGAGTTTCGGTATGCCTTCAAAATTTTCTCAATTGTGCCACTGGTAGAGCGACCATCTAAGAACTCAATGGTGCGCACCTCTCCGCCGTGGGCTTCAACGATGTCTTTGCCGACAATGTTCTCCACAGCCCAATCACTGCCTTTGACCAAAATATCGGGCAGCAGCGTTTCAATTATGCGTAAGGGGGTATCGTCATCAAACACGACAACGGCATCGACGGGCTTGAGACGACTTAAAATATACGCACGGTCTTGCTCGGAGTTTATCGGACGCGGCGCACCCTTGAGTCGGCGCACAGAGGCATCGCTGTTGATGGCAACAATGAGCATATCGCCAAGTGCCTTCGCTTTCTCAAGGTATTGCACATGCCCAGCATGCAGAATGTCGAAGCAGCCGTTGGTGAAAACCACCGTCTTGCCAAGCTGCTGAGCGCGATAAACTAACTGTTTAGCATCGTCAAGTGGCAGAATGGCGCTGTGTAAATCCATCATGCAGTTTTGCCAAAAGATTTGGTGTAAATTTGCAAACGCAACAATAGACGATTGGTCAAATGCCGCACATTTGAAAATACGAATGTATGGCGTTCTTCTGATAAAATTCAAGTTCAACGCAGCGTCGTGGCAAACCGATTTGCTTTGCTGTGAAATCCACATTGATACATGAAGCGACAAGTAAAACGGGTCATAGACTGGATACTCTATCGGCTGATTGGCATAGTGGCAGCGCTGGTGCAACGCATGTCAGATGAGCAGGTGTATGCCTTTGCAGAGCGGCTGGGAAAGTGGCTGTATGATGGACTCAAACTGCGCAGAAAGTTAGTCGAGCAAAATTTGCAGGCGGCTTTTCCTGAAAAAAGTGCAGATGAGCGCGCTGAAATTGCCCGACGCATGTATCTGGGTCAAGCCATAAATTTCTTGGAAGTCTTGCGCTTGCCGCTGGTGCGCACTGAGCACGATGCCAAAGCACGGTTTGAAATTGATGCGAGCCTTATCAATGACCTATGTTTTTCAAAACAGCGTGGCGGCGTGGTGGTCTCGGCGCACTTCGGCAATTGGGAATTGATGGCAGTCTGCTGGGCACGGGTCGTGGCACCGATAGCTATCGTCTACAAACCGCTCTCTAATGCGTATTTGGATGCACTGCTCAATAAATGGCGAACAGAGTGCGGCAATGAGCTCATTGCCATGCACGATGCGGCACGCTTAGGGCTACGCCGATTGCGTGAAGGCAAACTCTTAGCCTTGCTCAGCGACCAAGCAGGACACAGCGACGGATATTTCACAGAGTTTTTAGGACAGCGTGCCGCTGTATTCTTGGGCGCCGCCGTCTTTGCGCTGCGCACCAATCTGCCTATGCTACTGGTCATGCCCGTGCGAACAGGCTTCGGCAAATACCGCTTGGAAATCACACACATCCCAACCGACGACCTGACCTACAGCCACGACAACGTGCACAAACTTGCAGAACGATACACACGCGCCATTGAAGCCTATATCTACCGCTACCCTGAACAGTGGTTCTGGCTACACAACCGCTGGAAACATTCGGCGCTCACGACGGCTACTGCAACCCAAAGCGATGCACAACTCTACAGTCAGCCGACATGAGCCGCACACCCGTCAAATACACGCCAAAATACATCATCAGCGAAGCCATAAAATGGACGGAATACGGATTGCAACAAGGCTTGATTCGCCTGTTGCGCTGGGTGCTGCCACGCCGCAAGGCATCGCTGCGTCAAGTGGATTTTCGCACCGCAAAGGTGCTGTTCCTGCGCCAAAATCAGATTGGGGATGCGCTCATTTCAACACCGATTTTTGCCGCACTCAAGCACCACTACCCTGCAATGACCATAGATGTACTGCTCGACCGACGCAATGCCGTTGCATTAGAAGCAAATCCTCATATCCGCAAACGCTACATCATCAAACAAAAAAAGCTCGATATCCTCAGTGCCATACACTCCATACGAAAAGAGCGCTACGATATTGTGGTCGACTTGGTGCACTCGGCATCTTCCACCTCGACGCTCATTTGCCTCTTTGCCAACGCAAAGGTAGTAATGGGCTTTGAGCGTCCAAATGATTTTCTCTATGACGAAAAAGTCAAAATGCCAGCTGGCAGACGCATGATGCGCCAACTTGCTGAAATCTTGCGCCTCTTTCAGCTTAAGCCGGATGATGAGCCGCTTCAGCCTTGCTTTCACATTCCTGATGCGGCGCACACATTTGCCGAAAAAGTTATCAAAAAGGTATGCACGGCACCTGAACAAGCCATTATCGGCATCAACATTTCTGCCAGCACGAAGACGTTCAAATTTTGGGGGACGCAAAATTTCATTGGGCTCGTCAAACATCTGCGCACCAAGCGACCTGATGCGGCACTGCTGATTTTGTATGCTAAAGATTACCGTGAAATGGCTCAAGAGATTGCCGAGCAAAGCGGCGCATCGCTATGCGATGAGACCAAAACACTTGCAGACTTTGCGGCAGTCATTTCACGACTGCATATCTTGATAACGCCCGATTCTGCCGCAGTGCATCTGGCGGACATCTGGCGCGTGCCGATGCTGATTCTCACACACTTACCTCAAGGTGAAACCGCATGGTATCCGACCTTTGCGCCGTTTATGGCACTGCATGCGCGTAATGGTGTAGTCGCCTCTATTGCGCTACAAGAAGTGATAGCCGCCAGTGAAGCTCTCTTGGAAAATGTGCTGTTAAGTCCCAAAACTTAGTGTGTCGTGCTGGCTACCGAAGGCACCTCAATAGGCAAGCCATGCAAGGTTTCTTTGATGAGAAAATCGACGACGGCTTTAATATCGCCACCACTGGTTTCATAGACTTGCAGCTGTTTGCGAGCGCTGGTGCCATGCTCCAAAATCTTGTAGATGGTATTGATTTCCTTGCGTGAGCCGAGTTCTTCGACAGCATCATCGACAAAGCGCAAAAACTCCAAAATCAAATCTACGGTCGGAATTTTCTGTTTCTTGCTAAAATCAATGAGCTGACCAGTCAGACCGTAGCGTGCGGCAAGGAATTTATTTTCCTCAATCAGCGCGCGGCTATAGTGGCGAAACTGCATGTTGCGCTTGTAGAGGTCGTAGAGTGTTTTTGCCGTCGCTTGAATGAGTGCCGCAACAGCGATGGATTCATCAACACGCGTGGGAATGTCGCAGATACGAATTTCAATGGTCTCAAAAAACGGATGCGGGCGCACATCCCACCAAATTTTCTTGCCGTTGTCAATGCAGCCAGTTTGCACCAGCAATTTGACATAATCATCAAACTCTGTGTAGGAATCGAAAATATCGGGAATACCGGTGCGCGGAAAACTTTTGAAGACTTGCGTTCGCCACGAAAAAAGTCCTGTTGGACGACCCAGCCAGAACGGTGAGCTGGTGGTCAGCGCTAAGATGTGCGGGAGCAAATAACGGATTTGGTTCATGACCTCAATTTGCGCCTCACGGTCTTTGATACCGATGTGGACATGCAAACCGAAAATGAGATTGGCACGAGCAATATCTTGCAAGTCATTGACTAATCCGTGATAGCGCTCATGTTGGGTGATTTCTTGGTATTTCCAGTCAGAGAAAGGATGCGTGGACGCGGCAACAATACGCAGCCCTTTGTTCATGGCAAGTTTGGCAATTTCCGTGCGCAGCCCAACAAGGTCGCGACGTGCTTCTTCAATGTTGGCACAAATGCCCGTACCAACTTCCACCACAGACTGATGCATTTCGGGTTTGATGTGCTCCTTTAAGATGAGCTTGCCATCTTCCAAAATTTGCTGAATATGACTTTTGAGCTCTCTGGTATGTGGGTCAACAATCTGGTATTCTTCCTCAATACCAATAGTAAATTTTTCCTTCTCCATACAAATCAATGCTCCTTTGCCGTGGAATTTGCAATTTGTTTGTGCAAGATAGAGTTTTGGAGAAGATACAAACTGGCGAAGGCTTTACAAAAGTATGTCGGTGAAAATCCGGCAATGAAAGTTAAATTTTTTCAGCAGGAAGGTTTCAACAAACGCCTATTCTTGCGGGAATCAACCGCATTCAAACATGGCAAGTGTATCATTAGAGGCAAAGACATTTACAGTGGGCACCATCTACTGTGTCGGCAAAAACTACGAAGCACACGCAAAAGAAATGCGCGACAGACTGGGGCTGGATTTCCCGGACACCGCAGCAGCGCAAGAGCCAATTGTTTTTTCCAAACCAGCAAGCTCGCTCATTCACTCTGGCGAAAGCATCGCTATTCCGCACTTTAGAGGAAAAGCAATTTCAAGTGAGATGCATCATGAACTTGAACTGGTCGTCTTGGTGGGGCAGCGTGCCGTGCAAGTCAGCGAAGAGCGTGCGGCAGACTATGTAGCAGGCTTCGGAATAGGTTTAGATATGACCTTGCGCGATAGGCAAACCGAAGCGAAAAAGAACGGTCAGCCGTGGCTGCTGTCTAAGGGTTTCCGAACTGCGGCGGTGGTATCCGATTTCGTCTCACGACCGCTGCACGAGGTCAGTGAAATGGCAATCGAACTCAAAAAAAACGGGGAGCGCGTGCAATTTGGCTACCCGCGTGAGATGACCTTCAGCATCAGCTTTCTTATCTCTTATCTCTCACACATTTTTGGCTTAGAGGCAGGCGACCTGATTTTTACTGGCACACCTGAAGGCGTTGGCAAAGTGCAAACAGGCGATACGCTCACCGCAACCCTGCATGGCAAGACCGGCGTGCTAACCGAATTGCACACGCAAGTGGGCGAACAAGAATGAATGGTTCGGCTGAACCATTCTTCCAAACGCCAGCGAGGAATCCAGTATGGATGCTTCGCTTCGTTCAGCATGACAAGAGCGAAAGGGGCATTCCAAATTGCCTCACATTTAGCAAATCGCTCATGTTGTTGAGTTTGCTGGCAGCGCCACGTAGAATGTTGCCCCTTTGTCTTTGCCTTCCGACTCTACCCACACTTTGCCGCCGTGCAGTTCCACGATTTGTTTAACAATCGCCAACCCTAAGCCGGTTGAACTCTCGCCGCCTGTCGGGCGTGCCGAAAGGCGTTGAAACTTGCCAAACACTTTTTTCTTATCGGCTTCCGTCAAGCCCTGTCCCTCATCTTTGACGGCAATCAGCACTGAAACTGGCATCTCTGCAAGTTCTGCCTGAGCTGGCTTTTTCTTCTTTTCACAACAGATGGTGATGGTCTTTGCACTGGGGCTATACTTGATGGCATTAGAGAGCAAATTTTCAATGACCTCGCGCAGACGCACTTGGTCAGCTTTTGCATAGCAGTTTGGTTCAATTTGCGCTTGTATCGCTTGGCTTTTTTGCTTGGCGCGCACGTCATACTCTGCAACCACAGCTTCCACCAATGCGCTGATGTTTGTGTCGGTCAAGTTCAAGGCAATTTTTCCTTCTTCTAACACGGCGGTTTCCAAGAGGCACTTGATGAGCTCTGCCATGCGCTGCGAAGAGCTGTAAATCCTGTCAAGAAATACTCTTACAGTTGCGCTTCGGCTGGCATCACCGTCAGCGACTGCTTTTTCAAGCTGTTCTTGAGCAAGTTCAGCAAAGCCTGAAATGGATTGCAATGGGTTTTTAAGGTCATGTGCGGCAATGGAGAGCAGTTCGGTTTTAATGCGATTGGCTTCTTCGGCAATTTGCCGCTGTTCTTCTGCCACCTTGCGTTGCTCTTCTGCGACCTTGCGCTGCGCGTCTGCCACCTGACGCTGCTGCTCGGCAATTTTCAATGCGGCATCTAAGGCCTCATTTTTTTCCCGAAGCGCTTGCTCTGACTTTCGCTTTATGCGATATGAGCGATACGCCGTGGTTGCAAGTGCCAGTGCCAGCGCGGCGATGATGATGAAAGAATTGCGCAGCAGTGTCTGGCGCGAAAGTTCCAGCTCTTGAATTTCTTTTTCTTGGCGCAATCGCTCTATTTCTTTTTCCTTTTTTTCGGTTTCAAATTGTGTTTTGAGTGAGTTGATGGTTTTGGCTTTTTCAAGGTTGAGCAGGGTATCGTAGAGCGCGTGGAAGTTTTTGTATGCCTCTAAGGCTTTGCTGTAATCGCCGGTTTTTTCGTAGAGTTCGGCAAGGCTGAGGTAAGAGTCGCGCATTTCTTCAGGTTCGCGCAGCGATTGGGCGATTTCAATGCTTTGATTCAAGTAGGATAGTGCTTCTTTTATTTTGCCTTCTTTGCTACAGACTGCTCCCAGCATTCGGGTTGCCGTAATCAATCCGCTTCGGTCATCGATGGCGCCAAACAGCTTGAAGGCTTCTTCAGCGGCTTTGCGTGCTTTGAGCAGTTCATTTTTTTCTGCATACACATCGGCAAGGTTGATAAGTGCCGTTGCCACATTTGGTGGGTTGTCGTTGCCAGCTTGTTTGCCAATTCGCCGCTCGACTTCCAACGAGGCTTCGTAGTAGACTTGTGCAGAATCGTATTTTTCTCGGATGCGGTAGATGGCGCCGATGTTGTTGAGCACAGCCGCCATGCCTTCATCGTCATTGAGTGTTCTAAATGTTTTCAGCGCCAAGTTATACATCTTCAAGGCTTCGTCATACTGTCCTTGCTTTTTGTAGATGAGTCCGATGTTGGCCATAGAGTTCGCCATGCCCAGCGAGTCACCTAACTTTTCTTTGATGCGTAGCGATTGAAAGTGATTTTCAAGGGCTTGCACATAGTTGCCTTGCCGAGAATAGGCAATGGCGATGTTGTTAAACAGTTTGGGTTTATCTGCCAGTTGTCCTGCCGAGTCGCAGATGGAGAGGGCACGTTTGTAGGTGACAATAGCATCAGCATATGCGCCTCTGTCTCTTATCACATTGGCTTGAATGTTCAGGCTTCGGATTAGCCCTTTTACAAAACCGAGTTGCGCGGAAATCTCTTCGGCTTGTTTTGCATAGAAGAGGGCGCTATCTGGGTAGATGGCTCTATACTTTTCTGCAAGTTCATATAGGGCTATGGCGTGCGAACTGTCGGGGAGCTGTTGCCTGACAACCGCTGTTAAATGGTCTTGCCTTCTGGATTGCGCCTGTGCTCGCATGCCCACTATGCACAGCAGGACTGTCCATACCACGACCTGTACTGCGATAAGCAGTATAGTTTGCGTGCATCTCTTCATATTTGCAGCAGATGTTTACAGATGTTGAAAAACACCCTCGCATCTTCCGTGCGACTTTTCAGGCGGGTATTACGCTGAAAGTGGGCAAGACAGATTTGCTTGCTTTCAGAGTGTGTGTGTTAGAGCACCTTATTTGATGAGCATCATTTTCCTTGTTTGCGTAAAACTTCCAGCTTGCAGTTGATAAAAATACAACCCACTCGAGAGCCGTTCTGCATTGAACTGCACTTGGTAGCGCCCAGCGTTTTGTCTGCCGCAAAAGAGTGTTGCCACTTCACGACCGAGCACATCATAGACTTTCAAGCTCACGTCACTTGCTACGGGAAGTTGATAGACGATGGTCGTCATCGGGTTGAATGGATTCGGGTAATTTTGCTCGAGCAAGTAAGTTTGTGGTCGTGTGCCGTCCATTTCTCTCACAATCGATGCCGCTCGTGCAGGCTGTGCATATCGCAGCACTTGCCCTTCACCTGTTATCGCCAAGCCGAACACGCTATCTGCCACAACCAAGAAAGAAAATGAGGTAACCGTTTCGGTCAGCGGGGTGCTATTGTGGCGTAGCCATGTTGCGCCTGCATCACGACTTATGAAAATGCTGGGGCCTTGTGCCGAGAAGGCGCTGAGCCAGAGATGTCCAAGTTCTGCAACCCCTGTGCCACCAAAAAATGCCAAAGCACTTGGTGTGGCGGTCGCTCCCCAAGTTTGTCCGCCATTGGTCGTTCGGCGCAAGACACTGTTTGCAATTTGTTGGTTTTGCAATGTGTATCCGCCCACGACACCAGTATTTGGCGAAGCAAATGACATAACGAGCAACCAATCGTTATTGCCTGCCGCTGTGGTGCTGCTCCATGTATTTCCTGCATCAGTGGAACGGAACACCCGTCCTTGATTGGTGCCAAACCAGCCAGCATTGCCCACAAACTGCATGGAGCCCACCAGCCCAAACTCGCCATTGCCAGCGGCAACTTGTTGTGCAATTGGCGTCCATGTTGCTCCGCCATCTGCAGTTTTGACCAAGATAAAACCGCTGGTAGGCGATACAGGGTCGGACTGTGCAATGCCGTTTTGCGCATCAAAGAAGTGAATGGCATTCCAGAAACTGCCACTCTCACTTACCACTTGCCAAGTTTGACCGCCATTGGTGGTGCGAAACAGTCGTGCTGGACCGCTATCGGGACCCTCGCCGACAATAGCCACGTTTTCGTTTAGTGCATTGATGCAGTAGAGATTATTACTTGTCGGGGCTGACACACGCGTCCAAGTTCTGCCCCCGTCGAGTGAGCGCGCCACCACGCCGCCATCGGCACATGCCCATGCCACATTGCGATTTACCAACTTGATGGCATGAAACTCCGTGCTAATCTGCGACAGGCGCGCTTGCTCAATCCACGCTGGTCGGCTTAAATCCAGAAATGCTGCATCGCTGAAGTTTGAAGCGTTATCGACCATATCCAATCGGAATAGTGCCGTCGTCGTGGTAAAATCAATGGTTGTAGGCAAGCTCACACTAAAGGTAAGCGTGATGGTGTCATTGGTATTGATGACGCCACGCGAAATTCGTGAGTTAGGAATACTTACTCCTTGCACGGACGTGCTGAGCAAAAATTCTGCGTTGACGGTCGGAGCATTATAGTTTGCAATGCGTGCAATAATGGCTCGGCTGGGTTCATCGTAGCGCAAATCGAATGCCACTAATCCCGGTGTCGTGCGGCTCAGTGCGGCGCCGGCATCTAAAATGCGTTGAGAAATCGGACCGAATGCGGCGGCACGAATTTGCGTGGCAATGCGCTGTGGGCTCCAGTTCGGGTGTCGCGCTTTGATTAAGCCGGCAATTCCTGCCACAATCGGACTGGAAAATGAAGTGCCCGACATCGGAATATACAGTTCTGACGCTGCACGCCCATCCTTGACATCCACTGCTCGTCCCGGCACTGTGGTCAGCACCGCATTTCCAGCTGCATACACCTTGACCGTTGGTCCAAAGTTTGAAAATGACGCACGCTGCCCAATGTTCGCACCTGAATGCAGCACGGCACCAACGGAGAGCGCATTTGTATAGGCGGCTGGATAACTTGGGGCGTCAGTGCCACCATTGCCTGCTGCTGCCACCACCAACACTCCGGCATTCGTTGCAAAATTTACGGCATCTTCAATTGCCCGTGAGCGACTCGGTCCGCCAAAACTGCTGTTGATGATGCTGGCACCGTTGGTGGTGGCATACAAGATACCCTGTTCAATAAATCCCACACTCCGTACCCGCTCGCGTGTTCCGCCAAGTTTGACTGCCATCACGCGGCAGTTATATCCTGCGCTGGCAATGCCGATACCGTTGTTTGTGCTGGCGCCTGCCAGTCCTGCCGTGCCTGTGCCATGTCCTGAAAATTCATCAAGTGGATTGTTGTCGCGTGTCACGGTCGTAGTGCCGCTCTCCCAAAAATCCCATCCTCGCCAATCGTCGACAAATCCATTGCCATCGTCATCTACGCCATTGGAACGCCTATCTCGACCTTGTGCATCAGTGCCTGTCTCGCCCGGGTTGGTCCAAATCTTGCCTTGCAAGTCTGGATGGTCAAATTCAATGCCCGTATCTAAAATTGCAATCACCACATTTGGGCTGCCGGTGCTGACTGCCCACGCTTGTGGGATGTTGTGGTATTCAAAAAAGTCTTGTCCACGCATCCCATATGCGGAATCGTTCGGCACAACGGACAGCGAATACAGGTAACTGGGTTCGGCATACTCGACATCCGGCAATTTTGACAGTTCAGCTGCCACTTGCGCTGGATGGGTGCCGTCGGAGTAGTAGAGGTAGTAAATGCGTGAAATTTCGCCGGTCATGCGCGCTGCCGCTTCGCTTGGGGTTTTTGCCGAGAGCACTTCTTCTCCCAATTCGCCTGTGCCAATGCGGCTTGCCAACGTCTGACGGAGTTTATGTTCATACTCGGCTTTCCACAGCGGCTCAATTTTTTGCAGCCCATGCGCTTGCATAAGCGTTTGAACAGCGGCAAGCTCGCCTGCCGCCTTGGCGTGCAGTTGAAATCCGCCTCGGGTTTCCCCTTTGAGTTTGACCACAACCATTCCTTCCATCACGTCCGACGCCGCCGATGCCTTGCGTTGGGCGCTGAGTGCCTTCCGCTTATGGGCTCGCAGGTCTGTAACCTCTTGCGCCAATAGCCATGCTGGAAATAGTGTGAGCAGAATGAGCAGAACTGGGAAAAGACGCGCATGCATAAAGTTTAGATGTTAGACTTTGCTTCGGAGAAATTGATTGACAAGAAATTAGGATAACATAAATTTTCTTTCGATATTGTCAAAGCGTTGCGCCCCATAGCTTGGAAAATTTCTGGAAAGACCGACCTTTTGCATGGCTTACAGCCGAAAAGGTGATGTGCTTTCATCTTAATTGCTCAAACGACGATGGACATCTCATCAGTTAATTTGATGATGGTAAGTGGCGGTATTCTCTTGCTCTTCGGCGTCGCCGCTTGCCTTTACGGTGCGTGGCAGTGGCAAGCCTACCATCGTCGGCAAGCGTGGCCGACGACACAAGGCAAAATTATCCGCTCTCAACTTGTTGGGGAGGGTGAGGATGCGACAGCTGATATTGAGTATGAATACCACGTGGCAGGCGTGCGCTATACCTCGCTGAATCTCGTGCCTGAAAACACCGGTTACACGCCCAGCACTATGGTAGAACGATACATCGCCGGCAAACCCGTTACGGTCTACTACAATCCCGACAATCCGAAGCAAACCTTGCTGGAACGCGGCAATAACATTTTAGCTATTGCATTTATCGGTGCGGGCGTGATTGATATTGTTTTTTCCGCCGCATATATGTTTGGGTTCAATGTATTTACCTTCTTTTCAAAATGAACCGACTTATCATGCTCGACATCTGCTTGGTTTGCCTGACAGAACGACGCTTTCAACGCAGGTTACCCCTGCCTATTGCATGCAACACCGCCTCGCGTTGAGCAACCCTCATCCATTTGTATTGTGCCGATTTAGCAGAACATTTCTATATTCTCTGTTCAACTTTTTGAGCAGCGTTGCACTACATTTCTTGAAAAAAGATGTCCGCCGTAACTCTACGAGATTTATTGACGGTACTCGCCCCCATTTCTCCGCACACCGCTGAAACCTTATTGCAACA
>Ga0308414_1000476_pt1 | contig 25517 bp, 18 predicted proteins | sample HotsprSampleOS50_FD_205667 | JGI IMG/M metagenome (GOLD analysis project Ga0308414, IMG submission 205667) | Hot spring phototrophic mat microbial communities from Octopus Spring, Yellowstone National Park, Wyoming, United States - 20090730_OS50 ...
AGGTCAGTTGCCCAACTAAGAAAAAGACAAATGAAGCCAGCGCCGCACTGCCTTCCGACATAGCAACTGCACTCGTGCTCGTATTTTCCCCTGAAATGGCTGCGGCAATGACCATAGACGTTGCAATGAAGCGAGCCGCCGCCACAATGCCGACCGCCACATTGCCTTTTTGCACTTCTTGCATGTAGTCGACCCCGTGAAAGAGTTTGAAGCCAAACAGCGATAGAAGCGTCAGCAAGGCAATGCTACCAAGTCCCCAAAGCGCCACAAGCCCAGCATCGACCAGCAGACTCTGATGTCCCTCGCCTGCCAAAACTTCCGCCGTGATTTGCACCACGCCGAATAAAAATCCTGCCAAAGCAATGCCCAGTGCACTTTTGTCATCTTTTGAAATCACTTCCGTCATGCTTGCCTTGAAAATGAACTGATTGACCAGTCGCGCAATCATGAGCATGACCACTAAAGTAACACTGATGAAGAGAATGGATTCCCACGCCATGGATGTGAAAGTTGAGTGATAAGTTTTTTACAGCCGAGAAACAAAATATAGAACTGGCAACAGCGATAGCAAATTTAAGCCCAGTTTCACGAATTTGGCTAAGGAATTTTTTTGGAATAATTTGCGCTTCACATCGAGCAAACTTAACGAGCAAACTTAATCGTTACCAACCAAAGAAAACCTGAACTATGCTGTCTATTGTGACAATTCTCGTGGTAAGTTACCTGATTGGGTCTATCCCTACAAGCATTATTTTGAGCAGGTGGCTGAAGGGCATTGACATTCGTCAGTATGGAAGCGGTAATGCAGGGGGCACAAATGCGTTTCGGGTGTTAGGCTGGAAGGCAGGGTTGCTGGTTACACTGGTTGATATGCTCAAAGGCATTGTGGTAGTCTTATGGGTGGTCGGATTTTTCACTTACAATCAGTTGGATAAGCTCCCAGAAATGAACAAGGTGGTGCTGCAGTTGCTGGCGGGCACGGCTGCCGTTATCGGGCATGTCTATACCATATTTGCCGATTTTCGAGGTGGAAAGGGGGTCAGCACGGCGGCAGGGATTATGTTTGGCATTGCACCCGTGACGATGGCAATTACGGTGGCAGTGTTCTTCGTCATTATGCTGGTCTCGCGCTATGTGTCGTTGGCGTCCATGCTGGCGGCGCTGTGCTTTCCATTGATTGTGGCACTGCGCAAACATCTGGTCGGCACAGACGGCATTGACTATGAAGTGCATCTCTTTGGCGCATCGCACCTCATTCACGACAGCTTGGATGTAACCTTGATTATTGTGGGTAGCGCCATTGCATTAGGGATTGTCTATACGCATCGCTCAAATATCCAGCGCCTGCGATTGGGAACGGAGAATCGCGTAAACTTCTTCTCTAAGCAAAAGTAAAAAGGCTTTTTCCAACTGCGCAAAACACGCAGAGCGGAGGTCAGCATCACAATTTACCGTCACTGCAAAAGCTCGTGCAAAGAGCAGCAAGCGAATGATATAAACTGACCCGCAAAGTCAGCCAAAATTATGATGCGGTCTTTGGCGGAAAGAAAAATTGCAGGGGACGAGTCTTAAAGCGCTGCCATACGACATGGATAAGGGCGCGTCCCTGCTTGAAATTGGCTCGGCGAGAACTTAGCGCCAGCACGAGCGATAGCCCGAAGCTGAACAGAAAGTTCATGAATCCAACGAGAAAAACGCCCAGCGAAATCATGACAAAATCCCATGCGGTGAGTTGCTCCCAAAGTTGCGCAACGGCCATTGCCGAGCCGCCAGCTGCGATGGTAACGTGGCGCACATCAAGCGGCAAACCCGTAATGACCCCGATAATTGGCATCATGCCTAAGGCAAAACCTAAGAAGAGATTGCCCATCAATCCGCCTAAGTTCTCCTCAAGGTAGTGAGCGGCGCGTGTGAGCCAAGCCTTCGGCAAAATTTTGCGCAAGAAACGATGCTGCTCAATCCGCTGGCGGAATGCCGAATACGCAACGAAATTATCAAAGTAGCCCGTTACAAAGCCGCCCAAGTAGAGAATCCCACCAGTGAGCGCCGCATAAAACACCGTCAGAGATTTGAACGGATGAAAGGCAGCTAAGGTGCTCAACGCTTTTTCTTCATTCGCAATGTGAGAGCCTGAAATCAAATACCATAGCCAAGAAAGCGCAAAGGCAAGCGGAATGACAACCACCAAATTGCCCAAGAATGAGGCAAACTGACTGCGAGAAATTTTGGTAATGAGGTCAGCCGCTGTCTCGAGATTAAGTTTTTCAGAGTCCTTAGAGTCAAGTGAACGGGCGAGGGCGGAAGCCGTCATGGCAGGCTGTTTGGTTGCCAGAGAAAAGTGAAAGACCTGCATGGTAATAAAACTGCCCGCATAGTTGATGCTGTAAAGCAGCCCGCTGATGAGCGGCGCCGCACTGAGGTAAGCGATGAGAAACTTCACCCAGTTTGTAAAAGCAATAACAAAACCGCCGCCCATTGCAGCCAGAATAAATTCTGCGTATTCCCGACGCGTGGTGGTGATGTAATGCTCACCCGTTTGACTGGTATGCTCGGCAACTTTATAGGCAAGCAAGCTGGTGTTTTCCCGAAAATGCTCACCTAAGCTACGCTGAAGGTTGATATTGCGAATCAACTCCTTGAAGAAATTGGTGGCAAGTGTGGCGCGGTTGGTCTGCTCAAACGGCGAAATGAGACGCAAAAGTATCTTCAGACGCTCTATGGTGCGGCGAATCCGATAAAGCAAATACACGCGCTGAATGCTCACGCCCTTGACAACTTGACTTTCGCGAATGTCCTCCAACAGCTCATAGCAGGCAACAATGGTGCTCAACGCCTGTTCATACTGCATGGCCAGTTGCGACTCGGCAACTTTTTCAGGTGAAATCAAAAATTTCTGATAGAGCTCAATGTAATTGCCAACCTCCTGACCCATGACAATAAACGGGGAACGAGCATAGTCAAAAGATGGCATGCAGGCGAGAATCTCTGGCTCTAACCCCATCGACACGGCACGATGCGAAAGGATGAGGATAGATTGAGCCAGAGCAAACTGCAGTGTGCCAGATGAAGTCATCGCTCCATCAGCATCTAACAATTGCCACAGCTCAATCCAGCTTGAGCTTGGAATAGCTCTAACCCAGCGATAGTCGGTCTTCTCGGGAAAACATTCCTCCAAGAAGTCCAACATTTCGTTGGGATGAGCCAAAGGCGGCAAAAACGTTTCGCCAATGCGCCTGAAGACTTCCGAGATGAAACTGGCGTGAACGGCAACACCGACTTCAGTAAATAGCCGCACATAATTGCGCTGCTCAACTTGATGACGCACATAGTTTCGTACATGAGACAGTAGCGCTGGCGATGCGCGTAGCATGTAGTTCAGCGTGGCTAAACGTTTGGCAGCCTCCTCGAAAGCCTCACCTTTTTTCGGACGCAACACATCGATGAGCGTTTGCAACCACTTCCCGCCATCATCTCCCGGTGCATTCGGTATATTAGCCAAAACCTCTTCAAGGTTGAGCTGAGACTGCGGTGATGTTTTAATCAATGAGAGCATTAAAATCGCTGTTAGTTTGACAAAGAATTTTTTAGATAGACGCAAGCGCTACAGCGTCAAAAACGACCCAGCACGTGCTGGCTAAGACTTGATAATGTGCCTGACGCAACTTACGCAAGAGTAAAACCATCGGTTGCTATGTTATCAAACTGCATCTACAAAAAATACGAACATCATCTTGAATATGGGCATTTCAATTGCAGTGCTCGGTGCAGGCAGCTGGGGAACCACCTTAGCGATTTTACTCGCCGAAAAAGGTCATAAGGTCTTCCTTTGGGCACACCGCAAAGAGTTCGCCGATGAACTCAATCGCTTACATGAGAACAAACGCTACTTATCAGGTATCACAATTCCTGAAAGTGTGCAAATCTCGTCAGACATTCATCATGCAGCCCAAGCCGAAATGGTGGTGGTGGCAACACCAGCGCAAGCGGTGCGAGAGACACTCATGCAGTTGAGCTCGCACCCTTTCAACAACACGGTTTTTGTTAATGTTTCCAAAGGAATTGAACTGGGCACAGGCATGCGAATGTCAGAAGTCACGCAGAGCACTTTGCCGCAGGTGAAGATAGAGCAAATTGCCGCGCTGTATGGACCAAGTCATGCCGAAGAAGTCAGTCGGCACCAGCCCACAACAGTTGTCGCCGCCAGCATCAGCAAAGAGACCGCTAAGTATGTGCAAGAAACCTTCAGAACGGCGATGTTTCGTGTGTATGCCAATACCGATTTAGTCGGCGTGGAAATTGCAGGGTCGGTCAAAAATATCATGGCAATTGCGGCGGGCATTGCCGACGGCATTGGCTACGGCGACAATGCCAAAGCCGCTATCGTGACACGAGGGCTGGCAGAAGTCTCACGCTTGGGCGTGCGCTTGGGCGCTAACCCAATGACCTTTTCTGGACTGGCAGGTATTGGCGACCTTGTGGTAACATGCTCAAGCAAGCACAGCCGCAATCGATATGTCGGCGAGCAAATCGGCAAAGGCAAAACTTTGGAGCAAATTCTTTCCGAAATGGTGATGGTGGCAGAAGGCATTTCAACAACCAAAGCCGTCTATGAACTGGCGCAAAAACTTGGCGTCGAGATGCCCATTACCGCCGCAGTCTACGAAATGCTCTTTCACCGCAAAAATCCCAACGAGTTAGTCTATGAACTCATGACGCGTGAGCCCAAAGAGGAGTTAATGTAAGCACAAAAAGACAGGCTCGACTCAATTCAAAATCTCCCAGCTAATGCCAAAACGAATACCGCGTTGCGGCATGGGAAAAATCGGGGCACGAATGAAGGCCAAACCGGGAAGATTTTCCCACATCAAAAAAGCCGTTGCACTGCCAATCTTTGCCCAAACCTGAAAATCCACACGACCCAATGCGCCCTGCACACCAAACTGCAAGTTGTTATCGACATAATCTGTGCCGGTGCGTTGGTAAAGGTTGAAGTAAAAAATCAGCTGCCGTTCGCTACTGCGCATAGAGGCAGAAAAATCTGAAAAGGCAAAGCCCGCAAATCCTACCTTCAAATCGAGCGCGCCACGAAAGAGCTTGTCGTGAAAAAAAATGCCAAAACTGCCATAGAGACGAGGAAGGTAAAAAATCCGCCCTGTGCTGGCGTCCGTTTCATCAGGAATAGGGTCAAACAAAAATCCAGTCTCATAGTCGTTGTCAGGCGACGAGACAATGGTGTAGTTGAGCACAGCCGTAGCATCAAGGTAGCCTTCAAGTTTCCATATCTTGGCGCGGAGGCTAAGACCGATGCCCGTGTAAGAGAGAGAAAGGTCGGAAAGAGAGCGAAACCGAGCACGATAAGCGACACGCACCGAATCAATGAAGCTTAAGGTCTGCACCACCGTCATGGGTGAAAAAACTTGATGATTGAGAAAAGACAGGCGGAGACTAAGGGCGCTATCGAGCACGAGCATGCTCCCGGCTTCAAACTGCCGCACCAGTTCGGTTTGCCAACTTAGAGACCCGCGCAGTCGGTCGTCGCGTGAGAAAACTTCTTGCAGCGTCGGGAAGCGTGTCGTAAAGGAGGTATTGAGAAAGCCGCCAAGGCTGGCGCGCTCGAAGGGAAGTGGAAAAGCAATTTCTCCACCAAAGCCACTATTGAGCGCGCTGCCAACAAAGTCGTTCCCATTGGTGTTGGAGACAGAAGTCGTGACCAGACTCAGTGCACCGCCAATCTCTAAATCTTGACCGAATAGCAAATTCTCAAGGCGAATTTTGCCGCCAGCATTGAGCTCGAGTGTGGCAACCGTGGGCAAGAAAAGTGTATCGCCAGCGGCATTTTCAAGAGTGTTTTGAAAATTGACTCGCTCAAGCTGAAATGTGCCCTTGCCTTGCAAGGAAAGAATCCAGAGCATGAGCGATTGCTTAGCACCGATAGCAAAGCGTGTAGAATTCTCAAGGTCTGAAAATGCACCAAGTCGGGAGATGCTATCGGGACGAGTTTTCTCAAACTTGCGCTCAAAGCGAGCCAGGTATGCCCAAGTCTTGAAGAGATTGAGTGAATCTTGCAGAAATGGCAGAGCGGTTTGAAATTCGCTTTTGAGAAGGTTCAAAAAAAGGCTACGGCGTGTGAATTGATTGACAATCACAGCGTTGCGTGAATCCAGCCGGTCGATAAACCCAATGCTTTGTGAAATATCAATACCCCCATATGGCAGCATGCTGACCGAATAATTTTCCAGAGCAAGTGTAAGAAAGGTTCGTTCAGAAAATTGATAGCGCAAGCGTCCGCGAATGTAGTTGCCTAAGCTGTTGGAGCCGAAGCGCTCGACGCCAATGCCACCGAGGTTGGAATAGTTGCCATCGGTACCTTCATATTTGTAGCCAGCATAAAAATTCAGTTGAGGAGAGAAATTGAGCGAAAAGGTTACATCGAACTTTGTGGTGATGCCCGCAAATTGAAAGTAATGCGCCTTCACATATCCTTTGAGAGCGGTGAGGCGCTGCGTATGCGACTCAAGAACCAGCGGTGCCGATGACTCGGCAAGCGATTTGTAGCCCGTAAAAAATGATAGTCGCGAGAAAGATTCGCTCGAGAGAAAATTAAATGGTGCAAGGCGTGAAATGGGGTCGTTGAGCAACATCTCATCCAGCAGGATATGCTGATGGCGCATGCCTAAACCGCCATATAGTAATTCATTGATTTGCCCAAACTCACTTTTGTCGCGCAAGTAGAAATGTGCTTGTTCAGAAAAAAAATCTTCAACGAAGCGATGATAAAACATGTCGCGTGTGGAGTCGCGCACAAAATAGGGCGTGGCAAATAAAGACGGGGTCTCATAAAACTTGTAAAAGAGTCGGAGAGAATCTGCCGCAGAAAGCACTGGGGCGCGCCGAGGCACAGAAGAAGTGTCTGACACGGCGGCATCAGCGGCCACAGTAAGCGTATCTTTGAACACATCTGGTGAAGGTGGTGGCGCTTCAGGCACAGTATCGCGCAGGGCTGCAGCCGAGCGCGGGTGCGCCGCATCATCAACCCAATGCACCTGAAACTTATCCCGATGATGCGTCTGCGCAAAAGACACCGCAGCAAAAAAGAAGAACAGTGAAAGCGTAAAAACGGTTGAAAAAAATGATGTGTTAAGCATGAGAACAAGTTGCCGTTTGCAAAACAGCAAATAGTTTGCCAATATAAGGCACGATGGGGTATATCAGACAATCTTGCGGCGCAAAAAAGCGTGCGCATCGTCCAAAACCCACTCCATGCCAAGAACACATCAGCAAGCGATGCTGGGCAAAGTAAAGTATGAAAAGGTATGACAAAGGTAACTAATCTGGTGTAACTTACGAATTAAGAGAATGCCATGAGACCCAAAGATGTAGACAAACAAGACCAAACAAGAGCACAAAGCAAACGCTACGGCGCTACGGTTTTATCGGCTTTATCGGTTTTATCAACAATCAAATGGATTTGACACATCAACGTTACAACCCGAAGTGAAAGAGAAAGGAAAAATTTTATGGCAAATAATTTTTTTGATTTTGACGACAACAACGACAAGTCTCGCGGCAAGGACAAAGCCAAATTCCCGACGGCAATTTGGTATGTGATGGCGATTCTCATCCTGATTGGAATTCAGGTAACCTTTTTCTGGTCGAACACCACCACCGAATTGCCCTACAGCCAGTTTCGTAAAGAGCTCGAGCGCGGCAATGTCGAATCGGTGAAAATTTCACCGACACGGACTTGGGTGCGCACCAAAGAAGAGCTGGTCTTCAATAGCCCTGCAAACTCTTTGATGCGGGCGCGTCCAGCAACGAAAGACTTCTACACCATTGCCCCCATGACGCTGGCAAACAATGAGTTCGTCAAAGAGTTGGAAGAAAAAGGCGTCAAGTATCAATTTGTGCAAGATGGAAACTGGTTTACGGACATTCTGCAGTGGATTTTCCCGTTCGTGATTCTGCTGGGTATCTGGATGTTTGTCTTCCGCCGAATGAACCCCAATTCGCAAGTGATGAACATCGGCAAGAACAAAGCCGCCTTGTATGAAGAGCCCACAGATGGCAACCGCATCACATTCAAAGATGTGGCAGGGTTGGAAGAAGCTAAGGAAGAGGTCATGGAGATTGTGGATTTTCTCAAAGACCCGAAAAAGTTTACCAAACTGGGCGGCAAGCTGCCAAAGGGCGTGCTCTTGGTCGGCCCGCCCGGCGCTGGCAAAACGCTGATGGCAAAAGCCGTAGCAGGTGAAGCTGGTGTGCCTTTCTTTTCGCTGTCAGGTTCCGATTTCGTCGAAATGTTTGTTGGCGTCGGCGCCGCACGCGTGCGAGATTTGTTTCGCACGGCCAAAGAGAAAGCCCCTTGCATCATCTTCATTGATGAGATTGATGCTGTCGGGCGCTCACGCGGCAAGGGAATGATGATGGGCGTCAATGATGAGCGTGAAAACACACTCAATCAGCTACTGGTCGAGATGGATGGTTTTGCAACCGACAAAGGCGTGATTATCATGGCGGCAACCAACCGACCCGATGTGTTAGACCCCGCATTGCTGCGTCCCGGACGCTTTGATAGACAAATCGTGATTGATAAGCCCGACCTCAACGGCAGAATCGATATCTTCAAAGTTCATACAAAGAATATCCCGCTTGGGAAGGATGTCGACATCCGAACTTTAGCGTCGCAGACACCCGGTTTTGCTGGCGCAGAGATTGCAAATGTGTGCAATGAAGCGGCGCTCTTAGCTTCCCGTCGTGGTAAAGACGCCGTCGAGATGATTGACTTTCAAGACGCAATTGAGCGGGTGATTGCAGGACTGGAGAAGAAAAACAAGGTGATTAATCCAAAAGAGAAAAAGATTGTCGCCTACCATGAATCTGGTCATGCGATTGTAAGTTGGCTCATGCCCGGAAATGACCCACCGCAAAAGGTAACCATTGTCCCGCGCGGCGTTAGCGCCTTGGGCTACACACTCAATACGCCACTCGAAGACCGCTACTTGATGACAAAACAAGAGCTCTTTGCACGAATCTGCGGACTCTTGGGCGGACGCGTGGCAGAAGAAATTGTCTTCGGTGAAATCTCAACAGGGGCGCAAAACGACTTGGAGCGTGTAACAGACATCGCATACAGCATGGTGGCCATCTACGGCATGAGTGAAAAGTTAGGCTATCTCTCCTTTGCAGACACCAGCAATGCGTTCTTGCAAGGCATCGGTATTGAAAAACGCTATGGCTCAGAAATTGCGCACCTGATTGATGCAGAAGTTAAACGCATTGTCGACGAAGCTCACGAGGCCACGCGCAAATTGCTGACCGAAAAACGCGACAAATTGGAGCAAATGGCGCAGGAACTCTTGAAGCGCGAGGTCCTTACATACAAAGATATCGAAAATATCTTAGGTAAGCGCCCGAACTTAGACGATATGAGCACCAATGGCGACTTGTCGCAAAATCGCGCTGACATGGCGACGGAACCGGCTGTGGTGGAAGAAGCCCCGGCAGGCAAAATGGCAGGCGAAGAGCGAGCGGCATTAGAGGCGGCGGTCGAGAAAATCAAAGCCAAACGGGCTCATGAAAATTGAAAATGGAAACCAATTGCAAAAGGAGAATATGGAAAAACGGGTCTATGCAATTGCGTCAGGAAGGGTGCAGGGCGTAGGATACCGATGGTTTATTCATCATCATGCAGAGCAGCTGGGATTGTCGGGCTATGTGCGAAACTTGCCAGATGGCAGAGTGGAGATGGAGCTGCAAGGCAATGCGGCAATGGTAGAAGCGCTGTTGGAAAAAGCACGCATCGGACCGTGGGCGGCGCAGGTCAGTAGTCTGAAAGTTGAGCCCCGTCCTGTGCAAGCGCTGTCGCAAACGCATTTTGAAATTCGCCGCTAAAAGGCGGCTTTTTTTAACCAACACTCAATAGGAGGAGAATGACTATGACACGCATACAAGGCATGATTATCGGCATCGCATCATTTGCTGCTGGGGTCATCATCGGGATGATGGTTGCGCCAAAGTCGGGCAAAGAGCTACGCAAACAATTGAGTGAGTCAGCATCAAAGCTACCGCATCTCTACGATGACCTTAAACTGCCGCGACTGTCATCCAGCGAAGTAGAGCGCGACTTGATAAAGTAGCCCACTAAGCTGCTTTAGCGCCGCAAGATGTATTGCAATTGCTCTGGATACTGCCGAAGCAGTCGCAATCGCTGTGGCAAAATTACTTTAGGCTGAAGCGCGCCAGTTGTATCGGCAACAATATCGTTGTAGCTAACCTGCACTGTAACATGGTCGGGGCGTAGTAATTCCAAATCGCTGACCGCACCGCCAATCGTAAGCCGGAGCTTGTTGGGAATCAGCGTAACCGCTTGCGTTGGCGGTGCGTCACGAAGTTCTATGGGAATATCAACAAGCTCAATTTGTGCAAGTTTATCCGCAGTGCCACTGAGTGTGACGCTTTTGGGTGAAACCGAGAGATAAGGAAAGAAGCTATCAGCGACAATCGCACGCGTTGAAAAATTGCCCCTCAAAGCCGTGCTTTGTGGAAAGACTTCGCAAGAATCAATTGCTTCCACAAGACTCACCGCTCCCGAAATCGTTACGCTGTCAGGCGTCAGGCGATAGTCTGTAATCACGAACCCGCTGGCAGGCACAATCGTCTGCGCAAGGCGAAGCGGCACGGTCTTCGTTACTTTTTTCTCTAAATCTATCGTGAGCACCGCTGGTTGCACATCCAGAACAGTTAATCCTTCCGGCAGTGGCTTGATGTATTGTGCCGCTGTCGGAGTGGTTTCAATGAAAAGAGTAGACTTGCGCAACTCATTAGCAAGGTCAATCGTCCATTCGGCGCGCGAGAGATAAAACGCCAAAATTTTCCAGCCCTCGCCAGAGAGTTTGACTTCAACTTGCTTCGGCAAGCCTGCGCGAACCGCCTGCGTGGCTTGCTCCATTTTGACACTTGTAGGGATATTGAAGGTGGCAACATAGCGCTTTGACATCGCGACAAATAGCCATAGTGCAAGCGCAAACAACAGTGAGCTAAGTAGGGCGGGCACACGAGCCAAAAGCGGTTTGGTCATGCCTGTGTGCAACTCAAGCGTCTTGTCAGGAAAAGTTAAGTGCAGTGTTCAAACCTCACGCACTAACGATGCAGGTAGAAATCAGTGGGCTCTGAGGGATTCGAACCCCCGACCTACTGGGTGTAAACCAGTCGCTCTAACCAACTGAGCTAAAAGCCCAAATGCTCAAAGAGTAAATCCTAACGTAGCTTGCAATTTAATGCTTTGCGCTCGCTCTACAAAAGCGTGAGAATAACGCAAAATGAACAACGGCAAGCAACGCACTCGCATAAAAATAACTTTGAATTACTAATGATGCCGTCTATATTAAGCCGAGGTCTGGCAAAAGTAGTTTTCCTTCAACCAAACGCACGACCCAAATGCACAGCTCAATGTTGTTAATCCTACTGCTCTGCGCGTCCTCAGGATGGAGTAATGTTGCAGCATCACTGGCTAATGAGCCAATCGTGAAGTTCAGGGCTAGTGCTGATGCCGTGAGTAAGCTAAGTTTCGAGACGCTCCAAAGCGACGAGAAAAAAGAAAAAAAGAGCACGAAGCAGACGGCAAAATCGGCAAAGAAAAAGTCAAGCGAGAGCGAAAAAGACAGCAAACCTTCCAAAGCAGAAGCTAAGGAAGAGACAGACAACAATACGCCAAATGCAACTGCAAAAAAAGAGGCGGCTAAGAAAGAAGACGGGCTTAACTGGATAGCTGTTGTGATAATTGGGGTGGTGGCAGGTGGCGCTGGGGCAGGCATCATGCTGCTGCTGATGCGGCGTAAGTCGGCAGAGACGATAGTCCCCGATACACCAAAAGCCCTGCTGGGAAGCACAGAAGCAGAAGTCATTGTGGTCGAAAGCAAAGTGCTGCATCAAGATGCGGCAAGCAAAGGTACTGCCGAAGCCGAAGTAAAAAAGGACATCGCAAGAGAGCCCGCACCCATTCGTCCCGCATTGCATACAGAGCAAATAAGTGAGACCCCATTGGCAGGAAAAGCTGTAGCAGTGCAGCCAGCGCCAACACCACCGCCGCAGCAAGCTCCACCGGTGCCAACCGCCACAGATAGGAAAGTTCTAACCCCAGAAAAAACCGCAACAGATGAACGAAAGCGCACCACTGAAACAGCAGAGACAGTAGCAAAAAGCACATCGCCCGAAAAGTCGGCATCCGCCTCAAACATCGAGCCCGATACAACAGCCATGCTGCTCGATGACAACAGCATCGACACTCGTGAGAGCAAGGTGAGCAACGAAGACTTTGCGCTGCTCAACGAACTGACCCAGAAGCCAGAACCTAAGCAGGAGGAAGAACTGCTCTCCGACCAACTCATCATGCCAGAAGATGAAGGCTTGCTGATAGACCCAAGTGACACAGTGGTAGCAGAGACATCGCTGCTCGAGGCATACCAGCGCATCTCTACACCAGAAGATGAAAACGAGTTTATGCGCAAGGTCTGGGTCGGCACAATCGCAAACTTTGAAGAAGTCTTTGGCAATCCTACTGTCAAGCCAATTTTTGTTGAAAATTCAGAGGGAAGTTTTCTGATTGCCAAGCATGTATCTGAAGAAGAAGCGGCAGAGGTCTTCATTCTGCGCAATTTCCCTATCCATGATTTCTTGATGCAAGAAAGCCTGACACCGGTCTTCGAGCTTCAAAGCTCAAAGACGCTATCGAGCGGCTTTTCAATTAAGCTGCCCGCACGGGTCAAGAAAAGTGAATTGGGCTGGCAATTGGTTTCCAAAGGCGAAATTCTTATCCCCGCCTGAAACGGTAAGGCGCAAAGTGCAGGTTTAAGACAGAACATCCAACACAGGAGAGCAGTCATAATTGCTAAAGCGAGTTATAACCTTAACGCACGATGAAAAAAATCACCATCTTTGGCTCAACAGGGTCTATTGGACGAAACACGCTGGATGTGGTGGCGCGCTTCCCAGATAAATTTTCTGTGCAATACTTAACAGCGAATAGCAATGCAGAGTTGCTGCTCGAGCAAGCGTTGCAGTATCGTCCAAAAGCCGTGGCAATTAGCGCCGCAGAGTATGAGAAAACCCTGCGTGAAAGACTGGCAGGCGAAGGGATTGAGGTCTTAGCAGGGGAAGACGCCTTGTGTGAGATTGCTCGCCGCAGTGATAGCGACTTTGTCGTCGGAGCGTTGGTAGGTTTTGCAGGTCTGAAGCCCACTATTGAGGCGCTGAAGGCTGGAAAAACTATCGGCTTGGCGAACAAGGAAACCTTAGTGGTAGCCGGCGAAATCATTACCAAACTGGCTAAAGAAAAAGGATGCGCACTGTTACCAATCGATAGCGAACACTCTGCCATTTTCCAGTGCTTAGTCGGCGAACCCGTGGAAAGCATCGGCAAAATCATTCTGACCGCATCTGGCGGACCATTTAGAACCTTGCCCAAAGAAGCCTTTCAGCACATCACGCTGGAGCAAGCGCTCAAGCATCCGAACTGGAAAATGGGACGCAAAATCACAATTGACTCGGCAACACTCATGAACAAAGGCTTGGAAGTCATTGAAGCAAAATGGCTCTTTGGTGTAGCGCTTGACAAAATCGAGGTGGTCGTGCATCCACAATCTATCGTGCATTCCATGGTAGAATTTACTGACGGAAGCATCAAAGCGCAGCTTGGCACACCCGATATGCGCATTCCCATCCAGTATGCCCTGACATATCCAGAACGCTTCTATGCAGATTACCCGCGCATCAATTGGACAACCCTGTCGCGCCTTGACTTTGAGCCGCCTGACAAAGAAAAATTCCGCTGCTTGGCATTAGCTTATCAAGCCATTGAGCAAGGCTCATCGTATCCAACGGTGCTAAACGCTGCCAACGAGGCCGCAGTCGCACTCTTTCTCGATAGGAAAATTCCCTTCGTCAAAATTCCTGAACTTATTGAAGACGCCCTGAATGCGCATCAAAATGGACAAAGCGTAAGTTTAGATGAACTCATTGAAATTGACCGTGAGACGCGCCGAAAAACCTGCGAGCGCGCTGGCATCTTGGACTTTGCACTCTAAACACATCAATGTATATTGAAACGAACCACTAACATTCATAAGGACATAAGCTATGCCTGAAGAAACATCATCAAATCAACCGTCTGCGGATGCCGTTACAACCACGCTGACCAGCGTGTCCAAAGTCATTTCGGAGACAACCAACACTGCCATGCAACTGACGCAGCAAGTCGATGTGGAAAAATTGGTCAATAGCTCCATTGAGCTGATTGCCAAAACCGCAGAGAGCCTCAGCAAAATCATCCTAAGCCTTGGCGAAACGGTTGCGACCGTGTCCGCAGATGTGGCAACAGGTTCTGGCAAAGCCACAGAAAGCATTTCAAAAACTGTAACAGCTTTGGCAGAAACCTTGAGCAAATCTACTGCGGGTTTGGGCGAAACCACTGCAAAGCTGGGAGAAAATCTCGGCAAAGCGGCAGAGACGGTTACCAAATCACTTGGCGACGGCAGCGCAACAAAGCAAAGCACATAGTGTAAGAAAGACTTTGGGCATCTGCCAAATCAGTCAGTGCGTCTTAGAGAGCATTAAATGAGCATGTAAATCATCTTCGGCAATTTTTTCTTATCTACGGCTATGGAACTTCTCAGCACGATATTTTACTTCATCGTGGCAATTTTCATTTTGGTCACGGTGCATGAGTTTGGGCACTTTGCAGCGGCAAAATTATTCGGCATGCGCGTCGAGCGGTTTTTCATCGGCTTTGACTTCTGGAACTTGAAACTGTGGAGTGTTCAGCGTGGCGAAACGGAGTATGGCATCGGCGCCATTCCGTTAGGTGGCTATGTGAAAATTGCAGGCATGGTAGATGAAAGCATGGATACAGGGTTTGCAACAAAGCCCGCACAGCCATGGGAGTTTCGGTCTAAGCCAACTTGGCAGCGTCTGATTGTAATTTCCGCTGGGGTCATCATGAACATGGTGCTGGCGGCAATCATTTTTATCGTCATCGCGCTGAACTACGGCGAAGTCAAAACCCCGATTTCAAGCGGCGTAATGATTGATGAAAATAGCGAATCGGTCTTCAAAGAGATGGGCTTTCAGACTGGAGATGTGATTGTGGAAGTCAATGGCAAGCCAGTCAAATACTGGGAAGAAGCCTTAGACCCGGAGCTGTTTACAAATAGCACACTCACCTACACCATCAAGCGTGGGCAAGAGCTCATCAAACTCGATGCGCCACCGAATATCATGACACGCATCAACGATACCAAAGGCGAGGGACTGCGACCTCTCACGCCACCCATTGTAGGGGAATTGGTCAGCGGCTACCCTGCAGAGCGAATTGGCTTGAAGAAAGGCGACAAAATCCTGCGTGTATCGGGCGTTGCCATCACCGATTGGTCTGATTTGGTGCGCATCGTGGGAGAGAATGCAAATAAAGAAATTCTGCTGGAATGGCAAACCCCGCAAGGCGAAGTCAAAACAGCGACCGTTACCCCAAACGCAAGTGGCAAAATCGGCATCAGCGTGGCACCAATGGAGCGTGAATACCTGCGACTCGGCTTCTTCGAGGGAATTGCCGCAGGGCTCTCGCAAACAGTGAAGATGACCGCCATGACCGTAAAAGGATTCGGCAAGCTCTTTACCGGTCAAGAAGATGTGCGTAAGTCGCTGGGCGGACCGATTAAAATTGCCAAACTGGCTGGACAGACCGCCGAACAAGGTCTGCGCAGTTTTCTATGGTTCTTAGCCATTCTTTCAATCTCGCTAGCATTCATCAACATCCTACCCATTCCTGCGCTCGATGGCGGACAATTTGTGATGAACAGCATCGAGGGCATTATGGGCAGAGAATTGCCACTCAAAACCAAAATGGCAATTCAACAAGTGGGATTTACGGCGCTGCTGGTGCTCATGGCGTTTATCTTCGTCAATGACATCATCAACCCGTAGTCGGCGTGTAAAGCCAAAAATGAAAGTCCTGCTGTTCAAACTGGCGCACGGTCGTAGTGGCGACAAAGGCGATACGGTCAACATTGGCGTCATTGCTCGCCAAGCGGAGTTCTACGAGATTCTGAAAAACGAGCTGACACCAGAGCTTGTCAAAGCGCATTTCGGTTCAATGGTCAAAGGTAAGGTTGAGCGCTATGAACTGCCCAACATCGGTGCGCTCAACTTCCTTTTGCATGAGGCTTTGGGCGGCGGTGGCACCAAATCGCTCAAGCTCGATGCACAAGGCAAGACCTACGCCGCCGCACTCTTGCGCTTGACACTGACCTTAGACGAGACACGCTACCCACAACTGCAACAGCTGCAGGAAAGCAAAACCTGAACTCTACACAGCCGATACGGTTTGCGGCATGCTGGGCGCTGATGCGGAGTCTGTGCTCGAGCGCTCACTCTGCAGGCGTTCTAAACGCAACGATTGACTTTTGTATTTGTCCACGAATGCGCCGAGAATGTAGGTGCGAAAGAGATAGCCCCAAAAGCTTTTCTCAATTAAGCGAGAGCTAATGGTGTGGGCAATTTTGTCGTGCGCGTCTTTCCACTTGCTCCAATGTAGATTGGCATTATCGTGATGCACCGTATGATAGCCATTGTTGAAAAGCAAAAAGTTGAGTATCGGGCTCGTAAAATTTCTGGAATGATTGGTCGGTGAAGTCTCATCAGCATGAACATGCTGCAAATAGTTGAAAACCAGCACGGTGAAAAGCGCCGCTTGATGAGGTAGTAAGATATACAAGACCGCCTTCTTCCAGTCGAGTATCAGTGCAGTGAGAATCATAGCGGCAAGCACAACATACTGCGAAATGGCAAACCAGAACTTGCCACGGTCTTTTTGCCAACACTTTTTGAGATACTCCGCAATCGGAATTTGTTGATAATAGCTGCTGATAGAAGGGTAAGAAAGAAGTGTCCAGAGATTGTTGTCTTCACTGAAACGGTAGGTAATGGTGTAATCGCCGGGCTTGTTGTTGAATTTATGATGATTCTTGTTGTGTGTAGGAATCCAAGCAAAGGTCGGAAACCCGTAAAAGAGCGTAATCCAGTAGTCCGTGAGCCTGTTGAGAAATTCACTTTTCCACATCGGAACATGATTATGGTTATGCGCAATGACCGCCACAGTAACGGCGAAAAACATGGAGCATAGCCAGAGGAGCGGATGGAAGGTCTCTGAATTCCACTGTATAAAAAGCAAGCACGTAGCAAAGCCAAGGAAGGCAAGAGAACGCAGGTCAGCAGCGTATTTAAGCATGATGTTTGTTAGGCAGGTTTCGTTGAAAAGAAACAAGATACGACATCAACAAGAGAAAGCATAGTGTTGGTAAAGATTTTTTCGGAAGTGCTGGTAGCGTTTTTTCAGGGCAAAGTTGTATCTTTACAGCTCGACTTTCAAGCAGTAGACAACGGCGTGTAGCGCAGCCCGGTAGCGCACCACTTTGGGGTAGTGGGGGTCGCAGGTTCAAATCCTGTCACGCCGACAACGCCCGCCTGCAAGGGACTTACTAAAGGGACTTACCACTCAAAATGCCGCACGTCGAGCGTATCACCACGCCGACGTAATTCTTGCAAGGCTTTGATGCCAAGCTCAAGGTGTTTTTGCGTGTATTGCGAAAAGACGTGATTGGCAGATGACTTGGTTTTAATGCCTTCTTTTGTAAGTGGCAAATCGCTGACCAGCATCAGCGCCCCGATAGCGACTTTAACCGCAAAACCTGTGATAAAGAGCGTCGCACATTCCATATCAATAGCGATGGCACGCTCCTGAATGAGATTGCTTTTGAAGGCTTCATCAAACTCCCAAAAGCGGTAGTCCGTGGTATGGATGACCCCTGTGCGGTAGCTGTAGCCATGCTCCACAAGCACCTGTGAGAGAATCTTCTGAATGTTAAATGTTGGCAAAGCAGGGACATGCGGCGGCATATAGTGCTGCGAGGCACCATCATCGCGAATGGCGGCAATCGGCAAGATAAACTCGCCAATTTTAAGGCGTTTGTTGAGACCGCCGCACATGCCAAGCATGATAACCGCACGCGGTTTGGGTTTTCGAAACGAGAGCAAATCCATGACAAGGGCGGCAGTAGGGCTGCCGATTTTGTAATCGATGAGCGAGAGGTCTTCACTTGGGACATTGACGGTCTGAAAGCCAGAGCCAGCCAGAATAGGCACGCCAAATTGCGCAGCAAATTCCTGCACATAGCGCGTAAAGTTGGTGAGCAAAATGTAGTTGCCTAATTCCTCTGCCGCACAGCCAGTGTAGCGCTCGAGCATGTCCATGCCGATAGCTTCCTTGTGCATGGCTTTTGGCAAAGCAAAGACATCTTGCGAAGTGGAGCGTTCAGATTTCATGATGAGTAGTTTTTATTCGTTCATGATTCTTTCTAACTTCGAAGACTTATAGATCCCAAACAACTGTGCCAACGCAATTATCGGGAGAAATGTCTATGCCAGCAAAAGAAAAAAATACGTCAGAAGTTGTGCGAACTGCAGATGAACTATCATCGCATGGCAGACTGTCCGAAAAAATTTGTCTGATTACAGGTGGTGCAGGCAACATTGGCGAAATCATCACCAAAAGATTTCTGGATGAGGGCGCCGTTTGCATTATCACAGGTCGTAATCAAGAAAAGTTACAGAACCTCAAAAATAAGCTCTTCGCCGCTGAAAAAAATGGGCGTTCCAAGTCCCTGCATCTCTTGGCATTCAATGCGGCAAACCCGAGTGACGTGCATGAAGCCATGCAGCAAGTCAAGCGGGAATTTGGCAGGATTGATGTGCTGGTCAATAATGCAGGCACGGCAGGTCCAAAACAGACGCTGGCAAATCTACCTTTTACACAAGCGGAACTGGAAGCCTTGCGGCAGCAAGGGTTTGCCGATACTGAAACCGTGTTTGACGCCGTCGGTAACATCTTAGGCATTACTTGGCTGATGACCCGCGCCGCATTTGATGTACTATCTGTGGGGGCAAGTGTCATTAATGTTTCCACAATTTTCTCGCGCACAGAGTATTTCGGACGAGCGGCATACAGTGTGCCAAAGTCCGCACTCAACGCCCTGACAAAACATATTGCGCGAGAACTTGGCTTATCGCGAAAAGGCATTCGGCTCAATATGGTCTATCCCGGTCCAATTGATACGGATAGGATTCGCATTGTCTTCAGTGCTATGGATAAGCTCAAATCGCAGAAGGAAGGCGCAACACAAGAGCACTTCTTTGGCAAGATGATTTTGCAGCGTGAGCGTGATGGCGAGATGACGAAAATTTTCCCGAAAGCCGAAGATGTGGCAAACACAATTCTCTTTTTGGCAAGCGATGAATCCAAAGCCTTTGCTGGACATGCGTTTGAAGTAACGAACGGCATGCAAGTTGCCGAAGAAAGTCGCACCACGCTGACCAGCCGCCCACGCCTGCGCATTTCGGACGGCACAGGCAAGAAAGTGCTCATCATTGCCGGCGACCAAATCGATGATGCGGTCGGTTACGCCAAGCGCTTCTTGGAAGCAAAATCCAGCGTGATTTTGGTATTTCAACACCCCGTCTATTACGAGCGCGCCAAGTCGGAGCATCCGCAGTTGGATATTCGGCACTTCAATGCGTTGGATGCGGACAGTCGGCATGCTTTCTTTACTGCACTACTCAGTGATGCACCCATCGACAATGTGATTGTTTTGCCACGCTGCGAGAAAAACTTTCAGAATGCCTATCTGCTCGATACAAGCGATGAGTTGGCGCAGAAGTTCTTAGACCAAGAAATTGTGGGCACTTTGGCAGTTGCTTCATCCTTGGCGAAGTTTTTTGTCGAGGAGCAAGATAAACTGCGTGAAGCGCCGCGTGTGGTCTTCATCTCATCGCCTGCATACGGGCGGTCGGTCTATCACGATGTGTTGCGTGCGGCAAATGAAGAGCTCATTCGCATCTGGCGCGACGAAGCGGCAACACTGAAAGCACAAGGCAAACAAAAGTTTGACATCGTGGCGCATCAGTTGCTGCGCTTTACGCAAAAAGAAGAAAATAACTTCAATCTCACCGCTGGCTTTGCGCTGGAGTTGCTCAACACGGCAAAGAAGCTCGAGGAAATCAATCTCTATCTGCCAACATACGTTGAGCAACCGGCACAATCTGGGTTGGTGGATTCGCTCTATGGCATGCACTTGGGCAAAGTGGCGGTCATTACAGGTGGGTCGCAGGGCATCGGCGGTGAAATTGGACGAATGTTGGCACTGGCTGGCGCACGCGTGGTGCTCGCCGCACGCCGAGAATCTGAATTAGAAGTCAAACGCAAACAAATCGTGGAAGAAATCACGCGCATCGGCTATTCCTTGCCAGAGGAACGCGTGGCAATTCTGCCTAATGTGGATGTCGCTGACGAAAATGCCCTGAACCGACTGGTGGAATTTACAGTGCGAAAATTCGGACGAATTGATTATCTCATCAACAATGCTGGCATTGCAGGGGCAGAAACGATGGTGGTCGATATGTCGCTAAGGGATTGGCGGCACACGCTGAAAGCCAATCTTATCAGCAACTTTTCACTGATGCGTAAAGTCCTGCCCCTGATGAAACGTCAGGGCTATGGATACATCTTGAATGTCAGTTCATACTTTGGCGGCGAAAAGTATGTCGCCGTGCCTTATCCCAACCGTGCTGACTACGCCGCAAGCAAAGCTGGGCAGCGTGCACTGGCAGAAAGTTTCGCCAAATTCTTAGGACCTGAACTGGTCATCAATGCCATTGCGCCCGGACCTGTCGAAGGCAGACGCTTAGCAGGCGAAGGCAACCAGCCGGGACTCTTCGAGCGACGTAGCCGACTCATTTTAGCCACCAAGCGCATCAATGACCTCTATGCTGCCACGATTCAAGCTCTGAATGACGGCGCAAAAATTGAAGACCTGCTCGAATCCATGCAGCACAACAGCATTGATGAACTCTTGGACGGAGCGACCGTGCACCAGCGTCTGCAAATGGTGGCGCATCACATCCGCAACACCGCCGATAGTCACAGCGCATCCTACACGCATCTGATGGATAAAGGCATTGCCGAAAAGTTCATTGAGCGCCTCAAAGTAGGCTGCTACCTCACCGACCCTGAACTTGGGGCAAAATTCCTGCGCGACTTGCCACTGCCAACCGAAGAGTTTTTCAGCCGCGAGTTTCTCTTGCGTGAAGCAAAAAAAATTAACGATGGCATTTTGAGCATGCTGTATTTGAAACGCATGCCAACCGAAGAAGATGTCGCATTAGCCACCGTGCATTACCTTGCCGCTGGTGGTGTCTCGGGCGAGACCTTCCACCCATCGGGCGGGCTACGATTCGACCGCACGGTCACAGAAGGCGAACTCTTCGGCAAACCCAAACAAGAACGACTGGCGCAATTTGAGGGCAAGACCATTTACATCTTCAGCGAATATCTCTTTGAAGAAGCGGCACGCCTAACGCGAGCATACATCGGCGAGTATAAAGTCAAGCAAGTCGTCTTGCTGACAAAGAGCACCTACATTGCCGAGCAATTTCGTTTGCGCTTCCCAGAGTGGGAAAAAACTGGACGACTGCATGTGCGCGCCATTGGCATGCAACTCGAAGATGCAATTGATAGAGCCGTAGCAGATTTTGGCAGACCGCACGCCGTGGTGTCCATGCCCTTTGAACCCATCCCTATCAAGCCCTTAGTGGCAGATAAATCAGGCAACTGGGAAAATGTCTTCAACGAAAGAGATTTTGAAGAGCTCATTGAAAATAACCTAACCTTCCACTTCCGCATTGCACGCAAATGCTCACTCTTGGGTGAGATGCAAATCGTGCTGGTTACTCCAAAGACCTCGCAGCGTTCAACAGACGAAGAATTTGCACTGGCAAATTTCATCAAAACAACGCTGCATAGCCTGACAGCAACACTTGGCGTGGAAAATGAACGACTCATTCATCACGTGGCAGTCAATCAAGTGGATTTGACACGCCGAGCCAAGTCGGAAAAGCCGCGCACCGAAAGTGAAATCGAAGAGGAACTCGAGCGCTTCGTCACGGCATGCTTGCTGACCACTGCGCCATTCCCGACGCCTGAAGAATCACGCTATCGCTCAAGAATTTATCGTGGTAACGCTATTACCGTTTGACCAATGACGTTTTCAAAAGCATCAAAAAGTACAGTTTGGCTGCTATTTTTCTCAGCATTTTTTTCAGGGGCAAGCTTTGCCTTGATGATGGCAGAACTAAATCATATACAACAAAGTGGGTATTTTCTTCTACAAGGCGCAGCAGGCGTGCTGTTTGGACTGCTTGCGATATGGCAAGTGAGAGAATTGCTCCACGCCATGAATGCGCCGAACACAAATGGCACTTACTATGGCGACAATTAAGAACCCATTTGAACCAGCGGCATCCGAAGCAGCAGGCGAGTTCTCCTACAAAAACGATATTGACCGCTACGCCAGAGCACCCAGCAAAATTGAACTGGCTATCGAACGGCTCCCTGACGCTAAGCTCAGGTGGAAACCAAACCCGAAGAAGTGGTCAATCCGTGAGATTGTCTGCCATCTTGCAGATTCAGAAATTGTCGGCATTGCACGCATGCATCAAATTGTATCGGCCTCAAAAGATGCCCCACCAACATTAGTGGCTTACGACCAAGATGCACTGGCAGAACGCTACACTTACAACAGTCATGACGAACAACTGGCGCTGCAGGTCTTCAAAACCCTGCGTAAGCATGCAACAGCTTTGCTCAAGTCCTTACCACGCGAAGCCTTCGAGAAAGCAGGCGTGCATCCTAAACTGGGAAAACTCACGCTGGCAGGCTGGGTAAAACTCTATGCCGACCACGCCGAGACGCATCTGCAACAAATTCAAAAGCTCAAAGAGCAACTGCAAAGTTATGAACTGTGATTTAGCATGTTCATAAATTCGGCTTCACTCAAAACCGTGATGCCTAATGCTTGTGCCTTCTCGAGCTTAGAGCCCGCGGCAGTGCCCGCCACAACATAGTGCGTGCGCTTGCTGACCGAATCAGACACTTTCCCACCACGTTCCAACACTAAACTTTTGGCTTCCTCACGTGTAAGCTGCGTGAGCGTGCCAGTGAAGACAAAAGTTTTTCCCTTGATTTTTTCATTTTCAATTGTGATGCGCGCAGTGTTGCGGAGTGTAACGCCAGCACGAACCAGCTTTTCAATGAGTTGAAGGTTATGTTCCTTGCGAAAATAGGAGTAGATGCTTTCAGCAATCACATCGCCTACATCTTCCGTCTTGCGCAAATCCTCAAGCGAGGCATGTTGCAGCGCCTCAATGGAGGGGAAACGCTGCGCAAGCGCACGCGCCGTCGCCAACCCGACATGACGAATGCCCAACCCAAAAATGAGCCGCTCGAAACTGCGTGATTTGCTTTTCTCTATGGCATCCAAAAGATTTTGCGCCGATTTCTCGGCAAAGCGCTCAAGCTGAGAAAGTGAAGATTTGTCCAAACTGTAAAGGTCACCTGCATCGCGAATCAAATTAGCTTGAAGCAACTGCCTTACGACTGCATCGCCTAAGTGCTCAATATCCATAGCATGGCGAGAGGCATAGTGCAAAATCCGACCACGAATTTGTGCAGGACAATCCAGTTCATTGGGGCAGTAAAGGTTGACCTCGTTCGGTGGCTGAATCAGCGGCGTGTGGCACTCTGGACAGTGCGTTGGCGCCTCAATCGCAACGGCATCGGCTGGACGCTTTTCGGGCAATGCGCGCACAACCTTCGGGATAACATCGCCAGACTTTTCAAGCACAACCGTATCACCGACATGCAAATCCAAGCGTTTGATTTCATCGAGGTTGTGCAGCGTGGCACGAGAAATGGTAGAGCCAGCGAGTTTGACTGGCTGCAGTTCAGCCACAGGCGTAATGGTGCCAATTCTGCCGACTTGAAAGGTAACTCCTAACAGTTTGGTTTCGGCTTGCCGAGCCGAGAATTTGTATGCGATTGCCCAGCGCGGTGATTTCATCGTTTCCCCCAGCAAGGCACGCTGACGCATGTCGTTGAGCTTGAGCACTGCGCCATCAATTTCAAAAGGCAGTGTGTCGCGTCTCTCTTCCCACGATTTGAGAAACGCCTGAATCTGCTCAAGTGAGTGGCATCGCTCTACGCCGCATCCGAGGTAAAAGCCTAAGGTTTTCAAGAGTTCAAGTCGCTCAAAGTGTGTAACCTCGTCTGAAAGGGCATCACTATCGAGTTGATAGGCGACAAAGGTCAGGTTGCGCTTAGCCACTTCGCGGCTGTCTTGCTGCTTGAGTGTGCCTGCGGCAGCATTGCGTGGGTTGGCAAAAAGCGGCTCACCAGTTTCAGCGCGCTGCGCGTTGAGCTTTTGAAAATCCTGTTTGAGCATGAGCACTTCGCCGCGCACCTCCAGTTCGCTTGAAAGCAAATCCATAACGGTAGGAGAGAGCGTATCGGTGCGCAGTCGCAGAGGAATGGTGCGAACGGTCTTAAGGTTTGCGGTAATGTCGTCGCCGCTAATGCCATCGCCGCGCGTTGCACCTTGCACGAAAAGGCCGTTGCGATAGATTAAACTGACAGCAACCCCATCGTATTTAAGCTCTGCAACAAACTCAAACAATAAGATGCCTTCACGAGCCAAATTTTTCTCGATGCGTTCATAAAAATCTTTCAATTCCTGTTCAGAGTAGGTATTTGATAGCGACAGCATCGGGCGCCTGTGCGTTACAATCGGGAAGATTTTCGTGACACTGCCGCCCACACGCTGCGAGGGGCTATCGGGTGTAACCAGTTCGGGGAACTGCCGCTCGAGCGCCAGCAAGCGCTCCATAAGCTGGTCAAATTCATAGTCAGAAATAAGAGGTTGCGCCAACACGTAGTAGTGATAATTGTGGCGCTCAATTTCTTGGCGCAAGTGTTGAATTTCCTTTTCAGCTTGAGCTTTCGTCATGGGTGCATGCAGTAATTGAACCAAGTGCATGCAAAATAAAGAAGAATGCGCAACAACCTGACAGTGGGAAAATTGAAAATGAGCAAGTGCTGCCTGCTGTCGTGGCAAGCACCGTTCTTGTCCTTCCGAACACTTTTTTGTCCTTCCGAGCCCGAGCGAGGAATCCAGTGTGGATGCTTCACTTCGCTACGCTCCGTTCAGCATGACAAGGCGATGTCCTTCCGAACGCCAGTGAGGAATCCATGTCCCTTTGTATGCTTCCCCGCTATGCCTTGCCATTACCTTTCGTTACACCTTGCCCGCAACCCCACAAGGCTTGGCGGAAAAAACATTCACGCCTTACAGGCAAGTTCACTTTAACGCATCACCGAGCTGACTTCAAGGCATAGTCGACTCGACCATAAGGCACAGTCAAATTGACTTTAAGGCTTGGTCGAATTGACCAAGCGGCTTGGTTGAGTTGACGTTAAGGCTTAAACAAGCTGTTTTTCAGGCAGGGCGAAAATGTTTGCCGCTCAGCTTGATTTTGACGGTTAAACCTAAGCTTGATTTCAACACTTAAAATCAAGATTGGTT
>Ga0308414_1000478_pt1 | contig 25505 bp, 22 predicted proteins | sample HotsprSampleOS50_FD_205667 | JGI IMG/M metagenome (GOLD analysis project Ga0308414, IMG submission 205667) | Hot spring phototrophic mat microbial communities from Octopus Spring, Yellowstone National Park, Wyoming, United States - 20090730_OS50 ...
GCTGTGGCAGGACAGAATTATTTCGATGTTCGGAAAATCTGCCGTCCATGATAAAAAATTCGAGTTTTTATTGGAAGCACTGGCTTCCGTTGCTTAAAACATTAACAAAAATGCGAAAGTTTACTTAATATATTTAACTGCAAAAAACCTTTCACCTAACTTTTCACCTTTCACGTGAAAGGTTCCCCTTTTTGGGGTCAAAAACGCCACTGGCACCCGGCTCAGGACGGGCAAAACGAAACTTTTCACCCCCCCAAGGTGAAAGGTTCGGGGAAAGGTTTTTTTAGTCGCACAAGACATAAACAGCCCCCTTAAATGTGGCAGATTCGCTTTTTTTGATCTGAATGTCCCCTTGCTCCATCAGGGTATCGATGAGCTTTTTGAATGTGTCTTTGTCGATTTTCATGCGTTTGAGCAGTTTGCTGTGTGTCATCTGTTTACCGGGTTCGTTCCGCAGTTTTTCTTTGAGCTTCAAACATTGGGCATGGAAGCTGTTCTCGGCCGCATACAGCCCGGCCATATAGATTTGGCGTCGGATTTGGTGGTTGACAAAGTCGGTCGCCCACTGAACCGCGGCTTCTGTGATGGTCGGACACTGATAGTTTTCACTGCAGGCGTACAGCAGTGCCAGCTTGCGGGCGCTCTCGGCGGCACGCGACCAGACGGCCTTGGCGACCTCGTCATTGGCTCCGGTGTCCTGATAGTTCAGGTCGGACTGCCGCTGAAACTCAAACAACAGCTTGCCTGCATCGCCCTGATACGGCGCTGCGGGTGGATTGGGGTTTTCCCACGACAGATTGTGTCGCGGTGAGGGGCGGGTTTTATCCTGCCAGAACTGGGCGATTTCCAAAATGGCATCCGGGAGGGTCTCGATGTCGCCGGCCATCTCACACAGTGACCGCTGGCCGACATCGACGATCATCATGCGGCTAAACAGACCGTTGGTCATCATCCGCTCGCTGAGGGCTTGGTAATAGTTCTTGGGCGTGGCGGTGCCGAAGATGGTCAGATGCGGCTGACGGATAACACCGCCGCTTTTCATCCCCGCCTTGGCTCGCATGGGGAAGGAGCTGTCGCTGCTGGTGAACATCGTCAGCATGGTATCCTGTATGCCTTCATGGCGGCTGTCAGCGCTGTTGTTGATGCTGCGTAAGAGAGTATCGGTCTCGTCGGTCTGAAACAGCATATTCAAATTCGCTGCCATCACATCCTGCAGCCCTTCGCCGCTGGCAAACCGGTTGCCCAGACACTGCAGTGCGCCGATAAGGTTGAGGATATTGGCGTTGATTTTACGCGGCCAGTCTTTGCCCGTACCGGTGCTGGCCAGCGCCAACAGATAGATGTTGGTCCGAATGCCGCCGGGTTCTTTAATTTTACGTCCGGCCAGGAAGGACTGCATCGCCAGCGCCCCGCAAAAGGCCAGGGGAACGTTGGGGTACGGAGCGGTTTGAAGGCAAAAGTCCTTCAGTTGATTGACAAAGCCCGGTATCGAGAAAAATGCTTCCGGGATAAACCCCGGATCAACCAACGCTGCAACACTGTCATCATCGTCATCATGACCGCCGCTGACGATTCCAGATAAATCCACGCCGTCGGTATTGGGGGTTGTGTCGCCGTATCCCTGCTTTGCCAAGGCGGAGGCAGCGGCGCTGAAATCGCCGTGGTGTTCCAATATCGCGTAGGTGATAAACGGCGAATACGGTTTTTTGGCTTCAAAGGGGCTGGCATTACTGCTCCAGACGTAGAACACCTTGTCTTTGAGGGTTGCCGACCAGCCCAGTGTCTTGCCCGGCCTGCGCCAGTATTCATTCTCGCCGCCCTTGACGCACGTCCAGCCGTGTGATTGCAGCAGCGCCCGCACATCGCCGCGGGCGTTGTAGTCGTCGCCGGGACGCAGCGGGGCTTGGGCGGTGGGGCTTGAGGGCTGGGGTTCTGCCGTCGGTTCGGGAACGTACTCACTGAGCGTCCAGGCCGCCTCCAGCAGCAGTTCCCGCTGCTGGGCGGTCAGGACGGGGATGTCGGTCAGCGTTCCCTGAATCACGGTATAGCCCGGCGTCGGAGCACAGAGGAACAATCCACCTTCCCCGCGTGTCTCGATCAGGGTCAGCAGGATAGACCACTGGCCGGACGTGTCCTGACGGGGTTTGAAGGGTTTTGTACCGAGGATGACCTCATCGCCGCTGGGGACGATGACTTTCCGCTGCGCCAGCTTCACACTGCCGGAGACCTCGGTCTGGCAGCGATAGATCACATGGCGACCGCCGGACTGCGATGTCTCAATCACCAATCGCTCCAGAAGTTCAGGAGCGGCTTCTTTGACCCGCGCACACCACGGCTTAAACAGCTCGGCCTCAAGGTCAAAGTCCATCATCTCCAGATTCCCGCTGACGGCTCCGGCGATGATGCACAAGCCGTCGTGGTTGTTGCTAAACCACGCCCGCACCTCGGCCTCGGTCGGCAGACGAAGCTGGTAGGGCTTCCACTGCTTGACCGCCGCATATTTGAGCTGCGCATGGGCAGGCAGGACGGACAGGCCGGCATTGAGGTAAGTCAGAGCATTCTCTTTCATAGAAGTCCTTTTCAGAACGGGATGTCGTCTCCCGGCCATACATGCTCGGGTAAGGTGTAGTCATCTTTTTCGTCCGAACCATCCAAGAGCGGCGGCTTGGGGCCGAGCACATGCCGGATGATGCGGTCGTACTTTTCGCCGCTGATACTGCGAACGGTGACCGACTCAGTGGGGGCCAGTGCACCCGCGTCAATCAACGCCAACGCCTGCTCGACCGTGTCCGGAACGGGTTCGTTGCTTCGCGCCTTCCACCACGCCTCGGCCTTGGTGCGGGCAAAGCCGGTATGCTCAAAGCAAATCCACTCTGACTGCCACTGCCGAAACCCCAGCTCATATTCGACCCGCAGGGTCGGCGGTGTGCCCGGCTCGGCGTTGCGTTTGGTGTGGAGGCTGTAGCGGGTGTCATAGACCTTGTAGTCGACATCTTCCACCTGGCCGGACAAAATTCCCGCCGTCGCGGCCTTGTCCTGATGCTTTTGGCGTTCGGGCTTGGGGAATTCAAACCCGCATTCCGGACAGACCGCCACCGCCGCGTGCAGGACGCTGTGGCAATCGGGACATTCCTTGGCGGGGGCAACGCCGTCGCCAGGGGTGCGTTCTTTGATTTGCAGGGCGTCGACCGGCCCGTGACGGAGGATATTGCCCCCAAAGTCCAACACCAAACAATCGGTCTTGGAAGGATGCAGCCGGAAACCGCGGCCACAATTCCCAACGATTGCAACTTTTCCATGGCGACGCGTCACCAGAGTTCCTTTTTCCGTCGTTAAACACCAAACCCATTCGTTTTGCTTATAATCGACAGGACCAAGACGGCAACGATTAGGAACAAGAGCATTCGGGTATTCAGCTTTACCGCCAATCGTTGCGGTACGTTGTTCTTTGACATGGATTATCCATTGAGGTTGAGGATGTGGATTCCAGTCACTTGGCGTCGGCAGATATTTCAGGATGTTACAGCGAAAACCACGCTCGATGGCCAGTTGCTGAATGCGGTCGGCCAGCCGACGACGACATCCCGTCGCAATGTCCATTGTTTTTTTCTGCCAGGAAAGACGAACGGGATGACTGCCATTGGCCAGATTCATGGCCGACAGAAGAATGCGAAACTGACGGACACTCAATGAGTTATAGACCGCAGGAACATCTTTATCAATCCATTCGGCCAGATGCCCCCACCCGCACCTACCGCTATTGACGCCGCGAGGGGTGCCGTAGGGGATCACAAATAATAAACCCTTTTCATAGCCAGTCGACTTCCCTTTACGATGAACCAGGTACTCCCGAAATCCGAACCCACAGCCATGGAGTACAGAACGGACATGGTCTGCATATTTAACAGTCGATTGTGCAATGGCAATCGTATTATTGCATCGGTTATGATAACCGTCTGTCAAAAACCAACCAAGAAAAGAAACCTCAGCATCGGAAAGTGATGCCTCTGTCATATAGTTGCTGCCATTTCCAGCGATAGGTATTCTGTAGCAATCCTTTCTATTGGCGGCCTCTTGCGCTGTTTGTAAATGCCAAAACCGAGCACTGTGTGAGTTACTTTTTGCCACCATGTTGTGCAGATGTGTCACTCGAATGTCCAGATGCGGCGCACAGACACCGTACATTGATTCGTGTGGACGTAATGCACGATGTACTTTGTCCTTCGCCGGAACATAAACAATTTGTTCTGTCTGAAGATCAAATGCTGCCACAATATCTCCTATTGCCACATCATGGCACCGTCGCCAACCAGAACAGGTCAGCACCTCGGTCTCCATATCCAGACACATTTGGTAATAAAGCCCCGGCGAGTTGGTCGGCCGAAGCAAGACCACACAGTCGATGTTGGGCGCATCAAAGCCGGTCGTCAGCACATTGACGTTGACCAGATACTTGAGCGGCGGTTTGGCATTGCCGAATAAATCGGTGGTGACAGACTGCCGCTTGAAGCGTGCCAATAGCTCTGCCCGTTCGGGGATGGGCGTACTGCCGGTGACCAAGCCTACCTCGCACCCGCTCTGCTCCTGGAGGATGTTCTGGATGTGGTGGGCGTGTGCGACACCGGCCGCAAAGATCAGCACGCTGTGCCGGCTGGCGGTCTGTTCGAGGATTTCGGTGCAGGCCGATGAGACTAACGTGTCATCGTCCATCAGCTTTTCGACCTCGTCGGCGATAAACTCACCACCCCGCAGGCGCAGCCCAGAGGTGTCGGGCTTATGGGTGCCGGCCTTGCTCTTTAAGGGGCACAGATAGCCCTGCACAATCAGCTCCCGCACGCCGATTTCGTAACAGATGTCGTTAAGCAGGTTGTCGGGGCCGCAAATCATCCCCGTGGACATTCTAAACGGCGTGGCGGTTAAGCCGATCAGCCGTACCTGCGGATTGACGACCATCGCCTCTTTCAAAAATGACCGATATCGACCTTCGCCGTCCGGCGGGATGGTATGCGCCTCGTCGGTGATAATCAAATCGAATGCGCCCAGGTCGCAGGCTCGCTTATAGACGGATTGAATCCCAGCCACAATGACGCTGTGGTCGGTATCGCGTCGATTCAGACCTGCCGAATACACGCCGACAAGATCGTCGCCCAAATAGCCTCTGACCTTGTCGGCGTTTTGCTCCAGCAGTTCCTTGACGTGTGCCAAAATCAGCACCCGCCCGTTCCACAGATTGACCGCATCGCTGCAAATCTGTGCCAGAATGACACTCTTGCCCGCTCCCGTTGGGCAGACGATGGCGGGATTGCCATTGTGTTCCCGAAGGTACTTATAGCACGCGTTAACGGCGTCTTGTTGATAGGGGCGTAAGTGTTTCATATCTATCTTACAGAACTGGTTTACTGTGCGATTGTGCCGCTTGAGGGTCTGTGGCCATCAGCAGGACATACTCGGCGATGTCCACGGCGTCTTTGAGCCCGAAGGTATCCATCAGGGTGCGTGCGGCGGACTTGGGGTTGCGGGGTATCGCAACGGTCAGACAGTCCTCGGAGGTTGTGGCGTTGCAAGCGACGGCCGAACGCGGTGTTCGAGCAGACGGTATCGCTCGGGATTTTCCAATCTTGGCGGTGTTCATGGTTGTCGGTTTTCCTGTTTTGGGGTGGGTAAATGTCCGTTGTTGGGGTTCATACTTGTAACCGTTACAAGTATGAATGGTTTGGCGTACTTTTGCGACAAACGGGTGAGTCACCTTGCATTGTCTTGCGATACTGCTATCGCTCCAGGGTTTTCCCTGCTCATCTTTCGAGGCAATCTCGTGGGTCAGCATCGTTTCGACCGCCTTGCGTTTGTCCTCGTTGGTGCGTCGCAGGCCGTGCTCGGTATTGGCGCCGACCGAGTACAGTATGGCCTCACGTAGCCCGCCGTCGTGGACATCGACCGCAATCGTGTCCCGTCCGGCCCGACGATGGGCATGGTACCGATGAAACCCATCGGCCAGCCAATAGACGACCCCGTCAAAAAAGGCGACCACCGGCGGCAATACGACGCCCTCACGCAGTCGCTCGGCATAGTCGGCAACCGCCTCTTCATTGATGGCCACACGCGGCTGGGTACCGCCGTCGATGCGAAGTTGTGAAAGTTTTAACGCTTGTGCATTCATCTGTCTTATCCTTTTTGAAAAATGTTAAATGGGCAGTTCTTCCTGTGCTTTGATCAGCGGTTTGCGCGCCCCGTCATCCCAGCGCCAGACCTCGATGAAGGCGTTGGTCGGCATACAACGGGCGGCATTTCGCAAGCTCTCACGTTCTGCTGGTCCCGGCCAGTGGTTAGCCTTGACCTGAATGCATCGCAGCCCCAACGGGTTGATGGCGATGACATCGAACACGCCGAGCGAGGCGGCCGACCGGGTACAGAGGTACCCGGCGGCTCGTAGCATCGCGATGGTCTTGCGTTCTAAACGACTGCCTTTTCGTTTATTATTCACGCGGTACGCCTCCACGGCGGAGTGCTGCCGCTTTGCGGAACGGATGCGGGTTGCGTACCCGGCCCTTTGCGCGAAGAGTATCCCTTGATTTCATTGACAATCTCGCCGGTGTCTTTACGTTTTTTCAGCCGGACGTCAAGCACCAACGGCAGGTTGTGAAGTTCTGCCGAATCGGTGGGCTTTAAGACTCCGACGGCCTTACAAATGTCCGCCAACTGGCTGCGCGCAATACGCGAGACGATGTCCTTGGTGTGGTTCAAACTCAAGCGTGTCCACAGCAGGCGATTGGCATACTCCCCCTCGATAATCTGAAATTTCAGCTCCAAGTAGTCGCTGGTTCCATCCTTGGTCGGCTTGATTTCACTGCCGGTGATGATGGCGACATACTTATTGGCCGGAAGCGGACTAAACTCATTGACCGGTTCCACATTCGATGCATTAAATCCATTCAAATTAGCCATTTTCATTTTCCTTTGTATTAAAGTTGAAGTATTGTGAATACATATTCCAATCCAGTTCGATTTCATCAGGTAAATTCAGGCGGTTTTTGGCCTGATGGTAGGGTCGCGCGGTGGTGTAGAGGACACGCTCGCCGGTGCCGACGCCTCGCGTCTTTTTGCGTTTGAACCCTTCATCCGTTTGCACCGTATTGACCTTGTAGGTCGCAAAGAGCACGTCGTCGCACCACTGCTGAATAATCGATGAGGCATGTTTGTTGATTTGAGGGCAGTAATAATTGAAGGAATCACCGGCGGGATTATCGAATTTTTGGATTTGGCAATGCGCCAGCAATATCACCATCATCTGCTTTTTATCCCGCAGCGCCTCCAGACCCGATAGCACTTCACGCCACAAATCCAGAGCGTAGATGTACCCGCGAGCAAAGCCGATGTCCTCGATGTTCTCGACTCCTTTGCGATGGCAGACTTCCGCAAAGATCATCCGCTCCAGCCAGTCCAGCGTATCAATCACCACCGTCTGGAAGGCATGTTCTTCCATATACAGCTCAGTGATGGCGTCCAGAACCTCTTTGAAGGACATCGACAGCGGAAACTTGGCACAGTCAATCCCGCCCACGCCATCCTCAGTCTGAATGAAAATCGGGTTGGGGCTTTGCGATGCAAAGGTCGATTTGCCGATGCCGTGCGTGCCATACACCATGACACGGCGGGGTGCGGGAACAATCCCGCGGTAGATTTTTGACAACTTGGTCATAACTGTTCCTCTCGAATTAAAATGAATGGTGTCTTTTTCTAAGCTCAAAGAAGTTGCTGAACTGCGGATATTCCCGCATAAACTTGCGGGCATAATCGGCGCTAAAGTTATTGTTGATTTTGAACCGGACATCTTTTGTGGAAATCGATGTCTTCCACCGGATGCGGTGCAGAATCGAATCGGCCGAAAACCGCCGGTGGCCTGAGCGGATGGCTTCAAACGTAAACTTCTGAAACTGATCCCAGACGGCTGGATTTTGATGGTCGTATTCGGTAAATGTCAGCTTCATAAGCGAGGTACCTCCTGTAATATTTTGGCACGAATCAGAACGGCACGGGCGTCATCCAGCTCTCGCTGACGCCGGGTTCGTGGATAGCGGCGGCGAGGCAGCTTGGGTTTATAATTTGTCGTACCATGTACCTCCCAAGCCAGCTTGGCGACCTCGACAAAAAACTCATTCAAGGTCTCCCGGGTTACCACAATCCTGCTACCTATCCCAAAGTGCTTCAGATAGACGCCATGGTATCCATGCCGTACCCAGCGCCAGAGGGTACTGACACTGATGCGGCGTTTGTGGAATCGAGGCAGTATCTGGCTGGCTTGGGAAAGTGTGAGAAACTCTTGTCCAAATGGGGTCGCTTTTTCGCTCATATCCGACCTCCACGAATCTGAATGTCATAGAGGTACCGGCGAATCAGCTCCACTTGCTGGGCGCTGAACATGCGGATAATTCCGACCCGCTCAGTGGGTTTTATGCGTTGTTTGCTGATGATGTAGCTGACCCGTGCGGGCGGCTCGCCCAACAGGTCGCTGATCTGACCTACTGTAAACAGTTCTTGCTGCATTGCTCGATTCTCCTGCACAAAAAAATGACGCTCTCTACAGGATGAATCTGTTCACGTGAACAATGCTATTTGAGGCGAAAAATCCTTGTTTTTGGCGTGAAAATGAGGATATTTTTTTTAAATTTGTTCATGAACAAATCGTGAACACCGCCTGAACAGTGATTAGCGACTTGGAAAAACCTTATTTTTTGTGTTTTCCATGTCGGTTTTTTGTTCTGAGATCAGACGTTGCAGTTCTTCTTTGGCGAGAATGTCGTCGGGGGCATTGCCATCATCGGAGAGATTATCCAGATGAGCCGCGTTAAGGCGAATCGATTTGGAGGAGGTTGTTGGCTTGACATCGCGGGTTTTCTTAAACGCCTTCCATGCCGAACACGCACTGAGCAGTCCTTGACTGCACCCAATTTTTTCAGACAATAACCGTACCGTAATTTTCTTGAGGTCTTTATCCGTCTTTAGCCCCATTTCACTTTTGAGCTTGGGAATCAATTCGCGAGCGGCAATATTGGCCTCCTCTTGTGTCATTTTCGGCTTTGTAGGACGTTTGGTCAATTCGGGTTGGGGCGGAAACATCGAGGCCAAATACGCCTCAATTTTGTCCGGCAGAATATCCCACTGCCGCAGGCGGTTCAGATCGACCTTCTTAAGCCCCTCACCGCCTTCCTTGCAGCAGGAAAACAGACCGACCGTCTGGCCGGTCTGTCGGTCCTTGAATGGAAACAGCGAAATCCCGCTGCAATCCTCATTGGCGCATTCGGTGCAGGTGTAATACGTGGCCGGCTGTGTCTCGACGAGGACTTGCAATTGCAGCAGCTGGGTAAACTGCTCCGGCGGCAGTTTCTGAACAGAATCATAGGTCAGAAAGGTTTCAATGCCGCCTTTTGCGGACTTGTGCAGGTTTATGAGTAAGTCAACAAACTCCATCAGGCGGCCTCCTCCGAATCAGCCAACAGCGTGCGTACAAGTTTCCACCGTTCCATGTATTTCCGCGCGATGTGGTGGTGCGGTTTATCCTCCAAGTCCGAACTGCTGGGAGCCGTTAATGTAAACGTTACACTCTTTTTACGCCCGCCATCGACAGCGCTGAATTTCATTGCAATCTTGGCCGCAAGTACCTGAACTGCATCGGCTGGCGTTGAGCAGGCGGTGATGGCCTCCAAGGTCATCTTTTGTACCAACTCAGCACCGCCATTGACGGGCGTGCCTTCGCAGGTCAATTTTCGGGGTTTATTCGCCCCAATCGCCACCTTCAGCATCTTTAGCGAGACCTCCTCGATATGATCGGTCGGGTCGGTCACAAACCGAAATGCCGTGTCCAGCAGACGCGACAGGTCATATACCCGCGTACTGCCGTTCGGAATCCCTGGAAGCCCCAGTATTGCCTTACAAAACGCGTCCTGCATCACTTCCACTTTGCGCATCTTGCTGGCGTGAACCTTCAGATTGCCGCTGCTTGGCTCGTAGATGAAGACAATCTCCATCACCGGACGCCGAACATCCGGCACCAGTCGGCTGCTTTTATAGGTTAAATCGCGTCTGGGATAGTCCTCTGGGTAGGCAAAAAAACAATATCGCGTCGGGTTCTGTCGCACATACCTATCAATTTGACAGTTGCGGCCGCGGCGCTGACGTTTAAAGAACTTTTGGATGCGTTCCTTGAGTTTTTCGATGGCCTCCTCGTCTGCTGCACAAGGCAAATGCTTGCCGACCAGGCAATCTTCTTTGAAGGTCATGTGCTCCATCCGCTCCAACTGGATGGCTGTCTCAAAAACCGTTGGCTGCTCCAAGCTAATCCAAAAAACCTGATTGAGGAAGCCGGACTGCTGCATCAATGTGTCAACAATCTGTTCGGCACGGTCCCCGTCATAGAGGGAGCGGGCAACCGCGTGCAATTCCAAAACAAACGATTCGTCAGCCAGCTCCGTAATCGTCGCAAAATCCTGCTCAATGAGCGCCGCGTGGTTGTCCGACAGCCGTTCAATTTGCGCAAACAACGCATCCGCAAGCGTTACGCTGTCCTGCGACCAATCAAAATCGTCCAACAGGTGCTGATTGGAAAAATACCGTTGCAGCAGGTCTACAGAAACACTACGAAAAAACGTCTTGAATGAAAAATTGCGGGACATTTTAAACTCCTCAATACAAGGGGTTGGCTCGGTTTTGCCCGAGCATTCTTTATCAGCCCTGGAATACCGCATTCACAGGTGTTGTACCACAGCTAAATCGGATTATCGATTTGGGGCGATTATAGCACCCTAACAAATCCCGAACAAGTGGATTTTCCAGAGGCGTCTGTGAAGAATAGTTGATGTGTTGTGTAATTATAAAACAGACAAATACTTACACAGACAAAAATTTTTTGAAAAAATAAGACGTTCAGACAACACGCCGCTCAAGAAGATGGTCAAGAATGTCTTGATAAATCCATAACCCTATAAAAGAAAAGCGGTTATATTCTTATCAGGCACAGTGGCCATCCGGCATGCTTGACGTCGTCGCCGCAAGCGTTTATGGTAGTTACACACCGACACCTTCAACAAACAGGGAATCCGATAGCCCCAAGGAACGATAGGTCATCCCCTCCCCCTACCCATAGTAACGTGGCTTGAAACGTGTCTGCCTGAATTTGAGCAACGCCCTCAATCGCCACTTCCCTGATATGAAGAAGTTTCACCCCACCCGCACCATCGCCTCCAGCGCCTTTTGCTGGTCGAGTTCGGCATAGACCTCGGTGATGGCGGCTGACCTATGTCCCAGTATAATCCTCGCGGTTTCCAGGCCAAACTCCTTACGCAGAAACGTGGCGGCGTTGTGGCGAAGCTGGTGCGGGTGCCAGTGGTACTGTTTGTACCACGCCTTGAGCTCAGCTTTTTCTTTCTTGGTCAGGCGCTGCTGCCATTGTTTTTTGTTTTCGTCCGGCCGCTGTGCCAGATGCTCCGGTGCAGGGAATGCCTTTTCAATACCCCGAATTATGGCATGCCGATACGAGGCGACATCATAGCAGGCTCTTGCAGGGCGTCGGGGAGTTTGGCAGCAATTAGACCCTGGAACATTACCATATTTAAGGGGCGTTGCTCGTTTTTGCGACATCTTGTATCGCCGCTCGGCCTCCGCCTCTGCCGGCGAAAAACAATACGCCTCCGCCGGCCTCAGCAAGAATGGACTGAGCACCTCCTGTGCCTTTGGACCAATATAGATGGTTCGCTTGAACCCATGATGTGCCGTCTTGTGTTGGACAGGGCAGTACAGCCAAATCTTGCCCGTCTGGTCAATATCGCAGGGACGCAGCTTCAGAATTTCAGTTGGCCGTGCCGCGGTCAGCAACTGCATCTGGATAACAGCCCAAATCTGGCGTGACACATACGGTTCAATGGCTTCGACTAATTCCATCTTGACTGGCTTGACAAGCTCATAATCCTTCGCATCCGACCTGCCCTTCTGAAGTCCCCTTACGGTCATGAGACTATGATGTAGGCTTCCGGAGACGATTTCATTTTCCCCCGCCCACCGAAAGATACTTCGGATACGGCCGATATTCTTATTGACCGTTTTTCGACACCAGCCAAGGTCAATCATCTTCTGGCGTACCACCTTGAGTGCCTTGGGCCCGAACTCCTCGGCTTTGGTGGTGCTGTATAATTTCAACAATGGCCGCATGGCAGACCGGTAACAGTCAATTTCGCTGGTGAGGGCTCCGTCTTTCGTGTAATACGTCTGGGCGTGTGTCCAGAACGCAGCACAGACCTCCCCTACCGTAATATGCTCGGGTTTGGCGTGAATCTGCCGGCCGGAGGCGACCCATTCGGCGATAGTGCGATGATACTGCTCGGTGACCTCGGGGTCGCCATACGGCCCAAAGAAGATGTACCTTCCGTTCAGAACGACATACGCTTGGCCGGTGGCTTTGTGGTGGCGCAACTTCGGTGTCTTCATGCGCCGCGTGAAAAGGGTCGTGCGTTCGATTTTCCGAGACGACTTCGGATGGCCAGATGCCTGTTTTTGGCCTGAAAATGCGGTTTCTTGTGTGCTCACGGTCGAAATCCTTTCTCAAAAGCGGTAGTACTACCGGTTTTTAAAGTAAGGTTACGGCCGCTCTGCACCTATGCAGGTAATCGTAAATCTCGATTTCAGCGTAACTTATAACAATCGGGGTGACAGGACTTGAACCTGCGACCTCTTGACCCCCAGTCAAGCGCGCTAGCCAAACTGCGCCACACCCCGTAATCGGCTGTATTGTACCCGACGGCGGCAAAATAACAACGATATTTTCGGTTTGATTGCTGAAATCCGCCGCTGGGGTTTAAGGGTATAGCGCGGCCTAATACCTCAGCGGCTCTGTCCGGCAGGTTAAAAATCATCGGTTAAACCGCTCTGCTAAAATCCCATCTCCTTTTAATAAAATGTGTTATGCGTTTTTTGGGGGGTATTGGCTACGGCTGCGATGGATTTTGCTTGGCCGTGCGGCGGTTTTGCTGGATTGCGGGAGTGTTTTGTGATATAAAGGCAGGTCTTGAAAAAATAGTTAAGATGTAAAATGACAGCCAGCGTGAGAAGGCAAATATGTTTGCGATAATTAGCGATATTCATTCAAATCTGGAGGCACTGACGACAGTGCTGGACGATATCGAAAAGCGCGGCATCAAGACAATCTATTGTCTTGGCGATGTGCTGGGGTATGCGGCCAACCCAAAGGAGTGTCTCGATCTGGTCATCGAAAAGACCGAAAACTGCGTGATGGGCAACCACGACTACGCGGCGGTCTTTGAGCCGACCAATTTCAATTCGGGAGCCGAATCGGCGGCGTATTGGGCAAGGAAGGTGCTGGAACACGAGCCGGATCGCCAAAAAAGCGATAAACGCTGGCAGTATTTGGGCGCCCAAAAGATGCGCTGGACGCTGCAGACCAAGATGAACGGCGTAGATGCGACGCTGGACTTTGTCCACGCCTCGCCGCGACGGCCAATCAACGAGTATGTGTTTCCCGACGATGTGTTCACGACAACCGGCAAGATGAACGCCCTGTTTGAGCGGGTCAAGCACATCTGCTTTGTCGGCCATACGCATCTGCCGGGGGTGTTTTTGGAAGATCCGGACTTTTATTCGCCGGATGAGTTGGGCGGCAAATACCCCATCGTGGCCGGCGAAAAGGCAATCATCAATGTCGGTTCGGTCGGCCAGCCGCGCGACCGCGACAACCGCGCCGGCTATGTCTATGTTGAGGACAATTATGTCAACTTTGTGCGGCTGGAGTACGACTACAAGACCGCGGCGGCCAAGATTTACGCCGAGCCGGAACTGGACGACTTTGAGGGCGACCGGCTGGCCGACGGAAGGTAATGGGATTGACGATTGACGATTGATTATTGACGATTAGGCGGAATCAATGAAAGCAAGAACCGTTGTATTATTTGCGTTGGTGTGTTTTGTTGTGTTGTGCGGGATGCTGGCAGTGGATGCCGTGCGGGGGAAAAAGGCCGAATTACCGCCGTTGGCCGCTGAGGTTCAGCCGGCCAGTCCCGCGGCGCCGGTTGATGTTGCGCCTGCGGTCGAGCCGGCCGCGGGATTGTCAGCGGCGCAAGTTATGCCGGAACTGGCGGCGGTCAATCGCGACGAGAGGACTGTTACGCTGGGGGCAACGTACCCCGATATTCGTCGTACCAATGACCCTGAACGTTATAAATTCAAGGTCGAGCTGACCAGCGCCGGAGCGGCGGTCAAAACGGCTTGGCTGAGCGAATTTGACAACCGCGACTTGAAAGCTCTTGCGCCCCTGCCGTTGCTGTCGCCGCTGGACGGCGGGCGGGCGGTGTATTCGCTGGCTAACACCGCTCTGCGCATCGCCCCGTACAACGCGACGGAATTCGGGACGAAGGCCTTTCCGCTGGATCGACTTAATTGGCAGTTGATTGCCTCCAATGCGGACACCGCGACCTTTCGCGCCGACCTGATGGATCAGAACACGGCACAGCCGGTGCTGCGATTGAGCAAGACCTATCGTGTGCGGCCGGGCAGCTATGATCTGACCTGTGAGCTGACGGTGGAGAATCTGTCCGGTCAGCCGCTGCAGACAATGATGGAGCTGCGCGGGCCGGTGGGACTGACGCGGGAGGATATACGCGAGGACACCCGTAAAATCGTTGTGGCCTATCGCAAAGAAAACGCCATCGAGACGCGGCTGATGACCGCGGTCGATATCCGTCATACCGAGCAGGAAAAGATTCGTCCGTCCAGCGGTTTTTTTACCCAGCTTAAAAGTCTGTTTTCCAAACCCGTCCCGCCGCAGGTCAAGCTGTTGCTGGACGCCGACAAGGGGCTGCCGCTGGTGTGGGCGGCCAAGACCAACAAATACTTTGCCGCAATCCTGCGGCCGGTCGGGGCGACGCTGACGGAATCGGCGCCGGTGCGGTTTTTGCGGGCGACGTTTTACGATACCGACCTGATGCAGTCCGAACCGGCAGAACATGCCGGGGCGGGGCTGCTGCTGGCGACCGAGCCGCTTGCGCTGACCGCCGGCGGCACGCAGACGCTGACCTTTGAGCTGTATATGGGTCCCAAGGACAAGAGTATTTTTGAGGCCAACGAGGTTTATCGCAAGCTGGGGTATTTTCACACGATTGATTTTCGCGGGTGCTGCTGTCCGTCGTCGCTGATTGGGCCGCTGGCGTTCGGGATTATCTGGCTGATGAAGTCGCTGTACACGCTGATGGGGCCGCTGGGCAACTACGGCGTGGTGATTATCTTTTTGGTCTTTATCGTGCGGCTGCTGCTGCATCCGGTCACCAAACACAGCCAGGTGTCGATGATGAAAATGCAAAAGCTCGGCCCCAAGATGCAGGAGATACAAAAGAAGTACGCCAACAACAAGCAGGAAATGAACCGCAAGATGATGGAGCTGTACCGCGAGATGGGCGTTTCGCCGGTGTCGGGGATGCTGCCGATGTTTTTGCAGATGCCCATCTGGATCGCCCTGTGGACGGCGGTCTATACCAGCATCGACCTGCGGGGACAGGGCTTTTTGCCGTTTTGGATTACGGATTTGTCGGCGCCGGATCATTTGTTCAAGCTGCCGTTTAATCTGGCGATTCCGTACTTTGGGGACTATTTTAATCTGTTGCCGATTTTGATGGGCGTGGTGATGTATGCCCAGCAAAAGCTGATGCCCAGCTCGCAGGCGTCCGCACAGGCCAACCCGCAGGTCGCCCAGCAGCAAAAGATGATGATGATTATGATGCCGCTGATGTTTCCGCTGATGCTGTATCACGGGCCATCGGGCGTGAACTTGTACATTATGAGCAGTATCGGCGCCGGCGTGATTGAGCAAATGGTCATCCGCAAACACATCCGCCAGCGGGAAGAGCTGGAAGCCATGGGAACCGTCCCCGTAACGGCCAAAACCGGCGGTAAGCTCAAAAAGAAAAAACCAAAACCGTTGTTCAAGTTTAATAAATCATAATCTTTGGAACCAAAGATTGTAGATTGTAAATTGGATATTGTATAATTCTTCCTGATTTCCAATTTCAAATATACAATTTACAATCAGAACTGTTGCGTTCTTAGCGGCATCGTATTTATATGTCCATCGGGAATACTATTATCGCCGTCAGCAGTGCGGCCTCAGAGCCGCCGCAGGCGGCGCGAAGCATTGTGCGGCTGTCAGGGGCGGGGGTGCGGCAGGCGCTGGAGGGGGTCGTATCCATCGTCGCCAATCCGTCGGCCAACAGTGTTTTGCCCTGCCGTGTGCGGGTTTGTGAGGGGTTGACGGTCGAGGCGATGTTGTACTGGTTCGCTGCGCCGCATTCCTATACGGGCGAAGAGATGGCCGAGCTGCATCTGTGGGCAACCGGCGAGGTTGTCCGGCGTTTGCTCGACGCAATCATTCAGACACACCCTCAGGCCGTGCGGCCGGCCAAGCCGGGGGAGTTCACTCAGCGGGCGTATCTGAACGGCAAGATGGATTTGACCCAAGCCGAAGCGGTCGCCCAGATTGTCTCGTCGGCCAATACCCTCCAGCTTGCGGCGGCGAAAAAACTCCTGCACGGCCGCTTTGCCCAAACCATTGCCGCCGTCGGAGCCGACATTCTGGAACTGCTGGGGCTGTTGGAGGCAGGGCTGGATTTTACCGAGGAGGATATCACTTTTATCGCCGTTGAGCAGGCGACCGCCCGTATCGCCGCCCAGCGTGAACGGCTGCAGCATCTGTTGGACAACAGCATTCAACAGGAACGGATAATCGATTTGGACGCGGTGGGGCTGGCCGGACTGCCCAACGCCGGCAAGAGCAGTCTGCTCAACGCCCTGCTGGGTTCGCCGCGCAGCATTGTCTCATCGCAGGCCGCCACGACGCGCGACGTCCTGACGGGCGTGCTGGACTTGAATAGCACAAGCTGCGTGTTGTTTGATTGTGCGGGACTTTGGGCGGATGCGGGACAAAAAGAAACCATCGATCAGCAGGCGCAGTCTGCGGCGATAGACGCCTTGCAGCGGGCGGCGGCGGCAGTCTTCTGCATTGACGCGACAAAAACAGATTTGTCCGCTGAGCGTCAGATTCTTTCGCGTTTGCAGGTTCAGCGTCTGATTCCGATTGCCACCAAGGCCGATGCGATCGAGCCGCGTGCCTTGGCGCAGTTTCTCGAAAAGGCACAGCCGCTGTTTGCCGCCCCGATGCTCATCACCAGCGCGCACACCGGTCAGGGGCTGGCCGAACTGAAATGTGCGATTCAGACTGCTCTGTTTGAGGGGCGGGCAGGCGACGCCTATGCCGACCGTCTGACGCTCAACCAGCGCCATCGTCAGCGGCTGCAGGAGGCAATCGCGGCGCTGTCTTCGGCGGCCGATGAAATCCGCAGCGGTCAGGATGAGATTGCGGCGATGCTGCTGCGGCAGGCCTATCAGACGCTGGGCGGATTGGAACACGAAAATGTCAGTGAAAAAATCCTCGACGGCATCTTTTCGCGGTTTTGCATCGGCAAATAACCGATAAGTTCCTGCCTTGATGAGATTCTTGCCGAAAGACGGCAATTATGGTATAATAATGTCAATACAAGAGAAGTAATTCCAATTTGTCGGTTTAATCCTTTTTTAAGGAATCGGCTATGAAACGTTTTGCGGTCATCGGATTGGGGCGATTCGGCAAGAAACTGGCGGTAGCGCTGGCGATGAGCGGCGCCGAGGTGATTGCCATCGACAAAGAACGCGAGATTATCGAGGATATTCGCGATCAGGTTACCCACGCCGTGCGGCTGGACAGTACCGATGCCGAGGCAATGCTTGCTCAGGGCGTCAACAAGGTCGATGTCGCCATTGTCGGCATGGGCGAACGCGGGCGGGCGTTTGAGTCGGCCATTTTGACCGTCGTGAACCTCAAACAAATGGGCGTACCGCAAATCTACGCCCGTGCCGAAAACCTTGTGGCCGGACAGGTCTTTTCCGCAATCGGCGCTACCGATGTGATCTATCCTGAAATCGAAACCGCCCAGCGCTGGGCGTACCGGCTGATCGCCCCGCACATCGAGGAAAAAATCGACTTTGCGCCCGGCTACAGCTTGGCACGGGTCAAAGCGCCGGCGGCCTTTGACGGCAAAACCGTAATGGATTTGCAGCTTCGGCAAAAATACAATGTCAACCTCGTCGCCATCAAACGCAACGAACAAAACGTCAAAAGAGATGAAGAACGGGTCATCAATGTCCCTATGCCCGAAACCGTCGTCTATGCCGACGACATCCTGATGATCGCCGGTTCTGATACGGATTTAGCCCGCCTGCCGCAGGAGTAGGGACGGCGGTCAAAAGTCAGAGAACAGAGGACAGAAGACAGAGGTCAGAGGGTAGAGAAAGAAGGAGGGGCGTTGCAAAAACGAGTAAAAAATTCTTGCAAATTAGAAATTGATTTCTAAAATGTAAGAAATGCTACCGAGAAAAATACAAGATATTGTAGAAAAAAGACTTGCATCTTTTCCCGCCCTGACGCTTGTCGGCCCACGACAGTGCGGCAAAACCACATTTGCCCAATCCCTCGGCGGATTTTACTTTGACCTTGAACAAGAAAAAGACAGGGTTGGTCTTGATATAAAATGGGACGGCCTTATGGCACAATCCGAACTGGTGATTCTGGATGAGGCGCAGGAGTGGCCGGTGGTGTTCAAACGGCTGCGTGGAGCCATTGACAAAGACCGCAAGCGGAATGGGCGGTTTTTGCTGTTGGGGTCGGTCTCGCCGGCCTTAATGCAGCAGGTCTCCGAGTCGCTGGCCGGACGCATGGCGCTGCTGGAACTGACGCCTTTTGTGTGGGAGGAACTGCCTGCATCCCAGCAGCAAACGCTTTGGCTTTACGGCGGCTATCCCAACGGCGGTACGCTTGACCCCAGCCAGTATCCGGTCTGGCAGCAGCACTATCTTGAAATGCTGGTCTTTCGCGACTTGCCTTTGTGGGGACTGCCGGCTGAACCTGCCGCAACACAGCGACTGCTGAAAATGATCGCCGCCGTACACGGACAGACCCTGAATGCTTCGCAGTTGGGCAAGAGCTTGGACATCTCTTATAAAACCATCAAGAGCTATCTGGGATATCTGGAGGGAGCGTTTTTGATTCGACGGCTTGAGCCGTATTTTTCAAACTTGAAAAAACGGCTGGTCAAAAGCCCCAAGCTGTATTGGCGCGACAGCGGCCTGCTGCATACGCTGCTGAACGTGCAGAATGAAGAGGAACTGCTCTCGGCGCCGTGGGTGGGAGCAAGCTGGGAAGGCTTTGTCATCGAACAGGTTATCAATGCTCTCAAACTACAGGACAAAGTATTTACGCCGTACTTTTTGCGTACCAACGATGGTTTTGAGATTGATTTGGTACTGGATTTTGGAAAAGAAAAATGGGCGATTGAAGTCAAACTGACCACCTCGCCCGACATATCGGCCATCCAGAAACTCAACAAGGCCGCCGATCTGATCGACGCATCTCGTCGTATCCTCATCAGCCGAACCTCGGAAAACGTTGACAACGGCAAGGTCGTTTCGTGTAATCTGGATTGGTTTATAAGCCATTTGGCAAATAAAGGTCAATGAACACACAGGATTTATTTGTTTCCGATATGGACGGCACGCTGCTGGGGGCGGGCAGTGTGTTGTCGGACTACAGCCGTCGGGCGCTGACGGAACTGCTGGAAGCGGGGGTCAAGTTTACCGTCGCCAGCGGGCGGGCGTGGGCGGAGATTACGCCAATCCTCAAAGACCTGCCGCTGCGGCTGCCGGTCATTGCCGTCAACGGGGCGTTCTTGACCGATTACGCTACCGGCCGGCACTTTGTCATCAATCATCTGGAAACGGCCTTTGCGCAGGCCATTTATGGGCATATTCTGGAAACCGGCCTGCAGCCGTTTGTGCTGACCCACCACGGCGACGAAGATCGCTTGTATTGGGAACGGCTCATCAATACCGAGATGCAGTGGTATCATGATATCCTCGAACTGGTCGGCGACAAACGTCTGCGGCCGATCAAACGGATGGCCGAGGCGTTCAAAGAAACTGTCATCGCGTTTGTGGTGATGGGCGACAAGGCGCAGGTACAGTCGCTGCATACGCTGCTGGAGGAGCGGTATCCGGGGACAATGGAAAACTTCCTGTTTGAGAATCGCTGCAGCCCCGGCCACTGGTGGCTGACAATCCACGACCGCAAGGCCTGCAAATCCATCGCCGTCCGTACGCTGCTGGAAATGGAAGGCATCCCCGCCGAACGGCTGACGGTCTTTGGCGACCACATCAACGATGTCAAGATGTTCCAAATCGCCGGTCGGGCGGTGGCTGTCGCCAACGCCGAAGACGTGGTCAAACAGCACGCCCACACTATCATCGGCTCCAACGACGACAACGCGGTGGTTAAATATATGCAAGCTCAGATTACAAAACGATAGATTTGGATTCAGTTATGTCAGACCCACTCAAAACATCCATCCATCAGCTTGGCCATTATATCGGAAAGACAGTAACCTTGTGCGGCTGGGTATATAACAGCCGTCCCAGCGGCAAGGTGCAGTTTGTCGTCGTGCGCGACGGCACGGGGTTTTGCCAGTGCGTCGTCGAGGCGGCCAATGTCAGCGAATCGGTCTTTGAGACCGTCAAGCGGCTGGGGCAGGAATCGTCGCTGACCATTACCGGCGTCGTCCGCGCCGAGCCGCGTTCGCCGGGCGGGGTAGAGCTGGCCGTAACCGACGCGACGGCAATCTGCCCGACGACCGATTACCCGATTACGCCCAAAGAACACGGCATCGATTTTCTGATGAGCCAGCGGCATCTGCATCTCCGCAGCCGTCAGCCGTGGTGCATCGGCCGCATCCGCCACACCGTTATCGACGCTGTCCGCCGCTTCTTTAACGACAACGGCTTTACGCTGGTCGATACGCCGATTTTCACCGCCGCCGCCGGCGAGGGCGAACAGACGCTGTTTGCGGTCGATTACTTCGGCCAGCCGATGTACCTGTCGCAGACCGGCCAGCTCTATCTGGAATGCGCGGCGATGAGCTTCGGCAAAGTGTATTGTTTTGGCCCGACGTTCCGCGCCGAAAAGAGCAAGACCCGCCGCCACCTGACCGAGTTCTGGATGGTCGAGCCGGAGGTGGCCTTTATTGACCTGCCGGGTCTGCTGGAGCTTGCGGAAAACTTCATTACCAGCATCGTTCAGCGCGTTTTGAAGGACAACCGTTCTGAATTGGAAACCCTTGGCGCCGATATTGCGGCGCTGGAAAAAATCGCCCCGCCGTTTGTGCGGCTGACCTATACCGATGCGGTGGACATCCTGACCAGCGACCGCACGGTCAGGTTTTTGGCCGAGCAGTTGGAACAGTTCAAAGCCCAAAAGGCCGCACTGGAGGCCGAACTGGCCGAGATTGAAGCCGCCGAGCAAAAAGGCGGTCTGAAAAAATGGCAGCAGGAAAAAAACGCCCGCCGTCTGCCCGAACTGCGCAGCGACATCGCCGAACTGGAAACCAAAATCGAAAACAACCCCAAACACGCCGAACTGGCCGCCAATTTCAAATGGGGCAAAGATTTGGGCGGCTCCGACGAAACCATTATCTCGCTGATGCACGACAAGCCCGTCTTTGTAACGCATTATCCGCGCGAGGCGAAGGCCTTTTATATGAAGACCGACCGCAGCAACCCTAAGGTCGTCGAGAACTTCGATTTGCTTGCCCCGCAGGGTTTTGGCGAAATTATCGGCGGCTCGGTGCGCGAAGACGATTACGACTACCTCCTGCGCCGCATTCAGGAAGAGGGCTACAACCCTGCCCATTACAGTTGGTATCTCGACCTGCGCAAATACGGCTCGGTGCCGCACGGCGGTTTTGGTCTGGGCATTGAACGCACGGTCGCTTGGATCACCGGCCAGCGGCATATCCGCCAGTGCATCGCCTTCCCGCGGATGATGGACAAGGTGGTGTTATGAGCAGGGCGTGTTTAATCAGCGTCGGCAACGAACTGCTGTGCGGACGGACAGTCGATACCAATGCCGCTTGGCTGAGCGGCAAGCTCTTTGCCGCCGGCATCCAGACCGATTCGGTGCGGCTTGTGGCCGATGAGATCGCCGACATTGTCGCCGCCCTGCGCGACGCGACGGCCAGCGCGGACATCGTACTGGTGACCGGCGGCTTAGGCCCGACCGACGACGACCTGACGCGGCAGGCGCTGGCGGAATATCTCGGCGTCGAGTTGATTTTTTACCCCGACTTGGCCGCCCGTATTGAGGCGTATTTTGCCGGACGCGGCCTGACAATGCCGGCGCGCAATCGCGTGCAGGCCTATATCCCGCGGGGCGCATCGCCCATCGACAACGCCCGCGGCACTGCGCCGGGCGTACTGTACGAAACCGCCGATACGCTCATTGCCCTGATGCCGGGCGTTCCCAACGAAATGAAAGGGATGTTCGAGGCGACCGTCCTGCCGGCCATCCTCAAGCGACAAGGCGGCGATGTAATCCGCTCGGCCAATCTGCGGCTGTTTGGAGCGGGCGAATCGGCTATTGCCGAGATGCTCGGCGACCGGATGTGCCGCGGCAAAAACCCACAGCTTAACTGCACCGTCAGCGAGGGCATTATCACGCTGCAACTGGTCGCAACCGCCCCGACTGCTTCGCAGGCCGATGCGCTGTTGACGCAGCATCAGACCGAATTGAAAACGCTGCTGGGCTCGCTGGTTTTCGGGCAGGGGGAAGAAACGCTGCAGGACGCGGTCGGCCAGTTGCTCAAAACCAAACAGAAGACGCTGGCCGTAGCCGAATCCTGCACCGGCGGGTTAATCGCCAAGATGCTCACCGATGTGGCCGGCGCCAGCGGTTATTTCCAGTGCGGCTGGGTGACATACAGCAACGCCGCCAAAACCCACCTGTTGGGCGTACCGTCGGAATTGATTGCCCGACACGGCGCCGTCAGCGAACCGGTAGCCGCGGCCATGGCACAAGGCGCCGCCCAAAATGCCCCCGCCGACTGCGCGATTGCCGTTACCGGCATCGCCGGCCCCGACGGCGGCACGCCCGAAAAACCCGTCGGGCTGGTCTATATCGCCGTACAGGTGGATGGCGTCTGTCGTGTGCAGGAATGCCGTTTTCCCAACGTGGGGCGGACATCGGTACGCCTGCGGGCGGCACAGACGGCTCTGAATCTGCTGCGATTGGAATTAACCGCCTGACGCCATTTAAGGTAATCTTTGTCCTGTTAAAAGTTGCCGCTTGACCCTTGGGTTCCCAGCGGGCATAATACGCTGTTTTATCCTTATTTGGAGCTGTAGCGTGACCAAAACCACCGATGCCAACTTGATTTCCAGCGGCAACGCCAAGGTCGATGGGTTTTATCATACCCTTGAATGGCTGATTACGGCCTTTGCCGGCACGCTGGTGTTTATCTTTTTCCTGATGCAAGTGTACCGGATTCCCACCGGCAGCATGGCCGAGACGCTGCGCGGGGCGCATTTTCGGCTGCGCTGCCAGCAGTGCGGATACCGCTATGACTACGATTTCTCGCAGCAGGCCTACAAACAGTTGTTTGGCATCCCCGAAAATGTAACGCCGAACAAGGACATGCCCATTGTGCCGCCGTCGCCGCACTGCCCCAATTGCGGGTTTGCCGAGCCGCCGGTCAAGCTCCACGCCGGCCAGGCCTATATCGAACGCGGCGGCAAGGTGCTGCCCGGCGCCCTGCGGACGGTCTTTAAGGGCGATCAGATTTTTGTCCTCAAATGTATCTATCAGTTTTTTGAACCCAAGCGATGGGACGTGGTGGTTTTCAAAAACCCCGTCGAACCGAAAATCAACTACATCAAGCGGCTGATTGCCTCGCCGGGCGAGACCGTGCAGATCATCGACGGCGATATCTATATCAACGGCCATATCGCCCGCAAGCCCGACAAGGTGCAGGACGAGTTGTGGATGGTCGTTTACGACAACGACTATCAGCCGGCTGCGCCTCAGGAACGCGGGTTTCACAACGGCACGTGGAGGCAGCCCTATGAAAATCGCCCTGGCAGCCGTTGGCAGACCAACGCGGATGGGCCGTCGGTCTTTGCGCTGGATGACCGCAGCGGTCAGGTCAGCCGCCTGCGCTACAATACCGCAGTCGGCAATGATTTTCGCGCCACCTACGGCTACAACGACCCCGATAAGCACAAATATATGCCGATTTGCAGCGATTTGATGGTGCGATGCGATTTATCGCTGGGGACGGATTCGGCGTTCGGCGTGCGGCTTAGCAAATATAACATCGCTTATGAGGGCTGGGTCTATGCCGATGGGCGAATGGCGATTGTGCGTGTAATGACCGACGGCCAATCCGAGACGCTGGCCGAGGCCAAAACATCCCCGACGGCGGACGTGCGGCGATTTCAATTTTCCAACGCCGACCATTTGCTGCGGCTGACGGTCGGCGATAAGCGGCTGGAATACGACTTGGGGACAAAACCGGATGACGCCGGCCTTGAGCGGCAGATTCCGCCGACGGTGGAGCTGGCCGGCAGCGGCGCGGTGCGGCTGCGGCATATCGGGCTGTTTCGCGATATTCATTACCTCGACGGTCGGCGTGCAACCGAGCAGGAACCGCTGACGCTGACGGCAGGTCAGTATTTTGTCTGCGGCGACAACAGCCCGTTCAGCTATGACTCACGGCTGTGGGACAGGCCGGGGCTGGCCAATCGCAGGGCGCAATACCCCGCGGGCATCGTGCCGCACGACTATCTGGTCGGCAAGGCGGTGTTTGTCCATTGGCCGGGCGGCTGGCGGATGCGCAACGAGCCGCTGCGCTGGATACCGGCGCCGGACGGAATGAAGTTTATCTACGGCGGAAAATAAAGGTAAAAGGAAAAGGGGAAAAGGAAAAAGGTCAAAAGGACAGAGTGTTATCCAGAGGAGGTATCCGCTGGCCTTTGTCGTTTTGTACAAAAAAACGGCCTGACACCGAACGTATGAGCTGCAGGTTTTTTGATTTTTCCTTTTACCCTGTACTTTTTCCTTTTGCCTTTTACCTTTTGCCTTTTACTTTGAAACTCTGGTTGTGATGATGACAATAGATGAAAATACTGCCCAACGCCCCCAGCCGCAAGACGGCGGTTTTGAACGGCGGCATCACTCCTCGGTCGAGGGGGTGGTTACGCTTTTGGACTGGCTGCTGGTGGCGTTTATTTTGGCGTTGGTGTTTCAGACGTTTGCCGTCCAGGCGTTTCAGATTCCCACCGGCAGCATGGCCGAGACGCTCCGCGGCGACCATTATCGGATGCGCTGCGTCCACTGCGGGTTTCGCTTCGACACCGGCTCGGACTCGCTGTCGCTGGATCCGCCGCTGTGTACCAATTGCGGCCGACTGCAGCCGACCGACTCCATCGGCAGACGGGTCAACGGCGACCGCATTTTTGTGCTCAAGTGCATTTATCAGTTCTTCGAACCCAAACGCTGGGACGTGGTGGTCTTCAAAAACCCCATCGGTCCTAAAGACAACTAT